>Ga0136613_10000095_pt1 | contig 31781 bp, 30 predicted proteins | sample AntDrymUQ2722106_2_FD_106649 | JGI IMG/M metagenome (GOLD analysis project Ga0136613, IMG submission 106649) | Polar desert sand microbial communities from Dry Valleys, Antarctica - metaG UQ272 (21.06) | ecosystem: Environmental > Terrestrial > Soil > Desert | place: Antarctica: Dry Valley... | reverse complement strand
TACCACCGCCAGATCGTGACCATGACCGCCCCGCACCAGGGCAACTACGGCGTGACTCCGGCCGACGCCGAGTCGTCGCGGGTGCAGGTCGCCGGCTTCGTCGTCCGCGAGGCCAGCCGGATGTACTCCTCTCACCGCGCGACCGGCGGCCTCGACGGCTACCTACGCAATCATCAGGTCGTCGGGATCAGCGAGGTCGACACCCGCCGGCTGACGCGCTCCATCCGCGCGGCAGGCGCGATGCGGGCCGCGATTTCGACCGAGGTCCTCGACGCCGACGCGCTGTTGGCGCAGGTCCAACAGTCCGATTCGATGGTGGGTGCCGACCTCGCCAGCGAGGTGTCGACCCGCGACGGGTACGAGGTCACACCAGACGGCGATGCCCGCTACCGCGTCGTCGCCTACGACTTCGGGATCAAGCGCAACATCCTGCGGCTGCTGACCGACAGCGGCTGCGCGGTGCAGGTGGTGCCCGCGGCGACCTCCGCGGAGCGGGTGCTGGCGGCCCAACCCGACGGCGTTTTCCTGTCCAACGGGCCCGGCGATCCCGCCGCCGTCCGCTCCGCCATCGCTGCCATCACAACTCTTCTGGTTCACGAGGTCCCGGTCTTCGGGATCTGCCTTGGCCACCAACTGTTGGGTCGCGCCGTCGGGGCCTCGACCTACAAGCTGCCCTTCGGCCATCACGGCACGAATCAGCCCGTCCGCGCGCTGGATCGGGGCTGCCCCGACGGCGGCTGGGTCGAGATCACCAGCCACAACCACGGCTTCGCCGTCGACGCCAGCGCGCTGCCCGCCGACGGGCCGTTCGGGCGGGTGACACAGTCCCATGTCAACCTCAACGACGGCGTCAACGAGGGCCTGCGCTGCCACGACGTGCCCGCCTTCAGCGTCCAGTACCACCCTGAGGCCGCACCCGGCCCGCACGACGCGCGCTACCTGTTCGACGACTTCTTGCGGCTGATGGAAACCAGGACGGCCAGTGCCTAAGCGCCATGACCTGCGGACCATCCTGCTGCTCGGATCCGGCCCGATCGTGATCGGCCAGGCCTGCGAGTTCGACTACTCCGGCGTGCAGGCCTGCAAGGCGCTGCGCGCCGAGGGATACCGGGTCGTGCTGGTCAACTCCAACCCGGCGACGATCATGACGGACCCCGAGATGGCCGATGCCACCTACGTCGAGCCGCTCACCGCGGCCTACGTCACGCAGATCATCCAGACCGAGCGGCGCGGCGACTCCCGGCGCGGCGGCATGGCACTGCTGCCCACGCTGGGCGGGCAGACCGCGCTGAACATCGCCGTCGAGTTAGCGGCGTCGGGCGTGCTCGACCGCTACGGCGTCGAGCTGATCGGGGCGGGCCTGGAGGCCATCGACATCGCTGAGGACCGCCGGCGGTTCACCGACGCGATGATCTCCATCGGCCTTGGCGTCGCCGCGTCGGCGCGGGCCACGACCATAACCGAGGCGCTGGGATTCGCCGGTGAGGCCGGCTATCCGTTGCTGGTGCGCTCCTCGTTCACCCTCGGGGGCGCCGGCAGCGGCATCGCCCGCGACCGGGACGCCTTCGTCGCCCTGGTGGAGCAGGGCCTGGTGGCCAGCCCCATCCACGAGGTGCAGATCGACGAGTCGCTGCTGGGATGGAAGGAGTTCGAGCTGGAGGTGATGCGCGACGCCGCGGACAACTGCGTCGTCATCTGCTCCATCGAAAACCTGGACCCCATGGGTGTGCACACCGGAGACTCCATCACCGTGGCGCCGGCGATGACCCTTCCCGACGTGGAGTACCAGGCCATGCGCGACGCCGCCTTCGCCGTGATGCGCCGCGTCGGCGTGGCCACCGGTGGCAGCAACGTGCAGTTCGCCGTCGACCCGACCACCGGCCGCATGGTGGTTGTCGAGATGAACCCTCGGGTGTCGCGCTCCTCGGCGCTGGCCTCCAAGGCCACCGGCTTCCCGATCGCCAAGATCGCCGCGCTACTGGCGGTCGGCTACACCCTCGACGAGATCGCCAACGACATCACCGGCGAGACGCTGGCCGCCTTCGAGCCGTCCATCGACTACGTCGTGGTCAAGATCCCGCGGTTCGCCTTCGAGCAGTTCCCCGACACCGACGCTGAGCTGACCACGAGGATGAAAAGCGTCGGCGAGGTGATGGCCATCGGGCGCACGTTCACCGAATCACTCGGCAAAGCGCTGCGTTCCCTGGACAACGGCACCCTGGGACTCGTCGGCGACCCCGGCGACATCCGCGACGACGCCACGCTGGAACGGGCGCTTCGCACGCCGTCCGAGCGCCGCCTGCTCGACGTCGACGCGGCGCTGACCCGCGGCTGGGACCCCGCCCGGGTGGCGGCCGCGACCGGCTACGACCCCTGGTTCGTCGACCAGCTGCTGGCGATCATCCAGCTTCGCCGCCAGGTCCGTGCCTGCGAGACCCTGGCCAACCTCGACGCCCGACTGCTGCGTCGGGCCAAGCGCGCTGGCTTCGGTGACGCGGCGCTGGCGGTCGTGTTGGGCACCACCGAGGCGGCCGTCCGCGACCGACGCCACTCCCTCGGCGTCGTGCCCGTCTTCAAGACCGTCGACACCTGCGCCGCCGAGTTCTCCGCGCAAACCCCGTACCACTACTCCTGCTACGAGGAGGAGGACGAGGCGCGGCCGTCCGGGCGACCAACGGTCATCATCCTGGGGTCGGGACCCAACCGCATCGGGCAGGGCATCGAGTTCGACTACTGCTGCGTGCATGCGGTGCTCGCCCTGCGCGAGGCCGGCTACGACACCGTGATGGTCAACTGCAACCCGGAGACGGTGTCCACCGACTACGACACGGCCGACCGCCTCTACTTCGAGCCGCTGACCTTGGAAGACGTGCTCGCGGTCGTGGCAGCCGAGCAGCGCCACGGCGGGAACGTGGTCGGGGTCTTGGTGCAGCTCGGCGGGCAGACGCCGCTGAAGCTGGCGCACCGCTTGGAGGAGCTCGGCGTGGCGATCCTGGGGACCCCACCCGAGGCCATCGACCGCGCCGAGGACCGAGGCCGCTTCGGCGCGCTCCTCGACGAGCTCGGTATCCCGCAGCCGCCCGGTGGCGTTGCCGGGTCCGTCGAGGAGGCGCTGGCCGTCGCCGGGCGGATCGGCTTTCCGGTGCTGGTGCGCCCCTCCTACGTCCTCGGCGGCCGGGCCATGGAGATCGTCTACGGGCCCGACCAGATGCGCACCTGGTTGGAGCGCAACTCCGGCGAGGGTCGTGTCCTGGTCGACCGCTTCCTGGAGAGCGCTGTCGAGGTCGACGTCGACGCGGTGTTCGACGGCCACCAGCTGTTCGTGGGCGGTGTGCTTGAGCACATCGAGGAGGCGGGCGTCCACTCCGGCGACTCGGCCTGCGTGATCCCGCCCTACACCCTGGGGCGCTCCGTGGTCGCCCTGCTGCGGGACCACACCGCGGCGGTCGCGCGGGCCCTCGGCACGCGAGGCCTGATCAACATGCAGTACGCGGTGCGCGACGACGACATCTTCGTGCTGGAGGCTAATCCGAGAGCCAGCCGCACGACACCGTTCGTGTCGAAGGCGACGGGCGTGCCGCTGGCCAAGATCGCCGCCCGGGTGATGCTCGGGGGGTCATTGGCCGAGCTGCGGCGCGACGGCCTGCTACCCGCAACGGACGCGGTGACGGGACCGCCGCCAGCCTGGGTGGCGGTCAAGGAGGCGGTGATGCCGTTCAACCGCTTCCCTGGCACCGACACCATGCTCGGTCCGCAGATGCGCTCGACGGGCGAGGTGATGGGCATCGACGCGAACTTCGGGATGGCCTACGCCAAGAGCCAGGAGGCCACGGGCACGATGGTGCTGCCCTGCAAGGGCACGGTCTTCGTGTCGATGGCCAACCGCGACAAGCGGGTGATGATCTTTCCGGTCAAGCGGCTGGCCGAATTGGGATTCGACGTGTTGGCGACGCAGGGCACCGCCGACACGCTGCGCCGGGCGGGGGTGCACGCCGAGGTGGTGCACAAGGTGGGGGAGGGCTCACCCCACGTCGTCGATCGGATCCTGGCGGGCGACGTCGACCTCGTGCTCAACACGCCGATGGGCTCGGGCCCCCGAGCCGACGGCTACGAGATCCGCAGCGCCGCCGTGAGCCACGGGGTCCCGTGCATCACCACGCTCTCCGGGATCCTGGCTGCGATTCAGGGTATCGAGGCCCTGCGCGCCAATGCCGTCGAGGTGCGCAGCCTGCAGACCTACCACCATGCGCTCGCCGTTCTGCGGCGGAAGTAGCATGACCGCCGCATTGTCGGGCTGCGAGGAGCCAGCCGTCGTGAGCAGCAGCCGAGGCCGGGCCTCGTCGGTGCAGGGCCGTGCCGACGGCCCGCTGCGCGCGCAGTGTGAGGTCCTGGCCTACCAGCGCATCGGCAACTACCACTCGCTGACCTTCGTGGCGCCGGAGATGGCCGAGCGTGCCAGGCCCGGCCAGTTCGTGTCGGTCGCCGTCAAGGGCGAGGGCACGCTGCTGCGCCGACCGTTCTCCATCTACGCGGTCAGCCGGCACGGGCCGTGGGCCGGCACCATCGAGATCGTCTTCGATGTCGTCGGGCCGGGCACGCGGTATCTGTCCAAGCTGGCCAAGCACTCCTCGGTCGACATCGTTGGGCCGCTCGGGCGCTCCTTTCCGATGCCGCAGCAGGCCGTCGACTGCCTGCTGGTCGGCGGTGGGTACGGCGCTGCCCCGCTGCTGTTCCTGGCGCAGCGCCTTCAGCAGTCCAGCCTGCGCGTCAACATCGTCTTGGGGGCGGCCACCCAGAATCGGCTGTTCAACATCATCGAAGCCAAACGGTTGTCGGCCAGCTCGGCGTTCACCACCGAGGACGGCAGCTTCGGCATCCACGGCAGGGTCACCGACGTGCTCGAGCGCATGCTCGCCGGGGGCACGGTCGGCGTGATCTACGCCTGCGGGCCGATGCCGATGCTCGCGGCGGTCACGGCGATCGCCCGCGAGCACCGTGTCGCCGTGCAGGTCGCCGTCGAGGAGGCGATGGCCTGCGGCGTCGGGGTCTGCATGACCTGCGTGCTGCCGGTGCGGCGGGATCGGCGCACCGCCAACCTGCGGGCCTGTGTCGAGGGCCCGGTGTTCAACGGCAAGACGATCCTGTGGGAGCGTCTCGGCCGGCAGTCGGACGACGAGGTGGCCAGCGGCGAAGAGGCGACCGCGCAGGGGTGGGCATGACCGCCGTCGAGTCGAGTCCCCGGGCACCGCACCGGCTGCGCCACGATCAGGTTGACACCCGGGTCAACCTGTCGGCGGATCCGTCCCAACCCTTGCAACTGGCCAATCCGATCGTGACCGCCAGCGGCTGCTTCGGCAGCGGCCGCGAGCTGCAGCGCTTCTTCGACATCGCCAATCTGGGCGCGGTCGTGGTCAAGTCGCTTACCGTCGAACCGCGCGACGGCCTGCCGACTCCGCGCATGGCCGAGACTGCCAGCGGGATGCTCAACGCCATCGGTTTGCAGAACCCCGGCATCGAGGCCTGGGTCGCCACCGAGTTGCCGTGGCTGCATGGTTTGGGCGTGCCGGTCATCGTCAGCATCGCCGGCAAGACGGTGGCGGAGTATCGCGAGCTCGCCGAGCATCTGCGCGACCAGCCGGGCGTGGTGGCCATCGAGGCCAACATCTCCTGTCCCAACGTCGAGGATCGCAACGTCGTCTTCGCCTGCCGACAAGACGCCACCCGGAAGGCGATTCAGCAGGTCACCAGCGTGTCAACGGTGCCGGTGTTCGCCAAGCTCACCCCCGATGTCACCGACATCGTGGCCATCGCCAAAGCGGCGGTCGCAGGCGGGGCGAGCGGCGTCAGCCTCGTCAACACCCTGCTGGGCATGGCCATCGACGCCGAGTTCCGGCGGCCCAAGCTGGCCGCCGTCACCGGTGGGCTGTCAGGCCCCGCCATCAAGCCGGTGGCGCTGCGCGCCGTGCACCAGGTGCATCAGGCGCTGCCAGACCTGCCGATCATCGGCATGGGCGGCGTGCGCAGCGTGACCGACGTCGTGGAGTTCCTGCTCGCGGGCGCCAACGCCGTGGCGGTCGGAACCGCGACCTTCGCCAACCCCATGGTGACGCTGGAGTTGACGCAGGGCCTGTCACGCTGGTGCGCCGAACGCGGGATTGCCACCGCCGCCGAGCTGCGGGGAGCCCTGGACTGGTGAGCGCGCAAGGAGCCGGAGGCGGTCGCGAACAGGAACCCAACGCTCAGGGGCTCACAAGCCCGCTGATCGTCGCTCTGGACACCGATGACCCGCGCCGGCTCGCGGAACTCGCCGCCGCCGTGGCGCCGCACGCGGGTCTGCTCAAGGTGGGGCTGCAGGCCTTCACGGCCCTCGGCCCCGCCGCCGTGACCGCCGCCGGCCAGCACGCCGAGGTCTTCTTCGACTGCAAGCTGCACGACATCCCCAACACGGTCGCCGCCGCTGCGGGCGCGGCGGCGCGGATGGGGATCGCGATGCTCACCGTCCACGCCTCCGGTGGGCCGGCCATGATCGCGGCGGCCTGCAAAGCCGCTCCTGACATCACGATTCTGGCGGTGACGGTCCTGACCAGCCTCGACGACGCCGATCTCGCGGTGGTGGGCCAGCCGCCGGTGGCGCAGCAGGTGGTGCGCCTGGCGGGCATGGCCGCCGAGGCCGGTGCCGGCGGCGTCGTCTGCGCTGCCAGCGACGTCGCCGCCGTGCGCGCCGAGATCGGCGACGGGCTGGCGGTGGTGGTCCCGGGCATCCGGCCCCACGGCTCGACCAGCGACGACCAACGCCGCATCGCCGACCCGCGCACGGCGCTGCGGACCGGTGCCAGCCACCTTGTCGTAGGCCGCCCGATCACGCAGGCCCGCGACCCAGCCGCTGCCGCCGCTGCGCTGTTGGCGGAGATCGCCTGAGCACCGGCGACCCGCCCAACTCCAACGAGCTGCTCGCCGCCCGGATCTACCAGCGTGCGCATCTGTTCGGCTCCTTCGTGTTGCGCTCCGGCGCCACCAGCGACGAGTACTTCGACAAGTACCTGTTCGAAGGCGACCCCGCGCTGCTGCGCGACATCGCCGAGTCGCTGGTGGCGTTGCTACCTGACGGCGCCGAGGCCCTGGCCGGCTTGGAGCTGGGCGGGGTGCCTCTGGCCACCGTCCTGTCGCAGCGAACCGGTCTGCCGACGTTATTCGTCCGCAAGCAGGCCAAGCCCTACGGCACCCGCAAGCTCGCCGAGGGCGGGGACGTCGCGGCCAGGCGGCTGGTCGTCGTGGAGGACGTGATCACCTCGGGGGGCCAGGTTCTCGAGTCCTGCGGCCAGCTGCGTGCCCTCGGTGCCGACATCCTCGGCGTCCTGTGCGTCATCGAGCGCGAGGCCGGGGGTGCGGCCAATCTGGCCGCGGAGGGACTGGAGTTGCACTCCCTGTTCACCATGTCGTCACTGACGGCATCCGCCGCGCCGGCCGGCTCGAAGCCACCTCGCCGCAACGCACGGGATTGACCGGTGCCTCGCGCTGGATAGGATGCGCTGGCAACGTCTGCGATCCGCGCCATTCGCGCCCCGGTGATTCCGCGACGCGTCCGTCTGGAGGACTCCATGCCGCTGCCCGAGCTTGACGCTGATGCTCGCCGCCAAGCCTTGGAGAAGGCCGCCGAGGCACGCAAGGTCCGCGCCGAGCTGAAGCAGCAGCTCAAGGCTGGTGAGATCGGCCTGGCGGATGTGCTGCGCCGGGCCAACTCCGACGAGGTCGTCGGCAAGACCAAGGTCTCCGCGGTGCTGGAGGCCCTGCCGAGGGTCGGCAAGGTGCGCGCCCGCAAGGTCATGGAGCGCCTCGACATCTCCCCGTCCCGGCGCGTGCGCGGGTTGGGCGGCAACCAGCGCGAGAAGCTCCTCAAAGAGTTCGAGTCCGACTCCGCTTGACCCGTTCCGCGCCGGGTCTGGTGTCCTACCGCTTCGCTACATGAGGACAGGTCGGGTGTCCTTCCGCTTCGCTCCATGAGGACAGGCCTGTACGTCGTCAGCGGGCCGGGCGGCGTCGGCAAAGGCACGGTGGTGGCGACGATGGCCCGCCGCCATCCCGAGATCGTGGTCTCCGTGTCGTCCACCACGCGCCCACCACGTCCCGGGGAGGTGGACGGCGTGCATTACCACTTCCTCGAAGATGAGGCCTTCGACGCGCTGATCGCCAGCAACAGCTTCCTGGAGTGGGCCGCATTCGGAGGTCACCGCTACGGCACGCCTTGGGCATCGGTGTGCACCGCTCTGGCCGAAGGTCATCCCGTGGTGCTGGAAATCGACGTGCAGGGAGCCGCGCAAGTACGCGAGCGCTTCCCCGGAGCCGTGCTCATCTTCCTCGAGGCACCGTCGCCCGAGGCATTGGCCGAGCGATTGTCGACCAGGGGCACCGACGACCCGGAACGGATCGCCGAGCGGCTGCGCCTCGCGGAGGCAGAGATGGCGCAGGGCCGCGACTTCGACCATCTGGTGGTCAACGACAACCTGAACCGGGCGGTCGGGGCGCTCACCCGTATACTGGGCGGTTAGCGGGTCGGTCGACGGGCCTGCTCTTGACTGTGGCGGCCTTGCTGGCCGCCCGCCACCTGTGATTCCCGGGAGCTGAGCCACCATCGCCACCATCGACGAGCTGCTGTCAAAGGTCGACAGCAAGTACACCCTCGTGCACCTGTCGGCCCGCCGCGCGCGTGAGATCAACGCCTACTACCACTCCCTCGGCGAGGGACTCGGTCAGTACGTGCGGCCGCTGGTCGACCAGGTCGACTCCAACAAGCCCCTGTCGATCGCGCTGGAGGAGATCGCCCAGGAGAAGATCGTGCCCCAGTACCCCGGAGACGCCAAGGCCCAGGCCGAAGCGCTGCTGGGCAGCGACGGCGACGACGTCGACGACGACGGCGGCGGCGATGCCCAGGTCGTGGCGCTGCCCTCCGACGACGAGAACGCCTAGCCCGCACGGCGCTGCGGCGACATGGTCGGCTTCGCCCAGGACTTTGCCGCTAAGGAGCTGAGCGGCCGGCACGTGCTGCTCGGGGTCAGCGGTGGGATCGCCGCCTACAAGGCCGCCGCGCTGGCACGGGAGCTGGTCAAGGGCGGCGCCACCGTGCAAGTGGTCCTGACGCCTGGGGCGACGCAGTTCGTCGGTGCCGCCACCTTCGCCGGACTGACCGGCCGGCCGGCGCACACCGGCATCTTCGACGAGGCGCATGCCATCCACCACGTGCGCCTCGCCCGCGAGGCCGACATCGCCGTCTTCGCACCAGCCACGGCCAACCTCATCGCCAAGTTCGCGGCCGGCCTGGCTGACGACCTGGTGTCGAGCACCTTCACGTGCCTGACCTGCCCCGTGGTCGTCGCGCCGGCGATGCACACCGAGATGTGGTCGCACACCGCCACCCAGGACAACATCGCCACACTCGCGCGCCGCGGCGTGCTCGTGGTCGGTCCCGACGAGGGAGAGCTGGCCGGCGGAGATGTCGGGCCGGGCCGTCTAGTCGACCCCGCCACGATCGTCGCGGCGATGGCTGCGGCGTTGCGGCCTTCGAGACCGCTGGCCGGCCAGCGGGTCGTCGTGACCGCCGGTGGCACGCGCGAACCGATCGACCCGGTCCGCTACATCGGCAATCGTTCCAGCGGAAAGATGGGCTACGCCCTGGCCGCGGAATGCTCGCGACGAGGGGCCAGGGTGGAGCTGGTCAGCGGCCCCACCTGGCTGCCCGAGCCCGCCGGCGTGAGCACCCACTCCGTCGAGACGGCGCTACAGATGCGCGATGCCGTGCTCGAGCTCGCCGTCGACGCCGATGTCGTGATCAAAGCCGCCGCCGTCGCCGACTTCCGCCCCACCGTCTACCACCGGCAGAAGATCCGCAAGGAGCACCTCGAACTCGGCTCCGTCGAGCTGGAGCGCAACCCCGACATCCTCGCCGAGCTTGGTGCCGACCGGCGCAGGCGTCAGTCCGAGGGTGCGATCCCAGGGCCGGCACCGTTGCTGGTCGGCTTCGCGGCGGAGACGGACCTGGAGGAGGAGCGTGGGCGAGACAAGCTGCACCGCAAGGGCATGGACCTCATCGTCGTCAATCGCGTCGACATGGCCGACGCCGGCTTCAACGTCGACACCAACCGGGCGCTGCTGCTGGGTGCGGACGGTTTGCGGGCAGAGGTGGGGCTGACCACCAAGGCCGAGCTGGCTGGCGTCGTGTGCGACCAGATCGAGGCGCTGCTGGTGCAGCGCCAGCAGTCATAAGCGCTACCGCTTCGCTGCTTGAGCGCGAGCTCGCTTATCCTCGGCAGCGCCGTACCGTCCTCAAGTAGCGAAGCGGTAGGACATCAGGCCGAGCAAAGGATCCCGACCCCATGAGCCGTCGCTGGTTGTTCACCTCCGAGTCGGTCACCGAGGGGCACCCCGACAAGGTCGCCGACCAGATCTCCGACGCGGTTCTCGACGAGGTGCTGGCCAACGATCCTGACCCCGACCACGCCCGCGTCGCCTGCGAGACGCTGGTGACCACGGGCATGATCGTGGTCGCCGGCGAGATCTCGACCGACACCTACATCGACATCGCCAAGGTCGCTCGCGAGACCGTCATCGGGATCGGCTACAACCGGGCCGCCGCCGGCTTCGACGGCAACACCTGCGGCGTGATGGTGGCGTTGGACGAGCAGTCGCCCGACATCGCCGGCGGGGTCGACAAGTCTCTGGAGAGCCGCGAGGACAGCTCCGCCGACGACCTGGACACCCTCGGCGCGGGCGACCAGGGGATGATGTTCGGCTACGCGTGCCGCGAGACCGACGTGCTCATGCCCATGCCGATTCACCTCGCGCACCGCTTGGCCGAGCGCCTGGCCGCCGTGCGCAAGGCCGGCGTCGTGCCCTACCTGCGCCCCGACGGCAAGACGCAGGTCACCGTGGAGTACGAGGGCAACACCCCGGTGCGCGTGAGCCGTGTGCTGGTGTCCACCCAGCACCAGCCCGACATCGACACGAAGACCTTGCTGGCGCCCGACCTGATCGAGCACGTCATCGCCCCGGTCATCCCCGACGAGTTGGAGTGGCAGCACGATGAAGTGCTGGTCAACCCAAGCGGACGGTTCGAGCTCGGCGGACCCCAGGCCGACACGGGCCTGACCGGCCGCAAGATCATCGTCGACACCTACGGCGGCATGGCCCGTCACGGCGGCGGCGCCTTCAGCGGCAAGGACTCCACCAAGGTGGACCGCTCCGCCGCGTACGCCGCACGTTGGGTGGCCAAGACCATCGTGGCTGCCGGCCTGGCCGAGCGGGCCGAGCTGCAGGTTGCCTACGCCATCGGGGTGGCCCACCCGGTCAGCCTGTCGCTGGAGACCTTCGGCACCGAGGCGCACGACCCGGACAAGATCCTGGCCGGGGTCGGCGAGGTGTTCGATCTGCGGCCGGCCGCGATCATCCGTGATCTGTCCCTGCGCAAGCCGGTGTTCAAGTCGACCGCGGCCTACGGGCACTTCGGGCGGTCGGGGTTCACCTGGGAGCGGACCGACCGCGCCGACGACCTGCGCTCCGCCGCCGGCGCTTAGCTCGTACCCCGGTCCAGCGGGAACCGGGCCATCCTCCGCTTCGCATGGACCCTTTTACGCTGCGCTCCGGATTGCCCGGTTCTCCTCAACGGCGCGAGTCGTGTGCGGTTTCGTCGGCGGCGCGGCCGGGTGCACACGGTTGCGTGGGCGCGGCGAGTTGTGCGCGGTTGCCGTCGCCGGCGCGGGCCCGGTGCACACGGTTGCATGGACGGCGAGTTGTGCGCGGTTGCCGTCTCCGGCGCGGTTGGATGCACACGGTTGCGCGAGGGCGGCAGGGTGCAGGGGCGGGCGGCTTCTGATGCGACGATGCTGATGGCATGGAGCGATGGTGATGGCGCGGTTTGCGCGGGTGGTGGTTGGGGTGGCGCCTGCGCATCTGGATCGGCCCTTTGACTACTCGGTGCCCGACGGGATGCAAGTTGGAGTCGGGTCGCAGGTGCGGGTGGTGTTCGCCGGGCGCCGGCGCACCGGGTGGGTGGTGGAAGTCGGCGACGAGCCGCATATCGCCCCCGAAGGCATCCGAGCGCTGTCCCTGGTGCAGGGGGAGTTCGCGTGGTTCGACGCGTCTGACCTGGCGCTGTATCAGTGGGTGGCAGACCGTTACGCGGCGAAGCTGGCCGATGTCTTGCGCCATGCGCTCCCGCAGCGGGTGGCCGGGGTGGAACGCGAGGCGGCCGGATGGGGCCGACCCGCCGAGGTGGAGCGGGCGGCTCATCCGGCTTGCCCCAGCCCGCGGTGGCGGCCCTACGGCGCCTCGGCGCTGCTGCAGGCGGCGGCGAGCCCGTCGGGGCAGGCCTACTGGTTGCGGGCCCTGCCCGACGATGACGGCACCGCGCTGGTCACCGACCTGATCGCCCGCTGCCTCGGGGCCGGCAGGGGTGTCCTGGTGCTGGGTCCCGATCCCGCGTCGCGGCTGCCCGACGCCGCATTGGCGGTGTCGGCAGGCGTGGACTGGCGGGCCGAGAGCCCTCGTGACCGCTACCGCGCCTTCCTGCGAGGCCGGGCGGGCCACGCCCGCCTGGCGGTCGGTGAGCGCGCCGCAGTCTTCGCCCCGGTGGCCGACCTGGGGCTGGTCTTGGTCGACGACGAGGCGAATCCCGCCTACAAGGAGCGTCGCAGCCCTCGCCAGCACGCTCGGGAGGTCGCCCTGGCCAGGGCGAGGATGGCGGGAGCGACATGCGTGCTGCTGGGGGACCTGCCCAGCGCCAACCTGTGGAAGCTGCTGGAGGCGGGCCACGTGACGGCGGTGACCGCCGACCGCGCCACCCAACGCCGGCGTGCTCCCCGCATCGACGTGGTCGACCTGTCCGACCCCCGACCGGGTACCCGGCGCGCGCGCTTCGCTGAGCCCGCGGCGCGAGCGCTTTCCCAGGTGGTTGGGAAGGGCGGCGCTGCCGTGGTCCTGGCCAGCCGAGGCGGGCAGGGCGCGGCCCTAGCCTGCCGGGGCTGCCGGCGGCGGCTGACCTGCCCCGACTGCGCTGGGTCGCTCAGCGTCGTCGGCGACGACGCCGGCTGGCGCTGCCCGGCGTGCGGCTGGGTCGGTCCGGCGTTCGCCTGCCCGGTCTGCGGGGATCAGCGGGCCGTCCCGCTGGCGGCGGGAGCCGGGCGTCTGGCCAGCGAGCTCGCCCGCAGCCATGCCTCCGCCGAGGTCGTGCGCATGGAGGGCTACGACGCCGCCGGGCCTCGCAGCCGACCGGCCATCGGGGTCATGACCCGCGGCAGCGTGGTCAGCAGGCCCGCGTGGCTGGGCTCGGCGTCCGCCGACATCACGGTGCTGCCCGACGCCGACGCCATGCTCGGACGTCCCGCCCTGGACGCGGCCGAGGATGCCCTGCGGCTGTGGTTCGCCGCGGCGCGGTGGTCGCAGCGGGTGGTCGTGCAGACCCAACAGCCGCGACACCACGCGGTGCAGGCCCTGGTCCGCTCCGATCCGCTGGGCTTTTGGCAGCGCGAGGCGCCGTGGCGAGCGCAGCTGCGCTACCCGCCGGCGGCGTCGCTGGTGCGGCTCGCGCTGCGCGACGCCGAGACCGCCGCGGCAGTCGTGGCCGATTTGCAGAAGGCCCTTCCGGCCGGCGACGAGGTCCTGGGGCCCGACCTTGCGCATGCGCTGATCGTGAAGTCAGGCGACCTGCGTGGCACGCTGTCGTCGCTGGCGCCGCTGCGCCGCGCCTGGTCGAAGGCGGGCCGCTCGGTACGCCTCGACGTCGACCCACTGCTGTAGCGCCGGAGGATTCGTGCCCCTGCTGCCTATCCGCCTGTTCGGCGACCCGGTCCTGCGCCAGCGCGCGGCGGAGGTCATTGCGTTCGACGATGACCTTCGCCGCCTGGCCGACGACATGATGCTGACGCTGCATTCGGCTGCTGGCGCGGCGATCGCCGCCAACCAGGTCGGGGTCCTCCAGCGCGTCTTCGTTTGGGAGTTGGGAGACGACCGGGGAGCGCTGGTCAACCCGACGGTGATCGACACGTCCGAAGAGATGCAGGACGGCGAAGAGGGCTGCCTGTCCTTTCCCGGGCTGTACTTCCCAACCGTCCGGCCGCTGCGCGCGCACCTGCAGGGGGTCGACGTACACGGCCAGCCTCGCGAGGAGCGCGGCGAGGGCGTGCGCGCCCGGATGCTGCTGCACGAGCTCGATCACCTCAACGGCATCCTGTTCATCGACCACCTGGCGCGCCATGACCGCAAGGAGGCGATGCGACGCATCCGCGCCGGTGAACTGGAGCACCCGGTCGGCGGCCAGGATGGGCCTGTGGTGTGAGGCAGCGTTCACGGGCGGGTCAGACGGTCGGCGGCCTAGATTGACCGCGATGCGCATCGCCTTCTTCGGCACTCCGGCCGCCGCCGTGCCCGCCCTCGAAGCGTTCTTGCGAGCCCAGGGCGTCGAAGTCGCGGCCGTCGTCACGAATCCGGACCGCCCCAGCGGCCGAGGGCACCTGCTGTCAGCCCCACCGGTCAAGATCACCGCGACCGCCGCCGGAATCCCGGTGTGGCAGCCGCAGCGCGCCCGCGAGATCCGCGACGACTTGACGCGTCTCGCCGTGGACGCCTGCGCGGTGGTGGCCTACGGGGCGCTGCTTCCCATCGAGGTCGTCGACGCCGGCGGACGGGGCTTCGTCAACCTGCACTTCTCGTTGCTGCCGGCGTGGCGGGGGGCGGCGCCGGTGACCCACAGCCTGCTGGCGGGCGACCCCGAGACGGGTGTGACCTGCTTCCTGCTCGAGCAGGGCATGGACACCGGTCCCGTGCTGGCGCGCCGCGCGGTGACGGTCGGCGACGACGAGACCGCCGGTTCGCTGACGCAGCGGCTGGCCGTGCTCGGTGCTCGCTTGCTGGTCGAGGCGGTCGGGGGTCTGGTGGATGGGTCGCTGGCGCTGCGGGCCCAGGATCACGAGCGCGCCTCCTACGCGCCCAAGGTGGCTCCCGCCGACGCGCGGCTGGACTGGGCGGCGCCCGCAGCGGTGCTGGAGCGGGCCGTCCGCGCCTACAACCCGGTGCCGGGGGCATGGACCGTGCTGCGCGGCGAGCGGCTCAAGGTCCACCGTGCTCTGCTGGCCGAGGCGGGGGTCACCGCCGGGGCCGCGGTACCCGGTCAGGTGGTCGCGTTATGCCCAGCGGGACCGGTCGTCGCCTGCGGTGGTGGCGGGCTGGTACTGGTGGAGGTGCAGCCGGCAGGCAAGCCGCGCATGGCCGGCAGCGCCTTCGTCAACGGGTACCGGCCGCAGGGGGAGTACCTGGGTGACTGAACCCGCCACGCCAGTGCCAGACGCTTCCGGCGGTGCACCCCCCGCTGCGCCGCCGGGCGCCGCTTCGCGGGCGGTGGCGTGGCGGGTGCTGCGGCGCGTCCACGCCGACGGCGCCTGGTCGGGTCCGGCGCTGGACACGGCGCTGCGGCGGTCAGGGCTGGAGGCACGCGACCGGGCGTTCGCCGCGAACCTGGCCTACGCCACCCTGCGGTGGGAGGGCACCTTGGACTGGGCGCTGCGCAGCGTGGTCGACCGGCCGCTGGAGCAGGTGCAGCCCGAGGTGCTCGACGTCCTGCGCCTCGGCGCCTGGCAGCTGCTGTACGGGGCGGTGCCCGACCGCGCCGCCGTCGGCACCGCCGTGGACGTCGCCCGTGCCGAGGTCGGCGTTGCGGCCACCGGCTTCGTCAACGGCGTGCTGCGCAACTTGAGCCGGCGCAAGGACGCGCTGCCATGGCCGCCGGAGCAGGACGAGCGCGGCCTGGCCCTGCGGACCGGCTACCCGCGATGGGTGGTGGCCGAGTGCCGAGCGCGATTCGGAGACGAAGCGCGCGCCGTGCTGGAGGCGGGCAACGACCCGCCGGGGGTGACGCTGCGCGCCGTGGGGGATCGCGACGCCCTCACCGCCGAGTTGCGCGTCGGGGGGCTTGAGCCACGACCCGCCCCGCTTGCGCCCGAGGCACTCGCCGTCCGGGGCGCCGATCCCGCGACAATCCCCGCGGTGGCGCAGGGCCGGGCGGTGGTCCAGGACGAGGCCTCGATGGTCGTCGCCCGTGCCATGGCCGCCGGCCAGGGCGGCAGCTGGCGAGCGCTTGACCTGTGTGCCGCTCCGGGCGGCAAGACCACGCACCTGGCTCAGTTGGGAGCCACGGTGGCGGCGGCCGATCTGCGGCTCGCACGGGCACGGCTGGTGGCGCAGGCCGCCGACCGCACCAGTGCTGGAGTAGCTGCCGGCGGCAGCGCATCTGCCCCGGCGACCACGACCGGACGGGTGCTCGGCGTCGTCGCGGCCGACGCCGCGCGGCCGCCGTGGAAGCCCGGCACGTTCGACGGGGTGCTGCTCGACGCTCCCTGCACCGGCCTGGGCGTGGTGCGTCGCCGACCCGAGCTGCGCTGGCGGCGGGAGGCCGGCGACGTCGAACGGCTGGCCACACTCCAGCTGACCCTGCTGGAGGCTGCGGCCGAGCTGGTGCGACCCGGCGGGGTGCTGGTCTACAGCGTGTGCACCTGGACGGGCGCCGAGACCTCGGGAGTCATCACCCTGTTCACCGCGCTGCACGGCGACCGCTTCGCCGTGGAGGACACCGCGGTCGCGGCCGGGATCTCAGATGTCGGACAGGGGACGGGTGTGCAGCTGGACCCGTATCACCATGGCACGGACGGGATGTACCTGTGCCGTCTGCGGCGGCGGTCCTGACCGGGACCGGTACCCTCGGGTGCATGACGGAGACCATCCTCGTCGCCGACAACGAACCCGACATCTTGCGGTTCGTGGAGGCCAACCTGCGCATGGAGGGCTTCGAGGTGGCCCTGGCGGCCGACGGCGAGGAGGCGCTGCGCAAGGCCATCGACGAACGGCCGTCGCTGGTGCTGCTCGATGTGCTGATGCCACGGCTGGACGGCTTCGAGGTGTGCCGGCGGCTGCGGGCGGATCCGCGCACCTATCAGATTCCGATCATCATCCTGACCGGGAAGTCCTTGACGGTGGACAAGGTCGTCGGCTTGACGGCTGGCGCCGACGACTACGTGCTCAAGCCCTTCGACCCGATCGAGCTGGTGGCTCGCGTGCGCACCACCCTGCGCCGCGCCTCCGACCTGCGGTCGACCTCACCGCTGACGGGCCTGCCGGGCAACCACCGCATCGACGCCGAGCTGCGGCGGCGGCTGGCCGACCGCGAGCCAGTGGCGATCCTGTACGCCGATCTCAACGACTTCAAGTCCTTCAACGACCGCTACGGGTTCCTGCGCGGCGACGACGTCATCATCCTGACCGGCGAGCTCCTGGTGGAGGCGCTGCGCGAATGCGCGTCGGCGGGGTGGTTCGTCGGCCATATCGGCGGCGACGACTTCATGGTGGTCTGCCGGCCCGAGGAGCTTGACGGGGTCTGCAGCTACGCCGTCGAGCGCTTCGACGAGCGTGTGCACAAGCTGTACGACCCGGCTGACCTCGATCGCGGCTACGTCGAGGTGCCCGACCGCCAGGGGCAGCTGCGGCCGTTCCCGCCGGTGACCCTGGCGCTGGGCGTCGCCTCCACGGAGAAGCGGGCCTTCGCCGACCATCGCGAGATCGTGCAGGTGGCCACCGAGATGAAGGCGTTCCTCAAAGAGCACCAGCGGAGCACGTCCGCCTACGCCGTCGACGGCCGCGCGGCGGAGGCGGAGTAAGGCCCGAGCGACCAGTGGCCCCGAAGGATGCGCACAACAGCTGCGACGTGCCGGGTGACGAGGCCCTGATGCGTCGCGCCATTATGCTCGCCGAGCACGGCCGTACCACCGTGTCCCCCAACCCCCTGGTTGGCTGCGTCATCGCCCGCGACGGCGAGATCGTCGGTGAGGGGTTCCACGCTCGGGCCGGGGGGCCCCACGCCGAAGTCGTGGCCTTGCGGGCGGCAGGGGAGGTAGCCGCTGGCGCCACGGCCTACGTCACCCTGGAACCGTGCGCCCATTCCGGACGGACGCCGCCGTGCACGCAGGCGCTGCTGGCCGCCGGGGTCACGCGGGTGGTCGCGGCGCTGCAGGACCCACATCCGGTTGCCGGGGGCGGCGCCGACCTGCTGCGGGCCGCCGGCGTGCGGGTGGACCTGGGCTGTTGTGAGGAGGAAGCGCGGCTGCAGAACGCGGTGTTCCTGCACGGCCTTGCCACGAGCCGGCCGTTCGTCGTGATCAAGGCGGCGGCCAGCCTGGACGGGCGGATCGCTGCCGCGGACGGCACGTCGCAGTGGCTGACCGGCGAGCAGACGCGACGGCGGGCGCACGAGCTGCGCGCCGCGGCCGACGCCGTCATCGTGGGCTCGCAGACGGTGCTGGACGACGATCCCGCCCTCACCGTGCGCATGCCCGGCTACGACGGGCCACCGCCCCTGCGGGTGGTGCTGGACCGGCGAGGACGGGTGCGTGAAGGCCTGCAGGTCCTCGACACCGCCGCGCCGACGTTGCTGCACCGCGGCGGCCTGGACGAGTTGCTGGCGGTGCTGTGGGAGCGAGGGGTCCGCAGCGCCCTGGTGGAGGGTGGCGCATCGGTCGTCGCCGCGTTCCTGCGCGCCGGACTGGCCGACCGGCTGGTGCTGCATGTCGCACCCGTGCTGCTGGGTGCGCGGGGCCGTCCGCTGGTCGCCGGGGACTGGCCGGCGACGCTGGCCGCTGCACCAAGATTGCACCTGCACGACGTGGAGCAGCTCGCCGACGACGCTGTGCTGACCTACACACTTCGTCCTGGGTCCCGGACGGAACCCGCATCCGCCACACCAGAGCGCGCCTGAGCCGCGCACGCCGTGGACTGAGGTGGAAAAGAGGGACTGAGGTGGAATAGAGAAACATGTTCACCGGGATCGTCGAGGAGCTGGGAACGGTGGCCGCCGTCGAGCGTTCGGCCGGCGCCGCCGTGCTCACCGTGGCGTGCTCCACGGTGGTGGCCGGCGCTCGCGTCGGGGACTCCATCAGCGTCAACGGCTGCTGCCTGACGATCACCCGACTGGAGTCGACGCCGGGCTTTCGTTGCGACCTGATGGGCGAGACGCTGTCGCGAACGGCGCTGGGCGCCTTGGCGCCGGGAGCGCCGGTCAATCTCGAACCTGCGGTACGGATTGGCAGCCGTCTCGGCGGTCACCTGGTGCAGGGACACGTCGACGGGATCGGCGAGGTGCTGGCCGTCGAAGCGCGGGAGCAGTGGACGAACATGAGCGTTTCACTGCCCGCCGCCCTGGCGCCGTATGTGGTCGAAAAGGGGTCGATCACCATCGACGGCACCTCGCTGACGGTGACCGCCACCGAACAGGACGCCTTCAGCGTCGGCCTCATCCCGCATACCCTCGCCGTCACGGTGCTGGGGCAGCGCCGTGTCGGCGACGCGGTCAATCTGGAGGTCGACATCATCGCCAAGTACGTCGAGCGCCTGCTACGCGGTGGCGGCGCTTCTGTCTACCGAGCCGAGGAGTGAACTCCGGTGTCCGAACAGTTCGCCGCCATCGAGGACGCGATCGCCGCCATTAAGCGCGGCGAGATCGTGGTGGTGGTCGACGACGCCGATCGCGAGAACGAGGGCGACCTCATCATGGCCGCGGAAGCGGTCACGCCGGAGGCCATCGCGTTCTTCGTGCGCCACACCTCCGGTGTCATCGTGATGTCTATGACGGGGGAGCGGCTCGACGAGCTCGAGCTGCCGCTGATGGTCCCGGTCAACACCGAACGCCACCGCACCGCCTTCACTGTCTCCGTGGACGCACGTTTCGGGGTGACCACGGGCATCTCGGCCGTCGACCGTGCCGCCACCATCCGCGCCCTGGTGGATCCGGTCACCAAGCCGGCCGACCTCGCCCGTCCGGGGCACATCTTCCCGCTGCGCTACGCCGAGGGCGGCGTGCTCAAGCGCGCCGGCCACACCGAGGCTGGGGTGGATCTGGCGCGCATGGCCGGGCTGGCTCCGGCCGGCGTGCTGTGCGAGGTGGTCAACGACGACGGGTCCATGGCCCGGCTGCCTCAGCTGCGCCGCTTCGCCGACGACCACGGGCTGCTGCTGGTGTCGATCGCCGATCTCATCGCCTACCGCCGCCGTCACGAGCGGCTGGTCTACCGGGTCGCCGAGGCGGTCATCCCCACGCCGTTCGGCCCGTTCACGGCGGTCGGCTACGAGTCAGCCTACGACGGTCATCACCACATCGCGCTGCTGCGCGGCGAACCAAGCGGCAAGCCTGATGTGCTGGTGCGCATGCACTCGGAGTGCCTGACCGGTGATGTCTTCGGGTCGTTGCGCTGCGACTGCGGCACCCAGCTGCACGACGCGATGCGCAAGATCGCCGAGGAAGGCGAGGGCGTCATCGTCTACATCCGCGGCCACGAGGGTCGCGGCATCGGCATCATGCACAAGCTGCAGGCCTACAAGCTCCAAGACGGCGGGGCCGACACGGTGGAGGCCAATCTGGAGCTGGGCTTCGCCGCCGACCTGCGCGATTACGGCACCGGCGCGCAGATCCTGGTCGACCTCGGCCTGTCGACGCTGCGGCTACTGACCAACAATCCCGCCAAGCGCGCCGGTCTGGAAGGCTACGGGCTCCAGATCGTCGAGCGGGTGCCGATCGAGACCACTCCGACCGACGAGAACCTGCGCTACCTGCAGTCCAAGCGTGACAAGCTCGGCCATGAGTTCTCCTCACTGGTCGAGCCGGGCGCCAGGACCACCACCGAGCAGTGAGGAAAACCGTCCTCAAGTAGCGAAGCGATAGGGCACTGAGTTGTGAGGATCCACCAGGGTGTGCTGGACGGCAGCGGCCTGCGGGTCGGCATCGTCGCGTCGCGCTTCAACGAGGTCATCGTCCGGACCCTGGTGGACGGCGCCAGCGACTGCTTGCGCCGCCACGGCGTCGCCGACGACGACATCGAGCTGGCCTGGGTGCCGGGCGCCTTCGAGCTGCCGCTCGTGGTGCAGCGGTTGGCCGCCAGCGGACGCCTGGACGTGATCGTCGCCCTCGGGGCGGTGATTCGCGGACAGACGCCCCATTTCGACTACGTAGCCGGTCAGGCCGCCGAGGTTGGGCGCGTGGCGTTGGCCACCGGAGTACCGGTGACGTTCGGCGTGCTGACCACCGAGACCGCCGAGCAAGCCGCCGACCGGGCCGGCGGCAAGCTGGGCAACAAGGGCTGGGACGCGGCGATGGCGGCGATCGAGACCGCCCGCTTGCTCGCCGACTTGAAGTAGCCGGACTGGCTGCACCGCTACAGCCGCGCCCGCCGCCCGCCGAAACTGTGGACAGCCGGCTGCGCCTCGCACCCGGGCGAGGAAGAGTCGGAAGCTATGGGGTGGCTCGTCGGTGTGATCTGCGCCGTGTTCGGTCTTGCCTTCGGTTCGTTCGCCAACGTGGTCATCCACCGGGTACCCGCCAGGCGCTCCGTGGTGAGCCCCGCCAGCGCCTGCCCGGCCTGCGACAGCCGGATCGCCGCGCACGACAACATCCCGGTGGTGTCGTGGTTACTACTGCGAGGACGGTGCCGAACCTGCCGCTCTCCCATCGCCGCCCACTATCCGCTGGTGGAGCTGGCCATGGCCGTGCTGTTCGCGCTGGTCGGCTGGCGCGTTGGCGCCACCTGGGCACTGCCCGGCTACCTGCTGTTCGCCTGGACCCTGGTCGTGGTGGCCGTGATCGACGGCCAGACACGCAAGATCCCCAACCGGTTGACCTACCCCTTGACCCCCGCCCTGTTGGGTTTGCTGGTTGCCGCCGGTCTGCTGACCGGCCAGCCGGGTTGGGCGCTTCGCGCCCTGCTCGGCGGGATCGTCGCCTTCGCCGTGCTGCTCGGCATCGCCTTGGTCAGCCCCAAGGGCATGGGCATGGGCGACGTCAAGCTTGCCGCCTTCATCGGCGTTGGCCTCGGCTACCTGAGCTGGGGCCACGTGCTGCTCGGAATCTTCGGCGGCTTTTTGGTCGGCGGGGTCGTGGCGATCCTGCTGCTGGGCAGCGGCCGGCGCGCCCGCAAGGACCTGCTGCCGTTCGGGCCGTACCTGGCGATCTCAGCACTGCTGTCCCTGCTGGTCGGCGAGACGCTGATCACCGGCTACCAGCGACTGGTCGGTCTCGGCTGAGCGCCCCAACCCGGGGTGGTGGGCATCCGCTACCGAATCGGTACTGGATCCCCACCACCCCGGGCTTCTGGCGGCCGGTGGTGTCGCTGTCGCGACCCGAGCGCGGGTGGGTTTGGCTGCCCGGCTCTAAGATTGCGGCATGACTGATCCCACCCTGCCCGGCCAGCCCTCACCCGAGGAGATGCAGGCCTACCTCGAACAGCTGCGGGACGCCGACGCCGTCGCTCTGGCCGCCGAGGCGTACAACATGCTGGCCGCCGGCGCGCAGGTGAAGCTGGGCCGGCCAGATGCGCGGATCTTGATCGACGCGATGGGAGGCATGGCCGAGGCCGCGGGGGCGAGGCTTCCCGTTGAGCTCGCCACCCAGATGCGCCAGGGCGTCGCCCAGCTGCAGGTCGCCCAGGTACAGGCCGAGCGCGAGGAGGCAGGCGCCTCCGGCGGGACGCCGGCCCAGCAGCCTGTTGGGACGCAGGCCGACCAGGCGACGCCCTCGAGCCCCGGGGCGCCACCATTGGGTTCCCAGGAAGGCGCGGCCAACCAGCGCATGACCGACCGTCTGTGGATCCCTGGCCGCGACCCGGGCCGCCCGCCTGGTTGACGGCCCGGCGCCTGGGGGCGCTGCTGCTAGGATCGGTGCCGAGCCGCGGCGTGACGCCGCTGCACGCAGACTCGCCAAGTGGGAGCGTGGGAGCGGCCGTGTTCCCTCAGGAACGGGCGCGCCTGTAGGGCGTGTACCGCGTTGTGCAGGCCGCTGCCGCCACGCAGTGGCCTTTGTCGTTGCGGGGGGCGGATCATGACAGGAGACGACGTGCCGAAGCAGAAGACCCATTCGGGCGCCAAGGACCGGTTCCGCGTCACGCGCACCGGCAAGGTCCTGCACCGCAAGATGAACAAGAACCACATGCTCGAGAAGAAGACCGCCGCGCGGAAGCGCCGCCTGTCGGGGATGAGCGAGCTGACGGGCGGCGACGCCGCCCAGGTCCGCAAGCTGCTGCGCGGCAACTGACCACCTCGTTCGTCAAGGAGAGCACTCATGGCCCGCGTCAAGCGAGGCGTGCACGGGCGCAAGCACCGCCGCACGGTCTTGGACCGCGCCCGCGGATTCCGGGGGGCACGCAGCCGCCGCTACCGCATCGCCAACGAGTCGGTGCTGCATGCGATGCGCTACGAGTACCGCGACCGCCGGCGGCGCAAGAGCGACTTCCGCAAGCTGTGGATCACCCGCATCAACGCCGCGGCTCGCCAGGAGGGTCTGAGCTACAGCCGCTTCATTAACGGGCTCAAGCTGGCTGAGGTCGACATCGACCGCAAGGTGCTGGCCGACCTGGCCGTTCGCGACCCGGCGACCTTCAAGTCGCTGGTCGGCGTCGCGAAGACGGCGCTGAGCTAGTCCGCACGCCCGGCGGGCCGGGCGCGACCATGGCGGTCATCACCAGCACGGACAACCCGGCGGTCCGTGCCGCACGGCGGCTGGCCCGGCGCCACGGCCGGGTGCGCCGCGACGAGGCGTTCCTGGTCGAGGGACCGCAGGTGGTCGCCGAAGCCATCGGCCACCTACAGCGGCTGTTCGTCCGCTCCACAGCCGGCGGCAGCATCGCCGAGGTGGCCGCACGCGCGTCGCGGGCCGGCACGCAGGTCCTGCAGGTCGACGACGCGGTGCTGGCCAGCCTGGTGACCACCGTCGCCCCCCAGGGACTGGTGGGCGTGGCGACGCTGAGCCATCCCGACCTGCGGTCGGTGCTCGCCAACGCGTCGACGGTGGTGGTCCTGCACCAGGTCCGCGACCCCGGCAACCTCGGCACGATCCTGCGGACGGCGGACGCCGCCGGCGTGGACGCGGTCGTGTTGACCAGCGGCAGCGTGGACCCGCGCAACCCCAAGGCGGTCAGGGCGTCGGCCGGATCGCTGTTCCACCTACCGGTGATTCGCGATGTCGCCTTCACCACCGTCGCGGACGCCTGCGCGGCGGCGGGGCTGCGCCTGGTCGCAGCTGCCGCCGATGGGACCGTTGCGCACACCGCCGCCGAGCTGGGCGGTCGCGTCGCCGTGGTCTTTGGCAGCGAAGCCCATGGGCTCGGCACTGACGTGCGTCGGCGCTGCGACGACGTGGTGGCGGTCCCGCTGTCGCGCGAGCCCCGCGAGGGCTACCGCGGTCACGCCGAGTCGCTCAATCTGGCCGCGACCGTGGCCGTCGTCACCTACGAGATGGCCCGTCGGCGGAGTGGACGGTGCGCTGGCAGCGGCGTAGAGGGGTAGAACACGTCCATGACGGACCTTGCCGACGGCGCGGTACTGGATCTGCTGCCAGATCCGGTCGTCGTCGTGGGCGCCGACGGCCGCATCGTGTTCTGCTCGCGGCTGGCCGGTCGGCTGCTGGGCAGGGCCGCCGCCGAGGTGGTCGGCGAGCCCGCGCGCAAGGTGCTGGTCCTGACCGACGACGCGGGCACCAACTGGTGGGCCCGGCTGCGACCGCTGGAAGGCGACGCGCGGCTGCGCCCGCGCCTGCCGATGGTCGACCTGAGCCTGCTCATCGCCAACCGAGGGGCGCGTCCCGTCACGCTGACCGCGGCGCGCCACAGCGACGAGCACGGCCGGCTGACCTACCTCGTGCTGGTGCTGCGCCGCGCCGACGCCAACGAACGGCTCGACGCCGCCCGCAGTGACCTGGTGGCGACGGTCAGCCACGAGATCCGCTCACCGCTGACGTCGGTGAAGGGCTTCACCAAGACCTTGCTGGTCAAGTGGGATCGCTTCACTGACGACCAGAAGCGCCACATGCTGGCCACCATCAATGAGGACGCCGACCGCGTGACGCGCCTACTGGGTGAGCTGCTCGACGTCAGCCGCATCGACGCGGGGCGGTTGCAGCTGCGCCGTCAGATGGTCGATGTGCCGGCGGTCGCCGCGCGTGTGGCCGAACGGCTGCAGGCCGAGCAGACCGACAGCGAGGTGAAGGTGGACTTTGACGTCGAGGTCCCCCAGCTGTACGCCGATCCTGACAAGGTCGCGCAGATCTTCACCAACCTGATCGAGAACGCCTTCAAGTACGGTGCGGGACCGATCCGCCTGAGCGCCGCCGTCGCTGACGAACAGGTGGTGTTCACCGTGAGCGACCACGGTGGCGGCGTGCCCGAACAGTTTCTGACGCACATCTTCACCAAGTTCTTCCGGCGCATTGGGGAGCGGCGCAGCGGCACGGGACTCGGCCTGTACATCACCAAGGGCATCGTGGAGGCGCACGGCGGGCGGATGTGGGCCACCAGCCCGCCGGGCAATGGTGCCAGCTTCCACTTCGCGCTCCCACAGGGCGGGCTGGAGTTGGCCGGCATCGAGATCACAAAGATCGTAGGTCCTACCGCTTCGCCACATGAGGACAGGAAACGATGAGCCAGGCACCACCAGCGAATCCCGAGCCGCTGCTCGACGAGGGACGCGAGCGGTTCGCCGCCGCCTCCAGCCTCGACGAGCTGGACGCCGCCAAGGCTTCGCTGGTGGGCCGACGGGGCGCGCTGACCGCCGTGCAACGCACGCTCGGGGGGCTGGACGAGCGGCAGCGGCGCGATGTGGGCGCCCGCATCAACGCGGTACGCGCCGCGCTGGCCGAACTCGAGGAGCAGCGCCGGGCGGTCCTGACCGAGGAGCGCGACCGCGTTGTGCTCGCCGCCGAGGCCGTGGACGTGACCCTGCCGGCGCGCACGGCCCGGCGCGGCAGCCTGCACCCCATTCACGAGACCATCGAGGCGATGGTCGACGTGATGGCAAACCTCGGCTTCACCGCGGTGGAGGGGCCGGAGGTGGAGACGGACTGGTTCAACTTCCAGGCCATGAACATTCCCGTGGACCATCCCGCGCGCGGGATGCACGACACCATCTACGTGCAACCCCCCAACCCCGCCGACCCACCCGGGTCGGTGCTGCTGCGCACCCACACCTCGCCGATGCAGACCCGCACCATGCTGGCGCAGGGCCCGCCCGTCTACATCGCGGTGCCGGGGCGCACCTACCGCCAGGAGACCGCCGACGCGACGCACCTGCCGGTGTTCCATCAGATGGAGTGCCTGGCCGTCGACGAGGGGCTGTCGTTCGCGGACCTGCGCGGGACGCTGGCGGAGCTGTGTCGCGGCCTGTTCGGCCCAGGCGCGCGGATTCGCATGCGCCCCGACCACTACCCCTTCACCGAACCTTCGGCAGACGTGGACGCCTGGGTGCCCGCCGTCGGCGATTGGGTGGAACTGCTCGGGTCGGGAATGGTGCACCCCAACGTCCTGCGCATGGCCGGCTACGACCCCGAGCAGTCCAGCGGGTTCGCGTTCGGCATGGGCGTCGAGCGGGTGGCCATGTTGCGCCATGGCATCGACGATCTGCGCTCGTTCGCCGACAACGACCTGCGGTTCCTCTCCTCCTTCTAGCCAACCGGCGGCGCGTTGCGCCGCCCCTTTCCGAAAGCATCGTCGTGCGCGTACCGCTGTCCTGGTTGCACCGCTCGGTCGACCCCGGCCTGTCCGCTGAGCAGCTGGCTTCCACGTTGACGCTCGGCGGCTTGGTCGTCGAGGCCATCCACCGCCCGACGGCGGGCACCCGTGGCGTGGTCGTTGCCCGGGTCGAGGCGATCGGGCCGGTGCCCAGCAGCAAGCTGTCACTGGTCGACGTCTACGACGGTCGCGAGCATCACGAGATCGTCTGCGGGGCTTCCAACTTCGCCGTGGGTGATCTGGTGCCGGCCGCGCTGCCGGGAGCGACCTTGCCGGGGGCGGTCCGCATCGAGCGCCGCACGATTCGCAACGTCGTGTCCAACGGCATGCTGGCCAGCGCGCGCGAGCTGGGCGTCGGCGACGACCACCGCGGCATCTGGGTGCTGGAAGCCGATGCACCGCTGGGCGCGGATCTCAGCGAATGGCTTGAGCTGGACGACGCGGTCCTGGACCTGGAGATCAACCCTGATCGTGGCTACGCGCTGTCCATCTTCGGCGTCGCCCACGACGTGGCGGCCCTGACGGGAGCCGAGCTGCGGCTGCCCGAGCTGCCATCGCTGCCGCTCGGCACCGCGACGGGAGTCCCCGTGTCGATCGCCGACCCGGATCGGTGCCCGCGCTTCAGCCTCACCCGCATCGAGGGGGTGGCGGTCGGCCCTTCGCCGGCATGGTTGCAGCGCCGACTGGCGGCGGCTGGGATGAGGCCGATCTCCAACGTCGTCGATGCGACCAACCACGCGATGCTGGAGACGGGCCATCCGGTCCACGCCTACGACCTGGTACGGCTGGCCGGAGCACGCATCGATGTCCGGCAGGCAGCCACCGGCGAAACCGTCGTCACGCTGGACGGCGTGCAACGGACGCTTGATCCCGGCGACCTGGTGATCGCCGACGCCTCGGGCCCAGTCGGGCTGGCCGGGGTCATGGGCGGGGCCAGCACCGAGGTCGACGAGACGACCACAGACGTGCTGCTAGAGGTCGCCGCCTTCTCGCCGACGGCCGTGCTGCGCACTGCTCGACGCCTCAAGCTGTTCACGGAGGCGTCCAGTCGCTTCGAGAAGACGGTGCCGCCGCAGACGGTGCTGCGCGGAGCAGCGCGTTGCGCGGCGCTGCTGACCCATGTCGCCGGCGGGCGGATCACCGCCGCCGATGACGTGTGGCCGCAGCCTGCGGCCCGGGAGGTCATCCGTCTGCGCACCGACCGTGTTCGCCGCCACCTCGGCATGGACTTGCCCGACCAGCGGCAGGCCGAGCTGCTGGAATCCATCGAGTGCAGGGTGGAGCCGAGCGCTCAAGTAGCCGAAGGCGGTCGCGCACTGGAACCGAATGAGGGGCTGCTGGCGGTCACCCCGCCGGACTACCGTCCGGACCTGCGCATCGAGGTGGACCTCGACGAGGAGATCGCGCGCCTGCACGGCTACGAGCAGATCCCCGAGCGTGTGCCCTGTAGCGGTCGGGCCGGCGGTCGTCGCCCTGCGCACGCCGCTCGCCGCCGCGTGCGCGAGGCGCTGGCAGGCGCCGGCTGGACCGAGGCCATCACCTTTCCCTTCATCGGCCCGAACGACCTCGACGCGCTCGGGCTGCCGCCCGACGACCCGCGCCGCCAGACCGTCGCGCTGGTCAATCCGCTGTCACAGGAGGAGTCGCGGCTGCGGACATCGCTGCTGCCGGGCTTGCTGCGCGCGCTGCGGCGCAACGTCAACCGCCAGGCCGCTGACGTGGCGATGTTCGAGGTGGGGGCGGTGTTCCTGCCGCCGACACCGCAGGAGCCGGGCGCCGACGGCGGAGCGGACGGAATCACCCTTCCTGCCGAGCCGTTGCTGCTCGGGCTCGCGGCGTGCGGCCACTTCGAGGCGCTGCGCCACGACCGCCCGGCTCGCCCTGCCGACCTCGCCGATCTCCTTGGTGCCGCCGACACCGCCCGCAGGGCCGTGGGGCTGCCGCTGCTGGAGGTCGCGGCCGGCACCGAGCCGGGCTACCACCCCGGCCGCACGGCGCGTCTGAGCCTGGAGGGGACCGCGATCGGCGTCGTCGGCGAGCTGCACCCGCGCACCATCGCCGCTTTGCAGCTACCTGCGCGCACCCACGCCGGTGAGCTGCGCCTGGACCTCCTGACCGCGGAGGGTGTGCGGCTGGCCGCCGCCGTCGTGCCGGACGCCCGACCGCCGTTGCGCTTCGACGTCGCCGTACTCATCGCTGCGGACGTGCCCGCGGCGGCGGTGGAAGCAGCGGTGCGCGAGGGCGCGGGTCCCAGCCTCAGCGAGTGCCGCCTGTTTGACGTGTTCACCGGCCCGCAGCTCGGCGAGGGACGCAAGAGCCTGGCCTACGCCTTGCGGTTGGAGGCTGGTGACGGCGCGTTGAACGAGATCGACGAGCAAGCCGCGATCACCTCGATCGAGCAAGCCGTGGCCAGGCGTGTCGACGGGCGGCTGCGACGCGACGACTCGGCTGGCGCCGCCGCGCAAGATCAACGACGCTGATCCTCCAGCCGGCACGGCATGCTGTGTCCACCGGATCTTGGACGAGGCGTGAGGTGGAACGTGAGCGACGACGCATCCGGCACCGGTGGACCCCTCGTGCTGGTCATCGAGGACGATCGTGGCGTCCGCGAGCTCATGGTCGACATCTTGTCGGCCGAGGGCTTTCAAGTGCGCACGGCGGGCGACGGCCTTGAAGGACTGCTCAAGCTGCAGGTGCTGCATCCCGCCGCACTCGTCTTGGACATCATGATGCCCGACGTGGGCGGTCTGCGGGTCCTCGACCAGTTGGCCTCCGAGCACGCCGACGTCCCGGTCATCGTGGTGACCGGCAAGCCTCAGGCCGCTGCAGAGGCACGACAACGGCTCGGCCGGCGCAACGTGTTCGACAAGCCGTTCGACCTGGCCGCCTTCGTGGAACGGCTGCGGGAAGTCGCGGAGACCCCGCAGCAGACCGACTCTAACCCTCCGCCAGGAGAGCAGCTGTGACCAAGCGGGACTACCTCACCGTCGACGCACTGTCCGTCGAGGAGCTGGCCAAGGTCTTGGACCTGGCCGACGAGCTGAAAGTCAACCGGCAGCGCTCCACAGACGGCACAGGTCGGCACCGCCCGTCTACAGGTGGGCACGGATCGGATCTGCAGGGCCTATCCATCGGCATGATCTTCGAGAAGCCATCGACGCGGACCAGGGTGTCGTTCGAGGTCGGCATCAGCGAGCTGGGCGCCAAGGCGGTGGTTCTGTCCGCCGGCGAGCTGCAGCTCGGACGCGGTGAGACCGTCGAAGACACCGCCCGGGTGCTGTCGGGCTACCTGCACGCGCTCGTCGTACGCACCTTTGCCCAGTCGCGGCTGGAGACGTTGGCCTCCGCGGGTTCGATCCCGGTGATCAACGCCCTGTCGGACTTCAGCCACCCTTGTCAGGCGCTGGCCGATCTGCAGACCATCCGCGAGCACAAGGGCGATCTGCACGAGTTGAAGCTGAGCTACCTGGGCGACGGCAACAACGTCGCGCACAGCCTGCTCGAGGCCGGGGCGATGGCCGGCATGCATGTCGCCGTCGGCACCCCAGCGGGCTACGAACCCGATCCGCAGGTCGTCCGCCAGGCGACTGACGTAGCCGCGCGCACCGGCGGGCGGATCACCGTGACCAACGACCCGCTGGAAGCCGCGCGCGACGCCGACGCCGTCTACACCGACGTGTGGACCTCGATGGGCCAGGAATCGGAGAACCACGCGCGGACCCAAGTCTTAGGCCCCTTCCAGGTCGGTGCCTCGGTGATGCAGGCCGCCAAGTCCGACGCCCTGGTCCTGCACTGCCTGCCGGCGCACCGTGGCGAGGAGATCACCCCGGAGGTGATGGACGGTCCCAACAGCGTGGTGTTCGAGCAGGCCGCCAACCGTCTGCACAGCCAGAAGGCGCTGCTGCTGTTCCTGCTGACCTGACTTCGGGGCGGACGCCGCCACCGCCCTTGCATAACTATGCAGCGACCGGTACGGTCACGGCGTGGGTGTCCAGGTCGGTGTAGTGGGCGGCTCCGGCTACGCTGGAGGTGAGCTGCTGCGCCTGCTGAGCGGCTCTCCGGCGCTGTCGCTGCGGACGGTCGCCGGGCGGGCGAGCGCCGGTCGGCCGTTGGCGGAGGCGTTTCCCAACCTCGGCCTCGCGGGCCTCGTCGAGCCAGCCGAAGCCGGGGTCTTCGACGCGTGCGAGCTGGTCTTCCTCGCCACACCGCACGAGGCGAGCCTGCAGCTGGCGCCGCCGCTGGTGGCCGCCGGCATTCGCGTCGTCGACCTGTCCGGGGCCTACCGATTGGATCCGGGCACCTTCGCCGTGGCCTACGGACAGGCCCATCCCTGTCCCGAGCTGACACCGGCTCCCTACGGCTTGCCCGAGCTGTTCCGCGACGACCTGGCGGGGGCAGCGCTGGTCGCCAACCCCGGCTGCTACCCAACCGCCGCTCTGCTCGCCCTCGCCCCCCTGGCGGGCCTGGTGAAGCCAGGCTCGGTGCACATCACCGGGCTGTCCGGAACCTCCGGTGCGGGCAAGGGCCTGCGCGACGACCTCCACGCCAGCCACGCCGCGGGCAACGTCGCGGTCTACGCCACCCCAGGGCACCGTCACACCCCCGAGATCGAGGCGGCGTGGGACCGGCTGACCGGAACGCCGGCGACGGTGACGTTCACACCTGTTCTGCTGCCCCTGGCGCGGGGCATGCTGGTGACAGTCACCGCCGGCCTCCTCGACGAGGTCGATGCCGAGGCGGTGACCGAGAAGTTCGCGCAGGCCTACGCCCGCGAGCCCTTCGTCGGCGTGGTTGCACCGGGTTCGTGGCCGCAGACCGCCTACACGCGCGGCGCCAACTCGGCCGCCATCGGCGTCGCGGTCGACCCGCGCACCGGGCGCGTCACCGTCGCCTGTGCGCTGGACAACCTCGTCAAGGGCGCCGCCGGCCAGGCAATCCAAAACGCGAACCTGCTGTGCGGGCTCCCAGAGGCGACGGGCCTGCCGGTCGCGGGGATGTACCCATGAGCGCCACCAGCGAGCCGGGGACCGAGGTGTCCGCTGCTCCGATGCTGCTCGAACCGCTCGACGGCGGCGTCTGCACGGTTCCCGGGATCACCGCGGCCGGCATGGCCGCCGGCCTCAAACGCAGCGGCAAACCCGACATCGCCCTGGTGGCGGCCGACCGCAGCGTCGCGGCGGCGGCAGTGCAGACGCGCAACCAGGTCACCGC
>Ga0136613_10000094_pt1 | contig 31874 bp, 29 predicted proteins | sample AntDrymUQ2722106_2_FD_106649 | JGI IMG/M metagenome (GOLD analysis project Ga0136613, IMG submission 106649) | Polar desert sand microbial communities from Dry Valleys, Antarctica - metaG UQ272 (21.06) | ecosystem: Environmental > Terrestrial > Soil > Desert | place: Antarctica: Dry Valley... | reverse complement strand
GCGTAGGACCCGTGCCCGCTGTGCAGCTGCCCGCTGTCAACCTCGACGATGCGGGTGGCGACGCGGTCCAGCAGGTAGCGGTCGTGGGTGACGAGCAGCAGCGCGGTGGCTCGCGACGACAGCTCGGACTCGAGCCACTCGACGACATCGACGTCGAGGTGGTTTGTCGGCTCATCCAGCACCAGCAGGTCGGACTCGTCGGCCAGCGCGGCCGCCAGCGCCACCCGCTTGCGCTGGCCGCCCGACAGCTCGCCGACCTTGCGCTGCGGTTCGTCCAGGCCGAGCTGGTGCAGCAGGGCAAGGCAGCGCTGCTCGCGTTGCACATCGGCGCGGTCGGCGAGCGGGTCAAACTGCGCAGGTCCCGCCAGTACCGCCTCGCGCACCGACCGGCGGGGATCGAGGTCGGGCTCCTGCGCAACGTAGCGGATGCGTAGCCCGGAGCCGTGCACGACGTGGCCGGTGTCGGGCGCCACGAGCCCGGCGGCCACCTTGAGCAGCGTCGACTTCCCGCTGCCGTTGCGCCCGATGACGCCCATGCGGTCGCGGTCGTCGATGCCGAGGCTGACCTCGTCGAGGACCTGCTTGGTGGCGTAGCGCAGAGCGACCCGCTCGAGGCTGACGATGTTCACGCGCTTGGGAAGCCCGGGGTGCCGGGACTTTCGCACCTGAGCGGTAGCAAACTCACTCCCACCTCGGGTTACGGCAAGAAGCCGAGGCGTTCCCGTACGGTCTGCATCGTCTTTATGGCGACTTCGCGGGCACGGCTGGCGCCGAGGCGCAGGATGTCGCTCACCGCTTCGGGATCACCCGACAGCTCGGCATGGCGTTCACGAACCGGTCGCAGCACGCCGTTGACGGCCTCGGCGAGGTCGGCTTTGAAGTCGCCATAGCCTTTGCCCGAATAGCGATCCTCCAGCTCCGGCACCGTCGCGCCGGTGACGGCGGCGAGCAGATCCAGCAGGTTGGTCACTCCGGGCTTGTCGGGTCCCGCTCGAACTTCCGAGCCGGAGTCGGTCACCGCTCGCATCAGCTTCTTGCGGGTGGTCGCCTCGTCATCGTTGAGCAGCAGCGTGCCGGCCGGACCAAGGGACTTGGACATCTTCTTGTCTACCAACTGCAGGTCCATGATCCGCGCGCCGACGGTGGGGAAGGTCGGCTGGGGCAGGGTGAAGGTGTCGCCGAAGCGATGGTTGAAGCGTGCGGCCAGATCCCGGGTGAGTTCCACGTGCTGGCGCTGATCGGCCCCGATCGGGACTTGTTCGGCCTGATACAGCAGGATGTCGGCTGCCTGGAGGACTGGGTAGGCGAACAGGCCCACGCTGACTGAGTCGCGCCCCTCAGACTTTTCCTTGAACTGGGTCATGCGCGACAGCTCGCCCATGGTGGCGACACAGTTGAGGTTCCACGCCAGCTCGGTGTGCTCGCGCACCTGGGACTGCACGAACAGCGTGCACACGTCAGGGTCGAGTCCGGCGGCCAGCAGCCAGGTCGCCAGGTCCACCGTGCGCTGCCGCAGGTCGGCGGGGTCGTAGGGAACCGTGATCGCGTGCTGGTCCACGATGCAGAAGAAGTGGCCGGGCACCTGCTCGCCGACCCAGCGCAGCCATGCCCCCAGATAGTTGCCGATGTGGGGATCGCCGCTGGGCTGGATGCCGCTGAGGACGCGGTGCACGAAGGTGGCTCTCCATCTTGAGGACACGACCAGGTTGCAGCGCAGGATACGGAGGGGTGGCCCTGATGTCAGCCGGCGACCGCGGCGCGGTAGCGCTCGAGCAGCAGCATCCAGCCCTCTGGCATGTCCATGCCGATGCGATACTCGGCGCTGCCCTCCCCGTGCCGCTCGAAGCCTCGGTGCTCCAGACTCACGTCGGTCCCTGACCCCTCAGGAGAGAAGCTGACGTCGACTTCACTGGCCTTCGCCGGATCGGGCTGCGGCAGTCGCTCGGGGGTGATCTGCCAGGTGAACGCCAACCGCTGCGGCGGCTCCCAGATCAGGACGCGGCCCCAGTCGCACGAGAAGCCATAGGGTCCCCGCTCGAAGCAGCGCCCGCCTTCGCGGGGTTCGATGGCGATCGTGTCCAGTACCGCACCTGCCCAGGAGTATTCGCGGGGCCACCAGATGGCAAGACCGTCGGCGAAGACGCTGAAGGCGCGCTCCGGTGGGGCGTGCACCCGCACGGCGCGCCGGATGGGCTGCTCATCGGCGGTCATACGTCCTCCGGTGCCAGGGCCATCGCATCTTCGCGGATCCGTTGCCGTAGTGCGGCCTTGTCGGTCTCGTCGAGCCAGGATGCCTCAACCCCGTCGACGGCGATCGCCACCATCTCATCCCAGCCGTAGCCGAAGGCCTGCATGGCGGAGCGGTACTCGTAGCCAAGGTCGAGGTCGGTCAGCGCCGGATCATCGGTGTTGAGGGTGGTCAGCAGACCCGCCTCGCGCATCTGGGGAAACGGGTGCAACTCGAGGCGCGCCACCTTGTTGGCGATGCGGATGTTGGAGTTGGGGCAGACCGTCAACGGGATGCGCGCGTCGGCGATACGCGCCGTCAGCTCCTTGTCGTCCAGGATCGACAGGCCGTGGTCGATGCGCTCACAGCCCAGCACCTCGACCCCAGCCACGATGTTGGACGGCGGGGTGTCCTCTCCCTGGTGGGAGGTGCGCCGTAGCCCCGACCGTCCCGCGAGAGCGAACGCGTCGGCGAAGGTCGTGGGGTCCACCCCGAGCTCGGTGGAGTCCAGTCCCACGCCGATCACCCGATCGGTGCCGGGGCTGTCGGCCCGGCGCAGCTCGACCAGGCGCTGCACCATCTGCAGGCCAGCGGCGGGCCCGTAGGCCCGGTCGATGTCGGCGATGAGCTTCACGCGGGCACCCGTCTCCGCCTCACCGGCGGCCAGCCCCTCGGCCAATCCCGCGATGATCTCGGCGAGGTCTTGGCCGGCGTCGAGGTGGCGCGCCGGGGTGAAGAAGGTCTCCCGGTAGACCAGTCCGTGGGCCGCGCCGTCGACCACGCTCTCGTAAGCCAGCCGCGCCCAGTCGTCGCGGTCGGCCAGCGCGGATTGCACCAGCCAGAAGACCTCGAGGAAGGTGTCGAGGCTGGTGTAGGCGTACAGCTCGGTGGGATCCGAGGTGGGCAGGACCAGCCCGTTCTTGCGTGCCAGCTCCACCACCGTTGTCGGCCGCATCGTGCCCTCTACGTGGCAGTGCAACTCGACCTTGGGCAACCGCTCCAACGCCGTGGCGACGTCCATGCACTCACCTCCCGCGAGGCGGTCAGCCTAACGGTGTTCCCCTGCATGCGGCGCAGACGTCCGAGCTCCCCAGTCAGAGCGCTTCCAGTTCAGACGGCATGGAAGCGACCGGCCGCAGGGAATGGTGGTCAACGGCGGGTTCGGAACGGGCAAGTCCCACCTGTTGGAGTACCTTCGCCCGTGGTGAGACTACACTTGCGGTGCAATGTCACCGAGGAGAGACCATGGCAGCCTCGCGGGCGACTTCGTACCGGCTCGATCCAGCCATTAAGAACCGACTGGAGGAGCAGGCGGCTGAGGAACGAGTTTCGGAGCGGGCTCTGCTGGAACGTCTGATTTCCGAGGGCCTCGACAGCCTGCACCATCCGGGCATCATCTACCGCGACGGGCCCACCGGTCGCCGAGCGGCGCTTGCGGTCGGCGCCGACGTCTGGGAGATCATTGCCGCCCTGCGGCACACCAAGGGGACTCAGGAACAGCGGATCGCCGCGTTGGCCGAGCAGTTCGGTCTACATCCGCGCCACATTCGCACGGCGATCGACTACGCGACCGTCCACCGCCACGAGATCGACGCCCAAGTTGCCCACAACGACAAGGTGGCCCAGCGGGTCCAGCGGTTGGCCGAGGCACGCGGCGACCTGATGGCGCACTAACCCGAGCGTGCGTTTCCTGATCGACCAGATGTTTCCTCCCGTCACCCGCGCGCAGCTGGTCGAGCGGAGTCACGACGCGGTGCATGTTCGAGACCGCGGCGTCGATGCCCGGCCGGACGCAGAGGTAGCCGCTGTCGCTGCGGCGGAAGGACGTGCGCTCGTCACTGAGAATGTCAAGGACTTCGCTCGGGAGCGCGGACTTGTGGTGGTGTGTGTCCTCAAGTCACGGTTGCCTGCTGAAGGGATGCACGTCCACCTCGCGGCATTGCTCGATCGGTGGGCCACCGCGAACCCCGAGCCATACGTCGGGCTGCAGTGGCCATAGGGGGAGGGTGAGTGGGTCTGTCAGAACGCGAGGTTCCCACCACCTCTACGGCTCACCGCTGGTGGCTAGACCTGCGCGTCGTTGTTCGCCGACGAGGACGGCGATTGCGAGTCGCGACGAACGCGAGAGGCGTAGTCGAGGGCGGTGAGGACGGCGAAGACGCAATAGACGGCCGCCACCGCGACGACGATGCGCCGGTGCTCGGGGACGGCGACTGGCCACAGAGCCGCGACCGCCACCGCAGCGAACAGGAAGCACCCAACACGGTGGCGCATGTCAGGTCACCGCCTGCACCAGCAGCGAGCAGACCGCAGCCACCAAGAACGCGCCGGGGATGGTGAGGATCCAAGCCCACAGGACCCGCGCCGCGACGGACCAGCGAACGGCGGACATCCGGTGGACGGTGCCAACGCCGACGATCGCCCCGCTGATCGTGTGCGTGGTGGAAACCGGGATCCCGGAAGCCGAGGCCGCGAACAACGTGACAGCGGCCGCCGTCTCCGCCGCCATGCCGCCGACCGGCTGCAGCCGCGTGATCCGCGATCCAGTGTCTTGACGATCCGCCAGCCGCCGGACAGGGTGCCAAGCGCGATGGCTGTGTGGGCCGCCAGGACGACCCACAACGGTACGTCGGCCACCGCCGGCAGCCGTCCTGACCCGATCAGCACCGCGAGGATTACCCCCATCGTCTTCTGCGCATCGTTGCCGCCGTGGCCGAGGCTGAAGGCGGCCGCCGAGAGCAGCTGGCCGCGGCGGAACAGGCGGTTGAGCCGGTCCACCTGATTGACGCGATGAAATGTCCACAACACCACAATCATGAACACCATCGCCAGGGCCAGCCCGATGAGCGGGCTGAGCACGATGAAGACGCCGATCTTGCGCAGGCCGCTGGAGATCAGCACGTCGGGGCCGAAGCGAGCCACCGCCCCGCCGCACTCGGCGGCGTTCGCGGCCGCCGATCGAAACAGGACGAAGAAGTGGTCGTTGGTCGGCACCAAACGAAAGCGCGTCGGCGAGTCGGCTCCTGTACGGCCCATGGGCATGGGCGCGCCAAGCGGCGCTGCCGCACAGCTGCCCCACGAACCGCATTGTGCTGAGAATCCCGCCAAGCGCAACCTGGCAGCCATCTGACCGCCACCTGGCCGTAATCAGATCACCACCTGGCCGTAACCTGATCGCCGCCTCCACCGAGCCTGAGCAGGCGGCCGTTCGTTGACATCGCTGCCCCCAGCCGGATACTCACCGGCCATGGTCGCCAGCGTCGACACGCCCCGGAGCACCGCGGTGAGGCTGGTCCTGCGCGGAGCGCGCTGGCCCGGCGACGTGGCCATCCGCGAGGGGCTGATCGAGGCGGTCGGCGAGGTGGCCGCCGAACCCGGCGATCGGGTGCTGCGCTGCGACGGCGACATCGTCACGGCCGGCCTGGTCAACACCCACCACCACCTGTACCAGTGGATGACCCGCGGCCGCGCGGTCGACTGTGACCTGTTCGGCTGGCTGACCGAGCTGTACCCGGTGTGGGCGCAGCTGGACGTCGCCGACGTGCATGCCGCCGCGCTGGTGGGCCTGAGCGAGCTGGCGCTGACCGGCTGCACCACCGCTGCCGACCACCATTACCTGGTCCCCCACGGCGACGACAGTGTCTTCGACGCCATCGCCGAGGCGGCCACGGCCGTCGGCATCCGCCTGCACCTGGCGCGCGGCTCCATGGACCTCGGCGAGTCCGACGGCGGCCTGCCGCCCGACGCCGTGGTCGAAGACCTCGACGCGATCCTGGCCTCCACCGAGTCGGTGGCCGACCGCTGGCACGACGGGGAGCGGATCAGCGTCACGGTCGCCCCGTGCAGCCCGTTCAGCGTGTCCCCGGAGCTGATGCGCGAGTCCGCCGCCCTCGCCCGGCGGCGCGGCCTGCGGCTGCATACCCACCTCGCCGAGACCGTCGAGGAGCAGACCGACTGCCTGCGGCGGTTCGGGCGGCGTCCGCTGGCCGTCCTCGACGAACTCGGCTGGATCGCCGACGATGTCTGGGTGGCTCACGGCATCCATTTCGACGACGCCGAAGTCCGCCGGCTCGGGGAGGCTGGGACCGGCGTGGCCCACTGCCCGTCGAGCAACGCGCGGCTGGGCGCCGGTCTGTGCCGCGTCACCGACCTGGAGGACGCCGGCGTGCCGGTCGGCGTCGGCGTCGACGGGGCGGCCTCCAACGAGGTTGGCGGGCTGTTCGCCGAGTTGCGCCAGTCGCTGTACACCGCCCGCCAGCGCAGCGGGCGGCCGGTCGCCTTCGGGCCCGCCGACGCCCTACGTCTGGCCACCGAGGGCGGCGCGCGTTGCCTCGGCCGCGACGACATCGGATCGCTTTCTCCCGGCTGTCGCGCGGATGTGGTCATATGGCCGGGCGAGGATCTGGCGGACGTGTCCGACTCCCTTGCCGGAATGGTCCTCGGACCCGACCGGCGGGCACGCCACGTGCTCGTGGACGGCCAGGCCGTGGTCCGCAACGGGGCCCTGGTCCACGGGTCGATCGAGCAGCACCGCAGGGAGCTGGCGCGCCGGGCGCGCCGGCTGTGGCCATAGCCGGACACCCCGCCGGCAGGACCGACAAGGGAGCTCGCATGAGGCGCAAGCGAATCACGTTGCTGTCGGCTTTGGTGGCGCTGGCGCTGACTGCGGCGGCATGCGGCGGCGGTCAGGCTGCCGGCCCCGCCGGCAGCGAAGCGGCCGAGGGCGGCGCGAGTGGGGGCGGCGCGAGCGCGGGCGCCACCGCGGGCGAGCCGCTGAAGGTGGCATTCGTGTACGTGGGGCCGGTAGGTGACGCCGGATGGACTTACCGCCACGACGTCGGCCGCCAAGAGCTTGAGGAAGCGCTTGGCGACCGGGTCGAGACCACGTTCGTGGAGAGCGTGCCGGAGGGCCCGCAGTCCGAACGGACCTTCGAAGACCTCGCCCGCCAAGGTAACAAGCTGATCTTCGGCACCAGCTTCGGCTACATGGATCCGATGATGGCCGTGGCCGAGAAGTTTCCCGATGTGGTGTTCGAGCACGCCACCGGCTTCAAGACGGCCGAGAACCTGGGCACCTACTTCGGTGCCGCCGAGGAGGGCCGCTATCTGGAGGGCATGGCCGCGGGCGCCGCCAGCGAGTCCGGAAAGCTCGGCTACGTCGCCGCCTTCCCGATTCCCGAGGTGTTGCGGGGCATCAACGCCTACACGCTCGGCGCCCGGTCGGTAAACCCCGACGCCACCGTCCGGGTCGTGTGGACCTCGACGTGGTTCGGTCCCGAGATCGAGAAGCAGGCCGCCGAGAGCCTGCTCGACGCCGGCGTGGACGTCATCGGCCAGCACCAAGACACCCCCGCGCCGGGAGAAGCCGCCCAGGCGGCCGGCGCCAAGTGGACCGGCTACAACTCCGACATGGAGGAGTTCGCGCCCGAGGCCTGGCTCACCGCCACCCAGTGGGACTGGGGCCCGCACTACATCGACACGGCTGAGAAGGTCCTCGACGGGTCCTGGGAAAGCACGCAGTACTACGGCAACATGGCCGACGGCCTGGTGACCCTTGCGCCCTTCGGCCAGTCCGTCGGCGACGACATCAGGGCGCAGATCGAGGAGCGGATGGCGGAGCTGCGCGACGGCGAGTTCGCGCCCTTCACCGGCCCGGTCAACGACCAGTCCGGCGAGGAACGCATCGCCGAGGGCGAGCAGCCGCCGCTGGAGGACCTGCTGTCGATGGACTACTTCGTCGAAGGTGTCGACGGCGAGATTCCCGAGCAGTAGCGGTCGGTGTCGGGACAGTCTGCGTCGGGCGCGAGGCGGTCCGGGGCGGACGCCGCGTCCTCGGCGGAGGCGCCTGTCGTCGAGGCGCGTGGCGTTGGCAAGGTCTTCCCCGGGGTGACCGCCAACGCCGGGGTGGACCTGGCGGTCCGCCGCGGGGAGGTCCATGCCCTGCTCGGCGAGAACGGCGCCGGCAAGAGCACCCTCGCGTCGATCCTGTGCGGGCTGTACCAGCCTGACGAGGGCACGGTGCTCGTGGACGGACGTCCGGTGACGCTGCGCAACCCTCGCGACGGGCTGGCCCGCGGCATCGGCATGGTCCACCAGCACTTCCGGCTGGTCGAGCGGTTCACCGTCGCCGAGAACATCGTCTTGGGCGACCGCCGGCAGCCGCTGGTGCTGTCAGCGGGCCGAGTGCGCAGCGCGATGGTCGAGCTTGGGGAGCGCTACGGGCTGTCCATCGACCCGGACGCCCGCGTCGGCGACCTGGCGGTCGGTGAGCAGCAGCGCGTCGAGATCACCAAGATGCTGTACCGCGGCGTCGACGTGCTGCTGCTCGACGAACCGACCGCCGTGCTCACCCCGCAGGAGGCCGATGCGTTGTTCACCACGCTGCGCGCGATGGCCGCCGACGGCAAGGCCGTGGTGCTGATCAGTCACAAGCTCGGCGAAGTTCTGGCCGTCGCCGACCGTGTCACGGTGCTGCGTGACGGCCGGGTCGTGGGAGCGGTCGCCGCCGACGCCACCGACCGCCACCAGCTGGCCACGATGATGGTGGGCCGCGAGGTCGACCTGTCACCGCGACGCGCGCAGAGCCCGCCCGGTGTGGCTGTGCTCGACGTGCGCGGCGTCAGCCTGCGGCCACCGGGGCGACCGGCACGGTTGGCGGGCGTGAGCCTGCAGGTGCACGCCGGAGAGGTCGTGGGCGTCGCTGGCGTGGCGGGCAACGGCCAGCGCGAGCTCGCGGAAGTGGTCGCCGGTCTGCGGGCACCGACCGAGGGCACGGTGGTGGTCGCCGGCCGGGGCACCACAGGGCGAGGGGCTCGCGCCGCCCGAGGAGCGGGACTGGCGTACGTCCCCGAGGACCGCCTGGGCACCGGGCTGGCGCCGAGCCTGTCGATCGCCGACAACTTGCTGCTGACGCGGCCGCTGGGGTTCTTCGTGGACCGGCGCACCGCTACCGCCGACGCCCGTTGCGTCATCGAGCGGTTCGACGTCAAGGCCACCGGCCCCGCCGCGGCCGTGCGCGGGCTGTCCGGGGGCAATGTGCAGAAGGTCCTGCTTGGCCGCGAGCTGAGCGACAGCTGCACCGTGCTGGTCGTGGCCTCCCCCACCCGAGGGTTGGACGTGGGTGCGATCGAGTTCGTCCGCGACCTGCTCGACGAACGCCGCCGCGGCGGCGTCGGGGTGCTGCTGCTGTCAGAGGATCTCGACGAGATCCGTGCGCTGGCCGACCGGATCCTGGTGCTGTTCGAGGGCAGGATCGTGCTGGAGCGTGCCGGCGGGGACGCCGATCTAACCGAGCTGGGTCTGGCGATGGCCGGGGCAGGCGCGTGACCGCGCTGCGCGCTGTGCACCTGCAACGCCGGCCACGGGTGCGGCCGTGGCAGCTGGTGGCCGTGCCGGTCGCGTCGATCGCCGCGGGGCTGGCGGTCGGTGCGGTGTTCCTCACGCTGACCGGCCACGACCCAACGATGGTCTATCCAGCGATGCTGTCGGCGGCCTTCACCACGTGGTTCGGCTTCACCGACACCTTGGCCTCGGCCACGCCGTTGATCGGAACGGGGTTGGCGGCCGCGGTCGCGTTCCGCTTCGGCCTGTACAACATTGGTGCCGAGGGACAGCTGTACGCCGGCGCGATCGCCGCGTCGGGCGTGGCCCTCGCCCTTGGCGAAGCAGTTCCGGCCCCCGCAGCGGTCACCGCGCTGCTGCTCGCCGGGGTCGCCGGTGGCATGCTGTGGATCGCGGTGCCGGCCGCCGCCAGGGCATGGCTGGGCACCAGCGAGATCATCACCACGCTGCTGCTCAACTACGTGGCGCTGTACTGGATGCGCTACCTCATCTTCGGATCGACCAGCTTCTGGCGCGACCCGACATCGACCAACTTCCCGCAGGGCAAGCCCATCCCGGCCAGCGCCGAGCTTGCGGAGTTGGGACTGACCCGGGTGCACCTCGGGCTGGGCGTGGCGGTCCTGGCCGCCGTGCTGGTGACCCTGGTGCTCAACCGCACCCGGCTCGGCTTCCACCTGCGCGTGTACGGCGATTCCGAGGCCGCCGCCAGCTATGCCGGGATCAACGTTCGACGCCTGGTGCTGGCGGTGCTGCTGGCGTCCGGAGCGCTGGCGGGGCTGGCCGGCGCCGGCGAGATCGGGGGTCGCGCGCACGCACTGGACCCCCAGGGCCTGGCCCTGGGTCTGGGCTACGCGGGCATCATCGTGGCCGCGCTGGCGCGCTACAACCCGCTGGCGGTGGTGCTGGTGGCCGTGCTGCTGGGCGGCGTGCGCAACGCCGGCACGGCGCTGCAGAGCCTGCCGGGCGGGCGGGTCCCCATCGCGATCTCGACGATGCTCGAGGGCGCGATTCTGTTGTTCACCCTCGGCGGTGAGCTCTTCATCCGCTACCGGCTGCGCTTCGGGCGCGGGCAGGGTGCCGCGACGGCCGAAGACCTCGAGTCGGTGCCGGTTGCCTCACCCGCAGAGCCCACGACACGATGAATGACAGTGCGATCGTCCTGACACTGGCGGCTGCGGTGGCCGCCGGAACTCCCCTGGCCCTGGCCGCCCTCGGCGAGCTGCTGACCGAGCGTGCCGGCGTGCTCAACCTCGGCGTCGAGGGAATGATGCTGCTGGGCGCCGTGACCGCCTTCCTCGTCGGCGACGCCACCGCCGATCCTTGGCTCGGCCTGGTCACCGGGATGCTGACCGGAGGCGCCCTGGCGGCGGTCCACGCCTTCCTGTCCGTGACCATGCGCGCAAACCAGATCGTGGCGGGCCTGGCGCTGGTGATCTTCGGCACCGGGCTGTCGACCTTCCTCGGCCAGCCCGTCGAGGGGCGTCCGCTGACGGCGCGGATCACCACGGCGGCCGTGCCCGTGCTGGCCGACATCCCTGTCGCGGGGCGCATCCTGTTCCAACAGGACCTGGTGGTGTACGCCACCTGGGCGCTGGTGCTGGCGGCGACCTTCTACCTGACTCGCACGCGCGCCGGCCTGTCGCTGCGGGCGGTGGGTGAGTCGCCAGCCACCGCCGATGCGATGGGGGTGCGGGTGGCCGCGACCAGATATGCGCACACCATCGCCGGCGGCCTGCTGGCGGGCGCAGGCGGGGCGTACCTGATCCTGGCCAGGGTGCCGAGCTGGTCGCAGGCGGCAACCACCAACGGGGTTGGCTGGATCGCGCTTGCGCTGGTCGTCTTCTCGTCGTGGCGACCGTTGCGGCTGCTGGCGGGCGCGTACCTGTTCGGTGCGGCGTTGCGTGCCAACTTCGCGCTGCAGGCGGCGGGAGTTCGCGGCATCCCGGCGGAGGTCCTGGCGCTGCTGCCCTACCTGCTGACCATCGCGGTGATGATCGGCCTGTCGTTCAGCGACCTTCGCCGCCGTGCGGGTGCTCCCGCGGCGTTGGGGCTGCCCTACGTCCGCGACGAGCGCTGAGACCGGACGACTGAAACGTCACGTCTTGGACGTTGCCGCCGCCTGGTAGCGCGTCGGGGCCTCGACCAGGGCCGGTTGGCTCGACCAGGGAAACTCGATCCAGCGGTCGGTGCGACGCCACACGTAGTGGCTGCGGACCACCGAGCGCGGCTTCTCGTACAGCACCGCGACTCGCGTTTCGGCGACTTTGCCGTCGCACAGGTCACGCACGAGGGCCAGCGTGTGCCCCGTGTCGGCGACATCGTCGGTGATCAGGACACGCGCGCCTCGGGCCTCGTCGAGGTTGAGGATCGGCGGCAGCACCACCGGCGCGTCGAGCCGTTCGTCCACGCCGGTGTAGTACTCGACGTTGAGGATGAAGCAGCTCTTGACCGCCAAGGCATAAGCGATCAACCCTGCGACCGGCAAGCCGCCGCGCGCGATGCCCAGGATGATCTCCGGCCGGTACCCGTCGTCGACGACCTGCTGCGCCAGCTCCCGCCCGGCGACGCCGAACTCCGCCCAGTCAAGAACCTCCCGCTCCTGCATCGCCACACCCTAGCCAACACCCTCGCCCGGGGTGGTGGGCATTCGAGACCGAATCGGTACCGGATTCACACCACCCCGGGGTTAGGGCGCAGGACGGCGGGGTCGATGCCGGCGCGGTCGAGCGCTTCGGCTTCGAGGATGGCGCCGCAGTCGACGGCGCGGCGCACGTGGGCGAGCAGCGCACGCACGGTGGCGGGCTCGTCGAGCACGCCCGCCGCAGCCGACTGCGCCGACCAGGCCCTGACGCGAGCCAGCGCCTCGTCCAGGCCGTCGAGCAGGATCGCGTAGACGGTCGCGTAGCGACTTGGCAGGTGGGCGGGATGCAGGTCCCAGCCCTGGTAGAAGCCGTGGACCCACGAGTGACGGACGCCGGCGCTGTGGGCTTGCCAGGCGGCGTGCACCGCTGCAGACGTGTCGCCGGCGGGCACCACGTTGGTGGAGCCGTCCGACAGCCGCACCCCCGTTCCGGCCAGGGTGGTCTGCATGACGTGGCGAGCGAAGTCGCAGGCCGGATGGGTGCTGCGTTGCTCGTCGGGCAGCAGCCCGCAGGCGGCGGTGTAGTCGAACACCCCGAAGTGCGCCGCCGAGACGCGGCCGTCCCCGGCGCCCACCAGCGCCGGCAGTGCCAGCCGCCCCTGGCGGTCGACGATCGATTGGGGGGTCTCGACCTGCAGCTCGAAGCGCAGCACACCGACAGCCAACCCGAGGGCCTGCTCCAGCCGGGCGCATACCTCGGCGAAGGCCGCGACGTGCTCGGGGGCGACGATCTTGGGGAAGGTGACGGCGAACCGGCCCGGAAGTCGCCCCTCGGTCCGCTCCAGCAGGGCGGTCAGGAACACGTCGAGGGTGCGCACGCTGCGCTGCTGCAGCCCGTCGCAGAAGGACTTGACCCGCAGCCCTACGAACGGGGTGGCGGTGCCGCCGGCCAGGGCCTCGGCGACGACGATCGCCGCAGCGACGGCGTGCTCGTCCTCGCTCGCGTCGTCGCGGACGCCGTAACCGTCCTCGAAGTCGACCCGCAGATCCTCGACCGGCTCGGTTCGCAGCTTGGCCCCAACTCGCTGGCAAACGGCCTCGGTCAACGTCCGGGGTATCCCGAAGGCGGCGGCGAAGGTCGCTGGGGTGGCGGCGTGGGCGTCCAGCAGACGCAGCGCCTCGGCGCCCATCTCGGCGACGGTGCCCGCCGAGAAGCGGTCGGCCGGCAGGTACACGGTGTGCACCGGCTGGCGCCCGTGGGAATCGCCGGGATGAGCCCGCGCATCCTCGCCGGCCACGCTCGTGACCCGGTCGAACAACTCCTGCAAGCCTGCCGGATCCAGCGAGCGCGTCATCGCTGGTCGCGGGTGACCGTGCCCTCGATGACGCCGAATGGGCGATCGGTGGCGACGAAGACCCGGTTCGGGTTGTCCATGCCGTAGGGCGACAGGTCGGCGGGCACGTGGTGCTGGTTCGGCAGTGAGAAGTGGATGTCGCCCACGTCCGGACACGAAGCCAGCACTGCCTCGCCCATCACCCACAGGGTGTGCTGCAGCGACCGGCTGTCGTCATGGCCGGCGAAGGCGTCGAGCACCGCCCGCCGGACATCGTCGGCGCACTGGGAGTAATCAAGGCCGAGACGGGTGTAGCGCCAGGTCGCGGTGATCGAGGTGGCCAGGATCCGGTCCGGAGCCGACGGCAGCGTTGTGAAGCGGTCGACGAGGTAGCCGGTGAACGCCGAGCCGCTGGTCTTCAGCACGTACAGGTCCGCGACGCCGGCAGCCACTTCGACGTCGTCGCCATCCCGGCTCCGCCCTCGGCTGACGATCGCCGTGCGCAGCCCGCCGCCCGCCCGGCTGAAAGTGAAGGGATGGTCGCCGGCGATGCGCTCCCACGGCTGCTGCAGCAGCGAGACGGTGGCGAGCTCGGCGGCGGGCGCGGCCTCCAGCAGGTAGGTCGTCAGGCGCAGGCCAAACGACTCGGGCGTGCCGACCGGCTCCTCGCGAGCCAGCGCGTAGCAGGCGCCGCGCATGGTGTCGGTGGGCAGGATCGCCGAGTTGTCGCCCTCCGCGTGCGCTGGCGTGAAGGCGCCTTCCAGGCGCACGTCGATGGTCAGGTCGGTGAAGGCGTGCCGTTCGCCGTCACGGTCGACGGTGGCCAGGCGGATGCCCGACTTGCCGTAGCGGTTGGCACCCAGCGCGATGGCCATCGGTCAGCTCCCTCGGTAGGTGGTGTAGCCGTACGGGCTCAGCAGCAGCGGCACATGATGATGCTGCCAGGGGTCGGCGACCACGAAGGTCACCGTCACCTCGGGATAGAAGCCCTCATCGCCGAGGTACGCCCCGGTGTCGAACGTGAGCCGGTGCTGGCCTGACACCGTCGGCGCGCCTTCCAGCAGGTCGAGAATGCGGCCGTCCTCGCCGGTTTCGCCGCCGCCGATCTGTTGCCAGGTGCCCTGCTCGGTCCGCCGCTCGAGCATCACTGCCACGCCGGTTGCGGGCAGGCCGGTTGCGGTGTCGAGCACGTGCGTGCTGAGGCTCATGACTGCGCACTCGGCAGGACGAGCTTAGCCAGCCGCAGGCGCGTGATCTTGCGTTGCTCCTCGGCAGTCACCCGCAACTCGGCGTCTGGTTCGTTGCCCATCCGAGTCCGCAGTGCGGCGAGCATCTCATCGGCGGAGCGGCCCGTGGCGCAGATCAGGAAGACATGCCCGAAGCGCTGCTCGTAGGCCCGGTTGCCCTCCGCCAGCGCATCGAGAGTTTCCGCCGAGGCCACCTGGGTCGCTGACTGCTCCCGCTGCGCCCAGCCCCGCCCCTGCTCGCGGTCGGCCGTGCCTGGAACCGGGGCTGCCCCGACCCGCGCGCCGATGCGTGGATGGGCGGCGAACGCCTGCTGCCAGTCCTCGGGGCCCGTGGCCTCCCAGGCCTGGTCGGCGGCGGCCAGCAGGGCGTCGAAGTCGGCGAACGGCCTGGTTTCGGCCAGCCGCGCTGCCCACGCGGTTGACGCGCAGCAGGTCCTGACCTCGTCGGCGAACGCCGGCGCCGGCAAGGCGTTGAGCCAGCGCACGCCGGCCGACCGCCAACCGACCTCGGTGACGCGGCCGTGCAGACGCAGCCGGGCCACGCCGCCGTCGGGGAAGATGTTAAGCCGGACATGGGTGGCGGGGCGGGCGTGGTCCACGTCGAAGGTATGCCGGGCGTGCGGGCCGAGCTTGGCTGGCGCCAGCAGCTGCCGCCACTCGGCGCCGTCCGGCGGCACGGTCACGTTCCCTGCGTCGCACGTCTCCAGTGAGCAGCTGTCCGGGTAGTTGCCCTTGAAATTGGTGGTGTCCACCTCGACGCGCTCGACGACGCCCTGCGTCGCCAGCCGCACGATCGCCCAGTCGTGGCCCGGACCGCGCCGCCGGCGGGTCTCCCAACCGTCGCCCATGTCCCGACCGTCGCCCACCGTGACCAAGTTGTGGCCCGGCGAGAAGAACACGTCGCTGCAGGCCGGCACGGTGCCGCCGTTGACCACCGCCGCGAGGTCGAGCCGCCCATCTGCAGCTGCCCGTCGTCGAAGGTCGGGCAGCGGCTCGCCGTGGACCCGCAGCCGCGCCACACCACCGTCGGGAAAGATGTTCAGCCGCAGGTGCGTGACCCGTTGCGACGCCTCGACCGAGAAGGCGTTGCGCGCGTCACCTTCCAGGGGTGTCTCGCCCAGCAGTGGGAACCATTGGGCGTCGGTCAGGTCTGCGGCGGTCAGCGCCCCGTCGGCGACGCAGCCGTCCAACGTGCAGCGGTCGGGGTAGTTGCCGCGAAAGAAGCTGGTGTCGACGACCACGCCGCGGAGGATGCCCGGCACGCCGAGGCGCAGCACGCACCAGTCGTGCCCGGACTCGCGGCGGCGCCTTGTCTCCCAGCCGTCCATCTGTTTGCCACGGTCGGTGTAGCGGTGCGAGTCGAACACCGGGGGTCGCGCCAGCAGCAGGTTCTCCTTGGCGGCGAAGAACTCGTCGTTGGCGGCCAGCGCCATCCCGCCGAGCCGCACGGCGGCCAGATCGACCAACTGCGTGAAGCCGGGGTCCGCCGCAGTGGTCACGTGCGCTCCAGCAGCCGCCCGGCGGGGTCGCCGGCGACGTGTCCGTTGCGCTGCACGCGCACCCCGCGAACCCAGGTGGCGACGACGCGCCCGGCCAGGGTGTGGCCCAGGTAGGGCGACAGCTTGTGGCGGTGCTCCAGCTCGTCGCGCTGCACGGTTGACTCGACGTCGGGGTCGAACAGCACAAGATCGGCGTCCTTGCCGGTCTCGACGGAGCCCTTGCGCTCCAGCCCGGCGAACCGTGCCGGTCCTTCGGCCATCCACCGCGCGATGTCACCGAGGGAGGCGCCACGCCTTCGGGCCTCGGTCCACACCACGCGCAACCCCAGCTGCAGTGAGGAGATCCCGCCCCAGGCCTGCAAGAAGTCGCCGTCGTCGGGACGCTTGAGATCGCTCGGACAGGGTGAGTGGTCGCTCACCACGAAGTCGATCGCGCCGCTGCGCAGGCCGTCCCAGAGCCGCTCGCGGTTGGCGGCCTCGCGCACCGGCGGAGCACACTTGTGCGCCGTCGCACCGTCGGGCACGTCCTCGGCGGCCAGCGCGAGGTAGTGCGGGCACGTCTCGGCGGTGATCGTCAGGCCCTCGGCGTGAGCCGCGCGCAGCTGCGCCAGGGCGCCCGCGGCCGACAGGTGCACCACATGCACGTGGATGCCGTGCGCCCGCACCAGCTCGACCAGCTGCGCCACCGCCTGCTCCTCCGCGGCGGGCGGCCGCGACGCCAGGTAGGTGGCATAGCGGCGCGGATCGGCATGACCCAGGGCCGCGGTGGCCACGGCGATTGGCCCGGGAGTCTCGGCGTGCACGATCAGCGTGGCGCCCAGCACCGCCATCTCTCCGGCGACCGCCGCCAGCGCAGCCGTGTCCAGGCACGCGAACTCGGCGACGCCCGAGTCGACGAGGAACGCCTTGAAGCCGAAGACGCCGGCGTCGTGCAGCGCCTTGAGGTCCGCGGCGTTGTCCGGCACCGCCCCGCCCCAGAAACCCACGTCGACCCAGCACTGGCCCTCGGCGGCGGCCCGCTTGACGGCGAGATGAGCGGCGGTCGTCGTTGGCGGGATGCTGTTGAGCGGCATGTCGAGCAGGGTCGTGACCCCGCCGGCGGCGGCTGCCCGGGTCGCGGTGGCGAACCCCTCCCAGTCGGTGCGGCCCGGTTCGTTGACGTGGACGTGGATGTCGACCAGGCCGGGCAGCAGGGCCGCCTCACCTCCCTCGACGGTCGGCGCGCCCGCCGGCACATCGTCGAAGTCGCCGACGGCAGCGATCACGCCGGCGCGGATGTGCACGGCGGCGGGCCGCTCGCCCTCGGGCGTGACGACCCGCCGGCTGCGCAAGACGAAGTCGGGCATCGCTGGCAACATCGGTCCCGGCCACCGGCATGTCAACCCGGGGTGCTGTGACGTTGCCGCCGCACGGGTAGCAAAGTCACAGCACCTCGGGCCGGGGACCTAGGATCGCGGGACCACCCGACGGCGAGGAGAGGCATGACGGTCGCTCGGCCGACGACGCTCAGCCAGGCCGTCGATGCGCTCGCGGCCATGCCCGACGCGCAGCTGCTGGCGGGCGGAACGGACTTCATGGTGGAGGTGAACTTCGGCCATCGCCGGCCAACGGACGTCGTGGCGCTGCGGCGCGTCGCCGAGCTGCGCCACCACGCCACCGACGGCGACGAGGTCGTCCTCGGTGCCAACGTCACCTACTCGCAGATGCAGACCGAGCTGGCCGAGGCCCTGCCCGCTCTGGCGGCCGCCGCACGGACGGTCGGGTCGCCCCAGATCCGCAATGCCGGAACCATCGGCGGCAACGTCGCCACCGCGAGCCCCGCCGGTGACACCCTGCCGTTCCTCGCGGCCGTCGAGGCTGATGTCGTGCTGGCCTCGCCCGACGGCACCCGACGCCTGCCGCTGGCCGACTTCATCACGGCGGCGAAGCGAACCGCGATCCAGCCCGGCGAGGTGATCAGCGAGGTGCGCTTCCCCGCCGTCCGCGGTCCCCAGCAGTTCCTCAAGGTCGGCACCCGCAACGCCATGGTGATCTCGATCGCCTGCTGCGCCATGGTCGTGGACACCGACCACCGGCGCGTGCGCTGCGCCTTCGGCTCGGTCGCTGCGCGACCGCTGCGCCCGACCGAGGCCGAGGACTTCATCAGCGACGCGCTGGACTGGGACACACTGGACGCCGAGACCAACGCCGTCGACCGCTTCGCCGCGCTCGCGGCCGCCGCCGCCGAACCGATCACCGACCACCGGGGCACCGCCGAGTACCGGCGCCACACCGTCAAGGTGATGGCCCGGCGTGCCCTGACCAGGAGCTTGCGCGCATGACCTCCGATCGCAATCCCGGCTACGCCGAGGCCGGCCGCAGCCAGGTCGAAGCCGCCGCCGAGGGCGCGCCCGCCGGCTCCCGGCTGACCGACGAGTCGGAGTCCTACACGCTGCAGGTCAACGGCCGCGAGGAGTCGGTCAAGGCGGCGTGGCTCGGCGAAAGCCTGCTGTACGTGCTGCGCGAGCGCCTGGGCCTTCCCGGCTCGAAGAACGCCTGCGAGCAGGGCGAGTGCGGGTCGTGCTCGGTGTTCCTCGACGGAACCCTGGTGGTGTCGTGCTGCGTGCTCGCCGCCGACGCGGTCGACTCCGAGGTCGTCACGGTCGAGGGGCTGGAGCCGGGTGACGGTCTGTCCGACGTGCAGCAGCACTTTCTGGACGCCGGCGCGGTCCAGTGCGGCTTCTGCACCCCTGGCTTGATCGTGGCGGTGCACGACCTGCTCGACCGGGTGCCCGACGCCGACGAACTGACTGTGCGCGAGGCGATCTCGGGCAACCTGTGCCGCTGCACCGGTTACGGGCGGATCCTGCAGGCGGTTGTGGACGTGCAGCGGCAGCGTGCGGGAACCCAGCCGTGAAGCCGGTGCTCTCCGCAGCGGCTCCCTTTGCACCGACGGCGCCGACGGCGCCACCTCACAGCGACCGCAAGCGTTCCACCGACCGTGGCGTGGGGACCAGCTCGTCGCGCCCCGACGGCATCCCCAAGGTCAAGGGGCAGTTCGCCTTCTCGTCGGATCTGTGGGCGGACGGGATGTTGTGGGGGCGCACCTTGCGCAGCCCGCACCCGTCTGCGCGAATCCGTGACCTTGACACCGAAGCGGCCCGCCGCATCCCGGGGGTGCATGCCGTCCTCACCGCCGACGACGTGCCGGGTGAACCCAACTACGGCCTCGAACACGCCGACCAGCCGGTGTTCGCCTCCGACGTGATCCGCTACCAGGGCGAGGCGGTCGCCGCCGTCGCCGCCGACCATCCCGAGATCGCCTGGCGCGCGGTGCAAGCCATCGAGGTCGACTACGAGCCGACGGCCGCCGTCGTGGACCCTGAGGCGGCCATCGACGCGCCGCCGGTGCATCCCGACGGCAACGTCTTCCGGCACCTGACGATCCGCCACGGCGACCTCGAGGCGACCGGAGAGGTCACCGTCGAGGGCGCCTACGCCGTTGGGATGCAGGATCAGGCCTTCCTCGGTCCCGAGTCGGGCATGGCGATCCCTGGCGACGACGGCGGCGTTGACCTGTACATCTCGACGCAGTGGCTGCACGTCGACCGCGACCAGGTCGCCGCCTGCCTCGGCCTGGCCCCCGAGCTGGTGCGGCTGACGCTGTCGGGGGTGGGTGGAGCCTTCGGTGCCCGCGAGGACGTCAGCCTCCAGGTCCACGTCTGCCTGCTGGCGCTGCGCACCGGGCGGGCGGTCAAGATGCTGTACTCGCGCGAGGAGTCCTTCTTCGGTCACGTCCACCGCCACCCCGCGCGCATGTGGTACCGCCACCACGCCAACAGTAACGGTGACCTGGTCAAGGTTGAGGCGCGGCTGCTGCTGGACGGCGGTGCCTACGCCTCCTCCTCTACGGCGGTCATCGCCAACGCCGCGTGCTTCTCCTGCGGCCCGTACCGGGTGCCCAACGCGCACATCGACGCGTGGGTGGTCCGCACCAACAACCCCCCTTGCGGCGCCATGCGCGGCTTCGGGGCGGTGCAGGCGTGCTTCGGCCACGAGTCGCAGATGGACAAGCTGGCGGCCGCCCTTGACATGGACCCGGTGCAACTGCGACTGCGCAACGCCCTGCGCAGCGGCGATGAGCTGATCACCGGGCAGCGCATCACCGGCACGGCGCCGGCGCGCGAGTGCATCGAGGCCGCGGTTGCCCATCCCCTGCCGCCGGAGCCTACGGGCAAGGGCGGCGGGCCCGACGATCCGCTGCTGCTGCCCGGCGGCGCAGGGCGCACCGCCGACCGCGCCGATGTCCGCCGCGGGGTTGGCTTCGCCGTCGGCTTCAAGAACCTGATGTACTCGGAGGGCTTCGACGACTTCTCGACCGCTGCCGTGCGCCTGGAGGAGGGCGTGAACGGCGAGCCGGTCGCCACCGTGCACTGTGCCGCCGCCGAGGTCGGGCAAGGGTTCGTGACCCTGGCACAGCAGATCGTGCGCAGCGTCCTCGGCGTCGACCGGGTGGTGCTGCGGGCCGCCGACACCCGGGTCGGCTCCGCCGGGTCGACCAGCGCCTCGCGCCAGACTTGGATGAGCGGCGGCGCCGTGCAGGCGGCTGCTCTGGCGGTACGCGACTCCCTGCTGGAGCGGGTTGCCGAGGCCCGAGGTGTGGAGGTGCAGGGCGCCCGCCGAAAGCTGCTGACCTTGCGCAACGGCGAGGTCGTCGGAGTGGAGGGCAGGTTCCGCCTGACGCTGACCGATGCGCTAGGCGGCCGGCCGGTCGAGGAGGTGCGCGAGTACCGCCACGCCCCGACCATGCCGCTGGACGACGACGGGCAAGGCGACGCCCATGTGTCCTACGCCTTCGCCGCCCACCGTGCGGTCGTCGACGTCGACCCTGAGCTCGGGCTGATCCGCGTGCTGCAGATCACCACCGGCCAGGATGTCGGCAAGGCGCTCAACCCGTTGCAGGTCACCGGCCAGATCGAGGGCGGCATCGCCCAGGGCCTCGGCCTGGCGGTCATGGAGGAGATCGTCGTCGACGGCGGCCGGATCCGGAACCCGTCGTTCACCGACTACCTCATCCCCACCGCCCTGGACATGCCCGACGTGCAGGCAACCCTCATCGAGCAGCCCGAGCCAGGCGCGCCCTTCGGCGCCAAGGGCGTCGGCGAGCCACCGACCATCTCCTCCACCCCCGCCGTGGTGTCCGCCATCCGCGCCGCCACCGGCATCGACCTGTGCCGCGTCCCGGTCCGCCCCGACGACATCGCCCTCTCGGAGCGCACGCCGTAGCCCGCGATCTGATCACGTGCGCGACGTCCGGGCGGTTCGGGCCCGAGATCTGAGCTAACCGCCGGGGCTCGTCGCGGCCGTCGCGATCGGCAGGTGCGTCGGCCGCCGCTGCTCGAAGGCATCGATCGCCGCGGCATCCTGCAGGGTCAGGGCGATGTCATCGAGCCCTTCGAGCAGGCAGCGTCTGTCGCGCTGGTCGATCTCGAACTCGGCCTGAAGGTCCGGCGGGCTGGGCTGGCACTGCGGCCCGCCGTCGCCCGACCACGCCACGAGCTCCTGGTGGCGCAGATCGATGCGGCAGACCGCCTCGGGGTCGGCCTGCGCCATCACGACCAGCTGCTCGCACGTGGTAGCCGGCAGCGTGACGGTGAGCAGGGCGTTCTTGGCGCAGTTCGTGCGGAAGATGTCGGCGAAGCTCGGGGCGACGATCGCGTCGAAGCCATACTGCTGCAATCCCCACGGCGCATGCTCGCGCGACGACCCTGAGCCGAAGTTCGGCCCGGTGACCAAAACCTTGGCGTCGGCGTAGCGCGGGTCGTTCAGGACGAAGTCGCCGTCGGCGCGCCAGTCGTGGAAGACGTACTCGCCGAAGCCAGTGCGCTCGATCCGCTTCAGGAACTGCTTCGGCATGATCTGGTCTGTATCGATGTCGGCGCGGTCCAGCGGCGCCATCCGGCCCTCGACGACAGTGATGGCCTTCATGCCCGGATCATCTCCCGCACGTCGACGAATTGCCCGTGGATCGCGGCGGCGGCAGCCATCGCTGGACTCACGAGGTGGGTGCGGCCGCCCTTGCCCTGCCGGCCCTCGAAGTTGCGGTTTGAGGTCGAGGCGCAGCGCTCCCCCGGCTCGAGGATGTCGGGGTTCATCCCCAAACACATCGAGCAGCCGGGTTCGCGCCACTCGAAGCCGGCGGCGCGGAAGAGCACGTCGAGGCCCTCGGCCTCGGCCTGCCGCTTCACGGGATACGAGCCAGGCACGACCATCGCCCTGACGCCGTCGGCAACGCGCCGCCCGTCCACCACGTGCGCCGCCGCCCTGAGGTCGGAGATGCGGCCGTTCGTGCAGGAGCCGATGAAGACGCGGTCCAGCCGCAGGTCGGTCACCGCCTCACCGCCGCTCAGCCCCATGTAGGCCAGCGACCGCCGCGCCTGCGTGGCGTCGCGGGTCTGCTCCGGGACTGGTATCCGCCCCGTGACGGCGACGCTCATCGCCGGGGTCGTGCCCCATGTCACCGTCGGCGCGAACGTCGTGGCGTCGAGCTCCACGAGGCGGTCGAAGGTCGCGCCCTCGTCGCTGGACAGGGTCTGCCAGTCGGCGACGGCGGCGTCCCACTCGCTGCCGTGAGGCGCGTGCGGCCGGCCCTCCAGCCAGGCGAAGGTCGTCTCATCGGGGGCGACGAGCCCGGCGCGAGCGCCGCCCTCGATCGACATGTTGCACACCGTCATCCGCCCCTCCATCGACAGGGACGTGATGGCATCGCCTCGGTACTCGATGACGTGGCCGGCGCCGCCGTCGACGCCGATGTCCGCGATGACGTTGAGGACGAGGTCCTTGGCGGTCACGCCGAAGGGGAGGGTGCCACAAACGTCGACGGCCATGGCCTGCGGCCGCCGCTGCGGTAGACACTGGCTGGCGAGCACCTGCTCGACCTCCGAGGTGCCGATGCCGAACGCCAGCGCCCCGAAGGCACCGTGCGTCGCCGTGTGGCTGTCTCCGCAGACGATCGTCATGCCGGGTTGGGTCAGACCGAGCTCGGGACCGATCATGTGCACGATTCCCTGCTGCGGCGATCGCATCCCGAACAGCCGGATGCCGAACTCGGCGCAGTTGGTCGCCAACGCCTCCATCTGCCGTCGCGACAGTGGATCCACGACGGGCGACGAGCGGGCGGTCGTCGGCACGTTGTGATCCATGGTCGCCAGCGTCAGGTCGGGGCGCCGCACTCCCCTACGGGCCAGCCGCAGGCCCTCGAAAGCCTGCGGGCTGGTGACCTCGTGGATCAGGTGCAGGTCGACGTAGAGCAGGTCGGAACCGCTGTCGTCACGGCTGACGACGTGGCGGTCCCAGACCTTGTCCACGATCGTCCTCGGACGCGTTACGCCCACGGCTTGGGTCACCCGAGTGGCGACGTGGTGGTGACCCGTGCTCCTAGGCGTTCCAGCGCGCCGCCGAGCTCATCCGGGTGGCCAGCGAACCCGAGACCGACACCTGCTCGGGGCTGGTCAGCTCGAACGCGACGGTGTTGTCGCCCGTGCTCTCGGCGACGGCGGAGGCCACGCGCGCGACCAACTCCGCCTCCTCCTGGGGCGTCTGGTCGGGGTCGACGGTCACCTTGATCGTAATCATGACGCTTGCTGCCTTTCGTTAGCTCATCTCCGCTGTGACCGGTTGCCGCAGCCGAACGGACTTGCCCAGCGCGTTGAGGTAGGCCCTCGCGCTGCCTTCGACGATGTCGGTGGATACCCCACGCCCGGCGAAGCGCCGGCCGTCCACTTCGACCTGCACACTCACGTCACCCAGGGCATCGATGCCACCGGTTACGGCGGCGACATTGAACGTGAGCAATGTCGCGTCGATGCCGACCGCGCGTCGGATCGCGCCGCACGCCGCGTCGACCATCCCGTCCCCCATGCATGACTCGTCGACGAGAGTCTCTTCAGCAACGCGGCGGATCCTTACCGTGGCCGTGGGTGGGCCGACGGTTCCACCGGAGACCTGCATCCAGACGAGCTCGAAGGGTTCGCCGTCACCGCTCGCGTACACCTCGTCGGCGACGATGGCCTCCAGGTCCTTGTCGGAGATGTCGACCTTGCGGTCGGCCAGCTCCTTGAAACGCGTGAATGCCCGACCGGCCTCCTCATCGGTGAGCCGGTACCCCATCCGTTCGAGCTGCCGGGCGACGGCGTGGCGGCCGGAGTGCTTGCCGAGCACGATCTGCGCGCCGACCGCGCCGATGTCCTCGGCGCGCATGATCTCGTACGTCAGGCGGTCGGCGAGGACGCCGTGTTGGTGGATGCCGGACTCGTGAGCGAAGGCGTTGCGACCCACGACGGCCTTGTTGAACTGCACGGGATAGCCGGTGACGGCGCTGACGAGCCGCGACGTGCGCGCGATCTCGGGGGTGTGCACCGTGGTTGTCCGGCGCAGCAGGTCGCGGCGCGTGGCCAGCGCCATCACGACCTCCTCCAGCGCGCAGTTGCCGGCGCGTTCGCCGATGCCGTTGACGGCCACCTCGACCTGGCGGGCACCGTTTCGGACGGCCTCCAGCGAGTTCGCGACCGCCAGGCCGAGGTCGTTGTGGCAGTGCACGCTGACAGCGACGTCCGGCCCGACCCGGCGCACCACGTCGCCGATCAGCCGTCCGAAGTCGTGCGGCAGCGCGTAGCCAACGGTGTCGGGTACGTTCACCGTCGTCGCGCCCGCCGCGACGACCGCATCGATGACCCGGTTGAGGAAGTCCTCGTCGGTGCGGGTGGCGTCCTGCGGGCTGAACTCGACGTCGTCGGTGTAGGTCCGAGCCTGCTCGACGGCGCTCACCGCCTGACGGATGACGGCGTCCTCATCCGCGCCGTGCAGCAGCGCACGACGGTGGATCTCGGACGTCGACAGGAACACGTGGATCCGTGAACGTGAAGCGCCGGTCAGCGACTCGCCGGCGCGGGCGATGTCGCCGGGATGGCAGCGCGCCAGGGCCGCGATGACGGGAGCGTTCGATTCGGTGCCGACGGAGCCGGCGATCGCTGAGACGGCCTCGTAGTCACCGTGCGAGGTGATCGGGAAGCCAGCCTCGATGACGTCGACGCGCAGGCGCGCGAGCTGCTCGGCGATCTCGAGCTTCTCCTTCGTGCCCAGGCTGATGCCGGGGGCCTGCTCGCCGTCGCGCAAGGTTGTGTCGAAGATCGTGACCGACTGATCGGTCGTGCTCATCCTGGTCCCCTCGAAGCCTCATCACCGCTGCACCCTCATATGGGGGTCTCCGCGGGGGGTTCGAGTGCTGTGTGTGATCCGCCCCGCGGCGCTAAAGAATGAGAAGCGCGAGCAGCAGGCCCAGGATGAAGGCCGAAATGCGGACGCCGAGGACCGCGGTGGGGCGTACCCGCCGGGTGGCGACGAAGATGGCGTCCGGGGTCATGTCCGACTGTTCTAGGGTCGAGGAGCGCGGCGTGTCAAATCCTGGCAGGCGGGCCCGGTGGGAAACCGTCGCCGCGGTGGCAGCCCCCAACGGCCGGCGCGATCGCCGCTACACCCTCGCTGCGACGGCGTCGCCGATCTCTGCGGTCGAGCCCTGCACGACCCGCGGTTCGGCGCAGGCCTTGCGAACGCGGGCGGCGGCGGCGTTCTCGCCCAGGAACTCCAACATCATGGCTGCCGAGAGGATGGCGGCGACGGGGTTGGCCCGGCCCGTGCCGACGATGTCCGGCGCCGATCCGTGAACCGGCTCGAACAGCGACGGCCCGGTGCGGGCCGGGTTGAGGTTGGCCGAGGCGGCGTAGCCGATACCACCTGAGATGGCACCGCCGAGGTCGGTGAGGATGTCGCCGAAGAGGTTGTCGGTGACGATGACGTCATAGCGCTCGGGGGATTCCACGAAGTAGATGCAGGCGGCGTCCACGTGCTGGTAGGCGGTATCGACGCCGGGGAACTCGGGCGCCACGGCGTCGAATGTGCGCTGCCACAGGTCGCCGGCGAACGTGAGGACGTTGGTCTTGTGGATAAGGGTGAGGTGGCGCCGGGGCCGTGATCGGGCCAGCTCGAAGGCGTAGCGCACGCAGCGCTCCACGCCCATGCGGGTGTTCACCGAGCCTTGGGTCGCCACCTCGTGGTCCGTCCCCTTGCGGAGGAAGCCGCCCTCGCCCGCGTAGGCGCCCTCGGTGTTCTCCCTCACCACCACGAAATCGAGCTTGCCCGGCAGACAGAAGGGCCGCAGGTTGACGTACAGGTCGAGCTCGAAGCGCAGGCGCAAGAGCAGGCCCCGCTCGATCACGCCGGCGGGCACGCCCGGGGCGCCGACGGCGCCGAGGAGGACGGCGTCGAGGGACCGCAGTTCGTCGAGGACACCGTCGGGCAGCACGTCGCCCGTGCGCAGGTACCGCGACCCGCCCAGGTCGTACTCGACGGTGTCGAAGTCGACACCGACGGCACGGACGACCTTCAGCGCCTCGGCGACGACCTCAGGCCCGATGCCGTCGCCGCCGATAATGCCGATGGTGTGGCTCACGGGCGCTCCTTGCTCACTCAGCCCCCCGACGCATCCTCGGGGCGCTGCCGCCCCGCGGCGATCCACGGCATCATCGCCCGCAGCTCCTGGCCCACCTGCTCGATCTGGTGGCGGCGGCCCCGCTCCCGTAGCTCGTGGAACCGTTGGCGGCCACCGCGGCTCTCGGCGATCCACTCCTCGGCGAACCGGCCGTCACGAATCTCAGCGAGGATCTCTCGCATCTGCGCCCGCACCCGGTCGTCGACGATACGCGGCCCCCGGGTGAGATCGCCGTACTCGGCCGTGTCGGAAACCGAGTAGCGCATGGAGTTGATGCCGCCCTCGTACATGAGATCGACGATCAGCTTCAGTTCGTGAAGGCACTCGAAGTAGGCCGACTCCGGCTGGTAACCGGCCTCGACCAGCGTCTCGAACCCGGCCTGCACCAGGGCGGTGATGCCACCACACAGCACGACCTGCTCGCCGAACAGGTCGGTCTCGGTCTCCTCGGAGAAGGTGGTGTCCAGCACGCCGGCCTGGGTGGCGCCGATCGCGGCGGCATAGGACACCGCGAGCGCGCGAGCCTTGCCGGTGGCGTCCTGGGCCACGGCGACCAGCGCGGGAACGCCCCCGCCCTCGGTGTACGCCCTGCGGACCAGGTGACCCGGGCCCTTGGGAGCGACCATTCCCACGTCGACCCCCTCCGGAGGGGAGATCTGCTCGAAGTGGATGTTGAAGCCGTGGGCGAAGAACAGCGCGTCGCCACCCTCCAGGTGAGCCGCGATGGCCGCCTCGTACACTGACCGCTGCTCGGTGTCGGGCAGCAGCAGCATCACCAGATCTGCCTCGGCGGCTGCCTGGTCGATCGACACCACCCGCAGGCCGGCGGCCTCGGCCTTCTGCACCGACGACGACCCCTCGCGCAAACCCACGCGCACGTCGACGCCCGAGTCCTGCAGGTTGAGGGCGTGGGCGTGTCCCTGCGACCCGTACCCGATGACCGCGACCTTGCGGCTGGCGATCAGCGAACGGTCGGCGTCCTTCTCATAGGAAATGGTGGCCATGGCTAGGAAACCCTCTCTTGAACTGCGCGCAGGCGGGCCGGCGCCTGGCGATCCAACTTGGGCAGCGCCACCCGGCCGGTGCGCTGGAACTCCACGATCCCATACGGACGCAGCAGATCCTCGAAATCGTCGATCTTGCGTGGCGTCCCGTCGAGCGACACCGTCAGCTGGTCGTGACCGACGTTGACGATCCCGCCCCTCGAACACCTGCAACAGCTGGATGACCTGGCTGCGCACATCGGTGGCGGCAGCGACCGTGCACAGCATGAGCTCGCGCTCCACCGATTCGGCGGGATCGAGCTCGCGGATCTTGACCACGTTCACGAGCTTGAACAGCTGCTTGGTGATCTGCTCGAGGCGTGACGAGTCGACGTCGACGACGATGGTGATACGGCTGAAGCGCTCATCGTCGGTCGGGGCCACAGCCAGGGAGTAGATGTTGAACCCGCGGCGGGAGAACAGGCCGGCGACGCGGGACAGCACGCCGGCCTTGTTCTCGACCACCACGCTCAGCGTGTGGTGCATCCGGGCGGCGGAAGTAGCGATATCCGGTCCCTTCCCTCAGTGCACCGGCCGCTGCTGGAACGGCGGCACCTGGATGTCATCGTTGGACGCCCCCGACGACACCATCGGGTACACCTTTTCCCGCGCGTCGGTACGGAAGTCGATGACCACCGGGCAGTCGTCGATCTCGTTGGCCTTGTCGATGGCCGGCTGGATCTCTTCAGGCGACTCCACCCGCAGGCCCACGCAGCCCATGGCCTCGGCCCACTTGACGTAGTCGGGGAGGTCGGGCGACAGGTACACTTGGGAGTAACGCTCGTCGTAGAACATCTCCTGCCACTGGCGCACCATCCCCAGGTAGGCGTTGTTGAGGATGGCCACCTTGATGGGGATGCGCTCCATGGAGGCGGTCACCAGCTCCTGGGCCGTCATCTGGAAGCAACCGTCACCGTCGACGGCCCACACTGGCCGGTCGGGCACGCCCACCTTCGCGCCGATCGCGGCGGGAACCGCGAAGCCCATGGTGCCGAGGCCGCCGGAGTTCACCCAGGTATAGGGGTGGTTGAACTTCCAGTACTGGCTGGCCCACATCTGGTGCTGGCCGACGCCGGACACGACGATGGTGTCGTCGGGGGTCGAATCGCGCAGGTGCTCGAAGACCATCTGCGGCTTGAGGCCGTCCCCGTCGGCCGGCGGCTCGTAGGCGAACGGGTAGCTGTCCTGCCAGCCGCGGACCACGCTGCCCCAAGCCGAGCGGTCGGGGGCCTGGACGCCGGAGTCGAGCAGCGAGCGCACCGTGCGCAGCTCTTCGATAACCAGGCGACAGTCGCCCACGATAGGGACGTCCGGCCGGCGCACCTTTCCCAACTCGGCGGGGTCGATGTCGACGTGGATGACCTTGGCGTCCGGGGCGAACCCAGCCAGCTGGCCGGTGACCCGGTCGTCGAAGCGAGCGCCGAGGGCGATGAGCAGGTCGGCCTTCTGCATCGACGTGACGGCGGCGTAGTTGCCGTGCATGCCGGGCATGCCGAGGCAGAGGTCGTGGTCGTCGGGGAAGGCGCCCCGGGCCATCAGGGTCGTCACCACGTGGATGTCGGTGAGCTCGGCGAGCTCGCGCAGCGCCTCGGCGGCTCGCGCCCGCAGGATGCCTCCGCCGACGTAGATCACCGGCTTGCGGGAGGAAAGGATGAGCCGGGCCGCCTCCCGGATCATCTTGGGATGGCCCCGCGTCGTGGGTTTGTAGCCGGGCAGGTCGACAGTCTCCGGCCAGTACCAGTCCATGAGGCTGGTGCTGACGTCCTTCGGCACGTCGATCAGCACCGGCCCCGGCCGCCCGGTCGTGGCGATGTGGAACGCCTCCTTGACGGTCCGGGGGATGTCCTGGGCGTCGCTCACCAGCCAGTTGTGCTTGGTGACCGACATCGTGATGCCGGTGGTGTCGCACTCTTGGAAGGCGTCGGTCCCGATGACGCCGTAGGGCACCTGGCCGCTGATGCAGACCATCGGGATCGAGTCCATGTAGGCGTCACACAGCGGTGTGACGATGTTGGTGGCGCCAGGCCCGCTCGTCACCAAGGCCACGCCAGGGCGCCCGGTGGCGTGGGCGTAGCCCTCAGCCATGTGCCCGGCGCCCTGCTCGTGGCGCACGAGGACGTGACGGATAGGGCTGTCGATGATGGGGTCATACAGCGGCAGGATGGCCCCGCCCGGGAGGCCGAACATCACCTCCACGCCTTCCATCTCGAGGCTCTTGATGACGGCCTGGGCTCCGGTCAGCTGCATGGCGTTCCTGTGGCGAGGATGGTCGGGGAACTGAAACGACCTCCCGGCTGGGAGGTCGTGAGCGCACGCGGGCAAGAGGCCAGCGTGCGCTAGAGAATGAGTACGAACTGGTGGCGGGTCATTGCGAGCACTGTCGCAGGTACGTCAGAGGCTGCAAGCCCGGGGCCAGGACGCACCCTGGCCACCGGACGGGGATCCGGTCACACGTCGGTGATCGCCCCCCGTTCGGCGCCCTGGGCCAGGCGCGCGTACTTGGCCAGCACGCCGCTGGTGTAGCGGGGAGGTGGCACCTTCCAATCGGCCAGCCGGCGCTTCAGCTCGGGGGCGTCCACGGCGAGGTCGATGGTGTGCGCCTCGACGTCGATGACGATGCGATCCCCGTCGGCCACCAGGGCGATGGGCCCGCCGTCGACCGCCTCCGGCGCGACGTGGCCGATGCAGAAGCCGTGGGTGCCCCCAGAGAACCGGCCATCGGTGACCAGGGCGGCGTCCGCGCCCCGCCCTGCCCCCTTCATCGCCCCGGTCACGGCCAGCATCTCCCGCATCCCCGGGCCCCCCTTGGGGCCCTCGTAGCGGATGACGACGACGTCGCGCGGTTGGATCCGCCCGGCGAGGATGGCCGCCATGGCGCCATCCTCGCCGTCGAACACCCTGGCGGTGCCCTCGAATCGGTTGACGTCGATCCCCGCCACCTTCACCACCGCCCCCTGGGGGGCCAGCGACCCGGTGAGCACGGCGATCCCACCCATGGGATGGATTGGGTCGGCGAGGGGGTGCACGACGGCGCCGTCGGGAGCGGGCGGGGCCAGCGCCGCAAGATTCTCGGCCACGCTGCGTCCGCTGACAGTCATGCAGTCGCCGTGCAGCAGACCGGCGTCGAGCAGCTCCCGCATCACCACGGGGATGCCGCCGATCCGGTCCAGGTCGCTCATGTGATAGCGCCCGTGGGGCTTCATGTCCGCGACGTGGGGGACGCGGGCCGCCACCTGGTTGAAATCGTCCAGGGCCAGCTCGACCCGGGCCTCGTTGGCGATGGCCAGCAGGTGAAGGACGGCGTTGGTGGACCCGCCCACGGCCATGACCACGGCGATGGCGTTGCGGAACGCCTCCTTGGTCATGATTTCGCGCGGCCGGAGGCCCGCCTCGACGAGGTGAACAACCGCCTCCCCGCTGGCGAAGGCGAAGTCGTCGCGCCGGCGGTCGACCGCGGGGGGCGAAGAGCTGCCCGGCAGTGACATGCCGAGCGCCTCGGCCACCGACGCCATGGTGTTGGCGGTGAACATGCCGGCGCAGCTGCCCTCGGTCGGGCACGCCATGCGCTCGATCTCCCCCAACTCCTGCTCGGTGATGGCTCCGGCGGCGCACGCGCCCACCGCCTCGAACACGCTGACCACGTCGAGGGCCACGCCGTTGCGCTGGCCGGGGAGAATCGACCCGCCGTAGAGGAACACCGAGGGCACGTTGAGGCGGGCGGCGGCCATGAGCATGCCCGGCAGCGACTTGTCGCAGCCCGCGAAGGTGACCATGGCGTCGAGGCGTTCGGCGTGCATGACCGTCTCCACCGAGTCGGCGATGACCTCCCGGCTCACCAGCGACGCGCGCATCCCCTCATGACCCATGGAGATCGCGTCCGACACCGCGATGGTCGTGAACTCCAGAGGGAAGCCGCCGGCCGCCCGTACCCCCTCCTTCGACCGCTTGGCCAGGCGAGCGAGGGGCAGGTTGCACGGCGTGACCTCGTTCCACGACGAGCACACGCCCACCTGCGCCTTGCCCCAATCGGCGTCGGTCATGCCGACGGCCCTGAGCATGGAGCGGGCCGGCGCCCGC
>Ga0136613_10000093_pt1 | contig 31935 bp, 30 predicted proteins | sample AntDrymUQ2722106_2_FD_106649 | JGI IMG/M metagenome (GOLD analysis project Ga0136613, IMG submission 106649) | Polar desert sand microbial communities from Dry Valleys, Antarctica - metaG UQ272 (21.06) | ecosystem: Environmental > Terrestrial > Soil > Desert | place: Antarctica: Dry Valley... | reverse complement strand
TTTCGGCGAGGTTGCGCAGGATCGGGGCCAGCCACTTCTTGAGAAAGGTGCCGTCAGCGAAGTCTCCGACGTGGTTGATCGGTCCCTTGGCCTGCGGGCTGGTGCCGGTGAAATCCAGGATCAACCGGTCGCCATCGGGATCGTCGGGACCCGTGCGGGTCATGCTGATCCGCTGAGCATGCAGTCGCGGCGGGTCGACGCCGTCGTGTTCGGCGTAGTCCTCCCAGACGTGCGCACCGACCGGGACCCTCGCCAGGATCTCGCGCCGGTAGGTCGCCGTGGTGTTGTCCAGGATCGCGTCGAATACCGACTCGACTGCCTCGACGCCGTACCGGTCGAACAGTTCGCCGAGCCGACGCGCTCCCATCAGGCACGCCGAACACTCCGCGTCCAGGTCAGCGGCCAGGGATTCCGGCATCCGCGAGTTGCGGGTCATGATTCTCAGCGCCGCCTCGTTCGGGACCCACTCGGCCCACAGTTTGATCGGCGGCACCATCAGGCCCTCTTCGAAAGCACTTGTCGCGTTGGACGGCATCGACCCGGGCACCGATCCGCCGATGTCGTCGTGATGACCGAAGGCCTGGACAAAGGCCACGACGTACGCCGAGCCGTTCGGATCGTCGGCGAAGACCGGCACGGTGACACACAGATCGGGCAGGTGCCCGATGCCGCCCTCCGATTCGTACACGTCGTTGTGGAAGAACACGTCACCGGGGCGCATCGTCTCCGGCGGGAAGTCGCGGGCGATCGGGTGCACCAGCGCGGAGTACGACCTGCCGGTCAACTTGCGCAGGTGCCGGTCATGGATGCCGGCTCGGAAGTCGTGCGCGTCCCGGATCATCGGAGACCGCGACGTACGCGCGATTGCGGTCTCGACCTCCATCTCGACGCTGGCCAGGTAGCCCTGGATGATCTCGACCAATACGGGGTCCACATCCGCGACCGAGATCTCGGTCAGCCGATAACCGTACGGATGCTGGCTCCAGCCACGCCCGGACCGCGGTTGCCGAGGCAGCTCCGGCCGCTGAACACTCACGCGACACCCCCATCTTCCTGGCGGTTTTGGCCAAAACCGCCAGAGTCCTGCGCGCGATGGATGCGGAGGTTGCCGAAGCTATCGACTTCGGCCCGGAACCCCGGATGCAGTGGGACCGTCGACCCGAACTCCTCGATCACCGCCGGTCCCTCGATGGTGTCCCCCGCGCCGAGCCTCGACCGGTCGTAGGTCGGCACATCGGCCCACTCGTCGAAGTAGGCCGGTCGGGTGCCCGTCCCAGCGCCAGTGGCACCCGATCCGTCGCCGATCGGCACGACCTCCGGACTGCGGATCGGACCTATTCCGGTCACTCGGATGTTGACCCATTCCACTGGCTGGCTGGGGTCGTCGGCGAAGTCGTAGCCGTACAGCCCTCGGTGCTCGTCGTGGAAGGCCTGGGCGACCCGGTCGGTCACGTCGAGATCGAGATCTCCGGCGCCGGCCTCGACCCTTACTTCGAAGGCCTGGCCGTAATAGCGCACATCTGCGGTGCGCGCGAACCGTCGCTCCTCCACCGGGAACCCCTCGCGCTCCAACGCACCATCGGCGTCGCTCTGCAGCTCGGCGTAGACCTCACCGAGCCGGGGGATGTCGAGCCGGTCCTGTCGTACGACGTGGGTACGGACGTAGTCGTTGCGTACGTCGACGGTGAGCAGCCCGAACGCGGACACGTTGCCGGGGTTGGTCGGCACGAGGACTCCGGCCAGGCCGAGGATGTCGACCAGCCGGCAGGCCAACAGGGACCCGGACCCACCAAAGGTGACAAGGGTGAAATCTCGGACGTCCAGGCCCCGCTTGACCGAGACCCGGCGCAACGCGTTGGCCTGGTTCCATGCCGAGATCTCCAGGATGCCGGTGGCACTGTCCTCGATCGACCGACCGAGCTTGGCGGCCAGCGATTCGATCGTCTGCCGCGCCGCATCAGCGTCCAACGGAATCTCGCCCCCGAGCAGGTGCGGTGGGATCCGGCCGAGCAGCACGTGGGCGTCGGTAATCGTCGGCTCGGCTCCGCCCTTGCCGTAACAGACCGGCCCGGGATCAGCACCCGCGGACTGCGGTCCGACCTTGAGCGTTCCCTCGGGGCTCAGCCAGGCAATCGATCCACCGCCGGCGCCCACCGTGACCACGTCGATCATCGGGATTTTGCTGGGATAGGCACCCACCGTGCCCTCGGTGGTCAGCGCCGGCTGCCCGTCGATCACGACGGTCACGTCGGTGGAGGTGCCGCCGCCGTCGCAGGTCAGGACCTTCCCGACCCCGGCAGCCCTCGCGATCACGCCGGCCCCGAGCGCCCCCGCAGCCGGACCGGACAGCACGGTGGTGATCGGTTGATGGACCACCTCGGCCGCCGAGAGGACACCGCCGTTGGACTTCATCACATAGAAGGGCACGTTGCGGGTCCCACCAGGCTGGCCCGAGCCGGATCCCGCACTGGCGGTTTTGGCCAAAACCGCCAGGCCATCGCCCGACTCGGAGGTGGCGAACTCGGCCAGGCGACGCGCGATGTTGGCCACGTAGGAGGTGATGTTGGGTTTGACGGCTGCATCGACCAGGGTCGTGATCGCGCGCTCGTACTCGCGGTACTCCCGCAGCACCTCGCTGGAGATGCTGACCACCGCCTCCGGGTGTTCGGCGCTCAGCACCTCCCGCATCGCGAGTTCGTGAGCGGGGTCCACATAGGAGTGCAGAAAACAGACCCCGATCGTCGTGATCCCGCAGTCCCGGAAGAACCGAGCGGCGCGTACGGCGTCGTCGTGGTCGAAGGGCCGGATCTCGCTGCCGTCCACAGCCAGCCGGCCGCGCACGGTCTTGACCCGGTCGGCCGGGACGATCCGCGGTGGCTTGACCCAGAAATAGGAGTTGCCGTACCCGTCCGGTACGGATTGCCGCGCGATCTCCAACAGATGCCGGTAGCCCTCGGTGGTGATGAACCCGAGGTTCTCGACTTTTCCCTCCAGCAGTTTGTTGGTAGCCACGGTCGTCCCATGGCTGACCGCGGTGAGCGCCTCTCCGCCGACCCCGAGCATGCCCAGGACCTTGTCGATGCCGGTGAGGAACCCCTCGGCGGGATCGGCCGGCGTGGACGGAGTCTTGGTGGTGATCAACTCGCCGCTGTCCTCGTCGACGGCGACGATGTCGGTGAAGGTGCCTCCGGTGTCAATGCCGACCCGAATCCTGCGGGTCATTCGCGGCCCCGGCGGGCCAGCCAGCCGCCCACGGCGGCACCGAGCAAGGCGATCAAGGCGCCCCCCGCACCCGCTAGGAGCAGTGGTCGAGCGTCTGCGGGTACCAGTTCACCGCGCCGTCTGGCCGGCAGGTAGCTGGCATACCCCCGCTGAATGCCACCGTCGCCCGGCGCCGCGGCCGACTCAGCCGAGGCGCTACCCACGGAATCCAGCGGCGCCTGCGCGCCAGTGAGCTCGTCATCGACCGCGGCGAAGAACTGGCCGGCCATCCGCTTGGCCACCGCTGAGATCATCCGTTGCCCGACGCCAGCCACCGGGCCGCCAACCGTGGCGTCGGCGGAGTACGCCAACTGGGTCTGCTCCCCGTCGTCGGTCAGGTCGATCCGGCAGGTCGCATCAACCGTGCCTGCAGCGCCTGCCCCGCGGGCATTCATCACATAGCCATCCGGGCGTACCAGCTCGGTCAGCGTGACCTGCCCGTCATAGCGGCCGCGGATCGCGCCGACCCCGGCCGAGACCGTCATCTTGTAGCTGTCCTCGCCGATGAGGTCGAGGGACTCACATCCCGGGATGCATCGACTCAGTGCGCCGGGGTCGGTAAGGGCGGCGAACACACGTTCCCGGTCGGCGTGCAGCGTGGCCGTCCCCTGAAGTTTCATGTGCTCTCCTCCTGGCTTCTGCGGGCAGAGTTCAGCGTCATTTCGGCGGTGCCGTCTTGTGCTGCCCGGATCAGGTCGTAGATCTGACTGGGCCCCAACGGCATCGACGCTATCCGGATTCCCAGCGCATCCTCGAGGGCAGCTGCAATCGCCGCCGACCCGGGGATGACTCCGGCTTCCCCGGCGCCCTTGATTCCCAGTGGGTTCAATGGTGACGGCGTCTCCTGGTGTCCGATGTCGATCCGTTGTGGCACTTCGGAGACATAGGGCATCAGGAAGTCCATGAACGACGCGTTCTGCAGTTGGCCCATCTCGTCGTAGGCCATCACCTCGTACAACGCGCCCCCCACGCCTTGGGCGACCCCACCGTGAATCTGCCCCTCGACGATGCGCGGATTGATCAGCCGGCCACAGTCGTGCACCACCGCGTACTTCTCGATCGTGACCGCGCAGGTGCCCGGATCCACCTCGACGATGACCGCATGCGCGCCGCTGGCGAAGGTCGAGCGGACCGGCGAGTAGTAGTCGCGGCCCTCCAGACCGGGTTCGTCGTCGTCGGGGACCGGCGGCTGGTCGTAGGAGGCGAAACGGGCGAACTGGGTTGCCGCTCTGGAGGCTTCGTCGAAGGCGTACCGCAACGGGTTGGACAGCACCGCCACAGAGGACAGCTGCAGCACGGCCCCTGGATCGCCGCGTACGCCGACGACTCCGTCGACGATGTCGAGGTCGGCCGCATCGACCTCGAGCACCTCGGCAGCGATTCTGAGCGCCTTCTCCCGGACGGCCCGGGCGGCCAGCGCAACCGCGTTGCCGCTCATCACCGCCGCCCGAGATGCGAACGTCCCGATCGCGTAGGCGAAGCGCCTGGTGTCGCCGGTGTGCACCTCGATGTCCTCGATCGGGACGCCGAGTTCCTCGGCAACGATCTGCGCGAACGCGGTCTCGTGTCCTTGGCCCTGACTGGTCAGCCCGGTGGAGACCAGCACCTTTCCCGATGGCAGTACCTGGACGTGCCCACCCTCGTACGGTCCGACGCCGGTGCCCTCGACGTAGAGCGCCATGCCGATGCCCAGCCACCGGCCGTCGGCGGCGGCAGCCGATCGTCGGGCCTCGAAGCCCTCCCACCCCACCAGGTCTCGGAGCTTGTCCAGCATCGACGGGTAGTCGCCGGAGTCGTAGATCAGCGGCCGGCCGTCCTGGAAGATCAGGTGGTTGTCCCAGGGGAACTCGTCGGCGCGGATGAGGTTGATCTCGCGCACTGCCGCGCGGTCGAGGCCGAGGTCGTCGGCGACCCGGTCCATGGTCCGTTCCATCGCGAAGCAGCCCTGTGGCCGGCCGGCTCCTCGATAGGGCGTGACGATGACCGTGTTGGTGTAGACCGAGTCGACCTGACAGCGGTAGTTGGCCAGGCGGTACGGGCCGAGCAGCTGGGTGCTGGTGATGATCGGTACGACGATCCCGTACGGGGTGTACGCGCCGTGATCGTGCAGGATGTGCGCGTCAAGAGCCAGCAGCCGGCCCTCGTCGTCGTAGCCGGCGGTGATTCGCTGCAGCTGACCGCGCTCGTGCGCCGATGAGACGAAGTGTTCCCGGCGGTCCTCGGCCCACTTGACCTCGCGCCCCAACCGGATGGCAGCCCACGGGATCAGGAGTTCCTCCGGCCAGGGGTGCACGATCTTGACCCCGAAGCCCCCGCCGACGTCCGGGGCGATCACCTCGACCCGGTCAAGTGACAGGTCGAGCTTGGTGGCGATCGCGGCGCGTACCGAGGTCGAGGTCTGGGTGGAGGTGTAGACCCGGAGTGACTCATCGACTGCGTCCCAGCGGGCGTGAACGCCCTTGCCCTCCAAGGGCATGCTGGCGCTGCGCTCGATCGTCTGGGTGAAACTCACCGTGTGCGGCGCTTGGAGCAGCGCCGCGTCCACGTCCCCGAACTCCTGTACGAGCCGGGCGGCCACGTTGTCCGGGATGTCTTCGTGCACAGCGGAATCGGCCCGCTCGGCCGCCTCGACACCGACCACCGGGGTCCGGAACTCGTAGTCCACCACGATCCGCTCGGCCGCATCCTCGGCGAGGTAGCGGTCGTCGGCGACGACCATCACGATCGGCTCGCCGACGTGGCTGACCGACCCGTTGGCCAAGGGGTACCCGGTCCGGGGTGCGGTCAGGGAGGGATGCGGAATCAGGACCGGCAACGGCTGCGCCATCGGACCGTCGAGATCCTCATAGCTGTAGATGGCGTGCACGCCCGCCACCTCGACAGCCGCTGAGACGTCGATGTCGAGAATCCGGGCGTTCGCGTGCGGACTACGGACGAAGGCCACGCCGAGTGCGCCGTGGCCGATGTCGTCGAGATAACGGCCCTTGCCGACGATCAGACGGGCATCCTCGCGGCGCGCGATCGGTTCGCCGAAAAGCTTCGTGGTCATGTGCTGTCGCGATCCGTCGCTTCATCACCGGAAAGCCCGGCCCGCTGCGTTCGGATCTCCTGAGCGCGCCCGACTGCCTTCACGATGTTCTGGTAGCCGGTGCAGCGACACAGGTTGCCGCCCAGTATCTCTCGCGCTTCGTCAGCACTGATGGAAGCGCCCGGTGGGTAGTCCTCGAGAGCCGCCGCAATCGTCGTCAGGAAGCCAGGCGTACAGAATCCGCACTGCAGCCCATGGCAGTCCCGGAACGCTTCCTGTACCGGGTGCAAGCGACCGTCGGCGTCGGCCAATCCTTCGACCGTGGTGACCTCGTGGTGCTCGGCCTGTACGGCGAACATCAGGCAACTGCGGACCGGCACGCCGTCCAGCAGGACGGTGCACGCCCCGCAGACCCCGTGTTCGCATCCCACGTGGGTGCCGGTCAGTTCGAGATCATGGCGAAGCGCGTCGGAGAGCAGCCGTCGAGCCGGCACGGTGACCGGCCGTCTCGTACCGTTGACCGACAAGCTGACCACGAACTGTTCCTCGCCGGACATCAGGCAGCTACCTGCGTCCGGGCGACGGCATCGGCGGCTGCCAGTGGCAGAGCGCGTTCGGTGAGTACGGAAACGAGCCGGCGACGGTAGTCCGCGCTGGCATGCAGGTCGCCCTCGGGCTCGACCAGCGACGCAGCCAACTCCCCTGCGGCGCGCCAATCCGCCGTCGAGTACCGCTGACCGGCAACGGGAGCGGTCAGGTCGTGGACGTCCGGAACTGGTCCGACCGAGAGGTAGGCAGCGCGCACGGTCGTCACCTCGGCGCTGTCATCGAGAGTCACCGTCACGGCGACTCCGCACATCGCGTAGTCCCCCTGGCGCCGGGCCAACTCGAGAAACGCGCTACCGCTCCGAGGAGCCGGTGCGCCGAACCGCACGGACACCGCCAGCTCCCCAGGTCCCAAGCAGCTCTCCAGCGGTCCGAGAAAGAATTCCGGAGCGCCGACATCGCGGGTCCGCCTCCCGGCCGCGGCGATCTGCACGCTGCCGCCCGTTATCGCGAGAATCGCGGTCATCTCCCCGGAGGGATCGGCATGGGCCACCGAACCGCACGTGGTCCCGCGGTTGCGGACGGTGGCATGCGCGACGTTGCTGGTGGCCCGGCGCAGCAGTGGTAGTGCCTCGAAGGCCTGCGCATGGGCTAGCAGTTCGGCATGCCGGACCAGCGCGCCGACGATCACCGAGCCGTCCTCGGCGACCGTGACGTCGGCCAGGCCCGGTATCCGGTTGATGTCGACGAGGGTGTGCGGGGCGGATAGCCGCATGGACAGCAGGGGGATCAGGCTCTGCCCTCCGGCCAGGACCTTTCCGTCGTGACCGAGGTCGGCGAGTACGGCGAGCGCCTCCTCCACGCTGCGCGGCGCCGCGTAGCCGAATGCCGGAGGCTTCATCGGGACGTCACCCTTCCATCAAAGCGGACTGGCCACGCGTTGGGGCGGCTCGTCGGGGGTCAGGATCATCGCTGGTCGAGCTGCGCGAACTGCAGCACCGACCACGGGCTGAGCAGCCATGGATGCTGGCGGGCCAGCGCACTCGCCTCAGCACGGGGCCGCCAGATCCATTCGGCCACCTCGCCGGGATCTGGCTCGGGGGCTGGCTCGACTCCTGCCACCCGGGCGAGAAAGACCGGGCACACCTCGTTCTCCACCACGCCGTTGGCATCTTCGGCCAGGTAGGCGAAATCCGGCAGGGCGAGAACGATCGACACCGCGTGCAACCCCAGTTCGCTGGCCAGCCGACGAGCTACCGCGTCGGCCAGGGTCTCTCCCGGCGCGGGATGTCCGCAGCACGCGTTGGACCAGACACCCGGCCACGTTCGCTTCGTCACAGCCCGCCGGGCCAACAGAGTGTTGTCGTTCTCGTCCAGCACGTGCACCGAGAAGGCAAGATGCAGCGGCGTGTCCGCGTGATGGACCTCGGACTTCAGCTGCGTGCCGATCGGCTGGCGCTCTTCGTCGAGCAGCACCACACTCTCGCCGAGTTCGGCTTCGTCGATATCGCCGGCATGCACGACGGACATCATTGCCGATCATCGAGCAACGGGCGCAGCGACGCTCATCGGCGAACCGGACTGGTTACCTCAGCGCTTCCTCCGGGTGGCCTTGGTGGGCCTTGGTCGTGCGTTGCCCGACTGCCCTGCACTGTTGGCTCCGGTTCGTACCGCGCCTGTCTTGCCGGGACCCGTCCGGGTTCCCTCGTCATGCACATCCGTTCGCGATGTGGCTGGGCCGGTGCCGTTGCCCTCGAAACGACCTTCGGCGTTGAGCGCTTCCTGGAGTTCGGCCGGAGCCAGGACCCGAGCAAGATGCCACCCGGCAACGACGACGATGGTGCCCAGTGCAATTCCCTGCAGGCTGAACGTGTCGGTGACATTGAGGGTGACGTTGCCGATGGCGATGATGATGCCGGCGGCCAGCGGGACCAGGTTGATCGGATTGGCGAAATCGACCCGGTTCTCCTTCCAGATCTTGGCTCCGAGCAACCCGATCATCCCGTACAGGACCACGGTGATTCCGCCTAGCACTCCGCCCGGCGTCGCCGCGATCAGCGCGCCGAACTTGGGAATCAGTCCGAACAGGATGGCGACCAGTGCGGCGATGTAGTAGGCCGCCGTGGAGTAGACCCGGGTTGCCGCCATGACCCCGATGTTCTCGGCGTACGTCGTGGTCGGCGATCCACCCACCGACGTGGCGACCACGGTGCCGACACCGTCAGCGAAGATCGCCCGGCCCAGAACTGGGTCGAGATCGCGCTTCGTCATCTCGGCGACGGCCTTGACATGGCCGGCGTTCTCGGCGACCAGTGCGATGATCGCGGGCAACACGAGCAGGCTGAAGTTGATCGAGAAACTCGGCGCGACGAAGTCAGGTAGGCCGAACCAATCGGCGTCTCGCACTGCGGAGAAGTCGGTGCGCATGTGTGGTCCTACCTCGCCCGTTGCCGGCATGAGCGAGGTGATCTCTCCGACGGTCTGGTCGAGGATCCAGGACAGGGCGAAGCCGAAGACCAATCCGAGCAGGATCGAGATCCGGGCCAAGAAGCCTCGCAAGGACAGGGCCGCAACGATGACGAAGGTCATAGTGGCCAGCGCGACCCATTGGTCCTGGGGCCAGTAGATATCGGCGACCACCGGTGCCAGATTGAACCCGATCAGCATGACGACCGCGCCGGTCACTGCCGGTGGCAGGATCTTGTTGATCACCCTGGCCCCGGCGAAGTGAATGATCAGCCCGACGATGGCCAGCGCCACCCCGGCGATCAGGATCGACCCCACCACGTCGCCGCTGTCCCCGCCGCCGGCTCGGATCGCGATGACCCCACCGACGAAGGACGCACTGGTGCCGAGATAACTCGGCACCTTTCCCTGCACGATGAGCAGGAAGATGATCGTCGCGATCCCACTCATCATGATCGCGAGGTTGGGGTCCAGGCCCATGATGATCGGGAAGACGAAGGTCGCACCGAACATGGCCACGACGTGCTGGGCACCGATCCCGGACGTGCGCGCCCAGGTCAAGCGTTCGTCAGGAGCCACCGCCTCCCCGATCGGCGGGGTCTTCCCGTCGCCGTAGAGCTTCCAACTGAACGCCATCTCAGGCCTCCTGCACAGGGGATCACACACCGAAGCGATGATCGATGGTGTCGATCATCGGCGTGCAGTGTGCCGCGCCAGGTGTCGCTTGTGAAGGGCAGCGGGGCCGGTCGATCTCAGATCATTCAGTTCAGGCTGTGTATGTCCACGACATGCAGCGCGAGTTGGACGTTGAGGCGTACCGACGGGTCGGACATGAAGGGTCCCAGCAGCCGTTCGAGCTTGCCGATCCGGTAGCGCAGGGTGTTGTAGTGGAAGTGCAGGCTGCGAGCCGCCTCCGCCACATTGAGGTTGGCCTCCAGAAGTACCCGCAGCGTCTCCAGCAGATCGGACTGTTCGGCCCCGCCACCTGGGACCAATGGGCCGAGCACCTCGGACAAAAAGGACCGCAGCTCTGCAGAGTCCGGAATGAGCGACAACAGCCGCAGGACCCCGAGAGAGTCGAAGGAGGTCACCGCACCGGAAACCTGGGTCTGCAGCCCGACCTGGGCGGCGCGACGCGCCTGGGAGTACGCGGCGGGTAACTCCGACAGCGAGGAGACCGGGCGGCTGATGCCGGTGCTGGCCGGCCGCGGGGCGCCGTGCCGGTCCAGGTGAACCCTTGCTCCGACGAGTGAGATCAGGTCAGCTACCGCCGGCACCGTTGCTCGATTGGGCTCGACGGCGCCGGCCTCTGGCTGGTCGACCGGCAACAAGGTGAGCACCTGGTCGGAGACCACGACGACCGCAGCACCGGCGATGCGGCCCTCCAGCGCCGACCGCCAAGCCGCCGCGAAACGCTCCAGATCATCCCGCCGACTTCGGGGTGACTGGTCTGGAACCGGCTGCACGGTCGTCACAGTGAGCACCAGGGATGCCTGCACGTTCCAGCCGAACCATCTGGCCTGGTCCAGAACCCTTTCCAGGTCGTCGAGACGACCCTCGACCAAATCACGAAACAGGTCACTCTGGTACCGGGTCTCGACTGCGGTCACGGCCAACTTCTGGGTGATCGTCAGCGCAGCTACGGCCGCCGCACGTTCCAGGATCGTCAAGGTGTCCGTGGCGTGGACGCCATCTCGCCGGGCAGCGAGCAGCCATCCGTAGTCGAAGTCGCCCGCGGTGATCGGGACGACGATCGCCGTTCCGGTGCCGGCGAGGTTCACCACGCCACGGGCGGACAAATCGGCCCTCACCAGTTCGGCCAGATCTGGCATTCGCTCGCCCTCCGGGCCGGCGCTGGCCAGGATCGCGCCCTCCGTCCCGATGGCAATCACATCGGCGTGGGACAACAAGGTCGCCGCCTTGGCGGTGACCTCGTCCAGCCCCCCACCGGCCAGGACGGTGGCGATGATGGCGCGATGCACCTCATCGGAATGAGCAAGGGCTGCTGCCTGCTTGTTCAGGATTTCGGTCAGTACCTGGTTGAGGATGTCGTCGAAGCCGACGTCGTCAGGAAGCAGGATGACGGGGAAGCCGCGCCGGTCCGCCTCGGCGAGCATGTCGGCCGGCAGCTCGTCGATGTAGCGAGCCAGTTTGATCGCGAAAGCGGCCAGGCCTCGATCGTCGAGGTCGCCGACGAGGCCGATCAAACTCGTCGGGCTCTGCCGCAGCGGATATCCCGTGGTCAGAATCAGCTCGTCAGCTTTGACCCACGGCAACACGTCGGGAACTTCCATGACGTTGAGCCGGCGGACCAGCCGGTGCATTCCGGAGGCTCCGGCAACGAGCCGGGCAGTCCGCAGGCTGGACAGCCCGAGTACCTCAGCAACCGAGATCCCGGAGACCGAACTCGTGCCCTCAAGATCACTGGGCGTGGATAGCTGATTACGGACTGCATCACTACCGGACTCGGCTAGCACTCTTTGCCCACCAATCGTCTGGATCTTGGCAGGTCTGACCATACGCCTAACGATCATGCAGGACTAGTTTCGCGTTCAATGAGTAGCGTCCTAGCCTTTGATTCGGCAGTCGCCCGCCCCGCGTCCACGGATGCGCTCCCCGGGCATGCTGCCGCTGCCCCGGCTCTGGCCAGCACCGGGATCGCCGATCTGCTCCGCGGCCCGCTGCGTCCTGCCACAGTGATCTCGATCTTCCCGACCGCCATCTACCTGCGTGCCGAGCCCCTGATCTACCCAGACCGCCACGGCGCTGATCTCGGCCCTCGCCGAGCTTCGGGAGTCGTTGCGATTCTGACCAGTGATGCCAGTCGGCTGCCACTCGGCGCGATCCTGCATCGTCCAGCCTCGGATCGGCCGCTGATCAGCTGTCGCGGGCCGCTGCATGCGTTTCTCGGGGAGGGTCGGATCACCGTCGGCCCATTGACCGTGCGCGCTTCGGGCTGGTGGGACCCGCGACCGCGGATGCCCTCGGATCAACCGGCGCTGCTTCCCGAGGGAATGCGGGAGCTGCGTTCGGCCGTCAGCGAGCGGCTGCACAGCCCGGTGCGCGACGTGCCGGTGGAGTTGTGCGGTCAGTTGGGATCGCTACGGGCTGCGCTGCGCCGCAACGATGTGACCGCCGCGCTGCGCGCGGGCCAGCGAATGATCGGACTTGGTCCCGGCCTGACTCCAGCCGGGGACGATCTGTTGTGCGGGGTGCTGGCCGGGCTCACCTTGCTCGGTCATCCGCAGGCTGCCCGAGTTGGTGCCGGCATCCTGGCGCTGGCACCCGGCCGCACCACCGACTTGTCGCTGGCGTTGTTGCGGCATGCCACCCTGGGCCAGGTGAACACCGAACTCGGAACCGTTATCCAGGCCCTGGCCGGGACGGGTCGGCTGCACGGCGCTCTGGAGCGCCTGTTCGCCGTCGGCCACACCAGCGGAATCGCCTTGGGCCTGGGGCTGAGCGCCGCGGTTGACCTCACCAGTCGCTCGATCCGGAGTCGGGGGTGACCTCGGGTCTTGACCATGTGGAGTTGAGGCAAGGGCAGTACCACGACTCGGTGACGCTGATGCAGGCGAGCCGGACCGTCTCCGCCATCGCAGGTGTTCGCGAGGCGCTGATCGCGATGGCCACTGCGCTCAACGTCGAACTTGCCCAGGGCATGGGGTTTCAGGTGCCACAAGCGGCTGCGGCCCAACTGCTGATCGCCGTACGCGCAGACGACCAAGCGGGACTGGATGCGGCCCTCTCAGCCCTTACGGCTGCCCTGTCCACCCGCTCGGCCAGTCGAGGAACGTCGGGCGCCGCCGGCGCGGAAGATCCGCGACCGGCCACCACCGCGGCCGCGCTCGAGGACAGCGACGCCGCATTGGCCCTGATCAGCGTTCCGGGGCCCTACGCCGCGATCGAGGCCTTCGACGCAGTAGCCGCGGGCCGGAATGTGATGATCTTCTCCGACGGGGTCACGGTCGAGGACGAGGTCGCCCTGAAGCACGCCGGACGCGCTGCGGGGGTGCTCGTGATGGGGCCAGATTGCGGCACCGCGATCGTGAGTGGGATCGCGCTGGGCTTCGCCAATGTCGTCCGCCGAGGTCCGGTGGGCATCGTCGCAGCCAGTGGTACCGGTGCCCAGCAGATCAGCTCGCTGCTGGAGACAGCCGGCGTCGGCGTCAGCCATCTCTTGGGCCTGGGAGGTCGAGATCTGTCCGCGCAGGTGGGTGGACTGGGCGCTGAACTGGCGCTTCTCGCTCTGGATGCCGATCCTGACAGCGAGCTGATCGTCCTGGTGTCCAAGCCGCCGGATCCCGAAGTGACACAACGGCTTCAGACGCTGACCGACGGATTGTCCACGCCGGTGCAGTTTGCGCTGCTGGGGCCCGGGCAACCTGACCTCACTCAAGCGGTCGAGTCGGTTCTTGCGGCCGTGGGCACGACGGTGCCGACCTGGCCGGTCGTCGGGCGGCCCCAGCACGCGGGTCAAATCGCGCAACTGCATGGCTACTTCGCCGGCGGGACGCTGGCAGCAGAAGCCCTCCTCCTTGCCGACGAACTGGCTCCGATCAGCACCAATCTCGGCCCCGGCGCAGTGCCGGCCGCCCAAGCGCTGTCGGGTGGACCGCATGTGGTTGTGGATTTCGGCGAGGACGAGCTGACTCGCGGCCGGGCGCATCCGATGATCGATCCGAGCTTGCGGCTGGACCAGATCGCTCGACTGACCGAGTCGGCGGACGGAGATCTGGTCCTGCTCCTGGATGTTGTGCTGGGCTACGGCGCGGAGCCAGATCCCGCTCAGTCGCTCGTGCCGGCGCTGCGGACAGCCGCCCAGCGGGTGGCCGATCGTGGTCACGAGCTCAATGTGGTCCTATCCCTGTGCGGCACCGATGCCGATCCGCAGAGTTGGCAGTGCCAGGCCGTGGCGCTGTCCGACGCGGGTGCCCTGGTGTTCGCCTCCAACGCTCAAGCTGCCCGGCACGCAGTAGTGCTGGCGCGAGGAGCCATTCCTGCGCTGACACCTCGATGACCCGCCCGCTGGGTGCGTTGTTGGCGCACCCCCTGTCGGTCGTCACGGCCGGAGTGGATCTGTTTCCCGAGGCGCTGCGCTCCCAGGGAGCCATCGTCGAGACCGTGGACTGGCGCCCACCCGCGTTCGGCGCCCCCGAGGATCTGGCCGCGGTAGCGGCCGACCGACGCCGCGTGTCGGCCAACCGCACTGCCACAGAACGGATCTTGGCCGCCGGTGCCGACCTGGTGGATGTCCGATCGGCTGCCGACGCGCTCGATCTCGACCGCGACCTGTTCCTGCATGCAGGTCCGCCGATCGAATTCGGCAATGCGTCGGGCCCGTTGCGTGGCGCCCTGATCGGCGCCGCAATGTTCGAAGGTCTTGCCGCCGATCCCGACGAGGCGGTGGCGATGCTGGAGTCCGGCCGGATCCGGCTGGAGCCCTGCCACCATCATCGAGCGGTCGGACCGATGGCCGGAGTCACCACCGCGTCCATGTGGGTGTCAGAACTGCGCGATCCGGTCAACGGCGGGACTGCGTACTGCTCGATGAACGAGGGCCTGGGCAAGGTCTTGCGCTATGGCGCGTACTCCACGGAGGTGATCGACCGGCTTCGTTGGATGGGCGAGGTTCTCGGGCCGCTGCTCGCCGCGGCTCTGATCAGATCCGGTCCGATCGACATCAAGTCGATCCTGGCGCAGATGTTGCAGATGGGCGACGAGGGCCACAATCGCAACCGCGCGGGCTCGCTGATGTTCCTGCGCGATCTGGCGCCGACCATCGCCGAGGCCGGGGCACCGGCTGACCAGGTGGCCGACGTCCTGCGCTTCCTCGGCGGCAACGAACACTTCTTCCTCAACTACGGCATGCCCGCAGCCAAGCTGGCACTCGATGCCGCCCGCGACATTCCTGGGTGCAGCGTGGTCGTTGCCATGGCGCGCAACGGCACCGAGTTCGGCATCCAGACCTCCGGCACCGGTGACGCCTGGTTCACCGGGGCGGCTCAGACCCCAGAGGGTCTCTTTCTCGGCGGGTACGGGCCCCAGGACGCCAACCCCGACATCGGCGACTCGGCGATCATGGAAACCCTTGGTGTCGGCGGCTTTTCGATGGCCGCAGCCCCGGCGATCGTGCGCTTTGTGGGCGGCACGGTCCCAGATGCTCTGGCCACCACGCGGCGGATGTTCAGAATCACGGTCACCGAGAACCCGGCCTATGCCATCCCGGTGCTGGAGTTCCGCGGCGCTCCCACCGGCATCGACGTCCTGAGTGTCGCGCGGACCGGCATCCTGCCGCAGATCAACACCGGAATGGCAGGGCGGGTGGCCGGGACCGGCCAGGTCGGCGCCGGCCTGGTCAAGCCCCCACAGGAGTGCTTCGAAACGGCTCTCGTTGCCCTGGCAGCACTCGCCCGGTCGTAGTCCGGTTGGCCGATACGGTGCCTGGTGGAGACCAGGTGGGTGCCAGGCGGTGCCCTGACCGAGGACTGGTTGACCAAAGTCCCTGTGGGTCACTTGGAGCCGCGATATGCAGCGCAGGCTTCCGAAGTGTGGCAGGCAGCGTCAGGTCTGGATCGCCCTTCATCTGCGCCTCCGCAGAAGTTTCCCGAACCAAGTCGAGCTGATCAACTGACCGTCCTTGGCGGCGTACTCGGTGAACGTGCCGACCTCACGAAAGCCGCGCGCCGGACGGTAGCGGCTGCTGGCGGCGTATCCGGCAACGGTGCCGTCGATCTCGGCGACGAGCAGAAGGTACGGCTCGTCAGCATCGAAGGTCTCGAAGCACGTTCGGCGGTCTTCAGGTCTGACCTCGACATCGTCGAAGGTGGCGTGGCCATGCCGGACGTAGAAGTTGTAGATCGCTGTCACGCGTGGCAGATCCGCGCTGACCGCTTGGCGCAGACGGACGGACATGGTTCAGATGCGGCAGGCGTGGATGTCGGTGACCAGGATCGCGCGCGCGCCAACTTGCCAGAGGTCGTCCATGATCCGGTTCGTGTCGGCGCGGACAACCATGGACCGCACCGCGACCCAGCCCTCCTTGCGCAGCGGCGACACGGTCGGGCCCTCCAGACCAGGGGTGATCGCACAGGCGGCCTCGAGCACTTCGACCGGGCAGTCGTAGTCCATCAGGATGTACTGCCGCGCGACCAGAACCCCCTGCAGGCGACGGATCAGTTGGGTCACCGCCGCTCCGGTGACACCGCCTTGTCGGGGACGGATCAGGATGGCCTCGGACTCCAGCAGCGGTTCACCGATCACCGTCAGGCCGGCCGTACGAAGGGTCGTTCCGGTCGAGACCACGTCGGCGACCGCGTCGGCCACCCCGAGTCGGCAGGCGGTCTCCACTGCGCCGTCGAGTCCGATGACGTCGGCAGCGACACCGAGTTCGGCGAGATACTTCGACAACAGACCGGGATAGGCAGTAGCCACGCGCAGCCCGGCCAACTCCGGTATCGAGGACGGCCCGTCGGGAGGCGCGGCGAAGCGGAAGGTCGAGTGACCGAAGTCCAGTGCGAGCAGCTCGTCGGCCTCGGCTTGAGCGTCGAGCAGCATGTCGCGCCCGGTGATCCCGACATCGACTGTTCCCGATCCGACGTAGACCGCCACGTCTCGCGGACGCAGGTAGAAGAACTCGACGTCGTTGTCCGGATCCAGGATCGCGAGTTCGGAACTCGAGCCGCGTTGTCGATAGCCGGACTCCCGGAGCATCAGCGAGGCCGGCTCGGCCAGCATGCCCTTGTTGGGCACTGCAACGCGCAGCATCTCCTCCTCCTCTCGATCGAATTGACCGTGCATCGGGTCCGACGCGACCTGCCGATGGTGTACGACTGCTCAGAGTTGAGCGTAAACGTCGTCCAGATCCAGGCCGCGGGCGAGGATGAGAACCTGAACCCAGTACAGCAATTGGGAGATCTCGGCGGCGGCGCGCTCGTCGGACTCGTGTTCGGCTGCCATCCACGCCTCGGCTGCTTCCTCGAGCACCTTCTTGCCCACCCCGTGAACGCCTCCGGCCAGGGCGAGAACCGTACCCGACGCTGGATCGCCAGCAGCGATCTTGGTCCGAAGTTCGGCGAACAGCGTGTCGAAGGACTTCCCCTTCCGGGGCGTTTGGGTCATCAGCTGGGCAGGTTTCGTAACTGCGAGAGAGCCAGTGCGGTGTGCAGGGCCGCTGCCGTCGCCTCGGCGCCCTTGTCTTCGAGACTGCCGGGGCCGCCCGATCGATCTCGGGCCTGTTCGACGGTGTCGCAGGTCAGGACGCCGTTGCCGACCGGGGTCCGTTCGTCCAGGGCGACCCGCGTCAGCCCATAGGTCACCGCATCGCAGACGTACTCGAAATGTGGTGTGCCGCCGCGGATCACCGCACCCAAAGCGACCACTGCGTCATGCGTACGGGCAAGCTCCTGGGCGAGTACGGGCAGCTCGATGGCACCACTGGCCCGCAACACGGTCGCATCGAGGACTCCGTACTCGGCGGCACAGGCCAGTGCCCGCTCCACCAGGACGTCGGTGACGTCCGCGTGCCAGGTCGTGGCGACGATGGCCAATCGGAGGCCAGAGGCATCAGGATGCACGCCTGACGCAGGATCGGGGCGGCCGGCGCCGCTCACTTCTTGTCCTCCGAGTTCGATGGCAGCCCTTCGATCAGGTGACCCATCCGATCCCGTTTGGTCGTGAGGTAGTCAATGTTTTCCGGGTTGTGCGCGGTGGGCAGGCTGACCCGACCCACGACGCTGAGGCCGTATCCCTCCAAGCCGGCGCGCTTGGCCGGGTTGTTGGACAGCAGGCGCATCGAGCGCACACCGAGGTCGACGAGGATCTGGGCGCCCGTGCCGTAGTCGCGGGCATCGGCCGGCAGGCCAAGGGCCAGGTTGGCATCGACGGTGTCCGCGCCGGCGTCCTGGAGTTGATAGGCCTGCAGTTTGTGCAACAGTCCGATCCCCCGACCCTCGTGCCCGCGCATGTAGAGGACCACCCCTCGGCCTTCGGTGGCAACCGCCTGCAGGGCGGCGTCGAGTTGGTTGCCGCAGTCGCAGCGCAACGAGCCGAGTACGTCCCCGGTCAGGCATTCCGAGTGCACCCGGACGAGTACCGAATCGCCGTCGCCGATCTCGCCTTTGATCAGGGCGACGTGATCGCGGTCGTCGTAGGCCGCGCGATATCCGACGGCCTGGAACTCGCCGTACTTGGTGGGCATTCGGGCCTCGGCCACCCGCTCGACCTGTCGTTCACTGTGCCGGCGGTGGGCGATCAGGTCGGCGATGCTGATCAGCACCAAGCCGTGTTCGGCGGCGAAGGTCGACAGCTCTGGGAGCCGCGCCATCGAGCCGTCGTCGTTGACGATTTCGCAGACGACCCCGGCCGGGTGCAGGCCGGCCAACCGGGCCAGGTCGACCGCCGCCTCGGTGTGCCCCGGCCGGCGCAGCACGCCGCCCTCCACCGCGCGTAACGGGAACACGTGTCCGGGCCGGGTCAGGTCGGCGGCCTCGGTCTTCGGGGAGGCCAGTGCCCGGATCGTCGCAGCCCGCTCGGCGGCGGAAATTCCCGTGGTGGAGTCGAGCGCATCGACCGAGACGGTGTACGCGGTCTGCTTCCGATCCTGATTGGTGTGATACATCGGCGGCAGTTCCAGCCGGTCGCAGTCGGCACCGGTCATCGGGGCGCAGACCACACCGGAGGTGTGCCGGATGGTGAACGCCAGTAGCTCCGGTGTCGCCAGTTCAGCGGCGAAGATCAGGTCGCCCTCGTTCTCCCGATCATGGTCGTCCACGACAACCACAGCACGGCCGGCGGCGATCTCGGACAGTGCCTGCTCGACCGTGCCGAACACGATCTCAGCCTCGACGCTCGACTCCGTCGTGGTCATGATCCCAACGCCGGATCGACCAGGCGTTCCACATACTTTGCGATCACGTCGACCTCGAGGTTGACCGCATCCCCCGGCTGCCGGAATCCCAGCGTGGTGTGCTCCAAGGTCGTCGGAATCAGCGATACCTCGAACCATCCGCCCTGCTCAGTCGCCCCGGTGGCCGGCACGTCGCTCAAGGCCGACACGGTCAGCGAGATCCCGTCGACCGCTATCGAGCCCTTCTCCACGACATAACGGGACAGGTCCGGCGGCAGCCCGATCCGTACGACGTCCCAACCCTGACCAGGCGTCCGCGAGACGAGCGTTCCCACGCCGTCGACATGACCCTGGACAATGTGCCCGCCGAGCCGGCTCTGTGCCGTGACCGCTCGCTCGAGGTTGACCCGATCACCGGTCGCGAGTCCGGCCAACGCCGACCGGTGCAATGTCTCGGCCATCACGTCGGCGGCGAAGCAACCGTTTCCGGGCAGTTCGGCCACGGTGAGGCAGACACCGTTCACCGCGACCGAGTCGCCGTGGCGGAGATCATCGAGTGCGGGCGCGCGGACCTGCAGCCTCGCGGAGTCGGTCAGGTCTTTGCGGACCATGACCTCGCCGAGTGCCTCGACGATCCCGGTGAACATGGACTACTCCTCGGTGACCGTTGGGCCGCTGGATGCGGCCAGCCGTGCGGTGATCCGCACATCCGCGCCGATCGTGATCACATCTTCCACGTCCAGTCGCAGCGCTTGTCCGATGCTGGGAATTCCCAGGTCTGTCACCACAGTAGGTCCGGCACCCAACAACGCGGGCGCGAGATAGGCCACAACCCGGTCCACACAGGCGGCCCGGAGGAAGGCCGCCGCCAGGGTGGGGCCTCCTTCGAGCAGGACTGTTCGCACGCCTGCCTCGTACATGCCTCTGAGCGCTTCAGGGAGGGCATCGACCCACACGACCGTCGGCGCGCTCTGGTCGCGTACCCGCGCACCGGCCGGCACCCGGCCGCGGCGGTCGAAGACCATCCTGATCGGCTGCCGCAGCGCAAGCTCCCCGGCCCCGTCGCGAACCGTGAGCTGCGGGTCATCCGCGAGCACAGTCCCTGATCCGACGACGATCGCATCGAGTTCGGCGCGCAGTCGGTGTACGTCGGCGCGCGCGGGTTCCGAGGTGATCCAACGGCTGGTCCCGTCTGCGGCGGCCACCCGTCCGTCGAGAGTTGCTGCGTACTTCCAGGTGACATGCGGACGGCCCAGCTCGATGGCGGTCAGCCAACGGCCGAGCGCCGATCGGTGTACCTCGTCGAGCAGCTGTCCGCCGACGACATCGATTCCCTCGGTGCGCAGGACCTCGGATCCGCCCCCGGCCACCGGACTGGGGTCGGCCGATCCGAACACCACTCGGGTGATACCGGCCGCGCGGATGGCGGCCGTGCAGGGTCCCGTACGTCCCTGGTGGGCACACGGTTCCAGGCTGGCAATCAACGTCCCGCCGAGCGCCGCGGCGCCGGCCTGGTTCAGAGCGACGATCTCGGCATGCGGGCCGCCAGGCGGTTGGGTAGCCCCACCTCCGACCGGATGACCGGACGCGTCCAGGACAACAGCGCCGACGGGGGGGTTCGGGCTGGTCGAGCCGGAGGCGGCATTGCCGATGGCCAGACACCGCCGTAGGGCCGCGAGTTCGACGGCTTGGAGTTCCCCGCCGCTGCCCGCGTGAGCGTTCATTCGACAATTGGGGAGCGCTGCACAAAGGCCCGGACGGCCTGAGCGCGAAGTCTCTCGACCGCAGCGCCGGGATCCTGCGCGCCGTACACCGCCGAGCCGGCGACGAAGACGTCTGCACCGGCCTCCGCGGCCTGCTCGATGGTGTCTGCGCTCACCCCACCGTCGACCTCGATAAACAGCTTCAGGTGGCCCGATGCCACCATCTCCCGCGCCTTGCGGACCTTGGGCAGCACCTCGGAGATGAAGCTCTGGCCGCCGAAGCCCGGCTCGACGGTCATCACCAGGAGGGTGTCGTACTCGCCGAGGATGTCGAGATAGGGCTCCAGGGGCGTGCCCGGCTTGAGGGCGAGACCGGCCAGCGCACCGGCCGACCGCAACGCGCGAGCGACCTGCACCGGATCCTGGGCGGCCTCCACGTGAATGGTCACGTTCCGAGCACCGGCTTCGGCGTACGGCGGAGCCCATCGATCGGGGTCCTCGATCATCAGGTGGCAATCCAGCGGGATCTCGGTGGCGGCACGCAAGCTCTGCACGACCGGAAGCCCGAGGGTCAGATTCGGCACGAAGTGCGCGTCCATCACGTCGACGTGCAGCCAGTCAGCCGTCGAGACCGCGGCGGCCTCCTCGGCCAGCCTGGCGAAATCGGCCGAAAGGATGCTGGGCGCGATCATCATGGGGATGCGGTCCACGGGGCCGGAGTCTAGGCGAGCCGCGGATGCGGTCCCGCTACTCGCGCCGGGCCCGCCCGATGCGATCGGAGTTCTACGGCTTGGTCGATGCGCTCGGAGCGCTGGGCTCCGACGCGTCCGCAGCGATGGGACGGCCGAAGGTGACAGCCTCGAGAACAGCATCGGGCGCGGTGCAGCCGAAGGCAGCATCGGGGCACGCACCGAGTGCATCGTTGACGGTCGAGAAGGCAAGGCGAAGCGCGACAAACACCGTGATCGCGAAGACCTCGACGTCGCTGTATCCGGCCTCGCGCAGCTGCTCGACGTCCGCCGCGTCGGTGGCGTTGGGATCGCCGGCAACCTTGCGGGCCCAGCCAGCCATGGCTCGTTCACGGGTGGTCAGCCCATCATCATCGCCGCGGAGCACGGCGGCGGCGGTCGGCGCGTCGCTCGCAGCAGCCAGCTTGCTTCCCCAGGACAGCGAGCAATACGAGTCGCCAAGCGTCGAGGCACACGCCGCGACGAGAATGCCACGCTGCCGGACATCGAGCTCGTGCTCAGCGGTGGCGTCCCGCATCAGGCCGAAGAGCCCATTGAGGGTCCCCGGCTGATATGCCCACAATCTGGACGCGTTCATCACGTAGCCCACCTCGGCGATGTCGTCGTCGAAGAGACGCTGCCCCTGGAGGCTGAGTTCCGGAACGCCGAGAAAGCCAATTCCGCTCATATCTCGATCCCTTCGTTCATGTCTCACGACGCCGGCCGCCGCGATCAGGTTTGCGCGCGAGAAATCCGACCACCGCTATCGCGGCTCGCAGCGGCAGCCCGTCCCGTACGAGCTGGCCAGCCTGCCGGGTCGCCGTCTCGAGGAAGGCCGCCTCGCCGACGTTCTGAATCGCCTCGTACGCGGGTCCGGTGCAGGCAAGGGCTCGGGCGAACATCTGTGGATCGGCGAACTCCCACACGAACGGCACGTCGACTCGTTCGATGTCCTCGAAACCGAAGCGAGCTAAGAGATCCTCACCGACTCCGGGCCGACCGAGTGAGACCATGGCTGCCTGGTTCTCCAGCGTCGCCGAGGTGGCCATCTTGAAGGGGGCCAACGCCCAGGCCCCGGGAGATTTCTTGAGGTGACCCCACACGGTGAGACCGACTCGGCCGCCCGGCACGAGAACTCGATGGATCTCGCTCACGGCTACCGGTGTCGTGGCCCAGATTCCTCGGAAACTGGTCGCGACGTCGAAGCTCGCGTCGGCCCAGGGAAGGGCGTTCATGTCGCCCACCCGGATGTCGGCGCCAGGGTTGCGGTCCCGCGCCACAGCCACGAGACGACCGGATGCGTCGATTCCCGCGCATTCGGCTCCCCGGACCTGGGCCAGCTCGACGGCCAGCCCTGAGCCGCACGCCACATCGAGCAGCCGGTCGGGAGCGCTGACCGCGAGCCGGTGCTGAACAGCGACATACTCGCGGCAGTTGGCCGGCTCGCTCAGAGTCGCGAAGTCGACCGCCCTGCGGCCCCAGCCCTCGTCAACGCCGTGCCAGTCCAGCTGTTCGATCGTCATGCGGCCTTCCTTCCATCCTTCCTTGTGGATCTGGGAGCGGCGCCGGTCAGGAAGCCGAGAGCATGTGGGTCAGAACGGGATTGTCGATGTTCGCGCCGAGGAGCCGAGCCGACGCCAGGGCGGTCTGATCGCCGAGGCGAGATCGATGCAAGTGGGCACGCACAACGAGCTCGCGCATGTCACAGCGCGCAGCCAGCGAACCCAGGCTCGTGACGAGCGGCCGAGCCCGGTCCGTATCGTCGTGGTCCAGCGCGGTCGTGATCACCGCGTCCAGCACATAGGCGTGCACCCATTGATAGCGGTCGGGTACCCGATTGGACCGAAACGCCGCCTCGACGAGCCAGTTCATGGCCGCGGCGCGATCACCCCGGCCAGCGTTGAGCAGGCCGAGGCCACGCGCCGCCATGCCCTCCCAACACGGGTCGTTCAGCTGACAGGCCAGCGCCCATGCTCTTTCGAGCCCATCGGCGGCGACGTCGAGCTCGCCGGCCCACAGATCGAGTTCAGCCTGAAGGGTCTGTGGCCACGGCAGGAACGCCATCCATCGCTGTTCGTGAACCAGGTCCAAGGAGCCTGCCAGCGCAGCCGCGGCCTGGCTCCGCTCCCCACGCAGCAGGTGTGCACGGGCCAGAATCGACAAGGACCACGCCTGCTGCCGGGAATCGGTGCAGCGACGGGCTCGCTCCACCGACTCGTCGAGGTGCTGAAAGGCGGCCGGGTAGTCGCCACGATCGGAGGCGTTCATTCCGCGAACCCCGTGGACGGCGGCTAGCTCCTCGTCGGTCTCGGCCAGGGCCTGAGCCTTCGTCAGCCAGGCATCCGCGGTCATCCGCCGCCCCGCCTGCAATTCGACGAACCCCAGTTCCCGGTGGGCGGTGACCGCGGTGGCGCGGTCGCCCGTCCGCGTGGTCAGCAGTATTGCCTCGTGCAGTACCACCGCGCCCTCCTCGTCCCGACCGCGAGCTGCGTGGATCAATGCACCTCCCAGGGCGGTCAACGCTCGACCGTGCAAGGCAGCATCCCGGCAATGGACCGCTTCTGCCACAGCCCTGCGCAGGCACTGCAGGCCGGCGTCGACTGCTCCGGCGGCGATGGCTGCCCGGCCCGCTTCGAGCTGGCTCGAGGCCGCCGCTCGACCGCTCATCGGCGCGATCCTCGGGGAACCGCCGCCGGTGGTCGCCGCCTCCCGAAGGGCCGCGGAGGCTTCGATGCCGAGTTCGCGACGCAGCATGTCCTCGCAGACCGCAACCTGGCGCAGCGCCGCAGTCGGATCACCGGTCATCGCCAGACTTCGCACCAACAGCTCGTGATTACCCTCCTCGAACGGGTTGCGCGCCACTGCGCGCGAGGCGTAAGCGACCGCCTCACCTGCACGTCCGGCTGCCAGCAGCCCGACGGCCGCTTCACGCAGCCGCGCCTCGACCCTGGCCGAGACGCGGTGCCGCTCGACCAACAACCAGGACTCGAACTCGGGGCTCGATGTCAGGTACACGCCTTCGAGCAGCTCGCCGCCCACGTCCAACAGCGGTGTCGTGCCGGCGTACTCGGAGGTGAGCAGCTGGACATCGACCACTGCATCAGCGCCGAGCCTCGCAGCGACGGGATCACCGCCGAGAATGTTCGGTATGCCAAGGGCCCGCCGCAACTCGGCCAGCGACCAGCGCAGCGCTCCCAACGGGTCATCTGCTTCGCTGAACAGCATCTCGGCCAAGTGCTTTCGGCCGGGCGGCCGTTCGGCAAGCAGAACGTAGCTGAGCAGAGCCCACGCCTTCCGGCCGCGGGGCGAACGAACCGGCACACCATCACGCTCGATGACCGGAGGTCCCAGTAGCCGGATCGTCAACATGAACTCACCCCTCAGCGAGATCCTCGCTCAACGCGGGTCTCCGGAACAGCCGAGCCGACCAGGACGACGACTGGTGGTCATTGCCGAAGGCGGCCGGCCAAGCGATCGGCCGGCCGCCGCACCGCGATCAGCCGACCAGCGCGCCCGCCGCCAGGGCCTTGACGTCGGCGGTGGTCAGCGGGTTTCCGCCGATCCCCCACTCACCGCTCTTGACGTCCTCCAGCACGACCCACGTGACCGAGCGCATGTTCTCGCCCTCGATCGCGACCATCGCTTCGGTCAGGGACCTGATCATTTCGGCCTTCTGCGTTTCTGTGAACACCCCTTCGATGAGCTTCACGTTGACTAGCGGCATTTCGTCCTCCATCCATGTGGTAGGTCGGCCGCAGCAAGGGCCGACGACATGGACTATGCGGCCCCACCGTGTGAGCGTGCGTGTGACGATTCAGTCGACCCGGAGTAGCGCCAGGAACATCGCATCCGTCCCGTGCCGATGGGGCCACAACTGAACGAACGGACCCGCGCCCAGCGACGGCATGTCCGGGAGCGCAGCCCTGGCATCGAGCAGGGTCACGCCGCCGCGGGACAACGTCCACTCCACGATCTCGACGGTCTCAGCCGGATGCGGCGAGCACGTGACGTAGCCGACCACTCCGCCGGACCGAGCCGCGGTCACGGCCGCGGACAGTAGGCCGCGTTGCAGCTCTGCGAGGTCGGTCACGTCCTGCTGACTGCGTCGCCACCGCGCGTCGGGCCGTCGGCGTAGCGCGCCGAGCCCCGAGCACGGCGCATCGACCAGCACGCGGTCTGCAAACCCCTCGCGCCAGGGGGCGACCAGGCCATCGGCGCAGAGGACCGTCACCTGCTGTCCGCTGGTTGCCTGCGCTACTAAGTGCGCCCTATGCGGAGCTCGGTCCGCGGCCAGGATTCGTACGCTCCCGGGCGCAAGAACCGCCAACAGCGCTGCCTTGCCCCCCGGACCGGCACACAGGTCCAACCACCATCTGTTCTCGGAAGACTCGAGAGACGTTAAGTCATCCTGGGGCGCACCGGCCAGGGCGAGGGCCATCAACTGGCTGCCCTCGTCCTGTACGCCGGCGCGACCGTCCCGGATCTCGGCGAAGGAGTGCGGTGAGCCCCCGCTCGGGATACGCACGGCGTACCGCGACCAGGGGCCGGGTTCCCCGCTGACCTGGCTCACGAGTTCGTCGCGGGCTACCCGACGGGCGACCAGGTGCACGATCGGGCGCTCGTTGTTTGCGGCCAGCGCCTCGCCGAGTTCGGCCACGTCCGGGCCCAGTGCATCGGCGAGGGCGCGAACGATCCATTCCGGATGCGCGTGTCGAAGGGCGAGCTCGGCCAGGTTCGGTTCGATGCCCTCGCCGATCCCGTCCGGACTTCCCGGCGGAGCAAGTTCGGCGATCCAGGCGTCCAGACCGCGCTTGTTGACCTTCCTCAGGACTGCATTCACCAGCCGGGCCGGCCCCTCGCCGACGACCGAACCAGCCAGGTTGACTGTCGCCGCCACCGCGGCGTAGGCCGGGATCCTGGTGTGCAGGATCTGATAGGCGCCCAGCCGCAGGACGTCCAGGACCGGCGGGTCCAGGTCGGCCGGAGGCCGGTCCACGCATCGAGCCAGGATCGCGTCGAGGGTGCCCTGCCATCGGACCGTGCCGTACCCGAGTTCGGTGGCCAACGCCGCGTCACGCTCATCCAGGCCGGCCTGGTCGAGAAGTCCCGGCAGGGTGAGGTTCGCGTACGCGCCGCGCTCCCGGATTGCGGCCAGCAGGTCGAAGGCGACCCGGCGGGCTGGATCAGGGGTGCGGCGTGGCGGTGTCGGGCGGCGTTGCGGTGGCCGGCGGTTCGCGTTCCGGCCGCGATCGCGTGCAGGCATCTGGTCTCAGCCCAGCCGTTGACCAGGTGTGGGTCGCGCCCCGCGGGCCCAGTCCGAGGCCGGCATCGGCCGCCGGCCGGGAGCTCGGACCTCGCCCAGCTCCACCGGTGCGCTGGCCGTCCCGACAAGGACATTGTGCTTGCCGATACAGAGTTCACCCGGCCCGAGCGGGGCTGCTGTGTAAGGACCGGTAACGGCCAGTCGGACCGGCCCTAGACCCAGGCGCTCGTTGTTCAGCAGCGTCCAGGCGCCCGGCGAGGGCGTACAGCCGCGGATGCGCCGGTCGATGATCGCCGCCGGAAGGCGCCAGTCCACGTGACCGTCCTCTGTGGACAGTCGCGGGGCCAGGCTGACCCCGTCAGCAGGCTGCGGACGCGGCTGCAGCACCCCGGCCTCGATCCCGTCCAGGGTCTCTACCAGCAGCCGCGCACCGGTCTGCGCCAGTCGTTCGAGAAGATCACCCGCCGTGTCTCGCGAGCCGATCGGCTCGGTGAGGACGCCGTACACCGGGCCGGTATCCAGACCCTCTTCCAGCCGAAACGTGCTGGCTCCGGTCACATCGTCTCCGGCCATGATCGCGCGCTGTACCGGCGCGGCGCCCCGCCAGGCAGGAAGCAGGGAGAAATGGAGATTGATCCAACCATGCGGCGGGATCGCCAGTGCATCGGTCGGGATGAGCGCGCCGTAGGCCACGACCGGGCAGGCATCCGGCGCTAGGGATGCCAGGGCTTCGAGAAATTCCGGATCCTTGGGCCGTACGGGGCGCAGGACGTCGATACCCAGCTCTTCGGCGCGCACGGCTACCGGGGACGTCTCGGTATGCCGACCCCGGCCGCGGCGCGCGTCCGGTCGGGTCACCACTGCGATCAAGTCGTGGCCGGACTCGGCGATTGCGTTCAGCGCCGGCAGCGCCGGGTCTGGCGTGCCGGCAAAGACCAGTCTCATCGGTGCCGGCGGGCAAGGAATGTCGTCATCGTTTGGCAGGGTACGGCCGTGAGGATTCCGGCCGACGCTGCCCGAGGCGGTTGCTGATGCGTGCGGCTCGGTGGCCGATCCGCAGGGTGACGGCTGCTCCGGACGCGGCTGCCGATCCGGGCAGCTTTCCGGCGAACGTCCCCGCGGTGGCCCAGTTACTGCGCGACGGCTTGGAGTTGGGACCGGCCACCGTGCTGGTGGGCGAGAACGGCTCCCCGGGTCGACCCGCTGGGGATACTTCTTGCGGGCCGAGACGATGCACGGCTTCTTCAGCTACCTGGAGGACAATCCCGCTCGCAGCCCTGAGGCGGTCTTCCACGAGCTGTCACATGGTGTGTCGTTCCTGGAGTTGATCAGGGACAGATTCACCGGGCCTGGGCTCTACTTATTGGACGAGCCGGAGTCCGCGCTGTCCTTCACGGGTTGTCTTGCCCTCCTGACGGTGCTGTTCGAGTTGGTCGGCAGCGGCACCGCTCAGGTCATCCTGTCCACCCACTCAGCCCTGCTCGCCGCCCTCCCCGGCGCCGACATCCTCGAGATCGGAGGCTGGGGCATGCGCACTGCCACCTGGTCTGAGCTTGACCTGGTCCAGAACTGGCGCGCCTTCCTGGGGGAGCCCGAAGCCTTCCTGCGCCACCTCGTCGACTGATCTGCGGCCGATCACTGCCGAGGTATTCGCAGTATCGGCGCACGGCCTGGAGCCCGGGGGCTCGATTGAATTGCGTCGTCGGCCTGTGGGTGTGGTCGTCAGTCGTCCCACGTCGTCAGGGTGGTGATCGCACGACCTCCTCACCACGACGGTTCTCGAATGAGGGCGGTGTGACAAGAGTGGTCAAAGATTCTCGAAAAAGATTGCGGGGCAGCCGAATTAGGCCCCGAGAATGTCAGACCCCCGCACTACCGCTATTCCCATGACAGCGACCCTGGCCGCACCGGCTCCATACCCGGCACAGGCTCGGGCTGTCGCGGACCGCGGCTCGGTGTCCGCCGCCCGGACCGCGTTGTCGCAGGCACTGGACCGCGCAACCTGGTCCCAGCCGGACCGCGATCTGCTTGATGAAGTGCGGGAACTCGTGGCATTGCGGGCGCAGGTGAACGCGCTGCTGCTCGATGCGATCGCTGAGGTCGATGTCCGCGGTCTGGCCAACCGGCGGGGCTGTTCCTCGACCCGGGCCTGGCTGCGGTCGGCGCATCGGATCGCCCCGCACGAAGCCGCCAAACTCGTCTCCACGGCGAAGGCGCTGCGCATCGAGCTGCCGGCCGTCGGGACAGCGTTGAGAGCCGGAACAGTCTCCTTGGCTCAGGCCGACGTGATCGTCACCGCGATCGGTGACCTGCCCGCGCAGACGCCAGTCGCGTGCAAGCCGCACGCCGAGGCGACCATGATTGAAGCCGCTGCCACCTTCGATCCGATGATCCTGACCGAATCGGCCGTCGGTTGGCAGAGATCGTCGACCCCGAAGGCGTCCAGGACCGCGACGAAAAACCCATCCTGGACAAGGAGGCCGACGCCCACCGGGATCGGACTTTGACCCTGTCCCCCGACTCCGACGGAGCCGGCGGATACCTGCGAGCGCGTCTCGACGCAGTCGGCTACGCCACCCTGACCGCGTACCTACAGGCCGCCACCGCACCAGGACTCATCCCAGACGGCGCCACACCACCCACCCCCGCCGCCGACGCTGATACCCGCACCATCGGACAACGCCGGCACGACGCCGCCGTCGAAGCCATCCGGCAGATGCTGACCGGCGGCGGCCTGCCCTCCTCTGGCGGAGTCAAGCCGCGGATCGTGCTCACCATCCCCGCCAGCTCCCTGACCAACCGGACCGGCGCCGCGCGACTGGCCGACGGCACCCAGATCAGCCCCACCCTGGCCCGGCTGTTGGCCTGCGACGCCGACCTCGTCCCGGTCACCCTCGACGGTGACGGCAACCCACTGGACGTCGGCCGGACCAGGCGGCTGTTCACCGGCCCGGTTCGCACCGCCCTGGAAGTCCGCGACCGCGGCTGCGCCTGGCCGGGCTGTGACCGGCCCGTGTCCTGGACACAAGCTCATCACATCGTCTCGTGGCAGGACGGCGGCAAGACCAGCCCCGACAAGGCTATATGTTACTAAGCTGCCCTCATGGCGAAGGTGAAGGCGGCAGCGGTGTACGCACGGATTTCCAGTGATCAGGCGGGTACGGCGCTCGGAGTGGGGCGCCAGTTGGAGGATTGCCGCAAGCTTGCAGCCGATCGCGGGTGGACGGTCGCGGAGGAGTACGTGGACAACGACGTGTCCGCCTACTCCGGTAAGGCGCGCCCGGCGTACCGGCGGATGGTCGCCGATCTGAGCGCCGGGTCACGGGATGCGGTGCTCGTCTACAACCTGGACCGGCTGCACCGTCGCCCGGTGGAGCTGGAGGAGTTCGTGACCCTGTGCGAGCGCTCCGGCGTGCGTGATGTGGCCACGGTGACCGCGGACATCGATTTGGGCAACGATGACGGCTTGTTCATGGCCCGGATCTTCGCCGCGTTCGCCGCGAAGGAGTCGGGCCGGCGTTCGGCGCGGCTTACGCGAAAGATGCAGGCCAATGCCGCCGCCGGCCTGCCGCACGGTCCAGCGCGTCCCTTCGGATACGACGACGACAAGGTCACTGTCCGGGAGTCCGAGGCGGTGATCGTGCGGGAGCTGGTGGCCCGGTTCGTCGCGGGTGAGTCGTTGCGCAGCCTCGCAATCTGGCTGAATGAGCAGGGTGTGCCGACGGTTACCGGTGCCGATGGTTGGGTGACGACCACGCTGCGGGCGTTGATCTCGTCGGGGCGGATCGCCGGTCTGCGTGAGTATCGCGGCCAGGTGGTCGGGCCTGCGGTGTGGCAGCCGATCATCAGCACGGTCCAGCGAGATCAGGTCCTGGCGAGGATGGCGGCACGGAAGTCGTCAGGGCGGCGGGCACCGCGGTCGTATCTGTTGTCGGGGATGCTGCGCTGCGGCAAGTGCGGCAATGTGTTGTTCTCCGCGGCCCGGCATTCCGGCACAGTCACTCCGACGCGCCGCTATGTGTGTCTGTCCGGCCCGGATCATGGTGGCTGCGGACGCCTGACGGTGGTCGCCGCCCCGGTCGAGGAACTGATCACCGAGGCTGTGCTGACCAGGCTGGACTCCCCGGAGTTGGCGGCTGCGTTGGCGGGGCGGGTGAACGCCGACGCCGAACTCGCCGCGCTGGGGGAGCGGCTGGCGGCGGGCCGGCTGAAGTTGGATGAACTGGCGGGTCTGTACGCCGACGGGCAGGTCTCCGCGCGGGAGTGGATGACCGCCCGAGACCCGATCCAGCACCGGGTCCGCGATGCCGAGCGGCGGCTGGCCTCGGCCAGCGACTCCGGTGCACTGCACGGGATCGTCGGCAACTCCGAGGCATTACGCGCGCAGTGGGAGTCCCTCGGGCTGGACCGCCGGCAGGCTGTCGTGAAGGCCGTTCTTGATCATGTCGTCATTGGACCCGGCAGCCCCGGGGCGCGTGCCATGGATGTCAACCGGGTTCAGCCGCAGTGGCGGCTGTGACCCGTCGCGGGCTGCGCTGCGGATCGTCTCGTCTCGGCCCCGGCGCCGGACCGCAGCGGTTTGGCCCAGCAAGGCAGCGACCTGAGCAACCACCGACGGGTCACGCACTACGACCGGCACCCCTTGCCGCTCACAGGAGGCGCGCAACCACTCGACCATCTGGGCGCACGGCAATCCACAGCCGGAAACGGCGCCGGTCGGCTGTTCAGGCATAGTCGGCTCGTCCGGCTTCATGGCGTTCGCGGGCGCGGTCCTGCGCCGCATAGCCAATGGCGTCCAGCCGCTGCTCGGCTCGCTGGGCGATGTAGCCAGCCTCGCCGTCGTTGCGCCAGCCTCGGCCCGCATACCGCCACTCGGCGTCGATGATCACGTCGTCTGGCGCCGCATCGGCTGTCAGCGGCTCGGAACGTGCTGCTGCGTGCCGGCTTCGTTCCCGGCGAAGCGCCCCCATGGTGGTGGAGTAGGAGCGGCTGCGGCTGGTCGGCCTGGACGGATAGCCGAGCCCCTCGATCCGGCGGTCAAGATTCATGTCGACAAGTTCAGGGCGCCGCGACAGCTCGCGGCAGCCGTCCGC
>Ga0136613_10000091_pt1 | contig 32079 bp, 27 predicted proteins | sample AntDrymUQ2722106_2_FD_106649 | JGI IMG/M metagenome (GOLD analysis project Ga0136613, IMG submission 106649) | Polar desert sand microbial communities from Dry Valleys, Antarctica - metaG UQ272 (21.06) | ecosystem: Environmental > Terrestrial > Soil > Desert | place: Antarctica: Dry Valley... | reverse complement strand
CTGCTGCCGTGGGGTGACGTGTATGAGGACTACCTCGATGGGATCGGGGTCTCCCTCGACGAGTTCTGCACCGAGATGAGTGGTGGCTACCTCTTTGGCTACGTGGATGCCCTCGAGCGGGTCGGGGTCCGTACGGTGCTGGTGTTGTGGTCTCGAAACGTCAGCCACCCCGAGCGGCGCGTGCACGTGCCCACAGGGGCGAGTGTGTGGGCGCTTCCTCCTACGCGTGTCCACATGGCTGCCCGCCGACTCACGGATCGCCTGGACGCCAGTGGCGGCCAATTGGCGCGCCGCCTGGAACGCCCAGTCCGGTTTGTCGCCGGCTACTGCGCCACGACACCCCGGGTCTTGGCCAGGGTGTTAGCCCAGGAGGGCTGCTCGGCCTTGATGGTCCAGGAGTACGAGTACCCCCGTTTCGACGTCTGCCTCCTGCTCGGCAAGCTCTTGGGCATCCCCGTACTCGCCACCTTCCAGGGCGGGCGCCCAGAAAAGGGAAGAACGCTCGAGGGGTGGGTGAGGGAGCGGACGCTGCCGAGGGCCTCCGGGCTCCTGATCGGACCCCGAAGGGAGGCCAAAGCCGTGAGGGAGCGCTACGGGCTTTCTCCCGAGGAGGTGACCCTCGTTGCCAACCCCATAGACGTCGAGGAGTGGAGGCCGGGAGATAGGTGGGCTGCCCGTTCTGAGATGGGACTGCCAGAGGATGCCGCGATTGCCTGCTGGCACGGACGAGTCGACATCAGGCGCAAGGGCTTGGACATCCTGGTGAAAGCCTGGAGCCTGGTGTGCGAAGAGCGCCCCGATGCGGACCTGAGGCTGCTGCTGTGCGGTGGCGGGGCCGGCAACGAGAGGCTCAGGCAGATGATGGATAAGGCGGACGTTCGCGGGGTGCACTGGCTTGATGTGTACACGACAGACAGGGAGATAGTGCGCCGCCAACTGGCAGCCTCTGACCTGTTTGTTTTCCCATCGCGCCATGAAGGGTTTGCGGTAGCCCCGATGGAGGCTATGGCGTGCGCAAGAGCAGTAGTTGCGTGCGATGCTCCAGGGGTAGCGGACTTACTGAGGGGGGAGAGGCCCGGGGGTATAGTGGTCGGCAAGAAGGCCGGCAAGCTTGCAGGGGCTATGGGGAGGCTTTTGGATGACAGGGAGCGAGCGTGGGGGATGGGAAAGGTGGCAAGGAGGCGGATAGAGGAGCGTTACTCGCCTGAGGCGATAGGGGAGGGGTTGCTAGGTGCGCTCCACCGTGCATCACCCGAGATTTTCCTTCTCCCTCCCGATTAAGCCTCGGGCCAGGGCACTGCTCTGTGCTCGGCCATCTCTGGGGCAAGCCGAGACAGAGGAGGGCTATCACGATCAATCTCCTCGGAAGGCCGCCCTACTGTAGTAGCCCTGGTAGAGGTTCCTGAGGTCCGGATGCGGGTTCGCACCGACCTTGAACACCGCAAAGTTGCTCGTCGACTCGAACTGAGACGCGTAGGTGATGCGTCCGGCGTGGTTGATCATCCATTGTAGGAGTTCGCGCATAGGACCGGGGCGGTCGTCGCTGGCGTTCGCCGCCCAATTGAACTCGGGTATCGCGAGCGGCTTGTTCCTGTTCGCCGCCCACACGTTGAAGTCCGACAGCATTTCGAACTGCCCGCGCCTGTTGGAGTCGTCGGCCGACGGATACACGTTGGCCCCGCAATGGTCGACCCAGGAGTTGCCTGGATAATAGTCGCCCCAATTCGTGCGGGCCGACGCACCCGCCAGGATGGTGAAGACGAACCGCAGCCTGTTGTTGACTCCGACGCTCTTGGAAGTCTTGAGCGGCTCTTGGTTGATCGCGGCGAGGTTGGCGTTGACGTTGCCACCCCGCATGATCGTCACATATCGCTTCCAAAGTTTCGGCACAACGTCGGGACCACCCCAACCCGACTTCCGTGCATTGAGTTCGTGGAACAACAGCACCGGCACGGTGTGACCGGTCTTGTCGGTCCACGCTTTGAGATGCTGTGCTATGTTCATAATGTAGGTATCGCCGTTGTTGCCAGCCTCGGTCAGGCCAGTCCCGTCCACAAATTGAGGGAAGTAGTCGCCGTTGGTGCGCATCGGCTCAATCTCGATGTTTAGCTGCAGGTGAACTCCCAAGTCCTCTGCGACCTTTAGCGCGTTGACGTTGTAATTGTCGCGCAGGGCATCGTCGTGTTTGTTCATAGGATCGGTCCAAGCCGAATAGTAGTATGGCTTCTTTCCGGACTGGCTGGCGAACACATTGAAACCGCGCTGCATACCTGGCTTGCTGGGGTCGGCGTTGTAGAACGGTTGGACCCCGAGCTTGATCGTGTCTAGCGCCAGGGCTTCCCTGGGAGAGAAGCCGTAGGCCAGCCCCAGGGCGGCGAGCGAGCCGCCGCCCATTACCTTGAGCGCTTCTTTCCTCGTGAGTTCGTGGTTCATCGTGCGCACCGCCATATGTTTCGCCGTACATCCCTATCTGCCATTTCTACCCGTTTCCTCGCCTTTCACACTGGCCCGATACCCTTCTTGCCGGCTTGCGCCAAGTATCGCATAGCCCCAGCCTAATGTCGGTGAGCTCGGATCGACATCTCCATCGCCTACCTTAGGTGGCCCCGGCCAGGGCGTAAGTCGAAGGCCTCAGGCCAGGGCACCGCTCTGTACTCGGCCCTGCCTAGGGTAAGCCGAGACAGAGGAAGGCGGCCGGTTTGCCCACTCCTTCCACAACCACGAGTTCCACAGCGGGTATACGATCTGTTCGTCGATGGGGTCGTTGGCCAGCCTCTCCGCGCAGTACAGCCAGAACGATGTGTATCCTCCAAAGGCCTCGCTCAGGAGTTCTAGGTCTTTGTGGTAGCGGCGGGCCAGGTGGGTTGCCACCCAGCCCGGCATCTGCTTTGGGGATCTGGCGTTGACTTTACCTTTCAGAGCTTTCTGGGCGAAGGAGGGGTCGACAGCGAGGAAGTTGTAGATATGACGCAGCAGCCTGACCGGATGGAAGTGGACGTCTTCGATAAAACCGACGAATATCTGATCCGCCGGGTAGTACCGTTGCCACTTCTCGAGGATGGGTAGGTAGTTGGTCTCAGCCCGCACTTCAGGGTGGTCGAAACCTTCGAGAAGTTGCTCTTCGGTGGCCTCTTCCACCGTCTGTCCCTTCAGAAGGTTCCTTGCTATGAGCATGTGAAGACGCCACACGGAGGCTGCGTAGACCCTCTCGATAGGATTACGCATGAGGAAGAGGATCCTGGCGCTCGGCATCAGGCTGTGGATACGGGCGACGCCCTCCTCTTCGAGGATCGAGTACTGCGGTGTGATCTCGCCCTTCGTCTTCCCCTTTCCGTCTTCGAAGAGGGAGGCATACCACCTGTCGGAAGGGGAACGCGCGAAGAACCGCAGATCCCATAGCAAGCTTCCTGGATCCAACCTCTCCCGATGCCCGCTGAGGCGCGTTTTCAGCTGGTATCGCCAGACCCAGGGGTACCAATCGTCGGCGTTTTGCTTTGCAAAGAGTCTGGCCACAGGGGCCCCGAACGAGGGTTCCGCGGCCCTCTGGTCGAAGTAGTGAAGCTCCTTTAGCGGCGGCGTCCACAAGTCGGGGTGTCTGGAGAGGTTCTTGGCCAACCAGCTCGTGCCCGACCTTGGCGCACCTATGCCAAGGAAATCCGGGAACGCCAAGTGCGGCTTACTTCCATTCTTCGCACGTTTCATGGCGCGGAGTGTAACAAAAGCTCGACACGACGCCGAGAAAAGCGTGGGCCGCACCGTGACGGCCGGAAACGGTATAATCGCCAGGCGGCGCAGGCGCTCGAACAATGCGTGTGCCACCGGCGTGTTTGTTCCTATTCGCGGGGGAAAGCGTTATGGCAGTCGGTCTCTCAACTCTCGATGTGGAATACGTGCACGGCCGCAAAGAGGTTCCTCTCCGGGAAGAGGAGCTCGTCGTCGTCTGCCTCGTCCGGGATGGCCAGACCTGGCTAGAGGCCTTTATCGAGCACTACTTTTCGCTCGGCGCCAAGCATATCGTCTTCCTCGACAACGGCTCATCTGACGCCACCGTGTCTGTTGCCGCCAGCTACGATAACGTGACGGTCCTGCGGTCCACCCTACCCTTCAAGAGGTACGAACTCCTCTTGAGGCAGTACCTGATCGAACGCTTCGGCAGAGGCAGGTGGTCTCTGTGCGTGGATGTCGATGAGCTCTTCGATTACCCCTACTCCGATGTCATCGGCCTGGATTCCCTCCTCGGCTACCTCAACACAAAATCCTACACTGCGGTTGCGGCGCAGATGCTGGATATGTTCCCTGAGGAATCTTTGGCGGGTGGAGCGGGCCGGCCGGAGGAGTCCTTCCGGGCAAGGCACATCCTCTGCGATCTCTCCGCGCTCAGGAGGAAGGATATAGACAAGCATTCGGGCCGCAACAACGTGTTCGACGGCGCCGACATCGACTGCCTCGCCGGCGGGATCCGCGAGACGGTCTTCGGGGTGATGCCCCGCCTCACGAAGTTCCCCCTCGTATTCTCGGACGGCGCCGTCAAACCCGTGGAGGAATCGCCACACCACATTGGCAATGCCACAATAGCGGATATCTCGTGTGTGCTCTTTCATTACAAGTACGTCGGGCGATTCCACGAGCAGACTGCGCGGGCTGTGCGAGAAGAGAACCACTGGAACGACTCGGCCCAGTACAAGCAGTACCTGGAGGTGCTGGAGAAGAACCCGCGCCTGGCGCTGAGGCGAGAGACCTCCAGGGAGATCAAGAGCACCAACGACCTTCTGGAGGAGCAGTTTCTCGTCGTCTCCGACGACTACGTAAGCTGGGTAGATGCTGAGGAGGCGAGGACGCTGCCCGGGACCGGACAGCACGCAACGTCCGAGGCTCTGCTGAGGGCCAGGCGCCTCGAAAGGGCGAAGACGCTCAGGATACAAAGGCTCGAGAAGCAGCTACGCGACCTTGGCCGACAGGTCGAAGAGTCCAGGCGCACCAAGCGGCGCCTCAGGCGCCGGGTCCGTGCGCTCAGACAGCGACTCGAGAGCACAGACCCCGAAGCCGGCAGTGAGACTACGTAACCGGGAGGCCCAAACCGGTTGACCGTCCCTATTCCCGGTAGTAACCTTTATCCTCGATTATGAGGACAGATGGTCTGTAGAAACAGCGCGGGTTGGCCCACGCGAAAGGGTGTTCTTCCCCCAAGGTCGTACGGCCACCCTTGCGCCTGATAGTGCGACGGACGAGCCAGAATGCCTGCTCCTAACGAGGCCCCTAAGGAGGAAAACGTTGCAGCGGAGGAGCTGGTCAGCGTGGTGATCCCCTGCTACAACCAGGCACACTTCCTCTCCGAAGCCATACAGAGTGTCCTCTCCCAGACCTACACCGACTTCGAGGTCGTAGTCGTTGACGACGGCTCCAAGGACGATACGGCTCAGGTATCAGCGGGGTACGCTGCCAAAGACTCGAGGGTGAGGCTAATAGAGCAGGAGAACAGGGGCCTTGCGGGTGCGAGGAACAGGGGCCTTGCGGAGTCCCATGGGCAGTATGTGGCGTTTCTGGACTCCGACGACAGGTTGCTGGAGGAGGCATTGGAGGTGGGGGTAAGGGAGCTCGAGGCTCATCCCGGGTGCGCCTTCGTCTCCGGGCGCTACCGTCCAATAGACGCTGATGGTGAGACCTATTCCGTCCCGCGCCAGGCTCGCGTCGGCGGAGACCACTACCTCGCGCTCTTGCGCGACAACTACATCTCTATGCCGGCCCTGGTAATGTACAGGCGTTGGGTGTTCGACGAGGTAGGGGACTTCGACGGTTCGGTCGACGCTGCGGCTGACTGGGACCTGTATTTGCGCGTTGCGAGGCGCTTTCCTATCTACCACCATGGCGAGGTCGTCGCCGACTACCGGTGGCACGGCTCGAATATGACCGCCGACCCCGCCCTGATGTTGAGGTCGACGGTCTCGGTCCTACGTGGGCAGAGGAAATACGTCGAGGGCAACAAGGGGTACGAGGAGGCTTACGAGGAAGGCATAGGCCTCTTTCGCGAGCACAACGGGATGAACCTCGCGAAGGAGGTGAGGTCGCTGGTGCGCAGGCGTGATCCCCGCCGGGCGCTGAGCGGCGCCCTGGTGCTGGCGCGCTACTACCCGCGCGGCCTCGGCTTCGTGTTCGGCGAGGGGCGCCTGCAGCGTTACGAGCTGGCCGAACAGCTCGAGGCCCGCGAAAAGCGGCTCAAGAATCGGGAGCGCAAGCTGCGGGTCGCCAACAAGCGTCTCGAAGAGCTCGATGGAGCCCTTACCAAGGAGAAGCGCAGGGGCAAAAGGCTGAGGAGGCGGAACCGGGATCTGGCGCTGGAGGTACAGGTGCTGGGCCGTCAGCCAGAGCATCCGCACGACTCTGCCACGTCGTTCCGGAGAACCACATTCTTCGTGGTAGGGGAGATGAAGTCGGGGACTTCCTGGGTGATGTGGATGCTCGACTCCCACCCCGAAGTCTTCTGCAGCGGTGAGGGCTGCTTCTTCGGCAGGCACCAGGAGACGGAGGACATTCCCGTTATCCTCGACCCTACCCCGAGCCTCCGAAATGGCCTGCTGGGCTGCGAAGGACTGCGGATCTGGCGTTCCTTCATGTGGAACTACTGGGGCAAACAGGGGGACGCGGAAGAGGACCTGCGTAACCTCACGAGGTTGGCCGTAGACTATTACATGCTGCAGGGTTCGGCGCAGAGCGGCAAGCGCATCGTCGGGGACAAGAGTCCGCTGCATACTGATCATGTAGATGAGATCTTCGAGCTCTACCCAAAGGCGAAAGTCATCCACGTCGTCCGTGACGGGAGGGACGTCGCCGTCTCCTTGATGCACCACTTCTGGAACCTCTCGAAGGACGCACACGCTGAAGGGATCTACGACCTCGAACCCGAAGAGCTTGCCAAGCGCGACGCTTATCGGAAAGACCCCGAAGCATTTCTGGCCTCTGGGCAGAGCATATTCGTCGAAGAGAGGCTGCGGCAGATGGCCGTACGCTGGAACCGGAGAACGGGCAAAGCCTCCCGCGAGGGAACCGAACTCTTCGGCGAGAACTTCCTCCAACTCAGGTACGAGGATCTGCTGCTCAGCCCCGAAGAGAGCATGCAATCTGCCTTCGAACTCCTCGGCGCAAACTCCGATGCGGACACGGTCAGCCGCTGTGTGCAGAACAACAGCTTCGAGCGGACAACCGGTCGCCCCAGGGGTACCGAAGAGAGCGAATCCTTCTTCAGGAAGGGCGTCGCCGGCGACTGGCGGACCCCGTTCACCCAACGCGACCGCGAAGTGTACGAGCAGGTGGCAGGCCGGACACTTGTAGAGATGGGATACTCGCTTGACTGAATGTCTGCCCGATAATGCCGAGTCCCCAAGGTCAGGAAACCGCATAATACAATGAAGCGATACGTTGACGGGGCGCGGGGCGGTCTTGGCCGGCTATTGGGCACTGAAGAGCAGGTCCGCCGGTTACAGGAGGAGTTGGCTGAAGAGCGCCGGAGGGTCGAGAGGCTAAGGGAGCAGAACCAGAGACTGAAGAGGCGGGCGCGACGCTCTGGCCGGGGGGGAGGAGGTCGCGAAGTTGGGGGCGTACGTTTCGGTGACTTCGGGCGGTTGGAGCCTATAAGCCGCGAGTTCGGTCTCGACCGGGGGAGGCCCATAGACCGCTATTACATCGAGGGCTTTCTCGCCCGTCACGCCGAGGACATCAGAGGACGGGTGTTGGAGATCAAAGACTCAGCCTTCACCCGAAAGTACGGAGGGGATCGGGTCAGTGTCAGCGACGTGCTCGACGTTGACGAGAGCAACAGGCGGGCGACGATCGTCGCCGACCTCACCCGCGGTGACGATGCGCCTTCGGACGCGTTCGATTGCATAATTTGTACGCAGACGCTGCACTTTATCTACGACATGAGTTCGGCGGTCCGGACGCTCGGGCGTATCCTGAAGCCCGGTGGGATCTTGCTCGCGACCTTCCCCGGCATCGGACAAACCAGTTGCGAGCATCTCGACGAACGCTACTGCTGGGCATTGAGCAGCCTGGCCGCGAGGCAGCTCTTCGAGGAAGCCTTCCCTGGGGCAAACGTGGAGATCGAGGCCCACGGCAATGTGCTTGCCGCTGTGGCTTTTCTGGAGGGGTTGGCGGTGCGGGAATTGCGTAAGGAGGAGCTGGATCACCATGATCCCGATTACGAGCTCTTGGTCACTCTCAGGGCGGTCAAAGGCGAGGTTGGGTCTTGACGGCGGGCGCTTTTGGAAGGTTGCGGAGGGCCGCCGGGCGAGCCGGTAGTGGATCGGACGGCAAAGTCCTGATCCTGCTCTACCACCGGGTGGCTAAGTTGAAGACCGACCCCTGGGGGCTGGCCGTGCCGCCGGGTCGCTTCGCCGAGCACCTCGAGGTGTTGGGAGAGCACGCCAGTCCCATGCAGCTCGGGGAGTTATCCCGGGCGCTTCGTGACGGAAGGGTGCCTGAGCGCTCGGTAGTCGTCACGTTCGACGACGGATACCTGGACAACCTCAGGAACGCAAAGCCCCTGCTCGGGCGCTACGGCGTTCCTGCGACAGTCTTCGTCGCCTCGGGGTTTATCGGGCAGAAGCGTGAGTTCTGGTGGGACGAGTTGGACCGCTTATTGTTGCAGCCTGGCACATTGCCAGAGAGAGTGCAGTTGAGCGTGAGCGGCAAGACGTACGAGTGGGAGCTGGGTGAGACGGCCGAATACACGAAGGAAGATTTCCGAAGCCACCGCGGCTGGAAGGCCTGGAGCGAGAGTCAGACTCCTCGCCAACGACTCTACACTTCGCTATATGATCTGCTGCGCCCACTAAGCGCCGATGAGCGGCGGAGGAAGTTTGCCGAGGTTCGGAGTTGGAGTATCGACGATCCGGGGCGACGCCCGAGGCACAGGCCGCTCTCGGTCGAGGAGATAGGCAGGCTGCAAGAGGGAGGTCTTGTCGAAGTCGGGGCGCATACGGTGAACCATCCCCTGCTCTCGGAGCTGCCGCTTGCTACGCAGCGGCAGGAGATCTGGGATAGCAAGATTCGTCTGGAGCAGATCCTGGGCCATCCCGTGAACAGTTTCTCCTACCCATATGGCAAGCCCCAGGATTATGCTGCCGAGACGGTAGAGATAGTGCGGCAGGCAGGGTTTGCATGTGCGTGCTCGACGATCGTCGATGTCGTCCGGCGAACAAGCGACCCGTTTCAGCTACCTCGCGTCTGGGTGCGAAACTGTAGTGGTGAGAGGCTGGCGAAACAGATCGGCAGATGGTTCGAAGGCTGAGCATCCCTCTGTCCGGTCGATCCGGCTCGCGGGGTAAATCTGCCGGTAGACGGTGGTAATCTAGCAATGGAGATGGGATGAGTAAAGAGCCCCTGGTTTCCTGCATCATCACGTTCTTGAACGCCGAGGAGTTTGTCGGGGCGGCGATCGAGAGCGTCCTCGCCCAGACGCATGAGAACCTGGAACTCCTTCTCGTGGACGACGGCTCGACGGACGGCAGCACCAAGACGGCGCTGCACTATGCCGAGCGCTTTCCCGAGAAGGTGCGCTACCTTGAGCATGCCGGGCACGAGAATCGGGGTGCTGCGGCCTCGCGCAACCTCGGGATCGGGCAGGCAAAAGGAGAGTACATCGCGCTCTTGGACTCCGATGACGTCTGGCTGGGCCACAAGCTCGAAGAGCAGGTGGCCATCCTCGATTCGCATCCGGAGGCTGGAATGGTCTACGGGCAGAGCCAATACTGGAACAGCTGGACGACGAAACCCGAAGATGCCCACCGCGACCACGTGCCAAAGCTTGGCGTGCAGACCGAGACCCTGTTCGAGCCCGCCATGCTCTCGACGCTCGTCTACCCTCTGGGACCCGCTACCGCGCCGTGTCCCTCGGACCTATTGGTCAGACGAGCGGCGGTGGAGAGGGTAGGCGGGTTCGAAGAGGCCTTCAGAGGCATGTATCAACTGTATGATGACCAGACGTTCCTCGCCAAAATGTACCTGAATGAGGCTGTATACGTGGCCGGCAAGTGCTGGGACAGGTACCGCCAACATCCTGACCAATGCGTCACCGTTGTGCGCGAATCAGGACAACAGCATACGGTGCGGCTGGCCTTTTTGCGGTGGCTTGCTGAGTACTACTACGTGCAGGGGGTCGAGGACACCGAGCTGTGGAAACTTCTTCAGGAGAAGCAACTGCAAACCACTAACAGGCTTCAAAAGGAGCTCTCCCGAGAGAATAACAAGCGGCTGCGGGCCAAGGACGCGCGAATCGCTCAGCTGGAAAATAGTCTGAAAGGCCAGGTACGCAGGACCCGGCGACTGAGGAAACGAAATCGGGGGTTGATGCAGGAGGTGCAAAACTCGAACCAGGAGTTGGGAGCGATAAAGGGTTCGGTGATCTGGCAACTCTCGCGAGGTCTGTCCCGCATAAGAGCCAGACTATCGAGATGAAGACTGGAGGTAGTGAATCAGGGGGTTCGGGGGTCGCTGGAACCTATTCAAGCGGATGTCGGGAGGGGCTGGTCAGCGTGGTGATCCCCTGCTACAACCAGGCACACTTCCTCTCCGATGCCATACAGAGCATCCTCTCCCAAACCTACAAAGACTTCGAGCTCATCGTGGTAGACGACGGCTCCAAGGACGATACGACCAAGGTAGCCTCATCCTACCAAGCCCAAGACCCAAGGGTGAGGCTGATAAGGCAGCAAAACAGGGGGTTGGCAGGGGCCAGGAACAGGGGGCTCTCAGAGTCTTCGGGTGAGTATGTAGTGTTTGTGGACTCAGACGACAGGCTGTTGGGTGAGGCATTGGAGGTAGGGGTAAGGGAGCTTGCGGCTCATCCAGGGTGTGCCTTCGTCTCGGGGCTTTGCAGGTACATAGCGGCTGATGGGTCTCCGATATTGAGGTTGGAGCAAGAGCGCGTAGAGGGCGACCCTCACATCGAGCTGTTACGCGCCGGTCCCATCCTGGTGCCCGCTGTGATGTACAGACGTTCCATCTTCGACACTGTTGGTGGTTTCGATGAGTCTTACAGGGCCGCCGAGGACTACGCGCTCTACTACCGCGTGGCGAGCAGGTTTCCGATCCATCTTCATGACAAGCTCGTCGCCGAGGTTCGTCGTCACGACGGGAGCATGACTCGCGATTTCCCGCTGATGCTGAGGTCCAACCTGGGTGCCCTGCGTACTCAACGGAGATACGTCAAGGGAAATAGGCGTCATGAGGAGGCTTACAGGGCAGGGATCAGGTTCTGGAGGGATTGTTATGCCTTTCTCACGGTCGCCCAGACACGAACCCGCTTCGAGAAGCGGGAGTGGTTAGCGGCGCTAAGGGGTGTGCTTGCGCTGCTTCAGTACTATCCCCAGGGACTTCCCCTGCTGGCGAACGGGCGTGGTATAGAGCGGCGAAAGGCTACCCGATGGCTCGATTCCCGCAAGCAGGAGCTGAGGATCAGTGAGGTACAGCTGCGGGACCGAAGACGACGGTTGCACGCCCTGATCGAGGAATCCGGGGATAACGAACGGCAGGTGGAGGAGCTGAAGGATATTCTGTCGGACGAGCGGCGGAAGGTCCAGGGGCTCAAGAAGCGCATTCGGCGTCGGTCGCGGCGACTTCAGGAGCTTGACAGGGACACGCAGCCAGGCTTAACCCACAGGATTCGGAGAATATCGGGGAGAATCGGCCCCGCCGAGTCCGGAATGCCCGCTGCCATCCCTACGGTCGCCCTGCTTCCGTGGGGCAACGTGTTAGAAGACTACCTTGACATGATAGGGCTCTCCCTCGACGACTTCCTTACCGCGTATCGGGGCACCTGGATGTTCGGCTACGTCGACGCTCTGGAGCGGGTCGGGGTCCGTACGGTACTCGTCATCTGGTCGCGCAACGTCAGCAGCCCCGAGCGGCGAGTGCACGTGCCCACAGGCGCGACGGTGTGGGTGCTGCCCCCCACAAGTGCCCACATGGCCGTCCGCCGACTCAGGGAGCGAGTGGAGAGTACGAGCCGGGCAACATCGTCGCGCCACTTGCGGCGAACCCTTCGCCTGGTGGCCAGATACACAGCGACCACCCCTCGGGTGCTTTCCAGGGTGCTAGGGCAGGAGCGCTGCTCGGCCGTTTTGGTTCAGGAGTACGAGTATCCCCGCTTCGACGTTTCACTGCTTGTTGGCCGGATGCTGGGCGTTCCCGTGCTGGCAACCTTCCAGGGCGGACGACCCGAGAAGGGTAGGTCCGTGGAAGGTTGGATCAGGAAGCGTAGCGTGCCGAGAGCGGATGGGCTCCTGATCGGCCCGCACAAACAGGCAAAGGCCGTGAGGAAGCGCTACGGGGTGTCTGATGGAGCGGTCACTCTTGTCGGCAACCCCATAGACGTAGAGGAATGGAGGCCGCAGGATAGGGAGGTTTCAAGGGCTGAGATGGGACTGCCACAGGACGCCGCTATAGCCTGCTGGCACGGACGCATAGACATAAAGCGCAAGGGCCTTGACATCCTGGTCGAAGCCTGGCGCCAGGTGTGCGTCGCGCGTCCCGAGGCAGACTTACGGCTGCTTCTCGTGGGTGCCGGGGCAGGCAATGAAAGACTGCGTGAGCTATTGGAGGAAGCGTCTGAGGCAGGGCTGCGAGGGGTACACTGGCACGATGAGTACACGACGGACAGGGAGGTCGTGCGCCGCCGACTCGCGGCCTCTGACCTGTTCGTTTTTCCATCGCGCCACGAGGGGTTCGCGGTCGCCCCCATGGAAGCGATGGCCTGCGGAAGGGCAGTAGTGGCGTGCGCCGCACCTGGGGTGGCTGACCTATTGAAGGGGGGAGAGGGTTCCGGGGGTATAGTTGTCTCCAAGAACCCCCAAAAGCTCGCGCGCGCGATGGGGAGTCTACTCGACGACCGGGAGAGAGCCTGGAGGATGGGGAAGCAGGGGAGGCGTCGTGTAAGGGAGCGGTACTCGCCCGAGGCGATAGGGGAAGAACTGCTACGTGCTCTGCACAGGGCATCACCCGAGATCTTCCCTCCCCACCATCTCTGAATCACCGTACATAGACCAATTAATCTACATAATACTCTCCACCGATTCTACGGAATCAAGGAGACATTGATAGAGCGGCAGCTGCTTATGATCAGAGAGGATTGAACATAGTTGCCGGCCTCTACGGCCTTTACCTGTGCGCGTTCGGATTTCAGGCGGTCCACTCTACAACCTACCAGAGGGCGGCGACCATCGCCGCCTTGCCGCTCCTCCTTCTCCTACTCGGCGGACTACTCTTCGCGGTTTTGGCCGTAATTCTTCTCGCTGCGGGGTAGCATCAGGGACCATCTTCGCGAACTTCCGAGAATTCCCGTTATGCGAAGTTCGTGCGCCTGGGGGCCAAGTATCATAGAATTTGTGTGCTTGCTGCTCGGACTGGGCTCGCGTACCCTTAACTCGACGCTTCAGACCTGGGCCACCGAGGTCCTCCCCGAGGCGAGGGCCACCGTAGTCTCCTTCTTCGCCGGCGCTGTTTTCGCTGGCAGCGGTGTCGCAACCGCCGTGGCAGCGCCGCTCGCCGAAGACGGTTCCTTCGGCCTCCTCTTCGCCATCGCAGCACTGACCGCGATCCCCTTGGGGATAGTCGGTACTCTTGCTCGCCTGGGCTGCGATCGTAGGTAGCCGAGGACGTGTTCTGCTCGAGGACGTGTTCTGCTTTACTAGTCGTTTAGTTGTATTATGTGGTTATCTGTAAGAGTTGGGCGGGGTACAATATCGATTCTTGGGCAGAGAGATCTGAAGGCGTTGCCTAGGGCTTGTGGCAGGCGACAAGTGGAGATATGGGACATACGGGCTCAAGGTGCTCTATTGGTGTCGGGGCGTTGAGGTTGGACCAGGCATGATGCGGGTCGAACGGCTACGTGGCATCGAGGGTGTGAACAGGGAGGAGTGGCGGGCGCTGGAGCCGCCTGAGTTTCCTTTCTTCGACTTCGAGTTCTTGCGGGCGCTCGAGCGGTCGGGCAGCATAGGCCGCCGCAGCGGATGGTCGCCGGCCTATCTCGTCTGTAAGGAAGGGGGGCGCATCCTCGGGGCGCTGTGTCTGTACTCGAAGACGGACTCGTACGGGGAGTACATCTTCGACTGGGAATGGGCGCGGGCGTACCAGCAGTACGGGCTCCCATACTACCCGAAGCTGGTAGTCGCCGTGCCCTTCACGCCGGCTACAGGGCCCAAGCTCCTCGTACGTTTCGATGTAGATGACCCAACCCGCACGAGGGTGAAGAGAGCTCTGCTCGAGGCTGCTGAGGACGTCGGGACCGAGTACGGGGTCAGCTCCTCGCACGCGCTCTTCGTGCCAGAGGAGGAGCTCGGCGAGTTTTCGAGGCTAGGTTTCACGGTTAGACACTCACTCCAGTTTCACTGGCACAACCGCGGCTACGAGACCTTCTCGGACTACCTCGGGGCGCTCTCGGGGAAGCGGCGGCGTCAGATCTCGCGCGAGCGACGCCAACTCGAGGATGAAGGGCTCGAGATCCTACACCTCACTGGTGACGATCTCCTCCCCCACCATGCCGCATTGATGCACAGGTTCTATCTCTCCACGCTGGACGGAAAGTGGGGTGTGCCTTACCTCAACAGGGCGTTCTTCGACGAAATCTTCGAGACCATGAAAGACCGGACACTCCTCGTCCTCGCGCGCGATGGAGCCGGTCTCTCCGTGGCCGGCGCGCTCTTCTTTCTCAAGGACCGCTCGCTATTCGGACGCTACTGGGGGACCGTACAACAAAGGCGCAACCTGCACTTCGAACTGTGCTACTACCAGGGCATCGACTTCGCTATCGAAAGGGGCTTCAACCTGTTCGAGGCCGGCGCCCAGGGTGAGCACAAGCTGGCACGCGGCTTCCTACCTTCTCTTACCTACAGCGCTCATAAGATACGAGACCCTGCCTTCGGTCGTGCTATCGGGGAGTACATAGAGTCGGAGAAGGAGATGCTCGCTTACTCCATGAAAGAATACGCCTCCCACGATCCTTTTAGACGCTGAGCCATCAGGCTACAGAGGCAAGGTATTATATTGATACGCACGTGTGGCGAGCTCATCTGCGCGGCGGATGTAGCGCAGGGTCGTCTTCGGGTCTGAGTGGCCGAGGAATTGTTGGATGACGAGGAGGGGCGCTTCGTTTATGGCCATATTGGTACCTACGGTATGGCGGATGGAGTGGGGTGAGATGGCCTTTGTTATGCCTGCTGCCAGCACGTACTTCTTGACTATGTTCTGGACCGAGCGGGTGGTAAGGGCCTTGTCCTTGCCGACCCTGGAGGTGAAGAGAGGTTTACGCGAGTCGGGGTGAGAAGTGAAGCTCCGCTGCGTGAGCAGGACGAAGCGTTGGATCAGGCGCCACAGCTCCGGTGAGATAGGCACGTTGCGGACCTTATCGCCCTTGCCCAGAACGCGCAGAAGGACCTGGTCCTCCGCCGCTTCGCGGAAGTCTCCGATCCTCAAGCCGACGACCTCGGCCTCCCTGAGTCCGCAGCCGGCCATTACGGCGAGCATGACGTAGTCGCGGTAGTTGGAGGCCCTTGCGGCGCTCAACATGCGCGAGAGCTCATCCTCGGTAAGCACGTTGTAGGCCGGGTCTGTGCCCACGCGCGGGCTCTTGGCGAAAAAGCGTAACGACTCGGGGTTGACCGTCGTAGCGCCAGCCATGTACGTGAAGATCAAAAACCGCCTCAGCACAGCAAGCTTCTTCGCCGCCGTAGCAGCTGCATACGTCCCGATCAAATGCTCCCTGTAAAGCGAAATGTCCTCGGCAGTCAACTCCCCAAGCCTCTTCCCCATCTCACCCTCCAGAAAGGAGATGAATAGAGAGAGTTCTGTATTATAGGTTTTTATGGTCTGAGGGCTTGTGAGGGTACGGAGGTAGAGTGCGATGAGGCGTTCGGGTTCTGGGAGGATGGCCTGGGGGGTTGTGTCGTTGCGTGGTGTTGGGAGGTTAGTCTTCTGGGTCATGGTAGGTTATGAGGGAGACAACGTCGTAGGGTTTGAGTTTGTCGCGGCCGCAGAGGTACCCGAGTTCTATCAGGAAGGCTACTCCGGCGACCGTGCCTCCGGCGTTCTCGACGAGCTGGCACATGGCGCGGGCCGTGCCTCCTGTTGCGAGGAGGTCGTCAGCTAGGAGGATGCGGGTTCCTTCGGGGATCGCATCGGCGTGGGCTTCTAGGGCATCGCTACCGTACTCGAGTTCGTAGGTGGCGGAGATGATCTCTCTCGGGAGCTTTTTCGGCTTGCGGGCGAGGATGAGACCCTTCTTGGCGCGGTAGGCCAGGGCCGTACCGAAGACGAAGCCGCGGGCTTCGGCCGAGAGTATGCGGTCGTAGGAGATACCATCGGTAGCCTCCGCCAGGGCGTCGACGGCCGTATGCAGGGCGCGGCCGTCTTCGATCAGGGGGGTTATGTCCTTGAAGGAGATGCCTGGCCGCGGGAAGTCGGGGACGGTGCGGATGTGCTTCAGCAGAACTCTTGCGGCGTCTTGGGTCCCGTGCGCGGGGCCTGTCACGGGGCGAAGGTGTCTATCACGTTCGCCATCATAAGCTCCTTGATACGCGAGTCTACAGCGGCTAGGTGGCGGGCCTTGTTCATGGCTTCGCCCACGCGGCCGTCGTCGCCGCTGCGCAGTTCGGGGTTGAGGACCTGCTTGAACAGGGCGGCCTCCCGATCTACGGCGGCCATGATACCGCGGAGGTGGCGCGGTTGTATCGAGTACTTCGCCATCTCCAGGGCCATGCGCGCTATCTCAGCGTCGCGCTGCGTGAGCTCGCCGCTGCGTCCGATCACGCCCACGCTGATCAGCTCTTCGACGAAGCGTATCTCTGTTTCGAGCGTATCGGCCAGCTCCTCGCGCGTGTAGGTCCTCTCTTCGAGGACCCTGGAGAGGTCCCCCGCCGCGTCGCCAGCGGTGAACGCGCCCCCGCCTTCTATACGCTTCTTTATGACCTTGAGCGGGAGATACTCCTTATCCTGCAGCGTCAGGATGTAGCGCAGGAGCTCGATGTCCTGGGAGGAGAAGAGCCTGTATCCGCCGCGCGTGCGGCTGAGGTTGATCAGACGCCTGCGCTCGAGGTAGCGGATCTTGCTGACCGAGAGGGTCGGGAACTCGGGTCTCAGACGCTCGACGACCTCACCGATGGTGAAACTGTCCTTGGTCGCGCTGTACCTCTCCGACGCTGGTGCGTAGCCTTCGTTGGTCTCTGTGTCGATACCGTCGTTCTCCACCCCGTTCACTCCCATCCTCGCGTTTACAACGGCTGCTGTGCTAGGAGAACACGAACCTGAAGCGGTATTTGCCGACCTGTATCTCGTCTCCGTTGCGCAGGTCGACCGCATCTACCCTGACGCGGTTGACGTAAGTCCCGTTCAGGCTTCCAATGTCGCGGATCCTGTACCCGCTCTCTCCGTGCGCGATCTCCGCGTGTTTGCGCGAGACGGTGACGTCGTCGAGGAAGATGCTGCTCTCCTGCCCACGTCCGACCGTGACGACATCATCGCCAAGGTCGTGCATCCTGCGCCCGGCCGTGCCCTCTACCTGGTCCATCTCGATCAAGGCGGCCCCCTCGGCGCCGCCTGAGGTGCCTGGCTCGACGTCCTCGCCGAAACTCGGAGCGTATGAGACGGTGCTCTGTCCGTAGTCGACCTTCGCGCCGCACTCGGCGCAGAACTTCATCCCCGCCGAGACATCGGCTCCGCACTCAGGACACTCTCTCACCTTATCTCCTCACCTGGGAGATCTTCGAGCAACACCCGTGCCAACTCCTCGGGCCCGAGCGCGAGTGCGCCCCGTTCTACGAGCTCGGCACGGACCAAATCTATCCTCCCCTGCAGGATCCGGCGCCTGTAGCTGACCGCCCGCTCCTCCTCAGCGAGATCCTCCAGAGTCTCTCTCAGATCCTCCTCAGAGAGAGCCGTGATGTCCTCGGCATCTTCCCAGTCGAATCCCCCGTGCACCCCCGTATCGTCCATGGCTTGAGTATAACCTACCCTGAACCTGAAGTGCAATCTCAGCTTGAGAGCAGAGCCTGGTCGTCGATCAGGGATTTCACCAGGTCAACGTACTCTGCCATTATCTCCGCTGGACTCCCGTAGCCATCCCCGGACTCGGCGTAGACGTAGAACACGGGGCTGTCTGGATCAGGCAGCATCAAGACCCAGCCGTCATCGACGCCAAGCAGCACGCCCTCGGCGAGGATGGCATCGGGGTCTCCGCCGAACTTCTCGGCGAGGCCGCGCATGACGCGTCCTTTGGCCGACCACGGGCACTCGATGCGTTCTCTCTGAACGTGGTCGAAGGACTCTCCGAACTTCTGGCGCACGCTGGAGAGGGGCGTCTCGCGGAACACTTCCAGGGCGCGGGCGAGCGTCATAAAGCAGTCTGGAGCAGGCAGGAACGCAGGGAAGATGTAGCGGCCGTCGGCGAGGGAAGCGAGGTCAGCCCTGATACCTGCCGCCTTTATGGCGACGTTGGAGAGGCCTGTGCGGCTCATCTCGACCGTACCATCGCCTTCCTCGACGAGCTTCTCGTATCTGCGGCTGAGGTTCATGGGGAGCACGGCGCTTTGCGGATGCATCTGGTCTACGAGGCAGGCTAGCATGACGTCGGGGGGGACCCACTCGCCGGTATCGTCGACGAACTGCACGTATTCGGCTTCGGGGCCGACCACGGCGCCGAAGGCGGCGTCCACCGTCGGTACGATGCGTGCGATGCGCTCGATACTCTCCTCCAGGTTCATCCTCCCCGCCTTACCGACCGCGTTAGCATTCGCGAAGCCCTCCATGACGACGGCGCTTACGCCGAGGCGGGAGAAAACACGGCTCGCCACGAGGCCAGCAACGCCCCCGCTGAAATCTACGACGATGGTGGCTCCCGCAGTCTTCGTCCTATCCACGGCGCGTTCGAGGCGCTCCACGAACTGCTCCACGACGCGGCCTGGGTAGATCAGCTCCCCTATGTTCGCGCCGTAGGCCCTACGGTACTCCTCGCGCACGAAGGCCTTCTCGACAGATCTCACATCCCCCTCCGTTATAGGGGTAGCGTCGGCGGAGAAAAAGAGGATCTCGACGTCGTCTGGGTCGCTGCCGGCGCGGACGTGGGCCCCTGCAGAAGACTTGCCGGCGAGCACGTCGTGGCGGACGACCCCGGCGTGGGCGGCTCTCAGGTCCCTGATGTTGATCCCGGTTCCTAGCAGCGCCGCTGTCATCGCGCGTTTTGCGACCTGGGCCGAGAGCGAGGAGTCGCGTCCTAGGGTTACGACGGCCCCAGGATCGAGCGTGGTGCCGAAGGATGAGGCCAGGCGGGTTACGAACTCTGGAGTAACGTCCACGTTGAACTTGCCGCTTACGATGCCGCGTTTGAAGACCGTACGCAGGCCCATGGTCTCGTAGATCAAAGACTGCGTTACGTTGGCGCCCGTCTCTATGGTCTTGTGAGGGTAGACCTTCACCTCTGGGGCAATGGTCGCACCTTCGCCGACGATTACGTCGTCACCGAGGGCGCTGCGCTCCAGGATGCGGGCCCGCGCCTGCACGTAGGAGTTGCGGCCTACGAGGGTGTCTACCAGCTCAGCACCCTCGCCTATGTAGGTCCCCTCAGCGATCACGGTTCGCTCCACCGTCGCACCGGCCGAGACGACGACGTTGTCGGCGATGACCGAGTAGGCGCCTATTCTTGCGCCCTCATCGACGCGGACGTTCTCCCCGATCACGACTGGCCCCTCGAGCTCGTCGTCGTCGACCAGCGCCCTGCGCCCGACGTAGATGTTCTCCCTCAGGCGCGTGCCTGGGGGCCTGATGCCCTCTACGCGGCCGTCGAGAACGTCGCGCTGTGCACCGGCGAACTGCTCGAGCGTCCCAATGTCCTCCCAGTAATCCTCGGTAATGTAGCCGTAGAGCGGCCGCCCGGCGTCGAGGAGCCTTGGGAAGAGGTCTTTGGAGAAGTCATACTCTCCCTCCTCGGGGTCGGGGATCTCGGCTATCGCCGAGGGTTCGAGCAAATAGATGCCGGTGTTTACCGTATCGGAGAAGACCTGCCCCCAGGCCGGCTTCTCCAGAAAGCGCGAGATGCGCCCATCCTCCTCGGTTATGACGATGCCGAAATCCAGAGGGTTCTCGACGCTTTTCAGGACCATGGTGGCCTCTGAGCCCTTCTCCTCGTGGAACTCGACCAGCAGGCTCAGATCGGCGTCGGTCAGGGCGTCGCCGCTTATGATGAGCAGGCGCTCGCCCTCGAGGCCGAGTTGCTGCTCGGCCATCTTCACGGACCCGGCGGTCCCCGCCGGCGCGTCCTCGACGGAATAGCGCATGTTCACGCCCCACTCCGAACCGTCGCCGAAGTAGTCCCTTATCTCATCGGGCATGAACTGCAGGGTCACGGCGATGTCGGTGAAGCCGTGGCGCTCCAGTAGCCTCACGATGTGCTCCATGCAAGGCGCGTTGACTATGGGGATCATCGGCTTGGGCTGATCGCTTGTAAGCGGCCTCAGGCGCGTGCCCTGCCCTCCGGCCATGATGATCGCCTTCATCGAGCTCCACCCCACACCAGGTGCCCTGACCTCGCCGCCACGTCGAACATGTTCGCTCCTCTATCTCTAATGACCCTTCCCGTCTCTTGCGGCGAGGCCGATGCCCTGCCGACGGGCTTGCTTTCCCGATAAGAGTCTAACAGCACGCTACGCCCTTCGGGCTCCGCTTGTCAGCACTTCAGCACGCCGCCCTGCGGGCGGCTTTCAGCAAGTCAGCTAGATCTTGCGCCCGCGAAGGCTGAAGTGCTGACTCGCTGAAATGCTGAATTGCTCTAACGGCTGCTCTTGACCCTTATTCTGACGCTCACGCCCCAGAGACCGTACCTTTTTCGCAGCGAGTTCTCCAGATAGCGCAGGTAGCTCTCGGGCAGATCCTTGGGCCTGTTGGCGAAGAGCGTGAACCTCGGTGGTGCCGTACCCGTCTGGGTGGCGTAGCGGATCTTGACGCCCTTCGGCGGCGCGGTGCGTTCTGCTACATCACCGACGAACTCTGCTACCTCGTGCGTGGGCACGCGAAGCCTGTATGCCCGCCCTACTCCTGCTGCAAAAGGCAAGACCTCCTCGACCCCCGCGCCCGTGAGCGCGGAGACGTGCACGGCATGAGGCTTCAGGTCGGTGAGGCGGGCCGCGATGAGTCCCTCTATCTCCCTCAAGCGTTCTGGGGATACGAGATCCCGCTTGTTGACCACGACCCCGCACGAGGAGCCCGCCTCCTCTATCTCGCGGGCGATCCTGAGGTCCCCAGCCACGATGCCGTCCGTGGCGTCGACCAACAGCAGCGAGACCTCGGAGATCCTTATCGCCTCGGAGGTCCGCAAGGATGAGTAGTAAGGCACGCCGCTAGCCCGCCTGGCGCCCTTGCTTACCCCCGCGGTGTCGAGCAGGAGGTAGCGTCCGGTCTCTCCCTCGACTTCAAGTGTAATTTCGGCCGCGACGGCGTCGGTCGTCGTGCCCGCCCTCTCCGAGACGACGGCGCGGTCCGTGCCGAGCAGACGATTGAGGAGCGTACTCTTGCCGACGTTCGGACGGCCGACGATGGCGAGCTTTGGTGGCTCCTCTTCAGTGTCAGGCTCGGAGTGGGGCAGCAGGGAGACGACGACGTCGAGTAGGTCGCCGATGCCGAGGCCGTGCAACGCCGAGATCGCATGCGGCTCGCCCTGGCCGAGGGAGTAGAAGCTGTGACGTTCTGTATCGTCGGCGGGGTTATCCAGCTTGTTGACGGCGAGCACGGCCCTGGCCCGCGCCCGTCTGAGCTCTCCTGCGATAACGGCGTCGGCCTCGGTCGGCCCGAGCCTGGCGTCCGTGAGGTGCACGACAACGTCGGCCTCCTCGACCGCCACCCTCGCCTGCAGCGTCACGAGGGCCCCGATGCCGACCTTCGCGCGCGGCTCCATCCCGCCGGTATCCACCAGCGTGAACTCCCTGCCAGCCCACTCCGCCCGGTTGTACCCCCTGTCGCGTGTCGTACCCGGTCTCTCCGAGACCACGGCGCCGCGGCGGCGCATGATCCTGTTAACCAGCGAGCTCTTCCCCACGTTGGGAGCCCCGACTACGGCTACCACGGGTAGCCGTTTCAAGCCGGCTCCTGCTCTTTCATGTGTTGTTCTGGCAAGGCGTAGATGGTGCGCATGATCCCGTCGGCCGCCTCTCGGTAGGCCGCACCACCGCGAAGCGCGGGATCCATGTGAATCGGTTCGCCCACGAAGATGCGGAGCCTTTGGCCGCGCAGGCGGGAGAGGGGTCCTGGTTGTTTGCCCACGTGAACCGGCAGTACCGGAGATCCACTGCGGACCGCGAGTACGACGACCCCGCTCTTCGCTTCCCTGGAGCCTCCCGCGCCCCTGTGGGTGCCTTCAGGGAAGATCCCCAACGCCCACCCTTCGGCCAGGTAGGCCAGGGAAGCGCGGATAGCGCCCCTTCCCCCGCCCTCGCGGTCGACGGGGAAGGATCCGATAAACTCGAAGAACTTCCTGAAAGGGAAACTGAAGAGCTGCTTTTTCGCCATCCATTGCAGGCGCCTGGGGACGGCCACACAGACCAAGACAGGGTCGGCATACTGGCTGTGGTTGGAGGCTACGATAATCGGGCCCTCCGAAGGGACCTTTTCTCCGCCGTGCAGAGCGTATCCGAACAGGAATCGGCAGAGTAAGGTCATCGCCCGCCGGAACAGGCGGTACCTCGTTGACATCTCCCGCGGGGTACTTTTCCCCTCGAAGAGCACGGTCCCACTCATGTTTGCTCACGCAGGTCGTTGGCGAGTTCGAGGACCCTGGAGATGACTTCTTCGAGGCTCAGCGACGTCGTATCGAGGACGAGGGCGTCCGCGGCGGGCTTGAGGGGTGAGATCTCACGTTCGGAGTCCTGGCGGTCGCGCCTGGCTATGGCGGCCCTGATGCGATCCAACTCCCCCTCCCTGCCCGTCTGGTAAGCCCGCCTGCGCGCCCGCTCCTCAGGGGCGGCGGATAGGTAAACCTTCAACTCGGCGTCAGGCAGGACGACGGTACCGATGTCCCTTCCCTCGACGACGGCCCCACCCTGGGCCCTCGCCTGCTCCGCCGCCCTCCGCTGAACGGGGAGCAGAACTTCCCTCAGTGGCGCGTGGGCCGAGACCTTCGATGCCGCTGCAGAGGCCTCGGGGGAGCGAAGTTCGGGCTCCCCCACCCTCTCCCCGTCGATGCTGGCACCCTCAGGGTCGAGCTCGACCCGCCGCGCGAGGGCCGCAAGCCCATCCCCATCGGCGAGGTCGACGTTCTCGCGCAGGGCCAGGAGCGCGGCGGCCCTGTATGCGGCCCCGGTATTGAGGTTGACGACCCCGAGGCGCGCGGCAACCGCCCGCGCGACCGAGCTCTTCCCGCTCCCCGCGGGTCCGTCTATGGCTACGAGAATGCCTCCCATGGACCCCGGAAGTATAGCCGAAAGCCCCCGCGCTTCACCGCAAGGATTCCAACAGCCCGAAGTAGCCAGGAAAGGTCTTGGTCACGCACCCAGGGTCCCTGATCCCAACTCCAGGCGCAACAAGCCCCGTTATCGCAAACGCCATCGCCATCCTGTGGTCGCCATACGTGCGTACAACCCCTGGCCGTATCCTTCCAGGTATTATGCGTATAGATGATGGGGTGGATTGTGTTTCGATACCGAGGCGGGCGAGTTCGGTAGCGACGGCAGAGAGACGGTCTGTCTCCTGCAGGCGGGTATGGGCAATGTTTTTGATGGTGGTTGGGCTAGTGGCGAAGGGTGCGATGGCTGAGAGTGTGATCATGGTGTCGGAGAACGCGTTCATGTCGACTTCGACGCCCCGCAGCCGGTCGGGTCCTTCTACCTCGACAGAGTCAGAGGATATCTCGACCCTGCAGCCCATGTCGCGCAGCACCTCTGCGAAGCGCAGATCGCCCTGCGGCGAAGCCGAGCCGAGACCAGCGATCCTTACTCGTCCTCCGGTAACGGCCGCGGCCGCCATAAAGTAGGAAGCCCCCGAGGCGTCAGGCTCGACCTCGTAATCGCGTGCCTTGTAGAGGGCTGGTTCGACAGAGAAGCGGCCGTTTGATGCGTCTACCTCCACGCCGAAGGCCCGCATTACATCCACTGTGATACCTACGTAGGGCCATACTTTCCGGCCCTCGGCGAGCAGCGTGACGTGACGCGCAGCGTAGGGTGAGGCCATCAGCAGGCCGCTTATGAACTGGCTGCTCTTGCTCCCCGACACGCGCGCCTCCCCCCCTTGGATGCCGCCGCCGACTACCCTCAGCGGGAACTTTCCGTGTTCTCCCGCGTACTCGACAGGGGCACCGAGCTGCACCATCGCATCTACGAGGTCTGCCACCGGACGCTCGCGCATCCTTGGAACCCCGTCCACGGTGTACGGTCCCTTGCCGAGGGCGAGAGCTGGCGGCAGGAACCGGGCAACCGTGCCAGCGTTGCCGACGAAGAGGTCGACATCCGACGCGTCGATCACACCGCTCTGCCCGAATACGTTGATCTCTGCCCGCCCACTGTCGGCTCTAACCTCGATGCCGAGCCTGACGAGGGCATCCATGAGCCAGTATGAGTCGTCTGCGAAGAGGGGGTTCGTGATCCTTGTGGGCCCGTCCGCGAGGGCGGCGACGATGAGCGCGCGGTTGGTGACGGACTTGGAGCCAGGGACTCGGATCGTCGCGTCCGGCGGACTTTCCAAGGGCGTTACTTCGAGCTCCTCCGGGAACGTCGGGCGTACGTCTTCGACGGTGAAATCCACACCAGGCACGCCTACGATCTGGTTCAGTGCAGGGCCTCGAGTTCAGAAGGCGTGATGGCGCGGTACTCGCCCTCGGGGAGGTCGCCCAGGTTCACGGGACCGACACGCGTCCTGTGCAAGGAGATCAAACGCAGTCCAACAGCCAGACAGGCTCGACGTATTATGCGGTTACGGCCCTCGTGGACGGTCAGGTCCAGGGTCGTTGAGTCCCTGGCGCGGCTCAGGTTGGCCACTTCGGGGGTGTGCATCCTGCCGTCTTCGAGGGTAGGGCCCGCTGCCAGCGCCGCGAGGGCGGCTTCGGGGACGGGATTTTCGAGGGTCAGGCTGTACTGTTTCTCGACCTCCGAAGAAGGGTGGGTGATGCGGTGGGCGAGCCCGCCGTCGTTTGTGAGGATGAGCAGGCCCGTCGTCGACGCGTCGAGGCGGCCGGCAGGTACCAGGCCAGGCACTTCGGGCATCAGTTGGGCTACCGTTCTGCGGCCACGCTCGTCTTTCATGGTGGTCAGGTATCCTGCCGGCTTATGCAGGGCGAGGTAGACGCTGGTCTCGGGGAGGCGGACGGGGCGTCCGTCGAGTTCGACCTCATCCTCGGGCGTTACGGTGGCGCCAAGGGTCGCTCTCTCGCCGTTGACCGTTACGCGGCCTGCCAGTATGGGAGCCTCGGCTTTGCGGCGCGAGGGGGCCGCGCCGGCCCTGGCGAGGAACGCTTGAAGGCGCATTACGCAGGCTCGCTGCCGGCGTCGTGTGGAGCCGTACCCGAGGACGCCAGACGTTCGCGAACGCGGTCGAGCTCTTCCTGGGTCACGAGCGAATCGACCGGCGGGAAATCTCTTCTGGATGTGGCGCCGGTGGCCGCCAGAAAATCGTCGGTCACCCCGAGGAGCGCGGGTGAGCCTGGGGCATCGTGGTCAGCGCCGACTTCGACGAGGAGGTTGCGTTCGATCAGGCTCCGTATGACCGCGTCCGAGTTTACGCCACGCACGCGGGAGACGGCTCCGCGCGTAAGTGGTCCTAGGTACAGCGCGCATGCCAGGACCTCGTGGGCAGCGCCAGAGAGCGGAGCGGGACGGGCTTCTTGACGGAAGGTCTCTACGGCCCCTGAGCATGCCGGATTCGTCGAGAGCAGGTAGCCGCCTGCGACCTCCCGCAGCACGATCCCCGAAGCCTCCGGGGCGTAGCGCTCCCGCAGGCCGGCAAGGGCACTCTCCAGCTCCTGATCAGAGAGCCCTGTGGCCGAGCGGAGGTCCGAGGAACCGATAGGGCTGGCACTCACCAGGAGGACCGCTTCCACGAGGTGCGCCGGCCAGGGCCTCTGTTCCTGGTCTCTCAAGTTGCTGGCTCCAGGGTGAGCGGTCCCAGGGGTTCGGCCTGGGTGAGCGTGAGGCTGCCCTCCTGGGCCAACGAGAGCGCGGCAGCGAACGCGACTGCACGGTTCATGCGGTCCATATCGCTCGTGAGGCTCTCGTAGGAGATCGGACCGCCGGCGATGGCCGTGCGGATGATCCCAGCGAGCTCCTGTAGAGTCACCGTGATCGGGCCGAGGTGCCTCACCGGCGGCTCGATGAGACGAGAGAATGCCTGCCGCGCCGCCAGGGAAACGCGGTCAGGATTTACACTGAGGCTTCCCTGTCTCGGAGCTATGGTGTGGGCCGAAACGTAATGGCCCGCGTTCGAGGTGAAGCGGTCCTTGAGGTGCTCGGCTGCGCGCCGGACCTTCAGGTATTGCGTAAGCCTCTCGGCGAGCTCATCCGCCGAGAGGGGCTCGTCCTCGATGCCTTCGGAATCTGCGTCGATCGTTGGTGAGAGCGTGCGGCTCTTCAGGAGGATGAGGGCCGCGGCGGAGCCAGCGAAATCCGTATCGCGCTCGAGGCCGTTCGCAGCGTCCGGCTGACGCGCGAGCAGGTAGGACTCGACCAGCTCGCGCAATGGGACCTCGAAGATCTCCAGTTCGTCCTTGAGGATCAGAGCGAGCAGCCACTCGTAAGGCCCCGAGTACACATCCAGCTCGACGGTAAAGTCCGAGAGCGAGCGTCCGAGGGGCTCGAAGGTCATCTGGCCTCCGAGTGGAGCGGCAACACGGAGGAGAGCTGGTTGTACTCCATGCCCGTGTCGCGGGCGAGGACGGGGTCTACGACCCTTCCCTCGGCGACGACGACGCCCCTTGCGAGCCCCTCGTCGGCCCCTAGAGCGTCGGAGAGGCCGACACCGGCCAGCCTGCGCATGTAAGGGAGGAGAGCATTGCTGAGAGCCCTCGTGGCCGTGACGGGAACAGATGCCGGCACGTTCTTCACGCAGTAGTGGGTAACCTCGTACTCGACGAAGGTAGGGTCGGCGAGCGTGGTCGGTCGGGAGGTCGCAACGCAGCCCCCGTAGTCAACGTCGACGTCGACTATCACGCTCCCTTCTTTCATTTGCGAGACCGTCTCGCGGTCCACGAGAGCCGGCGTGCGGGCGCCTACGACCTGTACCGCCCCTATAAGGAGGTCCGAGCGCAGCGCGGCGTCCCTGATCCCGAGGCTGCTCGCCGCCAGCGTCGTGATGTTGGGAAGGCAGGCATCCTCGATAAGCCTGAGGCGGTCAAGGTCCCTGTCTATGATGACCACCTCGGCCCCGAGGCCGCTGGCCACCCTCGCGGCGCCGGTCCCGACGATCCCCGCGCCGAGTACGACCACGCGTCCTGGTCTCACGCCAGTCGAACCACCGAGCAGTATGCCGCGTCCTCCAAAGGGGCGTTGCAGGTAGTGAGCGCCTATCTGCGGGGTGAGGCGGCCAGCGATCTCGCTCATCGGCGTGAGCACGGGCAGGCGGCCACGCGCGTCGCGGATCGTCTCCATGGCGAAAGCGACACACCGGGAGTCGAGGAGGGCCCGCATCAAGTCCAGGTTTACCGGCAGTGAGAGGAAAGAGATAAGGACAAGACCTTCCCTCAGGTACCCGAACTCTTCCTCTACTGGTCCGTAGACCTTGACGACGATCTCCGAGTCACTGTAGACCCGTCCGGGCTCATCGACTAGGCGCGCGCCGGCCTCTTCGTACTTCTCGTCGGCGATGCTCGAGGCCTCCCCTGCCCCCGCCTCGACGAATACCCTGTGTCCCGCGTGGGTCAACTCGTAAACGGCGTGCGGGGCCAGCGTGACCCTGCTCTCCCCCTGAGTCCTCTCTGTTGGCACCCCGATCCTCATCATCCGCCCCCAGTGAGCGCAAGGTTCGTCGGGAACATACCGTGCCAATGGTGCCGTCTCATGCTATCGAAGGGTACCCCGGATCGGTCCAGCGGTCCAGCCGAACGTCGGGTGATTCTCAGGCCACCCTCCACGATGGATGGGCCAGCAAGAAGTCGAGCAGTTCCTGCTCGGCTCCGAGGACTCCGAGGCCTACTACCCCTTCTGGCACCGGCGTCCACGATGGGGCGAACCCGACGCGGTAGCCGGATTCCCAGAGGTCGAGTGCCAGGGCCTGCAAGGTTGCGGCCGGGGCCGAGCGAGGAGGCGTCACGCGGGCTGTCCTTGTCTCGAGGACGGCCTCAGAGAGGGCTGCTGTGGTAGTCAGGGAGCGCAAGACGGTCTCGAGGGCCGATCCGAGATCGCGTTCCGAGAGGGCAAGGATCTCAGCCAGGATCTCACGCCTACACCGTGCAAGGTCATCTGTCTCGACGACGGAGCAGCGCGCGGTTTTGGGGAGGGCAGGAAGCGTGGGCGCTTCAGGAACATCTTCGAGTCTGTCCCAGGAGAGCGTCGCCGAGAACTCGATCAGGCCAGCAGTGGTCGTGGCGATGGTACCAGCGGCGTCGCCGGTGGGGAGCACGGCTGTTGTAAGCCGGCTTTCGGCCCCGAGGAGGCCCCGCGTTCCGCCGGCCTCCCTCAGTGGGCAGCCCTTTGTTCCGGCCTGAGGGCTTCCCTGTCCAGCTCGGCCGTCTCTTCCGGAGCCTCCCCGCAGGCGCCAACAAACCCGTAGAACAGCGGGTGGGGCCTCAGGGGGCGGCTCTTGAACTCGGGATGGAACTGGCTCCCGATATAGAACGGGTGGTCTCCTAACTCCGCTATCTCGACCAGCCTGCCGTCGGGCGAGGTACCCGAGAAAATCATCCCCGCGTCAGCCAGCGCGTCCCTGTAGGAGTTGTTCACCTCGTAACGGTGGCGGTGGCGTTCCTGGACGATGCCAGAGCCGTAGACCTCCTCGGCCAGGGTGCCTGGCACGATCTGGCAGGGCCAGTGCCCGAGGCGCATAGTACCGCCCATCTCGACGCCGACCTGGTCGGGCATGATGTCTATGACGGGGTGTGGCGTATCCTGCTCGAACTCGGTAGAGTTCGCCATCTCGAGGCCAGCGACGTTTCGGGCGAACTCTATGACCTCTATCTGCATCCCAAGGCAGAGCCCGAGGTAAGGAGTCCCGGTCTCCCGCGCGTAGCGCGCCGCCTCTATCTTGCCCTCTGCGCCCCTGTGGCCGAAGCCAGGTAGCACGAGGACGCCATCGACACCGGCGAGCCGCTCTTCCGTAGAAGCCCTGTCCAAGAGTTGCTCGGAGTCGACCCAGTCGAGTTCGACTTTCAGGCCGTGGGCTCCTCCGGCGTGGGCCAGGGCCTCGACCACCGAGAGGTAGGCGTCCTGGAGCTTTATGTACTTGCCTATGATCGCGACCTTTATCGTCTGAGAGGCATCGAGCATGCGGGAGACCAGGTGTCGCCACTCCCCGAGGTCGGCGTGGGGCGCGCTCAGGCCGAGCTTATCCAGCACAAGGTCGTCGAGGCCTTCCTCATGCAGGTTCAAGGGGATCGCGTAGAGGTTGGGGGCGTCTTCGGCCGCGATAACGGAGTCGAGCTCCGTGTCAGCGAAGAGCGCGATCTTCTTCCTTATATCGTCGCTTATTGGCCTGTCCGCGCGGCAGATGAGCACGTCTGGGCTTATGCCGATCTCACGCAGGCGCTGCGCCGAGTGTTGGGTCGGCTTGGTCTTGAGCTCGCCCGCCGCCTCTATGTAGGGGACGTAGGAGACGTGGACGTAGAGCACGTTTTTGCGTCCGACGTCGTTTCTGAACTGCCTTATGGCTTCGAGGAACGGCAGGCTCTCGATGTCGCCTACTGTGCCCCCGATCTCGGTTATGACGATGTCCTTATCCTGGCCGAGGCGCCCTATCCTGTTCTTGATCTCATTCGTTATGTGAGGGATTACCTGCACGGTAGCCCCGAGGTAGTCGCCCCTCCTCTCGCGGGTTATGACCTCCCAGTAGACGCTACCAGTGGTCACGTTGGAGAGCCTGCCGAGGTTCTCGTCGAGAAATCGCTCGTAGTGACCGAGGTCGAGGTCGGTCTCCGCCCCGTCCTCGGTGACGAAGACCTCACCGTGCTGGTAAGGGTTCATCGTCCCAGGATCCACGTTGATGTAAGGGTCGAACTTCTGGAGCACGACCCTGTAGCCACGGCTCTTGAGCAGCATCCCAAGCGCCGCCGCGCTAGTCCCCTTGCCTATGGACGACACCACGCCGCCCGTCACGAAGATATACTTGGTCTCGCTCATTTACACCCCCAAGGAAAGAACCAACGCAACGCCCCTACCTTCAATAGAAGTCGGAATAGGGGAAGAGAATCCGGCGGTGGTGAGGCGCGGGCTCATCCCTTCCCGCGAACCTCTACTCCGACGCGCCTGCATGGATCTCTATCATACGACTTCTGGCGCCAGAATGAAACAGCGAGATCGCCCAGATCTGGCCGAGTCTAGTCTGGCTTTCGCCCCTTCTGTGGCGTATCGGGGCGAAGCCACAGCGAGACGTGTACCGGTTGGAGCGTCTCCCCCACAATCGTTACCAGATCCGCATTCAAGCTGTCCAGGTCCGTCTCGTCACGAAGGTTCGCGGAGAAGGCATCGAGAGTTCTTCTCGCGTCGTATTTGCGTCTGTAGAAACGACGATCTATGAAAGACTGGATGTGCCGTCTCACAGGGTTGAACAGGGCAGCGATCACAAGCGTAGATGCCACAACGGCTAGCTGCGGGAGGTCATCCTGGCCGGTGAAGGCTTGGAAGATAGCCTGGGTCGCCGTTACGCCCCCAAAGTACACCAGCACCAGCAAAGCGGTCAGAGATCCGTAGACCAGGGCGCGGTTTATGACAACGTCTATGTCGTAGAGGCGGTACTTGAGGACGGCGATGCCGATGGCTACGGGGACTCCTCCGAAGCTCAAAGTTATGGTGTCCTGCAGCAGCTTCGCCAACAAAGAATCACTGCTCCCGGTGGCATCCGATGCGAAGAGCGTTCCGTGGATCACGGCCCCCGAGACCCCGAGGGCCACCACCGTGGCGGCGAAAGCTAGCCACTTGATCTGCTCGCGCACGTCTTCCCCCGCATGGAGGTAGCGAACGATCAGGCTCGTTGCCGTAGCCAGAAGGCACAGGGGGAAAAACAGCCCGATGGCATCAACCGCATTCGCCAACCAGAGGGACCCTTCCAGCCCGAACGGGTTGGGCACGTTCCTCAGCTCAGAGAGCGGACCAGGAGCGAGGATGGTCACGACGACGTTTGTGGCGATCACCGCCCCGCACAACCAGGCCACAGGACGCCACCTGCTCGAAGGGAGCCTCCCGTCCGGGAACAACAGGATCAGGAAGGTCCCTAGCAGTAAAGCCGTCGGTGGCAGGAACTCGGCCAGCGAGCCGACCGCTGCCGGGTAAGGGACCGATCCGGGCCGCGCTATCCGAACGCCGTACAGCGCATAGGAGCCAGTAGCCATACCAAGCATCCACGCGATACCGACGGCCAGAGAGATCCAGCCTATCGGATTCCTGGGGCGCCTGGAGGCGATTATGGCGCCCACGATCGGGAAGAGGAGGAAGGGCAGCATCGCCCACAACGGCGCGCTAATACCCCCTGTGCCCCAGCTACCGGTAGACTGAACGGGCAGGGTGACGATATGAAGGGCGACGGCTGCCAGGAACAAAGCCGCAGAGAGGGCGGCGAGCGACCAGGCCAGCCAGGAGGTGGCCCTGCTACTCATCTCACTGACTCCCTATCCCTGATCTCGTCGGTCACGACACTACTCTACAGTGCTACCGTCTCCCGAGCGTTACGAAATGCGTTACGAAGTCCAGGAATGCGCGAACCGGCATCTCAATTGCCCGAGATAATCTTGGAGAAGCAGGTTCTTCTCCGCGCCGTTTTCACAGTCAACGAGCGGGCAGCATACCAACCAGCAATCTTGCTGGCGTGAATAGTCTGCTGGTATAGTTGCGCTCGTTACATACAGCGGATCGGTTAGATTCTATGATCTCTCTTCGCGAGATAGAGCGGGCACCTGGGGCGGAGGAGAGCGTGGAAGCAGGCGCG
>Ga0136613_10000090_pt1 | contig 32329 bp, 33 predicted proteins | sample AntDrymUQ2722106_2_FD_106649 | JGI IMG/M metagenome (GOLD analysis project Ga0136613, IMG submission 106649) | Polar desert sand microbial communities from Dry Valleys, Antarctica - metaG UQ272 (21.06) | ecosystem: Environmental > Terrestrial > Soil > Desert | place: Antarctica: Dry Valley... | reverse complement strand
GCCATCGTGGTGCTCCTTTCGTCGTTCCTTGCCAGGAACCGACGAGTCTGAGCGCCACGGTGGCCGGACCTTCGCCCGGCTCCGTCCGACGCCCAATTACACCACGCTACGGGACGTGACCCCCCGTCGGCAAGAGAAGTCGAACGCCCAGCGATGCAGCGGGCGACCCGTTCCGAGCAGGCAGCGTCGGTGGATAATCCAGGAAGAAAGCGCCCAGGTGAACAGGGTCGGAAACCGATGCCCATCCACGACGCTGACGCGCGACGTCGCGAAGGCATAACGGGGTGGGACATGTATCGCAGCGAGGCGGCGGATGCCGAAGGCAAGCGACGGTTCGCTCGTATCCGAGACGGGCGTGACGCCAAGGGGCGCTTGAAGGCTCTCAAGGGTCTATGGCTAGGCGACCTTCGCGATGTCCTAACGACGAGCGCCCCTCGACGAGCTCGAGCTTGTGCTTGTTCGAGAACGTAGCGGCACGATTCCGCGCGATGAGGCCATGGCGGAGATACAGCGAGTGTTCCGCGAAGGCGGTCGCCCGAATCTCCTCCTCACGGGCGCGCTTCCGCGAAGGACGCGCTCGCGAAGTTTCGCGAGTGGCAGTTGGAGCGGTTCGGGGTGAGCCGCCCGCTCCGTCGCTATCCAATGCTCGAAGCCTTTCTCGCAGCAGTACGGAGACGGCGCGTCCCTGGCTCGCCGAATCGCGAATTCCCGCTGATCGTTACCCGGCGGACAACCAGCCTTCCCTATCGCACGCCGTCGAGGAGTTCTGCGGGCGGAATCTTCAACGCCCGCGCAATGCGAACGATCGTCGACAGCCGGGGGTCGCGCCCAGCACGCTCGAGAAGAGAGATTTCGGTCCGGTGGAGGTCGCAGGCATCTCCGAGCGCTTCCTGTGAGAGGCCGAGCCGCGTCCGCTGCGCCCGCAGGTTCCGTGCGAACCGCTGCCTGGCCTCCACACGCACCATCCTGAGTTCGGGCAGACAGAACCTCTACAGACAAAACCTCTCGCTGCCGATAAGTCACCTCGGAGAGTAGAAATCCGATGCTCGTACCCGAGAACACCGCTTCGCCCAGCAGCTCCTCAGAAAGCAGGACGGAGCTCCGTTCCACCCACGGGTCGATACACGGCCGTGGTTAGGACGTGGCATCTGCTGGTCGTGGCGGCAGTCGCCGTGGCAGCGCTGAGCACCGCCGCGGCGGTGCTTCTCCTCGGGCGTAGCCCAGCGGCCGGAGAGACGACGACCGTGGTCGTGGTCGCTGCGCAAGACTCGGCAGAACAAGCTGCACACGTGGCCAGGGCGAACCTGCGGTCGGCTCTCCCGGCCGCGGAGGCTTACTTCGCGGACTACGGCAGCTACGTCGGCATGGACGCGGCCGCACTCGTCGCCATCGACTCCGGCGTCTCCGCGGGCCTGATCGTCGCCTCGGCGTTAGCCGCGACCTACTGCCTCACGGAGACTGTGAGCGGCATGACCTGGAGCGTCACGGGCCCCGGCGCCGCCTCAACAGACTTCAAGAACAACGCGACCTGCTCGTAACCGGAGAGGGTCGCCGGCCGGAAGGAGCACGAGCCCCTGGGCCGGCCGTCGCAGAATGTTGGAAGTGCGACAGAGACCTCGGCCCGGATCCTGCTAAGGACTTTTCGAGTCGGCCGAACTCTGGGCGTTGAAGTTCGCTGGTTCGAGTCAGCTCCGGTGGACCCTGGCGATCACTGACGTGTCGGGGGCCGACATGACCGTGATCGCCATCTTGTCGGGCTCAAGAAGCGAGCGTAGCCTCGAGGCCGTAGTCGCCTATCGAAAGGAGGCGTTCGTGCTCAAGAAGCTCGCCGTCGGGACGTCGTTGATCGTCGTCACGCTCGGCACATTCGTCGCTGGTTCGTATGCGACGAGCAGTTCCGCTCCTGATCTGCCGTCGTGGCTGCCGGCAGCTGCCCTGCCGACGGTCGCTATGTCTTCCGATCAGCAGCTGGCGATCAGCAACCTGCTGCCGGCGAACGACGCCGCACAGTACGGGGTCTCCTCGGACTCGTTCGCAAACGTCCGGCTGCTTGCTAACACCGAGGTCGGACCCCTCTATGTGATTCCGGGCAGCAGCGGGATCTGCCTGACCCTTGCCTCGTCGATCTCTTGTTCCGCCTCGCCGTCGCCTCGGGATGGCGTACCGGTTGCCCTGCTCATTCCGAGCGATGCTGGGACCGCAGTTGGTGGCGGTCTCATCGCGAACCGCGGCGCGAGCGTCAGCATCGTCGCGAGGCAGCTTGAGCTGGATGACGAAAGGCTTCGCCCGCACCGGTTTGACGGCTCCACGAAAAGCATCGCTGTTGCCGAGTTACAGTCTCGCCCTGCAGGTGAGCGATCCGCCGCTCGGGGCTCAAGGAGCCGAACGCGCGGCTTCCACCGAGGAGGTGAGGAAATCGACGCAAGCGCTCTTCGGTTGCGGTCCTACTCTCCACACCACGGGCCTCAAGGTCTTGCCTGAGAATCGCCCCTCCTCACGCCTGACTAACCGAACAATCATCCGCCTCTTTCCAGTTATTTGTCAAGACTGCGATCGAGGCCGTTGACAAGCGGTGTCATGTGCGAACCCGCGCTGGTTTACTGTAAGAACCCAGGGATGCGCGTTTCTTGGTGTGAGCAAGCGTGGCCAATCAAGAACTATTGATCCCTGCGCTCTCCAACAGCGCGTAGCGCTCGCACCCCGAGGGCGAGGCTTGCGAAAACCTCGAGAAGACCGACCCTGACTCAAAGAGAGACCGATTTTGACTCCAAGAGACCGAAGTGTAATCGTCCTGTTCATCACAGTGCATCATCAGACCGCTCTCTCTTGACCGCTCCGACTCTCGGGTTGCCGAGCATGCAACTGCGCGATGGAGTTCGGTGTGGATGACGTTCTCGTGAGACCGAAGGAAGTGATCGCCTTGGAGGGAGAATGGCAGCCGACGTTCGCATAGCAGACGGAGTTCCCGTGTGGGCTTCGCAGGCGATCGTTCCCTCGCGTGACACGGTTGTTTCGCCTTCCTCGAGCCCAACGCTCGCAGCGCTGTCCGTGAACAGCACGGGTGTCTACGTCTACGTCAAGGTCGACAACGTCGGAACGGTCGATCTTGGCACCTGCTCGTGCACAGTGCCGCTACCCGCGGCCTGGTCGCCCCCGACCTCTTTCGCCGGATTCCTCGCCAGCACAACCGCCAGCACGACCCAGACTCAAGGCGGGTACACGTTTACTGCCTCCCCCGCTGGCGACTCGATCAGCGGTCCCGGGGTCAGCTACCAGTTCGGATTTGTTGCCTCCGGCCGCCGCGCGTGGGCCTGGAGCCCTGACCTTCGCTTCTTCGCCTTTGTCGCTTCCCCGAACGGCAACGACTGGTACCTGACGATCGTTGCCTTGCAAAACATCACTCGCTCGAACGGCACCATCGTCCCTCGCGGCCAAGCCGCGGTCATGGGAGCGAACGGCCTTTTCAGCGGGCTCTGGAACAACTCGAACTTCGGCTGGGCGGGATCGAAGGCGGTCGTCGCCTCCGGAGCTTCGGCGGTCGGAGGCGGAACCGTGGCGCTCGCGATTGCCTGTCCCGAAGCGCCGGGTAACAACGTCTACGGCGACCTGATCTTGGCGACCCCAGGCCAGGTCGATTACTCGTACCTGCGAAGCCCGTGCGCCTCCGTCGTCGCGATCGTTCCCAAGATCCTGAACGCCGCGGCCGGCTCGCGAAACGCCGCGCTCGTCTCGACCGCAACGGCCCAGACGGTGCCATTCCGGTCGAACAATGTCCCCACCTCCGTCACGATCACGGGCGCGAGCCCCTCGCTCACGACCATCTCCCGTACGGCGAACGGAGTGCGAGTCAACACCGGCACAAGCACCGTATTTGTCGATGACCCCGACTGCACCGTCGTCGGAGGCGGTGTCGTTGCATGGGTCGATCGAGTCAAGGCGAGCACTCTCCCGAGCGCCAATCTCGGTGTCATGTCCATTGGGAGTGGCGTCGTCGGGCTGATCAGGACCGGACAGAGTGCATGGGTGCAAGTGCCAAACTCGAACCCGGCCGGGTGGGGAAACCAGGGAGAGAAGCACTGGTGCCTTCTGGCTCAAGCCTATACGTCAGACGGGACGACGATCCCGAAGCCGTGGAACGGTCAAGCCGCGAGCCCGCCTCCTTTCCCAGTCGCACGCACGAACTGCGCGCAGCGCAACATCGAGGTCGCGCCCTGATGTCGACGCATCGCTTCACCGTCAACGTTCCGAATCCGACTGACCGCAACGCCGTTGCGCAGCTCGAGCTCCGGCGGACACGACTCGCCGACCTCGGCGACCCGCCGCTGGACGCTCCTCCCGTCGAGGTCAAATTCATTCACTTCGGTCTCTCGCTTGACCCCTGCGAGGAGGGAAGACAGAGGCTTAGCCTGCGACTCGCGCCGCGCTCGAGCGTGGACGTCTATGTGAACGCCGTTACCGCCGACGCACCCGACCCGAACGTTGGAGGCGTCGCCGCGATGCAGCTGATCGACCGACGCGCTGGCAAGTCGCCGGCGGGGTGCTCCTTGCCTGCATCGAGCGCGCTTTCCCCGATACCCCCGGGATCGTCGTTCCCGCGCGCAAAGCCTGCCCGGTTGTCCTCGCCGATCTCTATGGCTCTCGGCATGCGGAGGATCCGACGAAGCTGCGCACGCACACGCTCGCTCTCGAGAACGAGTTCACCCTCGTCGGCGCGATTACGAACCCGACCTCGCGTCCACTCGCTGGGGTCACGACCTATCTCGAGCACCTCGGCCTGAGCGGCGCGACCTTCATCCCGCAGACGTGGAACGTGGGCACTCTCCGACCGCAAGACATCTTCTATGCAACGTGGGCCATCATGACGGCCGGCGCGCAGCCGGGTGCCTTCGAATCGGCCGTTGTCGTGCAGTCGAAGGGAAGCGTCGCCAAGCGTCTTAACGGTCAGCTGAAGATCAGGCGGCCCTCCGGCCGTAAGCCTGCGCGCGACGCACACGGAGGTCGAGTGCCTGACATGGAGTAAGGACGCAAGCGGACAGCCCTCCAACCCTGTGGTGGACTCTGTCAACTCGCGTCGTAATGTCGAATCATGGCAATCGCTCCCAACCTCTACTCGGAGCAGACATCCGCGGAGCAGGATGCGGCCGTCGTTGCGTTTCGCGAGAGCGAGCTTCACTCGCGGTTCTGGGAGACGAGCGCGGGTGACCGGCTCCTGCACTGGTTTTGGAAGAGCTGGCTCGGCCGCTGGTTCGTGCGTCGCTTCGCCGGCGCTACGTCCGAGGAGCTACATGGCTACGCCTTCTGGGGGCCGGTAGCGCTCGCGATCCTGGTCACCGAATTGATTGGCACGGGTTGGTTCGGCTCGTTCGACAGCTGGCCGACAATTTCGACGACGGTCGGTCACCTGCACGATCTGAACAGTCTCTGGGGTCTGCCCGTCGTCGGGCTGCTAGCAATCGCAGCGTTCTACCCAATAGCGTACGAGACGCGGCCGACAAGTGAAGGAAAGCAGGAGCTGTACCTGCTCCGCGGTCGAATCCAGGTCCGCTACGGGTGGCCGCTCGTTTTCGCGCTGACTGCCCTGGCGACGCTGATCGCCCACCTTCTCGGGGCTGACCGGTTCCAGCTCGGCTACATGTTATATGGCTCATTGGCATTATTCGGCATCGTCGTCCCGCTTCTACTCGTCCGTTTCAGGAGCCGGCATGTCGTCTTTCCGACACTGTTCTTCACCTTCAAGTGCCTGCGGGATCGCTTCCGCTGGGTCGCCGCAGGAGCCATTGCGGGGCTCGCGATTCTCGTCATCCATCTTGCGCTTCACCCCTGGCCCAACCTGGCTCGCGACCCGGCGACGTTCGCCGGCCTGACCGGCGAGGCCGCCAAGTCACATGCCGAGCGCGCACTCAGAGCCGAATCCGCTGCCAAACCGAACCTGATCTACTCGACGCGCACGCGCAATGGCTCCGATGGACAAGACGCCTGGTTTGTCTACTTCAACGACATGAGCGGTGGTGGCCCGCGCTACGCCGGCTGCTTCGTCGTCGTCAGTGGTCCGCGAGCGACGCTGTCGCGCGACTGCCTAACTCCATGAGATCAGCGCGGTGGGTTCGTATGCTTTCGCGTTGACGGCCGCTCCCCCGTGGGGGCCTTGACGTCACCACAACCTCTCTCGCAGCCATTCACCCCGCGCCCAAGACCACGAACGATCGGACAAGTCGCTAGCAGAGATCGGTCTGCTAGCAGCGGACCTCGACCGACTCTCCTGGCGCTGGATCAGGTCCGCCTAAGCAGTATCCGACGATGGCTCCCTTCGCGTCCACGTCCGTGCCTACCCCGTACGCGCGTCATCGAGACATGTCAAGCACGGGAAACCCTGCGCACGAGCCGAATGCGACGTGCCTGCTCCCGTACGTAGCCCAGTCATATGACTGGGTAGACCTTGGCCCGCACACAGCGAAGAGGAAAGCGTGTCAGTGCTCTCGCGCTTTCGCTTTATTCAAGCCGTTTGCGCGCAGGTGACGCACGCGAGCCCCTCACCCGGGCCGATCTGCACAGTTGGAACGACGAGACCGCTGCCCGTGTCGTCGACGCGGGTGGAGGGATGCAGGACGTGATCGCTGCCACTCTGATGACATGCGTCGATGCGTCGCGTGCGGGGTACGCACGGACGTGGACGCGAAGGGCGCTGGGGGGAAATCGGCACCCAGCCGGAACGCGCGCGGGAGGACCCCAACAGCCCGTACATGGTCACGGTGGTCGACCCAAAGGGCACCCAGACTCATCTACGCCTGGGTGTTTCAAACCGGGGCGTGCATCGCAGCCCCCGGGTGTGCACGTGATCCGCTACGGGGGCGACGGTTCCCGGAAACTGTCTCCTGTCCTCTTGGCAGGTGAGGGTGACGCCGAGTAGCCTCAGTCAAGCGAAGCTTCGAAGATTGCTTCCCCAACCCGATCCGAATGGCGCAGGGGCGACTCCGCCGCATGTGGCTCCTGCACGACTTTCGCATCCCGGCACCATGGTTGCTTGGTCGAACGATGGGGTAGGACGGACACGGTGGCCGTGCCCGACGACGAGTTCGAAACGATGCGGGCACGCACCCGTTCGTACCGCAAACGCCTAGCTGAACTGGGGTCGGTCGGCGAGCCAGTGATAGTGGGGTACGTCCGCGATCACCTGCGCTCACGGCGACCTGATCCCCTGCCGCCTGCGCAAGCCGATCTCGCTGACGAGATCGTCGCTTTCCTAGAGGAGCCGCAACTCAGCGCCCATCAAGCCGCACTTCTCGAGCGGGAGTTCTTCGGCGGCTCGTGAGTGAGTTTGCCCCTTCGATCTCGAAGGGTTAGGGTCGCCGAGAGAGGCTTGCTGACGCGAGCCCGTTCCTCCCCCGGGGAGCCTGGCGACGGAGGGGTGTCGTCGGGCTCCCTCCCCAACGGTCCACGAAATAGCTTTGGGCGTAGACCGGCTCATCACCACCGCCGTTGCAGCACACCAAGTCGAGTCCGGCGATGCCGATTGCGATCAGCGCTCCCATGTTCGAAGTCTCGGCCGCAGTGCGGCCCGTTCTCGCACGTTCGAGCCCAACTGACAACTGTTGAGCGCCTCCGGCCATGAAGAGGACTCGGCCGGGCAGCCGTCCACTACGGCGCGACGTCGAAGCTCTGCCAGCCTTGGTCGCTCTCGTACCGGAGCAGGCACGACCCGATTAGGCACCAGAGCACATCGATCTCGGAGGGCAGCGTGAGCGCGAGGGTCGGTACGAACGCGAGACCGGCCTTTTGCACGCTCCAGTACTCCGGCTCCGAGGCGTCGAAGCTCAGGACTCCATGTCGGCGTGTGAAGCCTTCTTGCCGGAGCGACAACCGGAGATTCGAACCAAGATCCGAGTCGAGCCACGCCTGGACGCGGAAAGCGAACACGTTCGGGTCTCCGCTTCTCGCGTAGCCCCACCCGACGTGGATCTGGATGCCCGGCCCGTGGCCGAGCTGCTCGTGCGCGACGCAGATCGCACCGCGTGTCAGGCGTCGGATTGACCACAGTGCATCGCGCTCCTCGGAGGTTTGCAGCTCCACTTCGCGCGTATTCGAGACTCCTCCGTGCTCGAGCACCAGAAGATACAGCTCGAGCGCTCGCAGCTCGCGCTTGCCGATGCGGGGAATTGCGAGCTTCTTCCCCGAGAACCGATCGCGCCACTTGGCCTCTAGCTCAGCCTTACGCATGACCCTGACCCCCCCTGCTGCGATCGTGTCGGGGTCGTCGTCGGGGAACTGGGGCATCTGCCTGAACTTGTCGTCCATCGTCGGGGCCTCGAGCAGGACAGACCAATGCATGGCGAGCTTTTTCGACGGAAACCACCGCAGCCGTCGCTTGCGGAGCTCGGCAAACTCTTCACTCGTCACGAGCTTCATCTCGTAGACCTCGTTGTGCTCGTCGACGTAATCGACGCTGTCGTCCCCGCCGGGTTCGCATTCGTAGAGCCGAAGATGACGGGCAAGGACGCGACCAACCGCTTCCGCCCCGCGACGCTGACTCTCGGATTTCACGGGCGCTCACACCGCCTCGAAGCCTCCGATCAACGCTCGAACGCCTGAGCGTCGCGATCTGCAAGGTCCTGCGGGGACATGGAAGAAACCTTGCCACCAACGACGATCCCGTCGACGATTGCGCGCCGCCCCTATCCCGAGAGCGTGCCGGTTGGGCATCCACAGGAAGCTGCGGGAGAGCGGGTTTGAAAAACCGCCAGACCAGCCGGCCGTCACACTTCGGCCCCGCGGCTTAACGGTCCAGCCTTCGCCACCAACAGCCACGCTCAGTGCCTGCGCGACTGCGCCGGCAGCGCTTACCGCCATCTCCGCCGCCGCTTGTGATGTAGCCCACGCTGCAAAGTGCGGCATCCGCGTCAGAAGCGACGCTCGCACGATCGCGTAGGGCTCCGCATCGCTTACGGCAACAAGCTCGGGACGCTCAGGTGCGTCAGCTAGCAACCGAGGCCGGCGGCGCGCATATGCGGCGGAGCGCTACCCGGTCATATGACGGGTTACGTGTGGGGGCACGGACGTCGCATTTCGGCTCGTGAGCAGGGTTTCCCGTGATTGATATGCGTCGATGACGCGCGTACGGGGTGCGCACGGACTGGACGCGTACCCAGGCCGACCTCGACGGCTTGCTTGGCACTACAGCGTCGACGCCGACACTCAGCCTCGGCCACCAACTCAATCAGCAGAACCAACCGGATCGGATCCTTCATCTATCAACGGAGTGGGTGGAACCCTGGAGACCGCCAAGTTCTCCGTGACGTGCGCCGTACGTCGCATTCCCACCAATGCCGATGCGATCCCCGCGGTCGCTCGCACGAACTGGATGGCTCGCTGGGCATCGGTGGGCAGGCTCGGCGACGCTTCGGACGATCTCGAGGGCAACGCTCTCGCTTGGCTCGCATGCCTCAACGAGGCACTCGCGATGACCGAGACCCCGAGCTCCGCCGCGATCTCGAGCACGGTGCCGTTGCCCTCCGCTCGACGCGTCAGCGCCTCGCGCATGCCGAGGTTGAACGGAAGTTGCACGAAGCGAAAGTGGTGGTCGTCGCCTGCGATCTGGCGTGCCGTGTCCACGAGCTCGTGCAAAGAGAGCGCGCCGGTGCGGTAGCCGTCCCACGTAGCCGTGCCGTAGTAGCGGATCAGGCCGTCGCCAACGGCATGCTCCAAGAAGGCAAATGCCGCCCGGATCCGATCCAGGAACACGCGCCCATTTATGAACCTGAGCTGGACCTCCGGGTTGTGGAGGTAGTAGATGTCGATGGTCTTCAGGCCGAGGTTTCGACGGCTCCGTGCGATCTGGTCGTCGAGGAAGGCGGGAAGAATGCAATGCACCCCGCCGACCACATCGTCGGCCCGAAGCGTGTTGTCGGGCAAAGCGCCCGGCACCAGGTATCCGCCCTTGGTACACACGACGACGCCAGCACGAGCGCCGGGGCACGTCTCGATGAAGACACGGAGGCCGGCATTGACGGCGCGTTCTGAACGCTGCTGCCGGTAGTTAATGGAGGTGTCGATGAGATTGATGCCGCCCCGCAGAGCCGCATGCACGGCGCGGGCATACTGGACGTCGGTCCTGCTGTCCGCCGCCCCGCGGCTCGTCCCAATACCGAGGCTCGAGATCAGAACGTCCGCTGCTGGGCGGTAGAAGGCTCGGGAACCTCGCCCGAAGTCGGTCGCAAACCGATCGACGCCCTCATCGCTCGCGTGTCCCGACAGCATCGATCCTTCGCCGGCGTTCGTCACGAATGAGCCGAATTCCTCGAACCACTCGGCATCGCCGCGTGCGTGTTCTTCGAGTGCCTCGACACGCTGCCGCAACAGCTGAACGTCCGCGGCCGATGCTTTCACGGGGTCTGTAGCGAGATCGTCAGTCCGCCGTGCGAGTGCTCGTGGCGAGGATCACTCCGCTGGCCCAGTCCAGTTCGGCGGCCCGCAGGTCGGGATGGCTCAGTACGAATCGGCGTAGGGCGTCCTTGTGCGCCTTCTGTATTTCGAAGTTCTTCATATCTGTGTGAATGTCGTCGACGATCATTACGCCCCCTGGGTGCAGCGCGTCGATCGCAGCCCCCATATGGCCGTGCTTGATGGGACTCGCGTCGACGAACATGAGGTGGAACGCCCCGAGCGTTCCGAGCACGTCGATGGCATCGGCGTTCATTACCTGTATGTAGGCGGGCCACGGCCATTCCATCGCCGCGTCGGTCAACGCGCCATCGACCTCGACGCTGATTACTTCCACGTCGGTACGTCCCTCCAGTCCGACGCTGATCCAAGCTGTCCCGACGCCAACGCTCGTGCCGATCTCGAGTATCCGACCCTTTGGCGGTACCGCGGCGGCCAGAACGGCGAGTAGTCGACCCACTCCGTCGACGCAAGAGACGGTAACCCGCAGGCGATGAGCGCGACGCTTGGCGGCCGCCACCGCGTCGGGAATGTTCTCCATCGTCAGGTGAAGCCGTTGGCTCCCTCGCATCACCATCTGTCTCACGAGGTCGTTGGGCTCTTCCGAGGCGCTCGGGTCCGCCGTCAGCGCATAACCGTCAGGAGATGCAGCCAAGAACGCTCGCCCGATCACCGCGCGTACGCTGGAGAACTCCGCCGCCAGATCGTCGTACGAGAACGTCTCGAGGGCAACGTTGAGCTCGTCGAGCTGCCGGTCGGCCTTGACCGCGGAGAGCACGCGGCGAGTGGTTTCGACTTCCTCGTTAGCCAAGGGCCCCAGCACGCCGGCGAGAGACGATGACGCCGGCTCGGATGTCCTGAGCGTGAAATCGACCTTCCTCGCCTCGCGCTGGTAGAGGTCGAGAACCAGGTGGAGGTAGGCACCGCGCGGTGGAGGAGATGGCTCCAGCGCCTCGAGAATCGACATAAGCCAGTCGACCAGTCGCTGGCCGGCAGGGCCGAGCACGCTCCAGCTCTCGCCCTTGAGCTGCTCACCGAGGTACCAGGCGCGCGCGAACGCCTTGCGACTGTCGATGAGCCCGTCGGCAGGCCCGTAAAGCGCTTCGAGTTCCGCCGCGCGCTCGGCCGCTACTCGGGACATGACCGCAAGGTGCACGTACACGTGGAAGGCGGCGAACGCGCGGTGGGTATCCCAGTGGTTCGCATCGTTCAATTGCGCCGGGTTCCAGGGCGAGCGTACCCGCGGTGCCCCTCGGTTTGAGAACTCCGGCTCCAGAAGCGTGTGCCCATGACGGAAGTCGTAGAGCTTCTGATGGAGCGCTTCATGCAGCAGGTGCTCCGCGACTATCCATGGACTGCGCATGAGGCTACGAGCGAGAAAGATGCTCCCGCCGAGTCTGATCTGTGAGCTGGACGCCTTGTCTTTCCAGGCGCCGGCGTGCGGGAAGATGCCGATCAAGTGCGCGTGAGCGAGCGCGCTTGGAGCAAGCAAGGGCATAAGTGTCTGTAGCAGACGCTCTCCCCTTACCAGAGCGGCGAGGTCATCCTCACTTGGTGTACACAGAGGATCGCCATAGTTTTGCTCGATTAAAAATCGAAGCGACCGGCCGAAGATCTCGTCTGGGTAATCTTCGCGCCAGATCCAGCCCTGATACGGCTCGTCCCCCAGGCGAGGCAACCAGGCTGATCCGCTCTCAAACGGCGTCCCTGGCTTTTCGCGCTCTACGTGTAGGGCCGTCGCTTCGAATATCGCCCCGCAATCGGCAAGTGGGAGGCCGTACTGCGTGTCCGTCTCAACCTGCGTGTGCGCGTGCTGTATCGCGCAGCGGACGACGGTGTTACCAGTGACACGATACGCGCTGTCGTCGCTCGCGCGTTCCAGGACGTCCAGCAAGCGCCGCGCACTCGGCAGTTGTGTGGCGATGACCCCCAGGCGACGCTTGGAGCTCGCTTGGAACTGCTCCAGGATGTACGCGCTATCGCCGAATATCCGGTGCCGGACGAGCGCTTCTTCGATAACTTCGAGCAGCTCGGACGACTGCAGTGTCGACACTCAACGCCCTGGCCTCGCTAGACGTGCCAGGTCGGAGATCAGCTTGCCCGGCACCACGACCGACCCTTCAATCTCCGTTGTGGGCTGCTCCAATATCGTCACGTGATCGTGGTGCTCGTTGGTGTCGTGGTGATGGAAGTCGAGCTCATCCGACAGCGCCTTCTCCAACAGATCCATCTGCAACTGCATGCGCGTCAGCTCCTCGACTCCGATGTCGTCGCTCAGTAGGCGCTCGCGGACTTGCTCCAACTTCCTTGCGTACAGCTCCGGCTGTTCTGCCTTTGGCATGGCGTAGCTCCCATCACTGGTTGTGTTTCCTGGATGAGCCCACAACGCTTACCTGTTGAGAGCAAAAAGTCAAGTTCTATAAGAGCAAAAGTCAAGTCCGAATGCGGCTAGTTGCGTCTGCCTCCGTGCGCTTGGGTGTCGTCACGTTGACACAGAGTGCGCGGGGGGCGACTTCACGGGTTTCGCCTGACTCGACTCAAACAGCGAGCGCACCGGCGCGGCAGGCCGCTATCGGAGCTCGGCGAGCTTCGCTTGGTGGTCAAGCCCGCACTGAAGCGCGCCCTCCGAGACGAAGCACGAGGACACGGTACTGCAGGTCGTGGAACTTCCTGTACACGGCATGGCCGATCGCTTGAGACGGAGTGGCCGTTACGGAGTGATCGTCAGTGGTGGCGATTGGGTCGGGCGAGAGCCATCGGGGTCGATCGTGACTGGTACGTCGAAGACCCCTCCGAACCCGCCGAACCGGCCGCGCGGGCCTCGCAATCGCGCGAGCGTCTCAACGGCTCCGAGCATCCCATCGAGCCGTACCGGCGCATAGACCTCCTCGATCGCCACGATGTCACGCCGCACGGTGAACTGCTCGACTTGGTACCCCACGTGTACGAAGTCGTCGGCCGGTGCTCGCGCCGTGATGTGGTCGTTTGGGAGGTGCCAGACGCGGTTCGTGACTTCTCGTTCCTCGTAGTTGTCCTCCGCGATCCCGCACCACACAATCGCAGTGTGGTTGTCAAGCGTGGTGGCGTCGGCTAGAGGGATGCCGTAGATCCTCGTCGTCGTCGCCACCTCGAGCGCGTGTCGCTTCGCCTCTGCATAGCCCAGCGGGCGCTGCGAGCTGCTTCTTTGACGCGTCATCTATACACCTCCGTTCGTCGATCGCCCGGAGAGACGATCTCCGAGCTCGAAATACTCGTCGTCGCTACGTTGCCGATGTCGAAAGAGGATGCGGCGGCGCTTCCACACGCCGTTCCGCACACAGAGGGAGAACGCCGCCCCGAATAACGGATGTGAGCTAAGCCGGGCGACGACGGTGTGCAGGCGCGGCTCGCTGAAGTGGACGCACGCGAGCCGCAGCTGGTTGTGCAAAGCCCACACTGGGTCGATTCGGTATGGCGATACGGCGCGAAACAAGTGTGCGGCTTCGCCATCGACGGCGACACGGAGGTCGTAGCCGAGCAACCAGAGGCGGATGCTCATCTCGACGTCCTCCCACCCCCAGCACACCATCCCGTTGTCGAAGCCGCCGACATCCTCGAACGTCTCGCGCGCGATGACCGTGAAACAGCCGCACAGGTGTGTCGCTTCGCTCGTCGCCCCTTTTGGTGGGAGCCAGTCCACCTTCATGTCTGGGCTCCCCATGGTCAGCCCATAACCCCAGCCACTCGTGTCGAAGCCGATCAATCTCGGGGAGACAGCCCCGACAAACGGATCGCGAAGCTCCGCAACGAGCGCCCTCCATGTGCCGCCGCGAACAAGAACGTGTGCGTCACAGAACGCGAGCACGTCTCCACTCGCCTGAGACGCTCCCCAGTTGCGCGCCCGCGCGACGCCGAGTCCGCCCGTCGATCGTAGTAGGCGAATCCGTGCGCCGGCCGCTAGCGCTGCGTACGCGGTTCCGTCTTCGGATCCGTCGTCGATGACGACTATCTCGCTGTCGGGCGGAAGAGTCTCGTGAATGGAGTGCAGCGTCGACGCGATCGTCGCCGCCTCGTTCCGGGCAGGCACGACGACGCTGATCGCGGGACGCGTCATTCACCGCCCCGCGCTGACACAGCTCTCGCCGCTCTGACACATCCCATGGTGGAGGGGTGCGATGGTCGTGACAGGCGGCCAGTCCTCACAAAGAACGCCTGGCGTCGATGAGGCAGCAAGGATGTAGACGTACGCGAGACCACCTCTCGTCATTGTTCACATCTGAACCGCGAGTGCTGCCGTAATCCGTGCATCGACCGTTCATCACACGGGGTCGGCCGCCACAGGGGCCGTCGCTTTCACGTTCAGGGCCGCGCGCCTCGCGTTCTCCTTGCTCGCGAAACTCTCGCCGCTCGAAGCAACCTTTTCTCCGTTGCCGTCTTTCAACCGCCATCGGTACTTCCCACTGACGTCGGCATAGGCCTCGAACTTCGGCGTCGCCATATCGGTCATCCTCTCGTTGTGGGTCATGAGGCGAGCGTCGGCCCGCCGCTTGCGGGAGAAGCCGTGGTGTCTCTAAAGGTGCGGCTCGCGGCTGAATCGGGATACGATGCATTCTGCTGACCTGGCGGGGGCAAGAGCCCCCGCCAACTCAGATTCGGATGTCATGTGTTAGTGAGGCCAAGGAGTACTGTCACCGAGGAAAGCGGCGAGAGCGCCCACGATGGACATCAGCGCCAGGAGGCGAATTTTCATTACGGACCATCCCTTGTTGAAGTGACGGGTAGTCCGGGCGCCCGGAGTTGACAAAGTAATCAGATGCCACGACAAAAGTCAACACATGTGGACGATCCTGCCGCGGTCGGGCGTCGGCTAAAAGACGCCCGCGAGCAAGCTGGTTTGAGTCAGCGACAGCTGGCGTTCGTTGGCTGCTCGCCGGCGTACATTTCGCGCGTTGAGGCGGGAGACCGCACTCCGTCGATTCAGGTGCTCCGGCAGCTAGCGCTTCGGCTAGGTCTCAGCGAGAGATGGCTGGCCATAGGAAAAGAGGGCGCGGGCGTCGATCTCTTGCGGGATGCGGAGATCGCGTTGCGCCTTGACGATGTCGATGAGGCCATGGCTCTCTTCTCGCAGGCACTCGACGAGACCGAGGACTCCTCCTCGCGCTCGCGAGCACTCGAAGGACTCGCGGCGATCGCCCTTCGCTCGGGTGAACCACGTCGAGCTGTCGAGCTGGCCGAACAGGCGCTCGAGCTAATGGGACAGCAGCCAGAAGATCGCCCTACACTCGCTGAGACCCTCGCCCGAGCCTATGCAGCACTGGGTGAGATTGCGCCGGCCATCGCCGTCCTCGAAAGATGTGTCGAGCACTTCCAAGGGGAACCTGTCCAGTTCGTACGCTTCTCGACCTTCCTGGGAGCGGCGTTCACCGACAACGGAAACTTCGCCGACGCTGAGCGCGTCATCGGAAGTGCGATTGCCCGCGGTCGAGAGATTGCCGACCCATACACGCGGGCCCGTCTCTATTGGTCAGAGTCTCGGTTGCTCCAGGAGCAAGGAAACAGCGAGGCGGCTGAGCAATATGCTCGAAAGACGCTCGACACGTTGCGTGCGACCGAAGACGGCTATGCGATCGCGCACATACTGCAAACGCTCGCGCACATCAACCTCGATCTCGATCGACCAGCAGAAGCCCTCGATCTGTTGCGCGAAGGCTGGCCCAACATCGCCACGATGGGCACGCCACTCGAGATCACTCAGTATCAGATCGAAGAGGCGCGCGCGCTCGCGGCGCTCGGCGAGGCAGAGCAAGCAGCCGCACTCGCCATGGATCTAACGCAACGGCTGGCCGAATCCCACCCACTCGATGCCGGCCGCGCCTTTCTCCTCCTCGCAGAGATATTCGCCGCCACAGGCGAAGACGGCCGTGCTCTCGAGCTGTATGAGTTGGCCATCGAGCGTCTCGAACAGACTCCGCCCTCCCGACACATGATCAAGGCGTACAAGAACCTCGCTGCGCTCCACCGGAAACGGGGTGACACAGAGCGGGCGCTTGAAGTCCTCGAGCGCGCACTTGGCGTACAGGACGAGGTCGGCCGCATCCTGACATAGGTGCCGCTGTCGAGAAGTTCAGACGGCCTGCGCGTGCTCGTCCTGACGACGCCCGTGCTGGCGGAGAGCGCACAGGAAGCCGCGCGCGAGGAGCTGGACGCTGCGCTCGCCGCTTCTGGGCGCGAGCTCGAGGAGACGCGAGCGCGACTGGCCCTGACCGAAGGCAGGCTGCTGGCGGCCGCAACGCAGGAGGAGCGAACGCAGGGCACGCTGCGAGCGCTCGCAGAACGGGCCTGGCCCGAGCTTGGTCAGTGCCCCGCTTGCCGGAAGCCCGTTCGTGGCTCCGACTACCTCGTCAGCGGGCGCTGCCCCAACTGCGCCAAGGCGCTCACCGCCTTGCTGACGCCGCTGCAGCAAATCGGTGCACCCGAGCGGGACGAGTACCTGGCGCTCCTGGGAGCGCTCGGCGCCCTCGTCGCTTTGGCCGGGGCGGGCGCCTTCGACGCTTCAGGCTGAACAGGGCTGCGCTTGTCGCGATCTGGCGGGAGTGCGACACTACCGTGGCCCTTGGGCGACTGTAGACGACCTCCCCATCACTGTCTTTGGCGGGCATAGGCGATAGCTGCTGAGCTAGCTCTGGGAGATGCGGCGCACTCCGTAGGCATAGCGGCGGAGGAGCGAGTTGTTGCCGTCTCGCTCGAGCACGATCTGCGCGAGGCCCTGGTTCACGTCCCAGAGGAAGTTCATCTTCTTCGCGGCCCGGGAGCCGGTCGAGGCCTGCAGGCGCTTGCCGTCCCCGTCGTAGGTGTAGGTGGTCGTCGTGTTCCCGAGGGGTCGTCTGCTTCAGGCGGTTGGCGAGATCGTAGGCGAAGGTGCGCGAGCCAGCAGAGAGCTCGTTTCCGTTCTGGACATAGGTGTACGTGGTCGCGCCGGCTTGGGTGAGCTCGTTCGCCGGCGTTGTAGGTGGAGCTCGTCGCCCCCGTGGGCCTCGCTTCGGTGAGGCGGTTCCCGACACCGTCGTAGCTCCAGTGGATGAAGGGATCGGAGCCTCCGCGGCAGGTGCCGGTCTGGAAGCAGACGCTCTTCAGGCGATCCATGTCGTCGTAGGTGTAGGTCTGGGTCTGCGCGAGGGAGCCCGTGCGGACGCGCCTGCCGACTGCAACACGACGAACGACATCATCACCGTCGATCAGAACACGTTCCGGCTGCGGGCCGAGCGGAACGAGACCGGATCGGGAAGGATCTACACGATCCGCTATCGGGCGACCGATGCCTTGCGGGAACGCGACGGTCACAACAGCGCCGGTGACGGCGCCGATCACCAGGTAATCTGGAGGTCGCAGGTTCAAGTGCTGGCCCGGCTTTGGAAGAGGTTGCATCCGTGGGCCTTGCTTCGAGTTCGGCGCTGACACATTGCGAGGTCTCGAATCAGCTGCGCAACCTCCTTGCACCGAGGAAGCCGTCGAAGATTCCCTGCGCTCCGACGGCCGCGATTGCCGCAGCGACGAGGGCCACGGAGTCCTGGTACGCGTCGTCTCCCCAGATCCGGTCGGCGTTGTAGACGCGAAAGCCGACGAACAGGGCCGTAAGCACGCCCGCGGCGCTCGAGATGAGGCGAAGTTCGCCCCAGCGCCAGATGTATGTCAGGGCTTCCAGCGGTACGAACGGCGTGTCCGCACCGTTCTTCTTTGTTCCCTCAATCGATCGCGTGTAGTCCGAAACGCCCTTGAGCGTGAGAGCGACAGCGATCGCAGCGAGCATGGCGAGCAACCCCAGACCGAACCACCCCGGACTCCTGGCGGTAACGACGAGGTGAACCGTCGTCCCGATCGCGTTTGGCGGGCCCGCGCTGACGAACAGAGACCCGGCGTACCTGCCCGCCGTGATGCCGTTCGGGTCTAGACAGATCTCGAAGCTGATTTGTTCTCCGTTGCGGCTGATCGTAGGCGCGGTGTGCGTCAAGTCGTTTGGGAACCGTTGGTGGTTGTCGGTCCGGAGAAGGGGCGACGGAAGAATCTCGATAGCGGTCGCCGAGACTCCGGTCAGTGGCGGCGTGGCAGTGATCACGATCGGCACGCCGACGGCTGAGCGGCTTGCGTCGAATGCCCAGGTGACCTCCTGGAGCGTGGGCCTCAGAACCACCCTCGCCGTAGGCACCTTCCCCTGGGCACGCGATACTCGAGGACGTGTCTCATCGCACCGCGAGGTGGCCGGCGTCGAGTCAACTGCCGATTTCACCCGCTCAACGACGTCGACCGCGCCGAGGATCAGCGCGAAAGAGAGGATCAGGCCGAGCAGAATGATGACGGCGCCACCGACCGGGCCGCCGACCTTGCAGAGAGATCGCCATGCCGAGCGAGCGCGGGTCATGGCACTGGAGCGATCGCATCGTCCACGAAGAGCCGGCTCGAGGCGGACTCAACCGTCGTCAGCACCTCCATCGCTTTCGCACGCCTCCTTTCCGGCGTCGCACTCCCAGTTGCTGTCAAAGATCGTGTCAATCGGGTTCGCCCACGCCTCACGCTGGTAGATCGGAGAGGCTGGGCCGTGGTCGTCTTCCGCAATCTCGATCGGTCCGAACTTCGTTTGACCGCCTTCTCCCCACCAGAGGGGTCGGCCTGCATCGCGCTCCGTGTCGGATTCCTTCAGCACCTTCGGCACCTGGAACGACCCTAGATCGGGTGTCTCCTCGCGTGCGGCGATGATGAACGTCAGCCAACGCATCGCCTGCGCCGTTACCGGGTGACCCTTGAACCGGCAGCTTCCCCAGTCAGGCTCGCGGGTTCCCGGGGTGGCGTAGTTTGCATGAGACCCGAGAGCGACGATCACCAGCGGATGCGTGGGCGGGTTCTTCGCGTCGCCGCCTACGATCACTCGTGCCGGATCGGTGACTGCGACTGCCGCCGTCTGCGACCACGGCCGCCAGGTGCCCGCGCAGTGGGCCGAATACGCGACGAAGAGGGGAGCGGCAGCTCGATCGAGACCTATCCCGATCCACTCCCAGTCTCCGCCGTGCGTCTGGACGAGCGACCCGACTGCGCTCTTCGCCTCCCACGCGTTGTTCGGATAGAAGAGCCAGTACTGGAGGAGCCATTCTGTGTCACGGGCGACCCCCGGCACCTTTTCGTCCAGCGCGAGGACCGCGCTTCGGACCGAGATGAGATTAGGGTAGACCGCGCCGCCGGGGAAGACTCGGGCTTCCGGAAGTCCAGCGTCTTCGGGAAGCCTCTCGAGGTTCTTCTCGAACGCGACCTCGCCACATGGCTCCTGAGCGCGCCCGGCACAATCCTCGCGCGGCAGCACCTCGAACGTCTCAAGCGCCGTGGACGCGTTGTATGCGATCCACCTCTCGCCTTCGTGGAGTCGGAGCACCGGGAAGTAGCGTTCGTAGAGCCCCAACCGCTCGGCCTCCGTCGGACTCGTCGCATCGGCAAACGGGAGACCGCCGACGGACGCGCCCCGCTCGGCGACCTGAGACGTTTCGATCAGGCGCCGTTCGAGAGGGACTCGGATCGCGCTTCCGAGGAGGAGCAGGCTAGAAAGGAGGGCACATGCGATGCTCAGAAGCGCTAGACCGCCGCGCGGCCGCCTCCGTGCTAGCTCGTCGTCGTCGTCCTGGTCGCGGCCCCTCGTGCCAACGCCCGACATACGGGCACGAACAGCGTCTTCGATCCAGTCGGCCCTAAGCCAGAACAGGCCGGCGAACATGATGACCGGAGGCAGGGCGAAGACCAGCAGAGCGACCCACGACCGCACGGTTTCCTCTCGTTTCCCCTGTACGAAGAGATACGCCAACGGGACGAAGAGCACCAAGGTGGCGGTCAACAGGCCCAGTCCCCACGAGACGAAGCGCCACGCACGCGATACGAAGCGCCGGGTCTGATAGAGGACGACCGAAAACGGCCAGAGCAGGAGACTGGCCTGAACGGCGAGCACGCCCAGTCGACCGTCCTCAAAGGTTAGAAGGGCGACAACCGCCATCGGGACGGCCGACACCGCCAGCCACGAGCGGTGCTGCGTGAGCCACCGTCGAAGATCGGTGTAGTCGTCCTCGGCATCGTGGGGCAGCTGGAATCGGAAGACGATGAACAGCCAGAGCGCCGAGGTCAGCGCCAGAAGGAGCGTCTGGACGTTCGGTTGGTTCGGAAACGCCGAAACCAGGAAGACCATGACGACGACGAGCGGCGTCAGCGCGAATGCGACTGCGATCTGCAATCCTCGTCGAGTTGGCAAGATCCGGCGCAGCAACAACCGAGCCCCCGACATTAGGGTGCGGGTGCGTTCCACGGCGGCACGACCCTAGACACGATGAAATCAAACACAACTCGCGGGCGTCCTAGACGCAAGCGCTGCTCTCGCCGGTTGCCAGGATCGCCCGCGTCGACCGGCGATGATTGAAGGGACAGCCTGTGAGCCATGCATCGTCCCCTTGAGCGCGTGTGTCATCGGAGCTGGCTGTTGCATACGGGACATGTTCGTACCGGAGAGATCCCTGACACCGCGTACCGGTGAGATGTCTGACAGCTTAGACCCTCCCCGTCACCTCCCCTGATCTGCGCCTGCCGAGCGGCTGGTAGGTCTGGCTCGGATCAGGTGCCAGCGAACGTAGGAGCTCGTCTCCGAGGTAGACGTGCAAGAGCTCGCCCTCCTCGACGATCCGAATGAGCGCCCCTGCGTAGCGGTTGCCGACGTTGATGCGCTTGCCGCGGAAGGCGACGATCCCATTCTTGGCGACCATGCGCACGAGCGCGTGGGGCGGGTAGCGAGACGCGCCGAGCAGGCGGGGGCGGGGGCCCCCGTCAGCGCCCGCCTCGGGCCTCGACGTCCGCGTCCGTGCGGCACCCACATGCGACGCATCGACGTACGTCGACGCCCGCGGATCGGGCGCAATCCCTGCTCTGATGCGGATCGAGCCGCAATGAGGCCGGCACATGCGACCGACGTACGCCCAGGCTGAATATGTGCGCCGCAGGCCTCGGTTGCTAGCTTGACGCTATCGTCGTGCTAGCGTAGCTGGGCATTGAGCAAGGTCCTCTACGGTCGCGTGTCCCCGGCGCTCAAGCAAGCGCTCACGACTCGCGCCAAAGAACGGGGGCTGAGCCTCAACGCCACCCTCTGCGAGCTCCTCGAGCGCGCCCTGGCGGTGAGCGCGCAGGAAGCCGCCGGGGAGGAGCTGGAAGCTGCGCTTTCCGCCTCCGTGCGCGAGCTCGAGGAGAACGCGAGCGCAACTTGCAGCAGCCGAAAGGAGGCTGGCGGCGGCCGCCTCGTACGTCGTCATCAACGGGAGCGGCGCTATCGATGTGACACTACTCCTGTCCTACGACCCGGAAACCGAAGCTCTGGAGCTAATCGACGCTCTCTGACTTCCGCGCTCGACACTTCCGCCACGCCGATAAAAAAACGGCCTCCGGCAAGGGCCAGAGTGTCTGCGTCGAGTGGCAAGCTTGACGCCAGAGCGCACCTCGATGCCCTGGTGCCGAGCGCGAGGCTCGGAGCGATGCTTAGAGCGACCCCCGGCGTGCCCCCGTTTCGAGCGGCCGGAAGTATTGCCCCCGCTGCGTAGACTCCTCAGGCCGTGAGCGAAAGGAGGAGCAGTGGCCAAGCGGATTCTCTACACCCGGACCGACGGGAAGTGGGCCTGGCGCTTGGAGGCCGACAACGGTCGGATCATCGCGACCGACGGTGGCCAGGGTTACGAGAACGAGAGCGACGCTCGGACGATGGCGGATCGCGTCATCGGCGGTGAGTTCAGGAACGCCCAGAAGTTGATCAGCCGGCCGACGACGTAAGTCCCTGCTCAGAGCGAAAACTTGTTGGCGCGAGAGTCGGAGTCGCGGCTACGATTGTGTGTCCCCATATTCGTCCCTTAAGGAGGCGAACGAAGGACATGAGCTACCTCGACCAGAAGCTCCTCGCCGATGCCCGGGACCGTCGGCGTCAGGCCCGTAGGAAGGTCATCCGTGCCGAGCAGATGCTCGACGAGGCCAAGGTTGAGTACCAGGAACTCGACCGCGCTGTGACCACCTTCGAAGGCTTGGCGAAGGAGCAAGACGACTTCAACGACTCAGCCAAAGACACTCTCGGCTGAGGGGCGGTTGGTCGGCGAAGGCCGTCCCGAGTTTCATACCCCGCCTTCGGTTCATGCCGCGCCCTTCGAGGCCGTATAGCCTCGCTGTCGCGATGGCCGAGAGTCTTCATGTAACGTCCGTGTGGCATGCGAACATATGTTCGCTGCCAGAATAGCGTGCCTGCTGATACCGCCATCGAGTGGACTGAGTCCACGTGGAACCCCGTCACTGGGTGTTCGAAGGTGTCGCCCGGCTGCGCGCACTGTTACGCGGAAACCTTCGCGGAGCGGTGGCGCGGGATCCCTGGTCACCCATACGAGCAGGGGTTCGAACTGCGGCTGTGGCCCAGTCGCCTCGCTTACCCCATCAAATGGAAGCGACCGCGGATGATCTTCGTCAACTCGATGAGCGATCTCTTCCACGAGAACATTCCGTTCGACTACGTCACGAAGGTGTTTGCAGTGATGCATGAGGCCCACCACCACACGTTCCAAATCCTTACGAAGCGCCATGAGCGGCTGTCAGAACTCGCGCCGCAACTGGAGTGGCCGCCTAACGTATGGATGGGCGTCAGTATCGAGAACAAGCGCTGGAGCCTGCGAGCGGAGCACCTTCGCCAGGTCCCAGCAGCGGTTCGCTTCATATCGGCAGAGCCGCTCCTCGGCCGTCTTGATGGCCTTGACCTAACTGGCATCGACTGGTTGATCGCCGGAGGAGAGTCCGGCCCAAGACACCGACCGGTCAACGTGGAGTGGATCCGCGCACTCAGAGACCAATGCCAGCAAGAGGAGGTTGCCTTCTTCTTCAAGCAGTGGGGGGGCAACCGCGCTAAATCCGGAGGACGTCTGCTCGACGGACGAGAGTGGAACGAGATGCCAACCGTCGCTTACGCTCAGAACGGGACCAAGAACGGAGCGACCAATGGCAAGGCAACGCGATCTACCCGATGACGCTGATGAGAAGTGGGAGCTTGACGTTCACTCTGCGGCGAAGCATGAGATTCTGCATCGCTACCTCGGTGCATGGCTCGCAATTCTTGGCCAAGGTCGTGGCGGGAGGCGTTGGCCCGAGCTGATCCTCGTTGACGGCTTCGCGGGCCGAGGCGTTTACATGGGGGGGCAGTCTGGCTCGCCCAAGATCATGTTCGACCGAGCGGTGCAAGTGGTCGAGGACGGCTTGGCTAAGAAGGTCTGGATCCGGGCTTCCGAGCTGAACGAGACGAACTTCCAATACCTCCGAGACGTGTGCTCTGAGTTGAGCCACGAGGCGGTTCGCATCGAACCGACACGAGAGAGCTTCGTCGCGATTGCAACACGACTCGTGGAGTGGGCCGAGAAGAGGCCCTCGTCACCTCCGATCTTCGTGTTTGTCGATCCCTATGGAGTCCGGGGCGTCCAACTCGATCTGCTTCGGCGTCTTCTCAAGATCGATCGCCTCGAAGTACTCCTCACCTTCATGGTGCGCGACCCGAGCCGCTTTCTCATGGAGGAGAACTACGAGGCGCCCATGACCGCACTTTTCGGGGGGGATGCATGGCGTGAGTGCATCAACGCCCCGAACCGTCCCCAGTGCCTGATGTTGAAGTTCCAGGAAGTTGTTCGGAACGACGTGGCGAAGCACGCGCTCGCATTCCGGGTCTACGAGGACGAGAAGATGACCATCCTCTACTACCTCGTGCACCTCACGAACAGCGATCTGGGTATGCGCGAGATGAAAGAAGCGATGGTTAAGAGTCATGGCGAGATGACGTTTTGGCCAGTCACCGTCAAAGACCCCGCCCAGCTCGAGCTAGAGGTGGGGGAGGGCAAGCCATATCCGACGCTCCAGCAGCACCTGCGCGAGAAGTACGCCGGCCGGACGCTCACGTTCGAGGATCTGCTCAATGACGACTACCCGAGCGGAGATGCATGGATCGAGTCGCACTACCGGTGGGCGATCAAGGGGATGGCCACGGGCGATGACCCCGACGTTGTTATCGACCGGAAGGTTCGGCTGACACCAAAAGGAAAGCCAGCAACGGGTCTGAAACTGCCTGACAAGATCACGTTCAAATAGGGCGTGGCGAAGAAGCGTCTAGCGCACGCGGCGCAGCGGCGTAGCGTCTAAACGCGGGCCGGGTGCCCGTGGGTGAGAGTCAATCGCGAATGGCGTTCAGCTAGCCCCCGGCCCCAGACTTCTCGATACCTTCGGTGAGTAATGGATTGGATCGTCGGCAGCTAAGGCCCTTGGAAATCCCGGCGTTTGCCGACGAACTCGGAATCACGCCAGCGATTGTTGTGACCAGTGCGACGCCTGCGTCGGCGAGCGCCTGGGTTATCTGGGGCTGCCAGACCTTAGGGTGCTCACGCGTGAGTCCGCGTGCCTCGCACAGCGCAGACATGAAGTGGTCGCTGTCGAAGGACTTACATTCGATGGCAGCGGCTCGTAGTTCTCCGACGCGAAGCCAAGCATCGAGCGCTGGCTGGTTGCTCTTATAGCGTTGCGACCGTCGATAAGCGGGCAGTTCACCGCCCCATTCGAGTGTCGGTTGACAGTGGCGACACCCACGACGGGGAAATTGCCAGTGCAGTTCTGTTATGTTTTATGGCAAGAAAACTTGCCATATTCCTTCACCCTTGGCTACCCTGCAGGCATGCCGAGTCACTCATCCACCAAGGGCCGCAGCGCCGCAGGAGCCGTGCGCGAACGCGTCAAGAGCGGGGGAGCCCGGTTCTGGAGGCACTCCGACTTTCAAGGGCTCCCACCGGCCGCTGTCGCGATGGCGCTCTCTCGCCTTGAGCGGGAGGACGTCTTGGAACGTGTGCGCAAAGGGGTCTACTACCGGCCCTCCCCGACATCGTTCGGCCCCAGCATCCCGGCGGCTAGCGCGGTCGCCGCGCACACGCTGCGCGCACCGCTTCATCCTGCAGGCCTGACTGCGGCTAGCGCCCTCGGTCTCACAACCCAGAATCCCCAGCGCCTCGAGTACGCAACTCCCGCTCCCGCCGCCCCCAGGGCGCTAAGTGATGCAGTGGTCCACACAGGACGGCCGGAAGCGCGGGCACGCCTTTCGGCCGAGGAAGGCGCGATCCTCGAGGTGTTGCGCGAGCGAGCACGCTCAAGTGACCTCTCCCCTGAGGAGACCGCGCAACGCCTGTTGCGGCTCCTCCGGGATGAGGAACGCTTCCGCCGCCTTAGCAACGCAGCGACCGCTGAGCCGCCACGCGTGCGCGCGATGCTTGGGGCACTCGGCGAGGAGCTGGGCATGCCGCAGACGCTGCTCGCCAAGCTGCGTAAGAGCCTCAACCCGCTCAGTCGCTACGACTTCGGTCACCTCGGGTCCTTGCCCACCGCGAAAGCTTGGCAGGCGAAATGATGCTGTTCGAGCATCCCGAGTTCGAGCAGGCGATGCTGCGCGCCGCCGAACGATTCCAGGTCAGCGAGCAGTTCATCGAGAAGGACTACTACCTGACCGAGATCCTGCGGATCGTTGCCGCCCATCTTGGCGAGCAGACGATGTTCAAAGGCGGCACGAGCCTCTCGAAGGGCTGGGGTTTGATCACGCGCTTCTCCGAAGACATCGACCTGTTCGTCGACCCCGAGAAGTTCGACGCTCGCCCGGGCAAGAACAAGGTAGACAGGATCCTGAAACACCTGAGCGAGACGGTCGCCGAGCATCCGGCACTGACGTGGCTCAGTGACGAGAGCACGACCATCGGCGGCTTGGGCCGCGAGGACCATTTCGCCTACGCAACCCGCTTCGCCGAGCTGCCCGGCATAGGTTCGACCGTACGGCTTGAGCCTGGTATCCAGAGCGGCAGATTCCCGACGGAGGTCGTCCCGATCACTTCGCTGATCGGGCAGTTCCTACAGGAGGAGGGTCTCGCAGAGATGGCCGACGACCTCACCGGATTCGAGATGACGCTCCTGCACTACCGCCGTACCTTCGTCGAGAAACTGTTCGCCCTGCACGGAAAGGTCGTCCGCCTTCAACAGGATGGCCATCCGCTCGCACGCGACGCACGACACTACGCCGATCTCTACGTCCTGGCAAACCAGCATGAGGTCCGCTCAATGCTCGCCTCAGACGAGTACCGACAGATCCGTGAGGACTACGACGAGAAGAGCCGCGCATTCTTCCCGAAGAGCCACCGGCCGCCCGATGATCTCTCCTTTGCTGAGAGTCCTGCACTGTTCCCCGACCCCGAGCTGCAAGCGGCTCTTGCGGCCGACTACGAGGCCCAGTGTCAGTTGCTGTTCTCGGGCGCGACGTATCCGTCATTCGACGAGGTTTTGACCCGCTTCACCGATATCCGCGAACTCCTGTAGCTGCTGGCCGGACCGACCGAGTCTGCGATGGAATGTCACTCTGGGAACAGCCACCGTGTGAGCGCAAAGCGGCGCCCGAGCGCGGAGTCGTCTCGGCTGCTTCGCCGGCGGCCGATGTGGGACTGAGAGGGGTTGGCTCGCGGTCGGAGGCATGGGGGCCGGCCGCACGGGGGCCGTGGGGAGGAGACTAGGCACTTGCATCTCAGCATCAGAGCGTCCAGATCCTCACTGGCAGTGATGTAGGCAAGCTCCGTATGGGTCTGGCAACTCGCATCAGGTCCGGGCTGCCGCTGGCGTCGTGCAGGATCCGCTGGCCCAGGGGCGCTGCGACTGGCCGAGCGACGAGGAGCCGCCGGTGAGCGTGCAGTCAGGTCAACATGGGCGGGTGCGCTCGAGCGTCGGTCTCGCAGAACTGCCGTATGTGTTTACACAGCTTCGGCCGCTTACCGCGGCGAAGTTCCTGAGCGAAGCGCGAAAGCGCGCCGTTCTCTTGATCGAGGAGCATCTCGAGGCCCTGCATCGGCTAGGCGTGCTCGTTCCGCTGTTCCGCGTTCGACGCGACGGTCGGAGAGTCGCGAATGTCGCGCGCCGCGACTTGAACGAGGCCCTCGATCTTGCCCACTGGGAGCCGACCTCACCTCAATCGTTGCTACACGCGAAGAGAGGCGGGCTGCTCTGCGACCCTGCCCGTGAAAGGTTCATCCCTCGACACCGAGTCCGGCACCGACTCGCCGACTCGACCATCACCTACCAGACATCGATCTATCTCAACTCGCCTTACCAACTCGGTCTGCTTCCCCTGATCCGAGAAGTGGTGCAAGACATGCGGTTCGAAGGGCAGGACCGGCTCGTCGGGGTTGTTCCGCGCAACTCGTTCGCGCTGCACTACTGGGGAGCGAGGGCCGCGCGGACGAGAGATCTTCTCATTGCTGCGACAGCACTTGAGCCTGTGTACTACCCACGGATTGTCGGGCGCATCAGTCTTCCGCGCGAGGTGGACTTCGAGCGCTACGACTCCTGGCGTCGAGCGCTGCCTCCCGGTCGGATCAAGCGCTGGCTCGGCGTCGGCAACAACTGGCTCCGCGAGGCGGCCTCAGACTTGCTGACCGAGGCAAGGCGCCGCGACCCCCTGGAGGACTGGACCGACCTGCTCTCACGCATCGAGCCGGGCAAGTGGTGGGACCTTCGAGGCGATGCGCGCAGCGCGCTCGACCTTCGGATCGCGGGCGAGCTCGTGCTCAGGTACTACGACGCACTCGTCGAGGCACGGCAAGCGCAGCCGCTCCCCACCGGAAGCCAAGGCTTCGCCGGTCCCTTCGGCGACCGACTCAAGCCTCAGCGGACGCTCGACGCGCTACTGATGGACTTCGGGCTCTCTCCGCATCCTCGCCTGGTGTTGGTGGTCGAAGGCGCAACCGAGCGCCTCATCGTTCCCCGGGTCATGCAGCTACTTGACGTCCGTGTCGAGCGGGACTTCATCTCGATTGAGGACGCGGGCGGGGTCGACCGCGACATCTCGTCACTGCTCACCTACTTGGCCCCACAGCTCTCAGGCGCGGGCAACGAGCGCCGCTATGTCCGCTACGAGCGTCCACCGAGCCGCTTTCTTGTTGTGTTCGACGCTGAGGGCACGTTTGCGACGAACGAGCAACGAAGGGAGCGGCGCCGCGCTTGGATCGAACGACTCATGGCTGCACTTCCTGAGGAGCGCCGCAACGAGCTCGTCCGAGAGCAAATTGCGCGGCTTGTCTTTGTGGATACCTGGAACAGGCGCGGAGATAGTTTCGAGTTTGCGCACTTCACCGATCTCGAGCTGGCTAGGGCGGTTCATGACCTCGATCGGCGAACTGACCGACCGTCGGTCGAGACGATGACGCAGGCACTCAAGAGCATCCGAGTGGCGCGAGGAAACATCGATGGCGTCCTCGACGACGCCCGCGTGCCGAAGCCCCGGCTCGCGGATGCGCTTTGGCCAACACTTGAGCGGAAGATCCAGAGGGCACGTCCCCGTGGCACCGCGCGCCGCATACCAGTCGTTCGGACGGTCATGCGTGCGGTACGGCTCGCACAGGAGCTGCCGCGACGAAACTTTGTCCTCGTCTTAGAGCGCGAGGGCTGACCACCGTGCTGCCAACGGCGCTGCGTCGACGACCAAGCCCGGGCTCATGATCCCGTCCACCCGCCCGTCGCGTCCGCACCGCCGCGCCGACACGTTCGCGTTTGGGAGCGGCGATGCGTGGCGGCCGCTGCGCTTGGTGCTCGATGACGACACGCTTACGCCCGCTGAGTCAGCCGAGCTCCTCGCGTTTGGCCACTATCCCGAGGTCGAGCTGGTGCGGACCGCACCGGACAACGTGCCGCGGCTCGAGATCGAGGAGCCGAGGGAGGACTTCGTACCGATCCGTAGGGTCGGGAACGGTGTCGGCGCGTTCTCGGTCTGGCACGCTGCTCGGCTGCGCGCACAGGCCCAAGAGGTCGCGGGCCAGGTCGAGATCACCGAGGAAGACGCCTACCGCGCGCTTGTCTTCACGCGAGCGGCCGAGGGGGCTGATGCCGACGGCTTCGTTACGAACCACGACTTCCTTCGCACGGAGTACCGCCTCCGGGACGCCTCTGTCTACACGCCGGTCGAGGCCATGGCGCTTGTAGGCCTCGCAATGCGGTTGCACGGAAACCAGAGCATTGGCGCCGACCTCACCGACCTCCGCCTTAGTGGTTCGACGTACCACTTCGTCCTCGGGCGAGAGCTGACCCACGCCGGCTGGCGATGGTTCAGCGGCTGCGTCGCCACGTCGCACGCGACCAAAGACGACACCGCGATCAACCTCGGTCAGGCGGCGCTCGAACGGTTCCAGCGCGTGCTGCAGATCCGCGACCGCCTCCATGCGCAGGCGAAGATCCCCTCGACGCCGACAGTCGGCGACGAACTCGTCTTCCAGTTCGAGACGCTCCTTCTATTCCTCTCGGCCACGTTCGATGCTGCTGCCCGCGTCGCGCACCTCGTCTACTTCGGCGGCGACTACGAGGAGGCGGGCTGGCGACGCGGCGACTGGGCAAAGCGGCTTGCCGCGGCTGAGCCTGCGCTGGCCGCGTTGGTCGCAGACGGAACGCCGGGAGGGACGGTCTTGAAGTTGATCGCGCGCATGCGCAACACCATCCACGGGGAGGCGCTGCGACCGATCACCTTGCAGTCCAGCGGACGACCGACGGAGAACCCCATTCAGCTCGGAGCGAAAGATGCGGCGAATGCGGTCGCCGACATCGTGTTCCTCGGCGACGACCCGGCGGCGTGGGGTCTTCGCCAGGAACACAGCCGGACATATCTCAGCGCCGACCGCTATGCGGAATGCCTCCTCCCCCGCGCCGTCTCGGTTCTCAACGACCTGATGGCGGCAACGGCGATCGAGCGACTTCCGAGCGTGGACTCACAGAAGCTGATGATTCCTCCAACGAACACCCCGTCGCCGAAGCCACTCGAGGACATGTTCAGCTTCGAGATTCGCCAACGCGTGAGGAGACTCGGCGGGTTCTAATGCGACGCCGAGCCTGGAGGCCCGTCGGCTCGCCGGATCGTAGTACCGGACGGATGATGCGGTGGTGGCGGGCCAGGCGCTCTCCGAGAGCGCGCCTCCTATCCCCGCGTGACCTTCCACACGCCGGGTGGCATTAGGAGGAACTCGGGGTCGGTTGCAGCCGATAGCGGCGGACGCGCGACCGACTGGAACGCTCCAGGCTCAAAGTGCAGGCACGGCCCCTCGTACCAGGACACCTCGCGGTGAGAAACCGGCGGCAGCGCACCGATGTCAAGCCCGGCGCTCAAGTCGCGCGGCCAGAGTCGCGTTGCGCGGCTGTCCGCCTCGAGTGGATGCTCGATCTCCCAGCCCGGATGGTAGACGAGCTCGATGTCGAGGAATCCGGCATCGAGGAAGTCCATACCGTGCGCGAACACCTGGAACTTCGTGGTTCGCCCGTCAGCCACGATCGTGGGCAACGGGATGCGATACGTGGGCGAGCCGTCCTGCCCGAGAGTCTTCGTCGCCCACACCGATAGCCCGTCCGGGGGCGGCTGCGAGGTCACGGTCCACCCATAGATGTCCTTGGGCAGCGCACCGAGGTCCCACCGCTTGAGCGCCGCCTTCCAGCCCGGGTCAGAGACCTCCACGCGGGGGTGCGCTGTCAGGAGCCAGGTCTTAAGCACCCAGAGGGCGAAGTCGTCTGCCTCCGACGGAGTCAGCGAGAGACGCCCTCCCCACAGACCGCGCACGATCGGCTTTGCCGGTTCCTCAAAGCGACGGTTCAGCCGAGGGTTGCAGTCCACGTCGCAGACGGGGAGTTTCGTCCTCGGAAAAGAGACTTGGGAAGGTCGAGGCGTTCCGTCCGGCTTGCGAGCGGGCTCGCCTCCCTCGTACGTCGTGTATTCCCCGAGGATCGCGTGGAACGGTTGGAGGTACCACTGCGGCTGCGTGTGTTCTCCCTTGCGCGAGGCAGGGTGCTTTCCACACAAGACGCACGTCTTTGGCATAGACGCACTATTACCGCCATCGCCCGAGCCTTCGCCTTGATGCTTCTCAGCGGCCGGCGGCGAAGGTCGGCGGAGCACGTCGCCCGCCGAGGATCGCAAGCGCGTCGTCTTCCGAGATCGACGGCGCCAACTGAAGAGCGGTCGTCGGCCTGCGAGCTGACGACCGCAACCGGACCCAGCACGGTCCAGGTGGTGTTTCAGAATCAGGCAACGACTCCATCCCGCGTACATCCCGCACGAGGTCGGCGGAGCCTCCCGACGGAACCCGACAATCCCCGGAAGTCGACCAATGAAAATCCCTGCTCTCGTGTGAAATCCTCGACTAGACGGGGTCAGCCCCGGAAGGCCGTATCGGGCTTTGCAAGCCGGAGGTCGCCGGTTCGATCCCGGCACGCTCCATGAAATACCTGCAAATTGGCATATTTTGGTTGTCTGATGGGCGAGATTGCGGCCCCACCTGCGTGCCCTTGGCCCGGGCTGACGCCGGCAAAACCGGCTTGTAGCCGGAAATTCCCGCAAGTCTGACCTCCGGCTATATCTGGAGGGCGGCCATCACGTCTCCTATTTGGAATACGTAAGCGTTCACCCCCTGATGGGCTTCGTGGGAGAGGACGGGCATGTGTGGTGCCTGCTTGTGGTCGGGAGGGGTCGCGGAGCGGGCGTCGAAGATGCTGAGTTGTTGTCACTTCTATGAGCAGGGACCTCGCTCCCGGCGGCGAATTGGCGCCCCATGGAGCGCGCGCAGGCAGAGGCGATTCTCGACGGCGAGCGGGAGACGGCGGTCGCTCTGCTCATGCGGGTGGGCGAGCTGATCGAGGCGAACCGGCTACTCGAGGCTCGCGTCGCCGAGCTCGAGCGGCGGCTCAACCGCAACTCGCGCAACTCCTCGCTGCCGCCCTCGCAGGATCCGCCCTCGGCGCCGCCGCGCCCGCCCAAACCAGCCTCGGGGCGCAGGCGGGGCGGCCAGCCCGG
>Ga0136613_10000089_pt1 | contig 32387 bp, 34 predicted proteins | sample AntDrymUQ2722106_2_FD_106649 | JGI IMG/M metagenome (GOLD analysis project Ga0136613, IMG submission 106649) | Polar desert sand microbial communities from Dry Valleys, Antarctica - metaG UQ272 (21.06) | ecosystem: Environmental > Terrestrial > Soil > Desert | place: Antarctica: Dry Valley... | reverse complement strand
GTCTTCGACTGAGCTTGTGTTGGAACAACACAAGCTGTTCGAGCGCGGCTTCGTTGCGCAGGCCGAAGGGCGCTTGTGTTTCTGAAACACAAGGTCTCGCGTACGCTCGCCACGTGAACGGCGACGGGATCTTACTCGCTCGGCCCGAGACGGTTGGGCCGGGGATCCCGCTCGCGGTCAAGGATCTCTTCGACACGGCCGGATTGGCGACGACATACGGGTCCGGCATCTTCGCCGACCACGTACCGAGCGCGACGGCCCCAGCAGTCGCGGCGCTCGAGGAGGCCGGCTACGCCCTCCTCGGGAAGACGAACCTGCATGAGTTCGCTTACGGCACGACCTCGGAGAACCCGCACTTCGGCGCCGTCCCCAATCCGGCCGCGCCGGGGCGGGTCTCCGGCGGGTCGAGTGGCGGCTCGGCAGCCGCGCTCGCCGCAGGGCTCGCCGACGCGGCGCTCGGCACCGACTCGGCCGGCTCGATCCGGATTCCAGCGGCGTGCTGCGGAGTCGTCGGCTTCAAGCCGACCTACGGGCTCGTCTCGCTGGAGGGCTGCTGGCCGCTCGCTGCGAGCTTCGATACGGGTGGGCCGATGGCTCGAGAAGTCGCCGGCTGCGAGGAGCTGCTCGAGCCCCTCGCCGCGGACTACAAGCCCGCGCCCCTCGAATCGCTGGCGGAGCTCGAGGTCGCTGTCGCTTGGACGGAGCTCGCCGATCCGCTCGTGCGCGCGCGCGTCGAGGCGGCGGCCGCCCACTTCCCGCGCCGCCGGGTCGTCGAGCTCCCGTTCCCCGACCCTGCCGTGTACGCGCCGTTCATGCGCGAGGTCGCCGACGTCCACCGCGAGCTCTTCGCCCAGAACGCGGAGAGCTACGGCGAGGACGTGCGGATCAAGGTCGAGCGCTGCCTCGACGTGCGCGACTCCGAGGTGGAGCGAGGAATACGGCGGCGCGCGGAGTACGCGGACCGGATGAGCGAGGCGCTCGACGGCCTCGACCTCGTGCTGACGCCGACGCTGCCGATCGTCGCCCCACTGCTCGGCGCGGGCGGAATCGGCGACCTCGAGGTACGCGAGTCGCTGATCCGCTTCACGTTCCCGTTCTCAGCGCTCGGCTGGCCCGCGCTGGCGCTCCCGTGCGGCGCTGCCGAGGACGGTCTCCCGGCATCCGTTCAGCTCGCGGGCCACGCAGGCGCCGACGCGCTCGTACTCGCCGCGGGCCGGCTGCTCGAGGCGACGCTGTGACGCCAGAGCTCGCCTTCGCGCTCTCCCTCGCGGACGACGCCGACGAGATCACGCTTGCCCGCTTCGGGGCGCGCGATCTACGAGTCGAGACGAAGCCCGACCTGACACCCGTCTCGGAGGCGGACCGGGCCGTCGAGGAGCGGCTGCGCGAGCGCATCGCGGCCGAGCGGCCGGGCGAGCGTGTGCTCGGCGAGGAGCTCGGCCTCTCAGATACCGGGGGCTCAGGCGAGGGTGAGCGATGGATCGTCGACCCGATCGACGCGACGAAGAACTACGTCCGCGGAATCCCGATCTTCGCGACGCTGATCGCCCTCGAAGATCGCGTCGCCGTCGTCTCGGCGCCCGCGCTCGGCAAGCGCTGGTGGGCGGTGCGCGGGCAGGGCGCGGTCGCGGACGGCCGCTCGCTCCGCGTCTCGAGGATCGAGCGGATCGAGGACGCCGTACTCACGTTCACAAGCCTCCACGGCATGGACGAGCGCTTCCGCGCGCTCGCTGAGCGGAGCTGGGCGCCACGCGGGTTCGGCGACTTCTGGCAGTACATGCTGCTGGCGGAGGGCGCGGTCGACGTCTGCGTCGAGGTCAAGGCGAATCTCTGGGATCTCGCGGCGCCGAAGCTGATCGTCGAGGAGGCCGGCGGCAGACTGACCGACCTCACGGGCGCCGATCGCGCGGACGGCGGCAGCGCGCTCGCCTCGAACGGCCTCCTCCACGACGAAGCGCTCAGCGCGCTGAACGGCTGAGCGCTCGATCGTGAGACGACGCTAGACGCCGGCGGTCTCGGCGGCCTCTCGACTCTCGTCGCGAAGCCGTCGGATCAGATCCGCTACGTCTGCGACCTCCTGCTCGAGATCCTTCTGATGCTCCTCGAGCTTGCCGAGGAGTTCGTCGCGGTTGGGGTAGCGGGCCCGCAACGAGCGGTGGCCGCGTCTTCCGTGTCCGTGGCTATGTCCTTTGCACATGTTCACCTCCTCTCGATTGGTCGAGAAACTGATCGATCCGCGCGCGAGTGGCTTCGAGCGCTCCAACCCAGGCGGAGAGCAACTGCCGGCCCGCATCGCTGATCGAGTAGGTGCGTCTCGCCGGCCCGGGCAGCTCAGCGTCCCAGGCGGAGGTGACGATGCCGTCGGCTTCGAGCGCCCGCAGGAAGCGGTAGAGGTTCCCGGCGTCGACGCTCTCGGCGCCCAGTAGCGCCGGCAGCCGTTCAAGCAGCTCGTAGCCGTGAGTCGGACCCTCGGCCAGGATCACCAACACAGCCGGCTCGGCGAGCCGGGCGACGCGGGCGTCCACGACCCACTCGCCCTCCACGAGCCGTCGGTGCCGGGCACTGCGAGATCGCTTCATGCCGCGCATCATACATGTAACGGACACTTAGATGTTAGTGCACGACCTGTCTCGCCCGGACATGTCGTAGGGACTGTCCCTCGGACATGTCTCGTTCAGACCCGTCGAGAGAGGACGGTGGGCGACGCATGCACGAAAGCACAAGCCCCCGGCTCGGCTCAGGCCACCTTGACCGAAGCTTCGTAGATCGGATCGCGGCCGAAGAGGTCGAGCTCCGCGGAGAGCAGGTCGCTCGCTGTCGGAGGGCCGCCGAGCGGGGCATCGACGGCCACACCGTCCACGGCAACCCGCGTCAGCTCCTTCGCCGAGCGCCGCGTCAGCGCCACCTCTCGCCGCAACCGGGAGCGAAGCCAACCGGCAAGCAGGAGCGCGTCCGCCTTCGGCCCCGTCACCGACAGCCGCTCGGCCTTCTTGATCCCGGGCCAGAGCGCTGCGAGCCGCCCGCGCCAGTCGCGCGCCCGACCCCAAGCGATATCCGAAACGGCGACCCGATCGAAGAGCAGAGCAAGCTGCTCGTACGCAGCCGGAACCCCTGTCCACTCGGACGAGTCGACCACCAGCCGATCGCAGACTCCGACGAGCTGCTCGAGCTCCGGCTCGCCCCATGGCGGCTCCCCGCGCCAGCGGCAGAACGTGGGCAGATCGGAGATCAGGAGCGGCTGCACGATCGAGGCCGGCGCCTGCGCCCGCTTCCCGCCGAGCCGGAGCTCGATCACCTCCGAGCAAACCTCTCGCGTGACGCCCGCCATCGCGAAGCACCGCATCGAGACCGTCACGTCGATTCCGGTCTTCGCCCGAGGCTCGGGAAAGAGGAGGATCGTCCGCGAGGGGTGGCGCTCGTCCAGGCCGGCGAGCGTCCTTCGCGCCGCGTCGGCCCACTTCGGCGGCGCCCACGCAACGTGAGTCATCACGCTCGTGCGCAGGTCCGGGGTGCCGTCCGCGGCCTCCTGCTCTCGCAGCTCCCCGAGTTGCCGCTCGACGTCGGTGACAACGCTCAATGCCGCCTCCAGCTCCGCCCGTCGCGGTGGATCAGCTCGTCGGCGCTGCGCGGCCCCCAGGTGCCGGCCTCGTAGTTCGGGAAGTTGGGCCGGTCGCGCCGCCAGGCGGCGACGATCGAGTCGACGAGCTCCCACTGCTCGTCCACCTCGTCGGCGCGGGTGAAGAGCGTCGCATCCCCGAGCATCGCGTCCAGGATCAGCCGCTCGTAGGCCTCGGGCAGGCCGGTGCGGAAGGCGCCCCCGTAGAGGAAGTCCATGTGCACCGTGCGGATCGACATTCCCTGGCCCGGCACCTTCGCGCCGATCGCGAGCGAGACGCCCTCGTCCGGCTGGACGTGGATCAGGAGCACGTTCGGCCGCAGCCCGTCGCCCGCGATCTCCGCGAAGGGCGGGTGCGGCGCACGTTGGAACTGGATCGCGATCGTCGTCTCGCGCCGCGCCAGCCGCTTGCCCGCCCGGACGTAGAACGGTGTGTCGGCCCAGCGCCAGTTGTCGACGTAGAGCTTCGCGGCTACGAAGGTCTCGGTCGTGGACTCGGCCGCGACGTCCGGCTCGTCGCGGTAGCCAGGCACCTCCTCGCCCTCAACGAAGCCACGGCCGTACTGGCCGCGGACGACGGACTTCGGACCCGGCGTGTGCAGCGACCGGAGCACCTTCACCTTCTCGTTCCGGACCGAGTCGGCGGTGAAGTCGATCGGCGGCTCCATCGCGGTCAGCGCGATCAGCTGGAGCAGGTGGTTCTGAAAGATGTCGCGGACCGCCCCCGCCGATTCGTAGAAGCCGGCGCGCCCCTCGACCCCGATCGACTCGGCGACCGTGATCTGGACATGGTCGATGAACTGCCGGTTCCAGATCGGCTCGAAGATCCCGTTCGCGAAGCGAAGCGCGAGCATGTTCTGGACTGTCTCCTTGCCGAGGTAGTGGTCGATCCGGAAGACCTCGTCCTCGCGGAACCACTGCTTCAGGATCCCGTTCAGCTCGTCTGCGGAGGCGGCGTCGTGCCCGAACGGCTTCTCGACGATCAGCCGCGTCCAACCGTCGTCCCCGCGCCGCTCCCCGAGCTCGTTGACGATCGTCTCGAACGCCGCGGGCGGGACGGCGAGGTAGTAGACGCGGTTGCCCGACGTACCTCGGTCCGCGTCGAACGAGCGCAGCACCTCGAGCACCTCGTCCTCGCCGTGGTCGTCGGCGAAGTCGGTCGCGACGTAGGTCATCGAATCCGCGAGCGCGCTCCAGACGTCCTGCTTGAACGGATCGCGACCGTGGTCCTGGACCGCCTTCTTCATCGCCGCCGTCCATTCCTTCGTCGTCTGCTTGGTGCGGGCCACGCCCACGATCCCGAACGACTCCGGGAGCAGCCGCCTGAACGCAAGCGAGTAGAGCGCCGGGAAGAGCTTGCGCGAGGTGAGATCCCCGGAGGCGCCGAAGATCACAAGCGCGCACGGCTCCGGTGTGCGCCGGAGCCGCAGGCCCTCGAGGAGTGGATTCTCGGCCGAGCTCATCGCGGGTCCGGGCTCGCCTTCGCTTCCTCCACGGCTTTCACCGCGTGGCCGCCGAACTGGTTGCGCAGCGCAGCCTGGACCTTGGCCGAGAAGTCGATGTCCCGCCGAGATGCGAACCGCGCGTAGAGAGCGGAGGTGATCGCCGGCAGAGGAACGTTCTCGTTGATCGCCTCGTTGATCGTCCACCGGCCCTCGCCGGAGTCCTCGACGTAGGGTGCGATGTCGTCCAGCTGGTCGCCGTGCTTCTCGAGCGCCGCGCAGAGGAGCTCGAGCAGCCAGGAGCGAACGACGGAGCCGTAGCGCCAGATCCCCGCGACCTCGCTCAGGTCGAGGTCGAACTCCGAGTGGTGCATCAGCTCGAAGCCCTCCGCGTACGACTGCATCAGGCCGTACTCGATTCCGTTGTGGACCATCTTCGTGAAGTGCCCCGCCCCGCAGGCGCCCACGTGGGCGAAGCCGTACTCCGGCGCGAGCGACTCGAAGATGGGAGTCAGCCGCTTCACCGGCGCCTTGTCGCCGCCGGCCATCAGACAGAAGCCGACCTCGAGCCCCCAGATCCCACCCGACACCCCTACGTCGACGAACGAGATCTTCTGCTTGCGCGCCTCCTTGTAGCGTCGCTGCGAGTCGCGGAAGTTCGCGTTGCCACCGTCGACGATCGTGTCGCCGGGCTCCAGGATCCCGAGCAGCTTCTGGAACGTGTCCTCGGTGACCTTCCCGGCGGGCACCATCATCCAGACGTGTCGCGGCAGCTCGAGCTGCTTCGCGAGCGCGCGCAGCGTCTTCGCCGTCGACTCCACGTTCGGGTCGTAGGTCGCGATCTCGTGGCCTGCCTGCTCGAGCCGCTTCGTCATCCCGGAGCCCATCCGGCCCAGGCCGACCATTCCGATCTTCATTCGACCTCCTCGAGTCGTAGACGGATCACGCGCCGGTCGTTCTCTTCGAGTGCGGCGAAATCACCGGCTGCCTGCGAGCGGATCAGGCGGCCGAAGCCGAAGTCCTTACCCGGGATCGCCAGCTCCTCGCCGGTCTCGTCGACGACCTGGACGAACAGGCCGGTGTTCGGCCCGCCCTTGTGGAGCTGCCCGGTCGAATGGAGATAGCGCGGCCCGAGTCCGGAGGTGACGACACAGCCGGTCGCGTGGGCGCGCTCGAGGAGCGGCGAGAGCTCGTTCTCTCGGGCAGGGTCGATGAACGCCTGGATGCAGACGTAATCGCCGTCCTCCGCCTGCGCGAGCAGCTCGTCGAGCTCGCCGCGCGGTCCGACGTCCGCGTCTCCCGCTGCGAGAACCTCGTTCGTCTTGTCCTTCGCCGCCTGCACGTTCGGCTGATCGAAGGGATGGATCTCGAGCACGTGGCCGGCGACCGCGGTCGCGAACTCCCACCGGTAGAACTCGGCTCCGAGGTCGTACGAGTCGTCGAGCAGAAGCTCGCCGCACTGGCGATCGCGCCCTTCGAGGGACTCGCCCGGCGCCGGGACGAGGCCCTTGCCCTGCTTCCCGGTCGATTCGGCGAGGAGCTGCTCGGCCCAGAGCCCGAACCCGGTCGAGCTTGCGTCGAGGCAGACCTTGTCGCGGCCCTCGCGCCAGCCCTCGCCAAGCCGCAAGCCGAGCTCGAAGCCGGGATTGAAGTCCTCGCCGCGGCAGGCATCCATCATCACGGCAGCGCGGTCGAGGAAGCGATCCAGCTCGACGCCGAGCAGAGCGGCCGGAACCAGCCCGAACATCGACAGGGCCGAGTAGCGACCGCCGATCTCGGGCTCGCCCGCGAAGACGGCTCGGAAGCCGCGCTCGGTCGCGATGCGCTCGAGCTCGGAGCCTGGGTCGGTGATCGCAGCGAACTGCGCCCCGCGGCCGCCCGTCTGCTCCCAGAAGTACTCGAGGTGCGAACGGGTCTCGAGCGTCGAGCCGGACTTGGACGAAACGAGAAACAGCGTCCGTTCGAGGTCGAAGCTCTGCGCCAGACGACGGATCGCCAGGGGATGCGTCGTATCGAGGACGTGGAACGACTCGACCTCGAAGGCGCGGCGCAACACCTCGGGAGCCAGGCTCGAGCCGCCCATTCCGACGAGTACGGTGGCGTCGAACTGCTCTCTCGCACCGTCGGCGAACGCGTTCAGCTCCTCGACATGGGGTCGAATGCGTTCGACGACGTCGAGCCAGCCGAGCCAGCGATCCTCGTCGCCGCCGGTCCAGACGGAGGCGTCGTATGCCCAGATGCGCTCGACGAGCGACTTCACGCTGCGGCAAGCTCCGACCGCTTCGCGCGGATCCCCTCGAGCAGCTCCTCGAACGAGTCGGCGAACTTCTGGACGCCTTCGCGCTCGAGCGTGTCGGTCACGTCGTCGTAGTCGATCCCGGCCTCGCGGAGCGAGACGAGGAGCTGCTCGGCCTCCTCCACGTCACTCGTGAGCGAGTCGGGCTTGACGTCGCCGTGGTGTTGGAAGGCGACGATCGTCTCGGCGGGCATCGTGTTGACGGTCTCCGGGCCGATCAGCTCCTCGACGTAGAGAACGTCGCGGTAGGCAGGGTTCTTCGTCGAGGTCGACGCCCAGAGGCAGCGCTGCTTCGTCGCGCCCTTCGCCGCGAGCGCCTCCCAGCGCGGCCCGGAGAACGCCTCGAGATAGTGCCGATAGGCGAGCTTCGCGTTCGCGATCGCGAGCTTGCCCTGAAGAGCCGAGTTGCCAGCCGCCTCGAGCCGCTTGTCTGCCTCGGTATCGACCCGCGAGACGAAGAAGCTTGCGACCGACGCGACCGGCTTCGGGTGGCCGCCGTCCTCGACCAGCCGCTCGAGCCCGCGCAGATACGCCTCGACGACCGCCTTGTAGCGCTCGAGCGAGAAGATCAGCGTCACGTTGATCGACTTGCCGCGCGCGATCGAGTCCTCGATCGCGCCGAGGCCCGGCTCGGTCGCCGGGATCTTGACGAACAGGTTCGGCCGGTCGACGTCCTCGTGGAGGCGCATCGCCTGCTCGAAGGTGCGCTCGCGGTCGTAGGCGAGCGTCGGATCGACCTCGAGCGAGACGTAGCCGTCCTGGCCCCCACCGCCGTCCCAGACCGGGCGCAGGAGGTCGCAGGCATCCTTGATGTCCTCAATCGCAAGCCGGAGGAAGATCTCGGTCGGGTCGTCCTCGCTCTTCGCGACCTCGCGCAACTGCTCGTCGTACCAGTCGCCGGTCGCCATCGCCTTCTGGAAGATCGAGGGGTTCGAGGTGACGCCGACGACGGCGTCCTCCTCCATCAGGCGCGCCAGCTCGCCCGTCTCCAGCATCTCCCGCGAGAGCGAGTCGATCCAGACGCTGACGCCCTGCTCGCTCAGCTCGTGCAGTCGTGACTTCGCCATCTGCTTTTCAACTCCTCTTTGTAAAGAAACTATGATCCTTGTCTGCTGCCGTCTCTGCGACCGTGTCTGCGACCGGCGCAGTCACGATCCACCCCCTGCGCAGTCACGATCCACCCCCTCGCTCGAGGGCGGCGACTTTCTTGAGCCGCGCCACGTAGCGTTCGCCGCCGTCGAAGCGCGCTTGTAGAAACGCTCGGACGAGCTCGGCGGCGAGCTCGCCGCCGACGATCTCCGAGCCCAGGCAGAGCACGTTCATGTCGTCGTGCTCGACCCCCTGGTGCGCCGAGTAGGCGTCGTGGCAGACCGCCGCCCGGATTCCCGCGAGCTTGCAGGCGGCGACCGAGGCGCCGACGCCCGAGCCGCAGACGAGGATCCCGCGTCCGGCCCGCTCCTCCAGGATCGCCTCGCCGAGCTCGCGCGCCTTGTCGGGATAATCGATCCGCCGGGTGTCGGTGTCCGTGCCGAGGTCGACTATCTCGTGCCTGCCCTCGGCGAGCGCCGCGAGCACGCGCTCGCGCAGCTTGACGCCGCGATGGTCGAATGCGACCGCGACTTTCATCGCTCGCTACGTTACGACAAACGACGAGCGAGGAGCCGACCATGGACGAGCGCGAGCTCTGGCGAGAGCTGGGACAGCAGCTGAGAGTCGACGCGGTGCGGGCGAGCGCCAAGGCGGGCTCGGGACATCCGACCTCCTCGATGTCGGCTGCCGATCTCGCAGCCGTGCTGCTCGCGAGCCACTTCCGGTACGACTACGAGCAGCCGAAGAGCCCCGCGAACGACCGCCTGATCTTCTCGAAGGGGCATGCGTCCCCGCTCGTCTACGGCCTCTTCCGGGCGGCCGGCGCGATCTCCGAGGAGGAGTTCATGACCTACCGGCAGTTCGGGTCGCGGCTGGAAGGTCACCCGACGCCCATGCTCCCGTGGGTGGACGTCGCGACGGGCTCGCTCGGTCAGGGTCTGCCGATCGGCGTCGGCCTCGCGCTCGCCGGCAAGAAGCTCGACCGGCTGCCGTTCCGCACCTGGGTGATCTGCGGCGACAGCGAGCTGGCCGAAGGCTCGATGTGGGAAGCGCTCGACGCCGCGTCGTTCGAGCAGCTCGACAACCTGACGGCGATCGTCGACGTCAACCGGCTCGGCCAACGGGGCGAGACGCGTCACGGCTGGGACGTCGACACGTACGCGGAGCGGTTCCGTGCGTTCGGCTGGCACGCGATCACGATCGATGGCCACGACGTCGACGCAATCCATCGCGCTTACGAGGAGGCGGAGCAGACCTCGGGGCAGCCGACAGCCGTGATCGCACGCACGCTCAAGGGCAAGGGCTACTCGAAGATCGAGGATCAGCCCGGCTGGCACGGGAAGGCGATGTCCGAGGAGGACGCGCAGGAGGCGCTGCAAGAGCTCGGCGGCGTCCGCAACATCGTCGTCGAGGTGCCCAAGCCATCCATCGGCGCCGCGCACAGCTTCGAGCGGGGCGGCGCGGAGTGGCCGCGTTACGAGCTCGGGTCGAAGGTCGCGACGCGAAAAGCCTACGGCGAGGCGCTCGCGGGCCTCGGGGGCGAGGATCCGCGCGTCGTTGCGCTGGACGGCGAGGTCGACAACTCCACGTACTCGGAGTTCTTCGGCAAGGCGTTCCCCGAGCGCTACTTCGAGATGTACATCGCCGAGCAGCAGATGATCGGAGCGGCGGTCGGGATGCAGATCATCGGCTGGAAGCCCTTTGCGGCCACGTTCGCGGCGTTCCTCTCGCGGGCCTACGACTTCGTGCGCATGGCCGCGATCTCGCAGGCGACGATCAAGCTCTGCGGCTCCCACGCCGGCGTCTCGATCGGCGAGGACGGCCCCTCCCAGATGGCGCTCGAGGACATTGCATCCCTCCGAGCGATCAACACCTCGACGGTGCTGTACCCCTGCGACGGCAACCAGACCGCCGCGCTCGTTCGCGCCATGGCCGACCTCGACGGGATCTCGTACCTGCGGACGACCCGCGCAGACACGGAGGTGCTCTACGCAGCCGACGAGGACTTTCCGATCGGCGGCTCGCGGACGCTGCGCGAAGGCGATGACGTCACCCTGATCGGCGCCGGGATCACGCTCCACGAAGCGCTGAAGGCGGCGGAGACGCTGGCCGGCGACGGGATCGAGGCGCGCGTGATCGATCTCTATTCGGTCAAGCCGGTCGACGCCGAGACGCTGCGCACGATCTCGTCCCCGATCGTCACCGTTGAGGATCACCGGCCCGAAGGAGGGCTCGGCGACGCCGTGCTCGACGCGCTCGCCGACCAGGACGAGCGGCCGCGCGTCGTAAAGCTTGCCGTCCGGGAGCTACCGCACTCGGGCAAGCCGGCGGAGCTGCTCGACGCGGCCGGGATCGACGCCGCGCACATCGCGGAGGCCGCGCGCGGCCTCGTCCGCGAACGGGATCAGGTTACGGTCTCGTAGAGCAACCGCTGCCGCTCGCGGGCGGCACGATGTGCCTCGAACCGCTCGAGCCGTGGCTCGAACCGCCGGCCGAGCGGCGCCGGCGGCGGCGATTCTCCCAGCCGCTCGAGCGCAAGGAGCGCGGCTCCGCGTGTCGACGCCTCGGCGACGGCCGAGAGCGTCACGGGTCGCTCGAGCACGTCCGCGAGGATCTGCGCCCAGTCCGGATTGTGGTGCAGCGCGCCGCCGCTCCCCACGATCTCCTCGACCTCCGGCAGGAGCTCGCCGATCTCGGCCAAGCGGTATGCGACGCCCTCGAGCGCCGCCCGCACGAGGTCGCGCGGCGTCGTCTCGAACGAGAGACCCGAGACGATCCCCCGCGCGGCGGCGTTCCAGCCGGGGCTCCGTTCGCCGCCGAGGAGCGTCAGGAAGTCGAGCGGAGGTGAAGGCTCGTCCGCCATCCCGGCGGTCTCAACCGACCCGGCGAGCCGCTGGAGCCAGTCGAGCAGGTTGCCGCCGTCGGAGATCGAGCCGCCCTCGCAGACGCGCGCGTCGTCGAGTCGGTAGAGGAAGAGGCCGGGTCGCGGGGCGCTCGGCTCGTGCACGGTTCGCAGCGCGCCGGACGTCCCGATCGTGAGCGCCGCGCGCTCCCGGCCGAGTACGCCCGAGCCGAGGTTCGCAGCGGCGCCGTCGCCGAGAACGAGCTCGTCGGAGAGCTCCGGGAGCTGCTCCTCGCGAACGCCGAGCGCCTCCAGCAGCTCGCCGTCCCAACGGCCGTCGAGTCCCAGCAGACCGGTGCCGCTCGCCATCGAGAGGCTCGTCCGACCGTCGGTCAGCAGATCCGAGAACGAGGCGTAGCGCGCAGCCCGTACGCCGCTCGCCTTCAGGCCGGCGATCTTCATCGGCCAGAAGCTCGGATGGAGCGGGCAGCCGGTACGCGCATGCACGGCGGCGGAGTCGAGCGGAACCTCGGCCGCCACGTCGAGCTGTCGCCAGGTGAGGAGCGGCGTGATCGGCCGACCTTGCCGGTCGAGACAGACGAGGCTGTGCCAGAACGACGAGATCGCGACGGCGTCGACCGGGCCGTCCAGCCCGCGCCGCGCCTCCCGCATCGCGTCTCGCGCCACCGCGAGCAGCTCGTCGGCGTCGAACTCGCCCAGCCGTCCGGAATGGCCGCGCGTCGTCGTATAGCGCTCTTGGTGCCCGACGCCGGGCACGCACTCCGCCCGCTCGTCGTAGACGCGAGTTCGTGCGGAGGATGTGCCGACATCGAGAGCCAGAACGCGCATTACCCTGGGAGCATGGCAGTCCTCATCGCAGCCAACCTCCGGAAGGAGCACTCGGGCGACCCGCTCTTCGACGGCGTCTCGTTCAAGGTCGAGCGGGGCGATCGCCTCGCGCTCGCCGGGCCGAACGGGGCCGGGAAGACGACGCTGCTGCGCGCGCTGATGGGCGAGACGGAGCTCCAGGGCGGCGAGCTCGCCTGGGAGAAGGGCGCGCGCGTCGCGCTCCACGACCAGCGGCCGCCGCGTCTGAACGGCCAGACGCTGCGCGAGTACGCCCTCTCGGGCGCCGCAGACCTCGTCGCCGCCGAGCGGGACCTGCGCCGGCTCGAGGAGGCGATGGCGAGCGGCGACCACGCGCCGGAGACGCTGCGCCGCTACGGCGAGACGCAGGCAAGGCTCGAGCATGCTGGCGGCTACGGCTGGCGCGACCGCGCGACGAGCGTCCTGCGCGGCCTCGGCTTCCGCGATCCCGATCTGGAACGCGAACTCGAGACGTTCTCGGGTGGCGAGCTCACGCGCGCCTCACTCGCCCGCGCGCTCGCGGGCCAGCCTGACCTGCTGCTCCTGGACGAGCCGACGAACCACCTCGATATGGCCTCGATCGAGTGGCTCGAGCAGGAGCTATCGACACTCGACGCCGCGATCGTGCTCGTGGCCCACGACCGTTGGTTCCTGGAGTCTGTCGGGACCGCCGTGCTCGAGCTCGAGGCCGGCAAGTCGGTCTACTTCCCGGGGAAGTGGCACGTCTGGCGGCAGGAGAAGGCGGCCCGGCTCGCGATGCAGGCGCGCTTCGCCGAACGCCAGGCCGAGGACATCGAGCGCCTCGAGCGCTTCGTCGCGCGCTTTCGCTACGGGACGAAGTCGCGGCAGGCCCAGGCGAAGCTGAAGCAGATCGCGCGGATCGAGAAGGTGCGGGTGGAGGCTCCGGGCGCAGGCCGGCGCACGCTCGGCTTCGAGTTCCTGAAGCCCGCGCGCAGCGGTCGCACGGTCGTCGAGGCCGAGCGGATCGACCTCTCCGCCGGCGACAAGCGGCTACTCGAGGACACCGAGCTCGTGCTAGAGCGCGGCGAGCACGTCGCCCTGATCGGCCCGAACGGCTCGGGCAAGACGACGCTCCTCGAGGCGCTCGTGAACGGTCGGGTGGGCCGCTTCGGCCACGGAGTCGAGCTCGCGTACTTCTCCCAGCACGACGTCGAGCTCGACGAGCGCGGCAGCGTGCTCGAGTGCACGATGGGCGCCACCGGCCTTCAGCGGCCGCAGGCGCAGGCGCTCCTAGGACGCTTCCTCTTCTCCGGCTGGGATGACCACGAGAAGAAAGTGGTCGCGCTCTCGGGCGGCGAGCGGCGGCGACTCGCGCTCGCGCTGATCGTTGCCTCCGGCGCGAACTTCCTCGTGCTCGACGAGCCCACGAACCACCTCGATCTGGAGAGCCGCGAGGCGCTCGAGGCCGCGCTCGAGGCCTTTCCCGGCACGGTCTTGCTCGTCTCGCATGACCGGGCGGTGCTCGACGCGGTCGCCGAGCGGATCGTTGCGATCGAGGATCTCAGCCTCCGCTCGTACGCGGGCGGCTGGGCGGACTACGCACGCGTCCGAGCCGGTGAGGACGCGCCTCCACCGCCGCCGCCCAAGGAGTCGAAGCCGAAGGCAGCGAAGTCGGCGCCCCGGATCACGCGCCCGAACGAGCTCCAGCAGGTCGAGACGGCGATCGGCGAGCGCGAGACCGAGCTCGCGGAGCTCGAGCGCAAGCTCGCCGAAGACTGGAGTGACGTCGACACGCTCGCAGCGCACAAGGCGGCTCGCGACGACCTCCAGACGCTGCTCGGCCGCTGGGAGGAGCTCTTCGAGGCCGCGCAGGCGTGACTTTGTGTTTCAGAGACACGAGCTCGCCTGTGACGTCCCGCAGCGCGGCGGCGTAGACGCCATGTGCAGGCGATGACGCTTCCCGCTCGCAGGACTCCAGCCTTCTCGGCCTCGTTCGCAGCGACCGCGGAGGCGCACCTCGACGATGTCTACGGCTACCTCGTCTACCTGACGCGCGACCGGACGCTCGCCGAGGATCTCGCCGCCGAGACGTTCGAGAAGGCTCTGAAGCTCTGGAAGCGGTTCGACCCGCGGCGCGCGAGCGCACGCACCTGGCTCTGCCAGATCGCGCGGACTACCGCGCTCGACTGGTTCCGCTCCGAGGAGCGGCGGCATCGCCGCGAAGAGGCCGTGGCCCGGCCTGACGTGACCGAAGCGGCCATGTCCGAGGGACTGTCCCCCGAGCTCGAGGCCGCGCTCGCGTCGTTGAGCGCCGGCGAGCGCGAGGTGATCGCATTGCGCGTCCTGCTCGAGCTCGACGGCGAGGAAGCCGCGCGCGTGCTCGGGATCAGCCCGACGGCGGTCTCGACGAGGCTGTCGCGGGCGCTGACGAAGCTCGAGGAGAGGATGATCGTTCATGTCTGAGCAGCTGCTCGACCAGATCCGCGAGGCGAAGCCCGTTGCGCCCGCGCCGCTGCGCGAGCGCGTCACCTTGATCGCCGTGCAAGAGCCGACGCGCGCGCCGCTGCTCGCCCGTTTCCAGCCGCGCCGGCTCCTGCTCGTCGCGCCGGTCGCGGTCGTAGCCGCGTTGCTCGCGGCGGGCGTGATCGCGACCATTCCGCGCGAGGGGACGGGTGAGGAGAACGCGTCCGTGGCCGCTCCGGCGGCGACGACCACCGAGTCGTCGGCCGATTCGCTCGAGTCCTCGAAGAACCTCGAGAGGCTGACGCCCCAGCCCCTCGGCGCGCCGCCGATCGGCGCGCTCGCACCCTCGCCCGGTCGGCTCCAGCGCTTCCAGGCCGAGATGCGCCTGCGCGTGGCCGATGTCGAGGAACTGTCGGCGGCGACCAAGAGCGCGATGCGGATCGCCCAGTCGCTGCGCGGCTACGTCGTCTCGGTCCAGTACGACGCGCCCGCCCAGGGAGTGGGCGGAGCCCAGATCGTCGTCCGCGTCCCGACGGCCCGCGTCCAGACCGCGCTCACCCAGCTCTCCGCGCTCGGGACGATCCTCGGCCAGCGGATCGGGATCGAGGACCTCCAGCAGCCCGCCGACGACCTGACGGCGCAGATCGAGGACACCCAACGGGAGATCGCCCAGCTCCGCCGGCGGCTGGAGAACACGACTCTCGCCGACGAGGAGCGTGCAGTCCTGCAGGCGCGGCTCGCCGACGCCCGCCGCCGGCTCACGGATCTCCGCACCGCCCTCAGCGGCACGCGCGCCGAGGCGAGCTTCGCAACGATCTCGCTCGGACTGACGACCGAGCGAATCGAGCCCGCTGCCGTCGAGGACGGCCGGCTCGACGACCTGAAGGAGATCCTCGCCTGGGAGGGCACGGCACTCCTCTACGTGCTCGTGATCGCCGGCCCCTTCGTCCTGCTCGCTCTTCTGCTCTGGCTCGGGTTGCGGCTTCGGCGCCGGCAGGTCGAGACCCGCCTCCTCGAGCAGAACTAGGGATCCAGCGTCCCGACCACTGCCTCGGCGACGACCTTGAGCGGGCGGCCCGACACCTGGCTCGCCTTGCGCAGCCGCGCGAAGGCCTCCTGCTCCGTCAGCCCTTCCTTGCTCATCAGCAAGCCCTTCGCGCGCTCGATCGCCTTCCGTGCGGCGAGCGCGTCGGCCAGCGACTCGGCCTCCTCGCGCAGGGCGGCAAGCTCCTCATGCCGCGCCCGCGCGGTCTCGATCGCGGGCAGCAGGTCGGTTTCCCGGAACGGCTTCACGAGATAGCCGAAGACGCCCGCCTCGACCGCGCGCGAGATGAGCTCCCGCTCGGCGTAGGCCGTGACCATCACGATCGGGATCGGCCGCTCCTCCAGGATCCGCCGCGCCGCCTCGATCCCGTCGAGCCGCGGCATCTTCACGTCGAGCACGGCCAGATCGGGCCGCTCGACGCGCGCGAGCTCGACCGCCTCCTCACCGTCGCGCGCCTCAGCGCAGACCTCGAAGCCCGCGCCCTCGAGCAGCGCCCGCAGATCCATCCGGATGATCGTCTCGTCCTCGGCAATGAGAATCCTCACGCGATTCCCCGCAGAACGTCGCGCAGCTCGGGCCAGAACAGCAGTTCCAGCGCCTCGCCGAGCGCGCACCAGCGATAGTCGTCGTGCTCCCAGTCGAACTCCGGCTCCCAGCCGGACGGCGCTTCGGCGAGGAAGCACTCGACGTTTACGCCGCCTCCGTTCCCCCGCGGGCTCGGCTCCCAGTCCTCGGGCACGTATGAGAACGGCGCCTTGATCTCGACCACCCCGGCAGCGAGCCCGGTCTCCTCCTCGAGCTCGCGCGCGGCCGCCTGTGCGGCGCTCTCTCTCGACTCGACCCCACCCGCGAGGGAGTGCCAGTAACCACCCGGCTCGGGCGCTCGGTGGACGACGAGCCATTCGTCGCCGCGGCGAACGAAGACCAGTGCCTCGTGGGTCATGCAGGAAACACGACCTCGGCGCGCAGGCCGTGCTCGTTCCTGAGCTCGAGCCTGCCGCCGAGCTCGTCGCGGACGAGGGCGCGCACGATCGAGAGGCCGGTACCGCTCGCGCCGCCGTTCAGGCCGGCGCCGTCGTCGATGATCGCGAGCGCCACCTCTCCGTCATGCGTCGCGAGCTCGATCCGAACTGTCGTGCCACCGTGCTCGAGCGCGTTCCCGAAGAGCTCGCAGAAGACGAGCGCCAGCGCCGTCGCGCGCCCACCCGCGAGCGAGACGGTCGCAAGCTCCGACTCGACCTGCTTCCCAGAGACGAGCCCCTGCACGAGCATCGCGCGCAGCTTGTCGATCAGCTCGCCGAGGTCGACGTCGTCCTCTCTGTGCTCGGTCAGCACCTCGTGCACCGCCGCGATCGCGAGGATCCGGTTGACCGAGTCGTCGAGTGCCTTCCGCGCGTCGATGTGGGGAGCGCGAGCCTGGAGCCGAAGCAACGAGGCGACGGTCTGCAGGTTGTTCTTGACCCGGTGGTGGATCTCTTGGGCGAGGACGCCGCGCATTACCGCGCGCCCGTGCTCGAGCGCGACTGCCGCGTGGTGTGCGATCGCCTCGAGCAGTTGCCGCTCCTCGTCGGAGAACGCTGTGTCGCGGTCGCAGACGAGCTCGCCGATTTGCCGTCGCTTCCAGCGGAGCGGCAACCGGAGGGCGTGGGCGCCAGGCCGCCCTTCCGGCCAGGCGATCGCCCCGTCCTCGAGCACGAGCGCGGCGCCGGTGGCGCCCACGGCGGCGATCGTCGTCTGCACGATCGCCTCCAGCGACTCCTCCAGGTAGAGCGACTCGGAAACGGCCTCGGAGATCCTCGCGAGCGCCTCGAGCTCGTGCACCCGTCGTTGCGCCTCGGCGTAGAGCTTCGCGTGCTCGATCGTGTGCGCGACCTGGGAGGCGATCGCGACGAGGAGGTCGATCTCGGCCTCCGTGTGCTCGCGCGGGGCGCGTGTGCGGACGTTCAGCGCGCCCGCCAGCTTGTCGCGGGCGAGTATGGGAACGGCGAGGATCGACTCGTACTCGTCCTCGGGCAGGTTGGGGAACTGCTTGAAGCGTGGGTCGAGGTGCGCGCTCGCGGCGATCGCGATCGGGGCGCGATCGGCGGCCGCGCTGCCCGTGATCCCCTCTCCCGGCCGCAGCCGCGGTCGCCGGGTCATCTCCTCTACCCGCGTACCATGGGTGGCGCGCAACACGAGCTCGTCGGCGCGCTCGTCGTAGAGGTAGACGAAGCAGGCGTCGGCGTCGAGCGACGCCGCGACCTTGGAGGCGACGAGCCCGAGTACCTCTTCGAGGTCGAGGGTCGAGTTGACGGCCGCGATCGTCTCCGTCAGAAGCCGGAGATGACGGGCGGAGGCGTCCACCCGGCGATTGTAGGCGTGCCTCTCCTTAACAAACTTCTTACGCCGCGGGTGGGAGAATCTTCAAACGCGGGGAATAGGTTCCCAACCAGATGAGTGCCGTCGCCTTCGATCTCCGCAGTGTCAAGGGTTTCCTCGTCGCCGACGCGCGGGGCAGGGTCGTCGGCCGGGTCGAGTCGCCGATGTACGGCACCGCCCCCGACATGCCCGACGCGCTCGCCGTCCGCTCGGGCTTCATGCGTGGCCGCCGGCTCGTCCCGGCCGAGGCGATTGGCGTGATCGACCAGTCGACGCGCGTGATCGGCCTCTCGGTCGTCCGCGAGTCGATCCGCAAGTTCCTCTAAAGACCACCCGGCGCGACACCGTCCCTTCGGGACACCGCCGAGGCTCTAAGCCCGTTCTTGCGCGCGAGCGAAGCGACGCGCAACCGTCGCGCAATCGCAACCTGCCCGTGGGCGGAGCGGAGTTCATCTCCGCGCAGCCCCGGCACGCTCCGCGCGCGGCCACGAAGAAGAAGGGGGCTCATGGGGGAAACCTGGTTTCCCCCATGAACGATCACAGGCTCCCCTGAGAGAGCCTGCGATCGGCCGTCAGTTGAGGTCGCGGCGCTCGCCTTGCGCCGCAAACCTGCACTCCTGATTGTGACAGGTCGAGCGGTGTTATGTCTAGCTGAAGCGTCGCTCACAGCACCCGCAGGTAGCGGTCGAGCTCCCACTGGGTGAGCTGGATCCGGTAATCGTCCCACTCCTTGCGCTTCAGCTCGACGTAGCGCTCGTGGATGTGCTCGCCGAGCGCGCGGCGCATCAGCTCCGAGCCGGCCAGCTCGTCGACCGCCTCGCCAAGCGTCTCCGGGAGGGAGACGATTCCCCGCTCACGCCGCTGCTCCGGAGTCAGGTGATAGAGGTTCGTCTCCATCGGCGCGTCGAGCTCGTAGCCCTGCTCGATCCCCTCAAGGCCCGCGTGCAGGAGCGCCGCGAAGGTGAGGTACGGGTTGCAGGCTGGATCGGGGCAGCGAATCTCCGCGCGTGTTGCCTGCTCGGAGCCCGGCTTGTAGAGCGGGATCCGGATCAGCGCCGAGCGGTTCCGCTGCGACCACGCCACGTAGACCGGCGCTTCGTATCCCGGCACGAGCCGCTTGTACGAGTTGACCCACTGCGCGAAGACACCGGAGAGCTCGCGCGCGTGCCGGAGCAAACCCGCGATGAACGCCTTCCCGGTCGCCGACAGGTTGTACTCGTCGTCGCCGTCGAAGAACGCGTTGCGCCCGTCCGTGAAGAGGGACATGTGCGTGTGCATTCCGGATCCGTTCTCGCCGAAGAGCGGCTTCGGCATGAAGGTCGCGTAGACGCCGTTCTTCGCCGCGACCTCCTTCACGATCAGCCGATAGGTGATCGTGGCGTCGGCCATCTCGAGCGCGGGCGCATAGCGCATGTCGATCTCGTGCTGCGACGGCGCCACCTCGTGGTGGTGGTACTCGATCGGAATCCCGACGCTCTCGAGCGCCTGGATCGTCTCGTTGCGAAGCTCGGTCGCCGCGTCGAGCGCGGTCATCGCGAAGTAGCCGCCCTCGTCGAGGGTCTCGGTGCCCGTGTTGTCCTTGAAGAGGAAGTACTCGAGCTCGGGGCCGATGTTGAAGGTGTCGAAGCCCATGCTCTGCATCCGCTCCAGTGCCTTTCGGAGCATGAAGCGCGGGTCGCCCTCGTAGGGCGTCCCGTCCGGCCTGACGATGTCGCAGATCATCCGGCCGACGACGGACTCGCCCGGGCGCGCCGGCATCAACCGGAAGGTGTCCGGGTCGGGGATCGCGACCATGTCCGACTCCTCGATCGCGTTGAAGCCGGTGATCGAGGAGCCGTCGAAGCCCATCCCGTCGTCGAGTGCGGTCTCGATCTCGCCGGGCGTGATCGCGAAGCTCTTCAGATGCCCTTCCAGATCGGTGAACCAGAAGAGGACGTACTCGACCTTCTCGTCCTTGATCCGCTTCAGCACGTCCTTGCGCGCCTCCGGGTCGGACGTCGCCCGGTGCTTGCTCTCGATCATCGCCATGCGCTCGCTCCTCTCGTGATCCAACAGAAAGAGGCCTCGGGCAGACACGACGGAAGTCGTGCGCCCGAGGCCTCGTCGCCTCGAAAAGACCCGCAGAGTCTACACGGCAAGCGGCGAGTCGTTGAGATAGAGACGATGTTGCGTGGTCTTCTCGGCGGCGGTGTGGGTAATCGCGGCGACCGGAAGCGTCACCTCACGGCCGTCCTTCAGCCCGTAGGTGACCTCGAGCCGACTGACGAAACCGCCCGGGAACGGAAAGACCTCGAGGATGTCGTGTCGCAAGCTGTTCACGCTGGCCCACCATGCGGCGCGGCGGTGGCAATCTCGTCGCGTCCCACATACGGCGGGTAGTTGGAGACGGTGTAGGACGCGCCGGAGGCGAAGAATCCATTGAAAGCCTCTGCGTCGAAGCGATCGATGGCGCCGAACAGCGCTTCGGCATCGACAGCGCGGCCTGTGAGGGTTGCGCTCATGGGGTTTCCCTTCTGTTGCTGACGGCTGGCGTCTAATAGACGAACGACGCAGCCGCAAATCGACATCACGCGCAGCTCCTTGCCGCGGTGGAAGCTCGCGAGCCCGACCGGAGCCGCGAAGACGCCGATCAGGAGCAGCTGCCAGATCTCGTCGAAGCCCGGCACCTTCGATTGCGCGCGGGAGATTACTCTGCGGGCGGGGTCGCCACAAGCTCTCGCCGCATCCGGAGACTGATCGTCCGCGTCACATAGCCGAGCTGCTCGTTGACGCTGCGCATGCCTTCGTTGCCCGTCTGCGTCCAGGTGACGAGCTCGCGGATCCCGTTGGCGGCTGCCCACGCGAGCTGCCGCCGCTTCAACGCCGTGGCGAGCCCGCGCCGCCGCCAGGCGCGGTCGACCGCAGTGAGGCCGTTTTCGGCCCTCGTGCCGTCGTCGTTCCAGGCGAGCAGGCCGGCGTACCCGACGACGTCTTCGCCGGCCAGCGCGACGATCGAGCCGCCGGGAAGCGTCGCCTCGTCGCGGAGCCACTCCTCGAGCGGGACGACGATCCCACCGGTCGCAAGCGCCAGGTCGGCGTAGCCCTGGTGCGCGATCCCGTACGCGCGCTCGAGCAGCGTCGCATCGGCCGCGACCGACGAGAAGACGACACCGTCGTACGGCGGCGCGTCCGGCTCGGCGGCGCTCACGACTCGCACCTGCTCCACCTCCCGGTCCGACTCGGCGAAGCCATGATGGTGTGCGAACTCGATCGCACCCGGCTCCTCCGCGTGCGCGACCGCCGACTCGAAGCCGGAGGCTCGCGCATGCTCGAGGGACCGTTCGAGCACGGCGCTGCCCACGCCGCGGCGCCGGTGCTTCGGCAAGATCCTCGGCGCGACGTAGGCGCCTCCGGTCTGCGACCGATCCGCAAGCCCGCTGCCCGCGAGCTCGCCGTCCAGCTCCGCGAGCAGGAGCAGCCGGGCCGGCGCTTCGAGCGCTCGCATCTGCTCCTTGGTCGTTGCCGGCTCGTTCGGCAGCACGCGTCGCCGGACTGCGATCCACGCGTCGAGGTCGGCGTTGCTCTCAACCTGCCGGACGGCGATCATCCCGACCGCTTCAGCTTTCCGTGCTTCTTCGCGTACTGCTCGCCGCGGCGGAAGATCGCGAGCCCGATCGGGGCCGAGACGACGCCGATCACGAGCAGCGGCCAGATCTCGTCCCACATCGTCGAGAGCCCCTGACCTTCGAGGATCGCCTCGCGGATCCCGTCGAGCGCGTAGGTCGCCGGCGAGATCACGGAGATCCACTCCATCCAGCGCGGCAGCACCTCGACCGGGTAGTAGACGCCCGAGACGACGAGCAGCATCCCCTGCGCGACGAAGCCGAGCTGGGCGCCCTTCTCCGGCGAGATCAGGGGCAGCACGGCCGTCATCACGCCGATCCCGATGAACGAGAGCGAGGCGATCACGAGCACGACGAAGGCCGCGAGGAAGTTCGCCTGCGGCAGCTCGAGGTCGAAGAAGAACGCGACGATCACGAACAGGAGGAGCGCCCGAATCAGGCCGTAGAGGACCGCGAAGAAGCCGGAGCCCGCGAGGTGCATCGCGCGCGAGAGCGGGGCCATGAACGTGTACTCGATCGTCCCCTCCCAGCGCTCCCAGGCGACGGTCTCCGTCATGAACTCGAACAGGATCCCGAGGTAGGCCCAGACGACCGCCCCGATCAGCAGGTTCGTCGTCGCCCGGTTGACGTCGATCACGCCGCCCGTCGCCTCGATCCCCTTCGCGATGAAGACGATCGTGAGCGTGTTCGCGATCGTCCAGACCATGAAGGCGACGTCCCACCAGATATAGCGGCGGGTCAGGTAGATGTTGCGCTCGACCACGCCGCCGAGCCCGATCAGCTCGGCGCGCATCGTTCCTGCGAGAGCTCTCACTGTGCCTCCCGGTGTCGATTTCGCGTCGCTGGCGCGCGAGCCGCAAGCAGCGCAAGGACGCAGGGAGCGTTCGGGCCGGACGGCCCGGACGCGACTGAGGACGCCGCGATGCGCCGCGGATCGCGCGTCAGCGGCGCCCTAATTGACGTCGTGAGTCGCAGTGAGAGCTCCATCAGGCGAACACCTCCCGGTCCTCGTCGTCGTCATCGTCCTCGTGCTCGGCCTCGAAGGCGCGGCCGGTCGCCGCGAAGAACGCCTCCTCGAGCGTCGTCACGCCGAAGCGCTCCCGGATCTCCGGCACGGTCTCGAGGAAGAGCAGCCGCCCGCGATCGAGCATTCCGACGCGATCGGCGAGCGCCTCCGCCTCGTCCAGGTCATGCGTGCAGAGCAGGATCGTCGCGTCGTGCTCGGTCCTGATCTCGCGGACGAACTCCTGCACCTCGAGCTTCGAGCGCGGATCGAGCCCTGTCGTCGGCTCGTCGAGCAGGAGCAGCACCGGCGAGGTGAGGAGCGCCCGCGCGAGCGCGACCTTCTGCTGCATCCCGCGCGAGAGGTTCTCCATCGGCTCGCTGCGCCGGTCGGCCGGGAAGCCGACTCGCTCGAGGATCGCCGGGATCCGATCCTTGGTCTGTCTCGGGCTCATCCCATAGAAGCGCGCGGCGTAGCTCAGGTTCTCGCCCGAGGACATCTTCTTGAAGAACGAGGCCTCAACCGAGACCCGGTTGACGAGCTTGCGCACCGGCCGCGGGTCCGCGAAGACATCGTGGCCGAAGACGCGGGCGCTGCCGCCGTCGTGGAGGAGGAGCGTCGAGAGCAGCCGGACGAGCGTCGACTTCCCGGAGCCGTTCTGGCCCAGGATCGCCACGCACTCGCCCCGCTCCATCGTGAACGTGACGCCCTGCAACGCCGCGCGGCGCTTGCGCGCGAACCGGCCCGCCTTCTTGTCGCGGCGCACGAACTCCTTGCGGAGGTCGTGGACCTCGACGGCCGGGGTGGGACGGGACAACGGAATTACCTCACTCATTTCGGACCCTCCATCGACACGCAAACTCCAGGACCAGGCACGCGACGCCCGCACAGCGGCGGGGGCGCGGCAACGGGTGTCCTACACGTGGAAGAGGAGTCTCACGAGGCCGACGATACCACCCGCTCCTCGTCCGGGGCAAGGGTGGGATTGCGGATCCCGAGCAGGCCGACGAGGCCGCCTGCGCCGACGACGGCGGCGGTCATGACCATTCCAAGTCTGAAGCCGGCGAGGTCGAGCTCCGCTCCGGAGCGACCGGCGACCGCCACGCCGACAACCGCGATCCCGAGCAGGCCGGCGACGCGCGCGACGGCGTTATTGATTCCGGAGGCGATCCCGCTGTCGCCGCGCCCAGCCTCCGCCATCACCGTCGAGGTCAGCGGCGCGACCGTGAGCGCGAGCCCGGCTCCGAAGACGATCATCGGCGGCAGCAGGTCGACGAAGTAGTCGACGTTCTCGTCGACGCGGACGAGGAGGAGGACGCCTGCGGCTGCGATGAGCGGGCCTACTCCCATGAAGAGCCGCGGCCCGAACCGGCTCGAGAGCGCGCCGATCCGGCTCGAGAGGAAGAAGAGGAAGATCGTCACGGGTAGGCCGGCGAGGCCGCTCTCGAGCGCCGAGTAGCCCGCCACGGTCTGGAGGAAGATCGTCAGGAAGAAGAAGAGCGACGAGAGGCCGGCGTAGACGAGCAGCGTCTCCACATTCGTGAAGGAGAAGTTGCGGCTGCGGAAGAGGCCGAGCGGCAGCATCGGGTCGCGTGTGCGCCGCTCCCAGACGACGAAGGCGGCGAGCAGGATCGCGCCGCCAATGAGCCCTACCAGCACGACCGGGCTCGTCCAGCCTCGCTTCGGCTGCTCGACGAGCGCGAAGACCGGGCCGGCGAGCCCGAGCGCGGTCAGTACGGCTCCGACGACGTCGATTCTCCGGCCCTTGCGCTCCGTCGTCCCGCCGCGCTCGACGGCGAAGTAGATCAGGGCGAGCGTGATCGCCACGAGCGGCACGTTGACGGCGAAGATCCAACGCCAGGAGGTGACGTCGACGATCTGGCCGCCGGCGATCGGGCCGGCCACGGCGGCGATTCCGCCCCACGCCGTCCACGTCCCGATCGCTACCCCTCGTTCCTTCTCGTCCTCGAAGGTGGTCGCGATCAGCGCCAGCGAGGCCGGGGTGAGAAGCGCGCTCGTGACGCCCTGCACGGCGCGCGCGGCGACGAGCGTCTCGATCGTGGGCGCGATCGCACAGAGAACCGATGCGACCCCGAAACCCGCCACGCCGAGCGCGAAGATCCTCCGCTCCCCGTAGAGGTCGCCGAGCGAGCCGCCGATCAAGATCAGGGAGCCGAGCGTGAGCAGGTAGGCGTTCACGACCCACTGCTGCCCGGCGAGCCCGCCGCCGAGGTCGTCTTGGATCGCGGGCAGCGCGACGTTGACGATCGTCCCGTCGAGGAGCGCGATCCCCGAGCCCAGGATCGTGGCGACGAGCGTCAGCGTCCTCGCGCGCGTTGCATCCATCCGTCAGCGATGCTACGTTCCCAGGCAGGTTCTGCCGGCGCAGGCGGAACCGAGGCTATGGCGCCTCGCGACTCGAACGAGAGTTGCGGGCGCTTTTTTCGTGGTCCGAGGCGGGAGGGATCGGATGTTGAAGATCGAGGCAGTCGTCGTGCGGGACCGGGTCGAGCCGGTGATGGACGCGGTCACCGAGCGGACGGGGCACGTGGGCGTGACCGTGCTCGAGGCCGTGGGCCACGGCCGCCAGCCCGGGATCACGCACGAGTATCGCGGCCGCGTCTTCGAGTCGCGCTTCCTGCCGAAGGCGCTGCTCGTCTTCCTCGTCGAGGACGAGCTCGTCGACGCGGTCGTCGAGACGATCGTGGCCGCGGCCCGCACCGGGCACGAGTCGGGCGACGGGATCGTCTGGACGACGCCCGTCCTCGGCGTCCGCCACAACCGCACCGGACGCACACTCGAGGAGGTCGAGGTGTGACGAACGCAGAGCTGGCGATCGCCGCGTCGACGATCTGGGTTGTCCTTGCCGCGATCCTCGTCATGTTCATGCAGGCAGGGTTCGCGTTCCTCGAGGCCGGGCTGACGCGAATGAAGAACGTCGGCCACGTTGCGGCCAAGAACGTGCTCCTCTTCGGGCTTGCCTCGCTCGTCTACTACCTCGTCGGCTTCGGGATCGCCTTCGGCGACGGCGGCAACGGGCTCTTCGGCGGCTCCGGCTTCCTGCCGGACGTGGACGACCTGCTCGCGATCGGGACGGCCCCGTTCTCCTGGTTCGCGACCGTTCCCGCAGGCGCCGCATATCTCTTCGAGGCCGTGTTCGCAGGCGTCTCGCTCGCGATCGTCTGGGGTGCGATGGCCGAGCGAACTAAGCTCTGGGTCTACTTCGCATTCGGAGTCGTCTTCACGCTGATCTACTCGGTCGTCTCGCACTGGATCTGGCACCCCGACGGCTGGCTCTTCGCGCTCGGGATGCAGGACTTCGCCGGCTCGACGGTCGTGCACTACCAGGGAGCGCTCGCGGCGCTCGCCGGAGCGCTGCTCCTCGGGCCGCGTCTCGGCAAGTACGGCGCCGACGGGAAGCCGAACGCGATTCCGGGCCACAACATGGCCTACACGACCCTCGGCGTCCTGATCCTCTGGTTCGGCTGGTTCGGCTTCAACGCGGGCTCGACGCTCGGGATCGCGAGCGGGGAGCACGTCGGGTACTTCGCCTACGTGGCGCTGACGACGAATGTCGCCGCCGCGGCCGGCGCACTCGGCGGTGTGCTCACCTCGTGGCTCGTCGTCAAGAAACCCGATCTCTCGATGCTCCTGAACGGCGTGATCGCAGCGTTGGTCGCCGTCACGGCAGCCTCGGGCTTCGTCGCCCCGTGGGCGGCGATCGTGATCGGCTTCGTCGCCGGCGCGATCGCGGTCGGCGGCGTCCTCTGGATCGAATCGCTCGGAATCGACGACCCGATCGGCGCGGTCGCCGTCCACGGCATGGCCGGCGTCTGGGGGACGCTCGCGACCGGGCTCTTCGCGGTTCCGTCGCTCGCCTCCAACCTCGCGACCGGCACCGGCGGCTTCTTCTACACGGGGTCGCTGAGGCAGGTCGGCGTTCAGGCGCTTGGTCTCGCCGCCGTCGGTCTCTTCACGTTCACGGCCTCGTTCGGGGCGCTCTGGGCGATGAAGAAGCTCGCCGGGATTCGCGTCGACGAATCAGTCGAGCGGGCGGGACTCGACGTGGCCGAGCACGGCATGTGGGGCTATCCCGAGTTCTACATCCCGGTTCCCGGCGGCTACGGGACAGAGTCGCACGGCGCGGCAGTCTCCCCCGGATTCCGGCATCAGGCAACCGCGCCGGCTGGTGCGGAGCCCGCGCTCGCGACCGATCGGGCTTAGCGAGCGGAGCGAGGGACAGTCCCTAGGGCGTGTCTATTTCAGACAGGTCCTGGGGACTGTCCCTCCGATCAGGACGCCGCGAAGGTAACGGTGACCGAGGCGACGAGCTGCTGCTCGCCGGGCTCGATCGGGGTGCTGGCTGCGTCGGAGCTCTTCGTCGCGTTGAGCACGCCCGGGGGAGGGGCCGCGCCACCTTCGACGATCTGCGTGATCCGCCCGAGCGTCACGTTCGCCGCGGCGGCGAGCGCCTGGGCACGCAGACGGGCGTCGGCGACCGCGGCGCGAAGCGCCTGCCGGTAGAGCTCGTCCACGTCGCCGCGGGAGAGCGACGGACCGGAGACCTGGTTCGCGCCGGCCGCAACGGCCGCATCGATCGCGGCGCCTGCCCTGTCGAGCTGGCGGATCGTCGCAGAGACCGAGTTCTGGGCGATGTAGCCCTGGACGCCGGGGGAGCCGGATCCCGTCGACTCGGCGTAACGCGGATAGAGGGAGACCGACTGCGTCTGCACGTCGGTGGCGCCCGCGGCCTTGATCGCCGCGATCACCTTGCGCATCTCGACGCCGTTCGCAGCGAGGGCCGCCTTCGCGGTCGCGGCCTGGGTCTCGACGCCGAACGAGAGCTGGGCTCGATCGGGAACGGACGTGACGCTCCCGCTGCCCTGGACGGTGATCCCGTTGCCGGGGTCGCCCGCGGCGGCGGGCGCGTTGCCTGCGCGCGTGACGGCTGCGACGGCCGCGAGGGCAAGCAGGCTCGTGATGATGATCGTGAGTCGTCTCATGTCTTTCATACGCCACCGATTCGCGGTTCGTCACACTGCTCCTGTGGAGACGGGCTTCGTCGACTGCCGCGACCGCGACGCGTACCTCGCGGGTCATCTTCCCGGCGCGCGGCATGCGGATCCGGAACGCGACCTCACAGGCACGGATGGAGGCGGTCGGCATCCGCTCCCAACAGCCGCCGCCTTCGCCGAGTGGGCTTCCGCGGCGGGGATCGGTCCGGCGACGCTCGTCGTCGCCTACGACGCGGGCTCCGGCTGGGCGGCGAGGCTCTGGTGGCTCCTACGCCACTTCGGCCACGACGACGCAGCCGTGCTCGAGCTCGACTGCTGGCGAGGGCCGCTGCGCACCGGCGCCGAGGAGGTCGCACCAGCCGAGTTCGTCGCCCGCCCGCGGACCGACGACACCGCCGGCGCCGAGGAGCTGCTCGCGCGTCTCGACGATCCGCGGCTCGTCCTACTCGACGCCAGGGCGCCGGAGCGCTACCGAGGCGAGGTCGAGCCGCTCGACCGGATCGCCGGACGGATCCCCGGCGCGCGGAACCTTCCCTTTCAGCACGCGTCCGAGCTGTCGTCCGACCTGCTCGACGCGGACGAGCTCGTCGTCTACTGCGGCTCCGGCGTCACGGCCTGTGTCGACGTCCTCGCCCTGACGCTTGCCGGGCGCGACGACGTCCGCCTCTACCCGGGCTCCTGGAGCGAGTGGTCCGAGCTCGGGCACCCGGTCGAGCGCGGGTGACACGCCCAGAACTTCTCTAGATCGAAGACCTGAGTCGGCGGAAGCAGACGAGGCAGAAGCTCTATTCTGGAAGCCAGCCCTCGCGGTATCGGGTTAGTTCGCCTCTGGGGAATCGGGCATATGCCTCGTCCGCGTCGGTCGTCTCCCGCTCGACGCCGGCGCCGTGGCGTTGCGCGGCTTCATCCACGGTGTAGGCCCCCCAGTCGGGGCCTGTCGAGCGGTCGCGGGCGCCGACCGCGAGTACAAGGCACGGCGCTTCTCCGGCCCCGATGATCACATGGCTCGTCCCCGAAGGGCAGTGCACGAAGTCCCACTGTCGTAGCGGGCGCTCCTCACCTTCGACGATGGCCAGCGCCTCCCCGGCGAGCACGAGGAAGTCCTCTTGGTCGTTCTCCCGGTGGTACATCGCCATTGGCTCGCCGGGGCTGAGGACGGTGAGGTTGATCCCGAGCTGCAGGAAATCCGCCGCGCCCTCGAAGCCTGCGCCCTCAAATTCGCAGAGGACGCCGCGACCCTTGCGTTCCCACCACTGCGTCTCGCGCGCGTTGAGGACGAACCAGCCCTGCCCCTTCGGGACAAGCCCGTGCTCGGTCGACACGAGCTGCGACTCAGGAACCATTTGACCTGAGACTGCCAGACGCGGCCTCACATCGTGCGGAAGCTCGCCGCGCTGTCTCCAGAACTCATTCTGGAACCGCTTCTTAGCAGCGCGGTCAGGCGTGAAGCAGCAACCCCGCGATCTCCTGCACCCGGGCGACGGTGATCCCCGTTCGCTGCTCGCGCGCGAGCGGGTGATCGTCGTCGTCGGCGAGGACGATCGAGGGGCGGAGCTCGAGGGCGTTCGTAACCACGTTCGATCGCAGGCTCAGCGTCTCGGGATAGCCGGGGATGCTGTTGGAGAGCCAGCTGAAGTAGGGCGGATCCTCGACCCGCTTCGGATCGTCCCAATGGGCGAGGAGCTGCTCGAAGCTCTCCGCGCTGAGGGATCCCCAGACCCCGTAGACAAAGCGCTCGTCGAGCTCCGGCACGGGCAGGGAGAGGATCCCGCGGACGAAGTAGGAGCGAGCGCCGTCGTCATCCGTCCAGACGCAGAGGTCGGAGGTGAGGAAGTCGTCCTCGGCTCGCCCGCCGTCCCAGTAGGCCGGCTCGTCGAAGCCGAAGTCGAGTGGGAGCCCCTCGTGCTCCTCGCCGCACGACGCGCAAACCCAGTGCACGGCTAGGCCGCAGCCGTGGCCCCGCGCGGCAGGTAGGGCTGCCACTCGGAGGGGATCGACGGCGTCGCGAGGTGGATGAAGAGCACCGGCGCGGGCGGCCGGGGCAGCCGGTGCAGCGTCAGGCCGCTCTCCTCGAGGAGTCGGTTGCCCTTGCGCAGGTTGCACGGCGAGCAGGCGGTGACGACGTTCTCCCAGACGGACTCGCCGCCTCGCGAGCGCGGGATTACGTGGTCCAGGGTGAGCCGTCCGCTCGAGGTGCCGCAGTAGACGCAGCGCCAGCCGTCGCGGGCGAAGAGCGCCCGCCGCGAAATCTTCCGCTGGATCGCCCGCGGCACCCGCACGTACTTGACGAGGCGGATCACGTGCGGCCAGAGATAGGTGTTGGTCGCCGAGTGGAGCGCCTTCGGGAGGCTCTCCAGGATCTCGGCCTTTCCCTTCCAGACGAGCACGTGCGCGCGCCGCACCGAGCAGACGTTCAGCGGCTCGTAACTCGCATTCAGGACGAGGACGTGTTGCAACCTGGGCGAAGCCTAGCAACGTGCGCAGCGCCTTTACTCGCGCCGAATCGGAGCTTGTGCGCAATAAACACAGTCGCGATCGACGTCGCTGGCGTCCTGGCGCGTGGCTGAGAGTGCACGTCCGGAGGGGATAGTGCGTATGCACAGACCCGGAGAGTCGGGTGCTCTCAGGCGCGCGAGGCCGGCGGAGCCCGGCTCTGCCGGCCGTGAGCCGGCCAGCCAGGGCGTCAGCGAGCCATGGCCCGGTCCACCGCCTCGAGCTCTTCCGGCGAGAGCGCGATCGGGGCGCGGCCGCGGTCGAGCTCCTTGACGTAGAGCCGTGCGTAGTCCCGGCCCTGGATCGCGGTGACGACGGTGCCGGTGCGGTTCGCGTCGAGGAACGCGAACGAGGCCGATTGGTGACCGCCGGTACCCGCGTAGGCGTCGTAGCGCACGACGGCGGTGTTCGTGATCGAGCCGTCGACGCGACGGTCGACGCGCGAGAGCGCCGCGGCGATCTGGTCGACGGCGCGATGGAGGTCGTCGATCCGGCCCTGCAGCGAGACGGCGAAGTCGACGAGGTCGGAGCGACCGCCGCCGAGGAGGACGCGCTGCGCCTCCCGCAGCCGCCGAACGCGCGACCACAGCCAGATGCAGAGCGCGACGGCGGCGACGGCAGCCGCCGCGGCGGCGATCGCGACGACGAGCGCGGCGGTCACTCGACCGAGAAGATGACCTTGTACTCGGCTGTGTTGTTCTCGACGAGCCGCTCCTGAGGAACGGGCTCGACGTCGATCCTGAGCGTGCGCAGCTCGCCAAAGTCGAGCGAGGGGAAGTCGCGGAAGACGACGCGCTTCGTCTCGCCGGGGTTGATCAGGTCGATCGTCTGCTTCTTCGTCACGGGCGTCGGACTCTGCTGGATCGTCAGCGTGACCTCGATTTTCACTTCCTGGTTGTCGCCGCCGTTCCGAACCGCGACCTCGAACGCAAGGTCGGTCGACGCGACGACCGTGTTCTCGGTCGACGTGGAGAGCTGCTGGCCGCCGGGCCGCACCCTGACCGCAACGATGTTGGTGCCATGGAGCCCCGCACCCGTTCCTCCGGACGCCGCCGGGGTGCCGTTGATGCGCTGCCAGATCGGAACCATCGAGCGGGAGCTGGCGAGGTCCGGCGTCTGGACGAAGTTCGAGTCCGGGACCTCGATCCCGGTGAAGCCCTGCTCGCGAAGCTCGGCGACCGCGGTGCGGATGAAGAGATCGTCCCAGACGACGTCGCTTGCGACGAGCCGTTGAGCCTGGCCGGCGAGACTCGCGCCGGCTGCGGCGGCGTCGTTCGAGTCGCGCGTCTCGCGGAACTGGGCGGCGAGGCCTTGGAGCCCGCTGACGCGGAACTGGAGCGCTTCGGCCACGCTCCGATTCGCCGGGCGAAGCGGCCCCGGCGCGTCGAGCTCCAGCGCCTTGTTGACGCCGAGCTCCTGCTGCCGGACGAGTCCCGCGAGCTGCTTGTCCAGGTCGACAGGCTTGATCCCCGGGGTGGTGAGGACATCGTTCAGCTCCCGTCCGACGCGCTCCGAGTCGCGCGCGACCGTGGCGACCTCGCCGAGGTAGTCGCGGTAGGAGTCTCGCCGCTGATCCTCCTGGCAGCTCTGCACCCAGAGAACGAGCAGGACGACTATCAGGATTGCGAAGGCGACGAGCCCGACGAGCCGGGCGAGCGGCGTGAAGCCTGCGGCGGGACGAATCGGGCGCCGCGGCCCACGCGGCTCCCTGGGCTCTCTCGGGCCGCCGCCGAGCGGATTCCGGAGCGAACGCTGCCCCGACGCCTCCTCGGTCGGAGGCTCGTCGAAGAAGTCGAACTCGAAGTCGGACTCGCGGTTGCTCATGGGCTCGGAACGTCGATTCGAGCCACTGTAACCATTGCATCGGCCGGAAAAGACCCACGAAGGATTCTTCCCTGGCGCGGCCAACCCGACGGGGACGTGTCTTCCGCGCTGCCCGTACTCCCTTCCCGGGAGCTCGTCCTCGATCGCTACCGCCCGCTCCGGCCGCTCGGAAGCGGAGCTTCCGGCTCGGTTTGGCTGGCGCGCGACGAGCAGACGGGACTCGAAGTCGCCCTGAAGATCGTCCCGCGTGAAGGCAAGGCGGCGCATCGGGCCGAGCGCGAGGCGGAAGCCGCCGCGCGGCTGCGCCACGAGCGTTGCCTGCGCTCCTACGGTTTCGGCGCCGACTCCGGCCACGTCTATATCGCCTACGAGTACGTCGGGGGCCGAACTCTGCGCGAGGCTATGCGCGCGGGCGAGCTGACCGATCCGCGGGCGGTCGAGGCGGCAGCCCAGATCCTCGAGGGGCTGGCG
>Ga0136613_10000088_pt1 | contig 32631 bp, 29 predicted proteins | sample AntDrymUQ2722106_2_FD_106649 | JGI IMG/M metagenome (GOLD analysis project Ga0136613, IMG submission 106649) | Polar desert sand microbial communities from Dry Valleys, Antarctica - metaG UQ272 (21.06) | ecosystem: Environmental > Terrestrial > Soil > Desert | place: Antarctica: Dry Valley... | reverse complement strand
TCGCTGGTCCCGACGTCGACGCGGTCAAGAAGGCGCACGAGGCCCTCACGGCCGCGAGCCAGGAGTTCGCCCAGCGGCTCTACGAGCAGGCCTCGCAGTCGCAGGCGGCAGGCGGCGGCGACGGCGGCGGTGAGAGCGCGCCGTCCGACGACGACGTCGCGGACGCCGAGATCGTCGACGAGCCCGGCGAGCAGCAGACGGGGACGTAGTCATGGAAGACGTCACGCGCCCAGAGGCGGCGCCGGACGACGAGCTCGACGCGCCCTCGGCCGACGAAACCGCGCAGGAGATCGTCCAGGAATTGGACGAGTTGGGCCAGGCCCAGCGCGAACGCGACGAGTACCTCGACACGCTCCGGCGGGTCCAGGCCGACTTCGAGAACTACCGCAAGCGGATGTTGCGCGAGCAGACCGCTCTGGTCGAGCGAGCCACCGAGGGACTGGTCGCGCAACTACTCCCCGTGCTCGACGCGCTCGATGCCGCCCTTACCAGCGAGCGAACGCCCGCGGGCGGGCCAGCCCATAAGGGATTGGCCCCGGCCGCAGAGAGCGAGCGCGAGGAGAAGGAGCTGGCCAAGGTGCGCAAGGGCCTCGAGCTCGTGCGGACCGAGCTGCTCGGCGTGCTCGAGAAGTCCGGGCTGTCGCGCGTCGAGGCCGAGGGCAAGCCGTTCGACCCCAACGAGCACGAAGCGGTCATGCAGGAGGAGGGCGACGGCGAACCCGTCGTGAGCGAGGTCGTCCGGCCCGGCTACCGGTTCAAGGGGCGGCTGCTGCGACCGGCGATGGTGAAGGTCTCGAAGGTCGCGCGGTAGGGGGAACCGAGAGTGGCTCCGCAACGGGAGTGGTTCGAGAAGGACTACTACGCGGTGCTCGGCGTTCCGCCCACCGCGTCCGAGAAGGACATCGCGCGCGCCTACCGGAAGCTGGCGAAGCAGTACCACCCCGACGCCAACCCCGGTGACAAGGAGGCCGAGGAGAGGTTCAAGGACGTCTCGGCCGCCTACGAAGTGCTCGACGACTCCGAGCGCCGCAAGGAGTACGACCAGGTCCGGGAGATGGTGGCGTCGGGCGTCGCCGGCCCCGGCTTCGGGCGGCCCGGCTCCGGTCCCGGTGGCTTCGGCGACGGGCGCACGATCTTCGTCGACGACGTCGGCGACCTCGGGGACTTCGGCGACATCTTCGGCGGCCTGTTCGGCCGGGGCGGGAGGGGTGGGGGCCGCAGGGCGCGCGCCGACATGCCCATGCGCGGGCCCGACTACGAGACCGAGATCACGCTCGACTTCATGGAGGCCGTGCACGGCGTCATGCGCGAGCTGAGCTTCGACGACCGCAACGTGAAGGTGCGCATCCCGCCGGGCGTGGCCGATGGCCAGCGCATCCGCGTGAAGGGCCGGGGCGGTCCGGGCGAGAACGGCGGTCCCCCGGGCGACCTGTACGTGGTCGTTCGGGTACGCCCCCATCCGATTTTCGGGCGCAAGGGCGACGACGACCTCACGGTGACGGTGCCGATCACGTTCGCGGAGGCCGCCCTGGGCGGCACGGCGCGCGTCCCGACCCTCACCGAGCCGGTGACGGTCAAGATCCCGCCCGGTACCCAGGGCGGCAAGACCGTCCGGGTGCGGGGCCGCGGCATCGAGAAGACCGAGGGGTCGCCGGGCGACCTCCTGGTCACGTTCGAGGTCGTCGTGCCCGAGCAGCTGAGCGAGGCGGAGCGCAAGGCGGTGGCGGCCCTCGGCGACACGCTGAAGGCCAACCCGCGCGAGCACCTGGGGGTGTGAGATGGCGGCGAATGATCCCGACCAGCGGCGGGCCCTTTACATCATCTCGGTCGCGGCCGAGCTGGCCGGGGTTCATGCGCAGACGTTGCGGATCTACGAGCGCAAGGGGCTCATCGCGCCGGCGCGCACCGAGGGCGGCAGCCGCCGCTACTCCGACCGCGACATCGAGCTGCTCCAGCGCATCCAGGAGCTGACCAACGAGGGCGTCGGGCTCGCCGGCGTCCGCCGGATCCTCGACCTCGAGGCCCGACTCGAGGACGCCGTCGCCGAGATCGAGCGCCTGCAGGAGGGGCTGGCGGCCGTCCGCCGGGAGATGGAGGATGCCCGCCGGGCCCGCCCGAAGGGGGGCGAGCTCGTCCCCGTGGCCAAGACCGTCGTGCGGGTACGGCGGAGTTGAGCAGCCCGCGGGAATGCCAAAGTTGATAACGACGTTATCAACTTCAACGCAGCCCATCTAACGACAGGCGATTCGGAGGAGGCCCCACCAATGGCCCTCGATCCCAACAAGTTCACCCGCAAGACCGGCGAAGCCCTGGGCGCGGCCCAGTCCCTGGCCCGCGACCGCAATCACGCCCAGGTGGCGCCCGAGCACCTGCTCGCGGCTCTGATCGGCCAGCCCGAGGGCGTGGTGCTGCCGGTGCTCGAGCGGGTGGGCGTGTCGGCCAAGGTCGCGCTCGACCGCATCGACGAGGCGATCGGCAAGGTCCCCCAGGTCTACGGCGAGACCGCCCAGCAGGCCCAGCTCAGCCCGGACGCCTACCGGATCCTGGAGGCCGCCGACAACGAGCGGGCCGCCCTCGACGACGACTACCTCTCCACCGAGCACGTCCTCCTCGCCATGACCGAGGTCAAAGGCGGGGTCGGTGACCTCCTGCGCTCGCTCGACGTCACCCACGATGCCGTGCTCGACGCGCTCAAGGAGGTGCGCGGCAGCCACCGCGTCACCAGCGAGAACCCCGAGGACCAGTACCAGGCGCTCGAGCGCTACGGCCGCGATCTGACTGAGGAGGCGCGCAAGGGCAAGCTCGATCCGGTCATCGGCCGGGACGAGGAGATCCGCCGCGTCATCCAGGTGTTGTCGCGCCGCACCAAGAACAACCCGGTGCTCATCGGCGAGCCCGGCGTGGGCAAGACCGCCATCGTCGAGGGCCTCGCCCGCCGCATCGTCGAGGGCGACGTGCCCGAGGGGCTGCGCAACAAGAGGGTCATCGCGCTCGACATGGGCTCGATGGTCGCGGGCTCGAAGTACCGCGGAGAGTTCGAGGAGCGGTTCAAGGCCGTCCTCAAGGAGATCGCCGACTCCGAGGGCGAGGTCATCACGTTCATCGACGAGCTGCACACGATCGTGGGCGCCGGCGGCGCCGAGGGCGCGGTCGACGCCGGCAACATGATCAAGCCGATGCTGGCTCGCGGCGAGCTCCGACTCATCGGCGCGACCACGCTCGACGAGTACCGCAAGCACATCGAGAAGGACACCGCCCTCGAACGCCGGTTCGCGCCGGTGTACGTGGGCGAGCCCAGCGTCGACGACACGATCGCGATCCTGCGTGGCCTCAAGGAGCGCTACGAGGTGCACCACGGCGTCCGCATCCAGGATGCCGCCCTCGTGGCCGCGGCCGTGCTGTCGGCCCGCTACGTGACCGGTCGCCAACTTCCCGACAAGGCAATCGACCTGGTCGACGAGGCCGCGTCGCGACTGCGCATCGAGATCGACTCGATGCCGTTCGAGATCGACGTGGTCGAGCGGCGGTTCCGTCAGCTCGAGATCGAGAAGGCGGCGCTGGCCAAGGAGAAGGACGACGTCTCCAAGCAGCGGCTCGAGGCGCTCGAGGCCGAGCTGGCCGAGCTGGCCGAGCAGCGCGCCGCGATGGTGGCGCACTGGGAGAACGAGAAGCGGGCCATCACCGAGATCCGCGAGCTCAAGGGGCAGCTCGAAAACGCCCGGAGCGAAGCCGAGAAGGCCGAGCGCGAGGGCGACCTCGAGCGGGCCGCCCAACTGCGCTACGGCACCATGCGCGAGCTCGAGGCCGAGATCGAGGAGAAGACTGCCCGCCTGAACGAGCTTCAGAGTTCCCAGGCGATGCTGAAGGAAGAGGTCGACGAGGAGGACATCGCCGAGATCGTCTCCAAGTGGACCGGCATCCCGGTGTCGCGCCTCATGGAGGGCGAGGTGCAGAAGCTCGTCCGGATGGAAGACGCGCTCCACGAGCGGGTCATCGGACAGGACGACGCGGTCACGGCGGTGGCGAACGCCATCCGCCGCTCGCGCGCCGGGCTGTCCGATCCTCACCGGCCCATCGGTACGTTCCTGTTCCTCGGCCCGACGGGAGTCGGGAAGACCGAGCTGGCCCGGTCGCTGGCCGACTTCCTGTTCGACGACGAGCAGGCCATGGTCCGCATCGACATGTCGGAGTACCAGGAGAAGCACAACGTCTCGCGCCTGGTCGGCGCGCCGCCGGGGTACGTGGGCTACGAGGAGGGCGGCCAGCTCACCGAGGCGGTGCGGCGCCGCCCCTACGCGGTGCTGCTGCTCGACGAGATCGAGAAGGCCCACCCCGACGTGTTCAACGTGCTGCTCCAGCTCATGGACGACGGCCGCCTCACCGACGGTCAGGGTCGCACGGTCGACTTCACCAACACCGTGGTCATCATGACGAGCAACCTGGGCAGCGGCGGCGACGAGCAGGCGGTGCTCGACGCCATGCGCAACCACTTCAAGCCCGAGTTCCTCAACCGCATCGACGAGATCATGGTGTTCCACCCGCTGAGCGAGGAGCACATCGCCGAGATCGTCGAGCTCCAGGTCCAGCACCTTGCCGGCCGACTCGCCGAGCGGGGGCTGACCATCGAGCTGACCGACGCGGCGAAGGAGTACCTCGCCCGCACCGGCTACGACCCCGACTACGGGGCCCGGCCGCTCAAGCGGGTGATCCAGCGGGAGGTCATCGACCCGATCGCGCTGGCGCTGCTCGAGGGGAAGTACGCCGACGGCGACACGATCAAGGTCGACGCCTCCCCCGACGGGTTGGTGTTCGCCAAGGGCGAGCCCGCGCGCGTCTAGTCAGAAGTCGTTACCGTCGGTGCACCCGGCGGTGATCACCACCATCGCGGCCGGCACGATCCTCGCAAGAGTCGTCATGGCCCCTCTACACCGCGGCCCGCCCCGGTGGTTCCTTACGCCGGGGTCAGCTCCTCGGTCAATGCGACCAGGCCGGCCACCGCCAGGATCGCGAGGAGCGCGCCGCCGATGCCGTACAGCTCGAGGCCGCCGAAGGCGGCGAGCACGGTGAGAAAGCGGCCGAGGCGCATGGTGCGGCGTTCGAGCCGGGGCCGGAGGAGTGCACCCTCGAGGATCTCGTACACCATGAACGCGCCCGCCAGCACCAGCGCGGTCGTGGGCGAGCGGAAGGCGGCCAGGGTGACGATCGGTGCCACGCCGATGAAGAACCCGAACACGGGGATCACGTTCCACAGTGCCGCCCATGCCGCCAGCGCGACCGGCGCGGGCACGTCGGCGGCGCGCGCCAGCGCGTACGCCACGACCGCGGTCAGCAGCGAGAGGCCGATGGTTCCGCGGGCGTAGCCGAACGAGCGCCGGTAGACGTTCCCGACAATCTCGGCCGCGCGTGCCCGCCGCTCGGGGTCGGGGATCTGGCTGATGGCGGCATCCTTGAACCGGCGTCCCTGGAGCAGGACGAACACGGTCAGGACGAAGGTCGCGAGGAAAGCCAGGCCGCGCGTCGCAGCGGACCGGGCTACCTCCGTGCCGCTGCCGCCCTGGAGCCGCTCGGGGATCGCGTCCACGAAGCGGCGGGTGCGCTTGGCGAGCTCGAACTCGCGCGCCGCTTCACCGAATCGATCGGAGCGTTCGATCTCACGGGCGCGCCGGGGCGCGATCTCCTGGAGGCGCTCGGTCTGATCACCGATGTCGTCCACGAGCGCGTAGCCACCGAGCCCGACGGAACCGAGGAACCCGAGCACCACGATCAGGGCCGCGAACCCGCGCGGGATGTGGCGATTGAGTCGGACGACCAACGAGTGCAAGAGGCCGGCGATGGCCGCCGCCATCAGTATCCAGCCGAGCACCCGTTGCGAGGATGCCAGCACGCGCAAGAAGAGCGCGGCGGCCGCGATCGCACCGACGAGGAGGAAGGCCGATCGCAGCGGGATGCGCACGCGGGCGAGGTCGCCCACTCCCAGCTGACCGCTACCGATCCGCGTGGTGTCGGCCATTGCGTGCTTACGATAACGGCGTGGCGGAGCCGGAACGGGGAGCGCGCGGACCCGACGACGCTGCCATCGACCTCGATCCGCGCTCCGCGCTCCACCTCGCGATCGCGTTCGTCGGCGTCGCCCTGCTGATCGGGCTGATCCGGTCAGTCCCACGCATGCTGACCGCCCTTGCGATCGCGACCCTGCTCGCCCTGGCCCTCAACCCCTTGGTCGCGGCGGTGCAACGACGCACGCGACTCGCTCGCACACCGGCGTGCGCGGTCGTGCTACTCGGTCTCGTCGGCCTGCTCACCGCGGTCGCGCTGTTGGTGGTGCCGCCGACGGCGCGCCAGGCCGCCGATCTCGGCGACGACATCACCGAGGTCACCAAGGACCTCGGCGACGTCCCGATCATCGGCGACGACCTCATCGACGCCGACGTGCCCAAGAAGGTGGACAAGTTCCTCGACGACCTACCCGAGCGGCTCGGCGGCGACGACTCGCCGCTCGCCGACGTGGCCGAGGGGTTCGCCGACGGGCTGGTCGCCGCGCTCATCACGTTGCTGCTGGCGATCACGCTGCTCCTCGACGGGGAGCGCCTCGTGGCCTTCACCCGGCGCCTGATCCCGCGGGCGGGGCGCGAGCGCGCCGACCGGCTCGCCCGCCTCGGGTACCAGGTCGTCGGCCGGTATGTCGCCGGGTCGGTGCTGGTGGCGATGATGGCGGGCATGGTCATCCTCGTGCTCGGTCTCGCCCTCGGCGTCCCGTTGGCACCGCTGGCGGCCGCCTGGATCACGATGACCAACCTGATCCCCCAGATCGGCGGCGCCCTCGGCGGGGTCCCGTTCGTGCTGCTGGGCCTCACGCGGGGGGTCGGCACCGGCGTGGCCTGCGCGGCCGGCTTCCTGATCTACCAGAACATCGAGAACCACCTCGTCGGGCCGGTGGTGATCGGCAAGGTCGTGAAGCTGTCTCCGCCGGTGACGATGGCAGCCGCGCTCATCGGTGTGTCCGCCGGGGGCGTGGTCGGCGCCCTCATCGCGGTGCCGGTCATCGGCGCGGTGAAGACCTTCTACTTGGAGCTTCGCCCGGACGTGACCGCCGGTCCCCCCGCGCCCGAGCCGGCGCCGGCGCCTCCGTGACCACGAGCCCGGTGGAGGGGGCCGACGCCGAGACCATCCGGGAGACGGAACGCTGGTTCGTTCAGCGCGGCCTCCCCCATTTCATCAACAACTACAGCGCGTCGCGCGACGTGCTCACCCGAGCGGTCCCGGCGCTGACGCTCGTCTTCCTCATCGAGATCGTCAACGCACCCAAGCGGTCGTTCCCGATCTGGCTCGACGCGGTCGCGGTCGCGGGCGGGTTCGCGATCCTGCTCGGCGCCTGGATCGGTGCCAACGCGTTGCGGCGACGTCCCCTGCTCGCCCGGCCGGTCGACGTCGGTCCGTTCGAGGTCGCGGTGTTCGTGCTCGCGCCCCCCGCCATCCCGCTCGTCTTCGGCGGCCAGTGGCGCAGCGCGACCCTGACGGCGGCCGTGAACGTCGGTCTCCTTGCCCTGATCTACTTCGGCACGAGCTACGGCGTGGTCCCGATGACCCGCTGGGGCATCAGCCGGACGGTGCGTCAGCTCGAGACCGTCATCACGCTCTTCGTCCGGGCACTCCCACTGCTCGTGCTGTTCGTGACGTTCACCTTCCTCCAGAACGAGGCCTGGCAGATCACCTCCGAACTGCACGGGCCCTTCTACTGGATCGTGCTCGCCATGTTCCCGATCGCCGGGGTGCTCTTCGCGCTCATCCGGCTGCCGAAGGAGATCGGGGAGCTCTCCGACTTCGAGTCGTGGGAGACGGTCGTCGGCCGGGTCGAAGGCACGCCGGTCGAGCCGCTGGCGAAGGGCACGTCCGAGCCTCTGATCGCGACCGAACCGCTGGGACGACGCCAATGGGGCAACGTCGGCCTGGTCGTCCTGTTCAGTCAATTCGTGCAGGTGATCCTGGTGAGCGTGATGGTCTTCGTCTTCCTCGTCTTCTTCGGGACACTCGTGGTGACCGAGCCGGTCGTTCGTAACTTCGTCGGGACCGCGCCGCACGTTCTCGCCACCATCAACCTGTGGGATCGCCAGATGGTGGTCACCGAGGAGCTGCTGCGGGTTACCGGCTTCCTCACCGTGTTCTCCGGGTTCTACTTCGCGGTCTCGGTGCTGACCGACGAGACCTACCGGGAGGAGTTCCTCGAGGAGGTCGTGGGCGACGTCCGGCGCTCGCTGGCGGTGCGGACCGTGTACCTGGCGGCCCTCGGTCAGGAACACCGAACGGCTACGATCTCCTCAACGTGATCGCAAACGCGACCGTTGACCCCTTCTCCTTCCTCTGGGACCCACTGCCTAAGGAACGTGCGTGCCCGGCACGGTGATCGTCGGCACCCAATGGGGTGACGAGGGCAAGGGGCGCTTCACCGACTACCTCGCCAAGGAAAGCGAGCTGGTCGTCCGCTACCAGGGCGGCCACAACGCCGGCCACACCATCGTGGTCGACGGCGAGGTGTTCGCCCTCCAACTCGTCCCGAGCGGCGTGCTCTACGACTACGTGACCCCCGTGATCGGCAACGGCGTCGTCGTCGATCCCGCGGTCCTGGTCGCGGAGCTCGACATGCTCGGGGGCAAGGGGATCGACACCAGCCGGTTGCGAGTGTCCGGCAACGCCCACCTGATCATGCCGTACCACCAGGAGCTCGATCGCGTGACCGAGCGTTACCTCGGCAAGAACAAGCTCGGCACCACCAAGCGCGGGATCGGGCCCGCGTACGCCGACAAGGCGCTGCGCGTCGGCCTCCGGGTGCAGGACCTGCTCGACCCGAAGATTTTCCGGGAGAAGCTCGACCTCGTGCTGCGGGAGAAGAACGGCGTGCTGGCCAAGGTCTACAACCGACTCCCGCTCGACGCCGACGAGATCTGCGAGCAGTACCTCGCGATGGAGCCTCGGCTCCGTCCGCTCATCGCCGACACCGTGCACCTCGTGCACGACGCGCTCGAGGCCGGGCAGCGGGTGCTGTTCGAGGGCGCGCAGGCCACCTACCTCGACCTTGACCACGGCACGTATCCGTTCGTGACGTCGAGCAACCCGGTGGCGGGCGGAGTGTGCACGGGCGCGGGCGTCGGCCCCCGGGCGATCGACCGCATCGTGGGGATCACCAAGGCCTACGCGACCCGCGTCGGCGCAGGGCCGTTCCCCACCGAGCTGCCCGACGGCGATGCCGTGGGGAACCTGCTGGTCGACCGGGGGGTGGAGTTCGGCACCAACACCGGTCGTCGCCGCCGGCCCGGTTGGCTCGACGCGGTGATGCTGCGACACGCGGTGCGGCTCAACACCTGCACCGAGATCGCGATCACCAAGCTCGACGTGCTCGCGCCTCTTCCGGAGCTGAAGGTGTGTGTGGCCTACGAGGGCGAGGACGGCACCCGCTACGAACACGTGCCGTACCACCAGTCGGTGCTGCACAAGGTCCGCCCGGTCTACGAGACGGTTCCCGGGTGGGGGACCGAGATCGACGGTGCCGGCCGCATCGAAGATCTCCCCGACGCCGCTCGCGAGTACGTCCGGTTCGTGGAGGAGTTGGCGGGCGTGCCGGTGTCGTTCGTCTCCGTGGGCCCGGGACGCGAGCAGACCGTCGTGTTGCCGCGCGCCGCCTGATGCGCGGGTGAACGTCCTAGTCGTAGGAGGAGACGGGCGCGCGCACGCGCTGACGTGGAGACTCGCCCGCTCGGAATCGGTCGAGACGGTCGCGGCTGCGCCCGGCAACCCGGGCATCGCGGCCATGGGCGCCGACTGCGTGCCGGTCGACCCCACCGACCCGGGTGACGTGGCGAAGGTCGCCGACGACCTCGACGTCGACCTGGTGGTGGTGAGCCCCGAGGAGCCGCTCGTCAACGGGGTCGTCGACGCGGTGCAGGGACGGGGCCGCCCCGCGTTCGGTCCCACCGCCGACGGCGCCCGGCTCGAGGGTTCGAAGGCGTGGATGAAGGAGGTGGTGGCCGACGCCGGTGTCCCGACCGCGCGCCACGCTGCGTTCTCGGTCGACGACGAAGACGCGGCGCTGGCGTTCCTCGAGGAGCTTCCAGGCTTCTACGTGGTGAAGACCGACGGGCTCGCCGCCGGCAAGGGCGTGGTCGTGACCGAATCGATCGACGACGCCCGCGACGCGGTCCACCGCTACCTCTCGGGGGAGGCCTTCGGCGACGCCGGGCGCAGGCTCGTGATCGAGGAGGGCCTGACCGGGCCGGAGCTCTCGCTGCTGGTCGTGTGCAACGGCCGCGAGGGATGGCCGCTCGCGCCGGCGCAGGACTTCAAGCGCATCGGTGACGGCGACACCGGCCCCAACACCGGCGGGATGGGCGCGTACTCGCCCGTGCCCTTCGTGGGCCCCGACGTCGTCGACGAGGTCATGAAGACCGCGGTGCGACCGACGTTGACGACGCTGGCGGCGCGTGGGATCGCATACCGCGGCGTGCTCTATGCCGGGATCATGCTGACGCCCGAGGGTCCCAAGCTGCTCGAGTACAACGTGCGCTTCGGCGACCCCGAGGCCCAGGTGGTCCTGCCGCGGCTCGCCGGTGACTTCGGGCAGCTCTGCTACGACGCCGCCACCGGCTCCGACATCGCCCCGCGTTTCGCCGACGACGCTGCCGTCACCGTGGTGCTCGCCACCGAGGGGTACCCGACGTCGTCGCGCCCGGGCGACGTCATCAAGGGCATCGAGGTGGCCGAGGCGCTCCCCGGCGTGACCGTCTTCCACGCCGCCACCGCGCGACGCGATGGCCAACTCGTCACCGCCGGGGGCCGGGTGCTTGCCGTCACCGCACTCGCGCCCTCGCTCGCCGACGCCCGGGCGCGTGCCTACGAGGCCGCAGGGCGCATCACCTGGCCGGGGGTGCAGTACCGCCGCGACATCGCGGAGGCCGCAACGGCCGCTGCCGTAGACTCGTGACGAAAGGAGCGCGTTGATCCGTCGCTACGCCCTGCCCGAGATGGCCGAGCTGTTCACCGACGAGGCGCGCCTCGCCACCTGGCTCGAGGTCGAGCTGCTCGCGGTCGAAGCCTGGGCCAAGCTCGGAGTGGTCCCGGCGGCCGATGCCGAGGCCATCCGCGAGCGAGCCTCCGTCGACCCCGAAGCCGTCGAGGAGCGCGAGCGCGTCACCGACCACGACGTGGCCGCGTTCGTCGACGTCGTACAGGAGCGGGTCGGCCAACCGGCCGGCGCCTGGGTGCACCACGGGCTGACCTCCAGCGACGTCGTCGATACCGCCCTGTCCGCCACACTGGTGCGCGCCTGCGAGCTGCTGCTCGACGCCGCCGCCGGGCTCGAGCGCGCCATCGCCGCCCGGGCGCAGGAGTTTCGGGCGACCCCGATGGTCGGACGCACCCACGGCATCCACGCCGAGCCCACCACCTTCGGGGCCAAGCTCGCGCTGTGGGCGCTCCAGGTGCGACGCGACCTCGAGCGGCTCCGCCGCGCTCGTGACGCGGTCGCGGTCGGCAAGATCTCGGGGGCGGTCGGCACCTACTCGAACGTCGATCCCGCGGTGGAGGCGTTCGTCTGCGAGCGCCTCGGGCTCCAACCCGCGCCGGCGACCCAGGTGCTCGCTCGCGACCGTCACGCCGAGTTCCTCTACGCCTGTGCCGCGGTGGGGGCATCCGTCGAGTCGTTCGCGCTCGAGATCCGCCTCCTGGCGCAGACCGAGATCGGCGAGGTGCAGGAACCGTTCCGCGAGGGCGCGCAGAAGGGCTCGAGCGCGATGCCGCACAAGCGCAACCCGTGGCGGTGCGAGCAGCTGTGCGGCTTGGCGCGGGTGCTGCGGGGCAATCTCCAAGCCGGACTCGAGGATGTCGCGCTCTGGCACGAGCGCGACATCTCCCACTCGTCGGTCGAGCGCATCGTGCTCGCCGACTCCGCCCTGCTCGCGTACTACATGCTGGTGAGATTCCGCGAGATCGTCGTCGGCATGAGCGTCGACAGCGACCGCATGCGCGCCAACCTGGATTCGTCGCACGGGCTGGTGTTCAGCCAGGCCGTCTTACTCGCGCTGGTCGAGGCCGGCCGCTCCCGCGACGACGCCTACCGGATCGTCCAGCGCGCCGCCACCCGCGCCTGGGAGGACGCGCGTCCGTTCTTCGATGTGCTGCGCGACGATCCCGAGGTCACCGCGGCGTTGTCCGACGAGCGCCTCCAGTCCTGCTTCGACCTCACCGGCGCGCTCGAGCACGCCACCCGCGTGTTCGACACTCTCGCCGAGTGAGCGCCCCCGCGCTGCGGCACCACTACACCGGGAAGGTGCGCGACCTCTACGAGGTCGACCACGACCGCATGCTCATCGTGGCGTCCGACCGGATCTCGGTCTTCGACGTAGTGCTCGAGGACCAGATCCCCGACAAGGGCCGCGTACTCACCGCCCTGTCGACGTTCTGGTTCGCGCTGAGCGCGGACGTGTTCCCCAACCATGTGATCTCCGCCGACCCGACCGACTTCCCCGAGACCGCCGGGCCCGAGGTCGCCGGCCGGGCCATGCTCGTGCGCGCCACCCAGCCGGTGCGGCTGGAGTGCATCGCCCGGGGCTACCTGTTCGGCTCGGCGTGGTCGGAGTACGCCGAGCGCGGCACGGTCTCCGGCCGGCGCCTTCCCGGCGGGATGCGGCAGGCCGAGCGCCTACCCGAGCCGATCTTCACCGCCACGACGAAGGCCGAGGAGGGTCATGACCTGCCGCTTACCGACGCCGAGGCCGCCGACCTCGTCGGCGCCGACCTCTACGACCGGATCGCCGTCGCCTCCCTCGACGTCTACCGGTTCGGTGCCGCCCACGCGGAGTCGCGCGGAGTCATCCTCGCCGACACCAAGCTCGAGTTCGGAACGATCGGGGGCGAGCTGCTCGTCATCGACGAGATGCTCACCCCCGACTCGTCGCGCTACTGGCCCGCGGATGAGTACCGGGCCGGCACCTCGCCGCCGTCGTTCGACAAGCAGTTCGTGCGCGACCACTACCTCGGCGCGGGTTGGGACCAGACACCGCCCGCGCCGCCGCTACCCCCCGAGGTGATCGAGGGGACGCGCGCCCGCTACGTCGAGGCCTACGAGCTGCTCACCGGCGAGAGTTTCGACGAGTGGTTCACGTGAACGCGGCGTAGGGTGATGAGCGTGCGGTTCGAAGCCCGGGTGGAGATCACGCACCTCCCCGGCATCCTCGACCCGCAGGGCGCGACCGTCGAACGCGCCCTTCCGGCGCTCGGCTACGACAACGTGTCCGACGTCCGGGTCGGCAAGAGCATCCGGCTCGTGCTCGACGCCGACGACGAGGCCGCCGCTCGCGACCAGGTCGAGGAGATGTGCCGCCGGCTCCTCGCCAACCCGGTGATCGAGGCGTACGAAATCGCGCTGTCGGAGCTGAGCGCGCCATGAGCGCGCGCGTTGGTGTGGTCGTGTTTCCGGGCACGAACTGCGAGCTCGACGTCGCCTGGGCAGTCGAGCAACTGGGCGGCTCGGCCGAGCTGCTGTGGCACGGCGAACGCGGCCTCGACAACGCCGACGCGGTCGTCGTGCCCGGCGGGTTCGCCCACGGCGACTACCTGCGCACCGGTGCCATCGCCCGCTTCTCGCCGGTGATGGAGTCGGTGGCGCGCTTCGCCGCCGCCGGCGGGCCGGTCGTCGGGATCTGCAACGGCTTCCAGGTGCTCACCGAAGCCGGGCTGCTCCCGGGCGCGCTCCAGAAGAACGCGGGGCTGGCGTTCCTCTGCGAGACGGTCGAGTGCCGGGTCGAGACGTCGGCGTCGGTGCTCACCGGCCTGGCAACGCCGGGAGCGGTGCTGCGGCTGCCCATCAACCACTTCGAGGGTAACTACGTCTGCGATGCCGCCACGCTCGCCCGCCTCCGCGACGAGGACCGGGTGGTGGTGCGCTACGTGCGCAACCCCAACGGCAGCCTCGACGACATCGCCGGCGTCTGCAGCGAGGGCCGCAACGTCGTAGGCCTCATGCCCCACCCGGAGCGCGCGTCCGACTCGATGTTGGGCTCCGAGGGCGGAGTGGTGCTGCTGCGGTCGCTGCTCGAAGCCGCCGCCGCCGGAGCCGCGGTCGCGAGCTAGTACCGGGACCCGAGGAGGAGGAGCAGCGTGGGGAGAATCGTCGTAACCGAGTTCGTGTCACTCGACGGTGTCATCGAGGATCCGGGCGGGTCGGAGGACTTCAAGCACTCAGCCTGGAGTTTCGAGGTCGATCGTGGCGACGAGGGAAACCAGTTCAAGCTCGACGAGACCCTGGAGTCCGAGGCGCTGCTGCTGGGCCGGGTGACCTATGAGGGCTTCGCCCAGGCCTGGCCGTCGCGGGATGGTGAGTTCGCCGACAAGTTCAACGGCATGCCCAAGTACGTCGTCTCGTCGACGCTGGCGAACCCCGAGTGGAACAACTCGACCGTGCTCAGCGGCGATCTCACCGAGGACGTCTCGAAGCTGAAGCAGGACGTGGACGGGGACATCGTCGTCCACGGCAGCGCCCAACTTCGTGCAGGCACTGGTCGAGCGCGACCTCGTCGACGAGCTGCGCCTGATGGTGTTCCCGGTCGTACTCGGGGCGGGCAAGCGTCCCCTCGGCGACACGACCGACAAGAAGCGCCTGCGGCTCGCGGACTCGAGGACGGTCGGCGACGGCGTCACCATCCTCACCTACGAGCCCGCGGACGAGGAAGCGAAGGGCTAGTTCGAACGCCCGATCCCGGCCCGCTTGAGCACGTCGGCGGGTACGCCCAGCTCCCGCCACGCCGCGTAAGAGATGCCCTTGCGCTCGGAGTAGTCCCGGGCGACCTGGGCGAAATCCCGCTCCAGCGCGGACAGATCAACCTTGGCGCCGAGCTGCTCGAGCTCGGCCTTGAGGTCCATGCGCTCCTGCACGAGCTGGAGTCGCTGGAGCGGGGACGCGTCGGTGAGCTGCTTCGCGATGGTGTCGAGGCGGCGCTTGATCGATTCCGTGGTGCGCTTGCGGCCCCGACGGGGGCGGTTCTGGTGCAGGGCGTCGAGGTACTTCCGCACCGCCCGTCCCAGCTCGCGACCCTCGGCCAATGCCCGCTTGTGGGCCGTGGTCATCGTGCTCTTGCGGCGTGCCGCCATGGAGTCGTCTCCTCTATTGATCGATTATCGCACCATCTTATTTGTTCAATGCCGAATGACTCCATTTGACGTACCGAGGCGAGAGTTAGCCTGCGATCGTGCCCGTCGACGAGCCGCTCCACCGCCGTCTGGGGCTGACCGACGACGAGCTTGGCGCCGTCGTCGAGCTGCTCGGCCGCGACCCGACCGAGCTCGAGCTGGCAATGTACGCGGTGATGTGGTCGGAGCACTGCTCGTACAAGTCGTCGCGCCTGCACCTGCGCCGGCTCCCGAGCGAGGCGCCGTGGGTGCTGGTGGGCCCGGGCGAGGGCGCGGGTGTCGTCGACGTCGGCGACGGGCTAGCAGTGGCGGTGCGCATCGAGAGCCACAACCACCCCTCGGCGGTCGAGCCCTACCAGGGGGCCGCCACCGGCGTCGGCGGGATCATCCGGGACGTGTTCTCGATGGGCGCGCGGCCGATCGCGCTCATGGACCCGCTCCGGTTCGGGCCCCTTGACGACGCCCGCACCCGGTACCTCTTCGAAGGCGTCGTGTCGGGCATCAGCGGCTACGGCAACGCGGTGGGAGTCCCCACCGTCGGGGGCGAAGTGGCCTTCGACGACTGCTACCGCGACAACCCCCTCGTGAACGTGCTGTGCCTCGGTCTGCTGCCCCATGACCGGCTCGTCCTGGCCCGCGCGTCGGGAGAGGGGAACCTGGCCGTGTTGCTCGGGTCGTCGACCGGTCGCGACGGAATCGGCGGCGCGAGCGTGCTGGCGTCGGCGGGCTTCGACGAGGGCGCGGAGGAGAAGCGCCCGTCGGTGCAGGTGGGCGACCCGTTCGAGGAGAAGAAGCTCATCGAAGCCTGCCTCGCCCTGCTCGACGCCGGCCTCGCGGTCGGCGTGCAGGACCTGGGCGCGGCCGGGCTGTCCTGCGCGGCGTCGGAGACCGCGGCCAAGGCGGGCGCGGGCATGGACGTCGACGCCGCCCGCGTGCCCAAGCGCGAGCCGGGCATGACGCCGGTCGAGGTGCTCACGTCCGAGAGCCAGGAGCGCATGCTCGCCATCGTGCGTCCCCGCCACCTCGACGAGGTTCTCGCGCTGTGCGACCGGTGGGAGATCACCGCGTCGGTCGTGGGCCGCGTCACCGACACCGGCCGGTTCCGCGTGTACGACGGGCTGTTCGACGCGGTCGGTGTCGCCGGTGCGAACCCGGAACCGCCGCGCGGTGACACGCCCACGCCGACTTCGTCCGACCAGACGCCGGCTGCCGATGTGCCGGTCGAGAGCCTCGGCGACGGGCCGGTCTACGAGCGCGAGCGGCGTCGCCCGGCGGCGCAGGACGCGCTGGTCGCCGCCGACCCCGCACCCCTTCTCGCCGAACGGTTCCCGCCCGGCGCCGACCTGTCGGGCGAGCTCCTGGCGGTGCTCGCGTCGCCCACGGTCGCGGACAAGTCGTGGGTGTGGCGCCAGTACGACCATCAGCTCTTCCTCAACACGGTGGTCGGGCCGGGTGGCGACGCGGCCGTGCTCCGGCTCAAGGGCACACCCCGGGCGCTGGCGCTCTCGACCGACGGCAACGCCCGGTTCTGCCGGCTCGATCCCCGGACGGGTGCGCGGCTGGCGGTGCTCGAGGCCGCCCGCAACGTCGCCTGCGCCGGCGCCCGTCCCCTCGCCCTGGTCAACTGCCTCAACTTCGGCAACCCCGAGCACCCCGAGGTCATGTGGCAGTTCGCCGACGTCGTCGACGGGGTGGCCGAGGCGTGCACCGCGCTCGGGATCCCCGTGATCGGCGGGAACGTCAGCTTCTACAACGAATCGGAAGGGCGCGACATCGACCCCACCCCGATCGTGGGTGTGCTCGGGCTCATCGAGGAACTCGGCGACGTCCCCCCGGCCGCCGCGCTCGTTCCCGGCCACCGGATCGTCGTGCTCGGCGCCACGCGCCCCGAGCTCGCTGGGTCCGAGTGGGCTGCGGTACACGGCCTCGACGGAGGCCGACCCCCGGACGCCGACCTCGACGGGGCGCGGCGCCTGCACGAGTTCGTACGGGACCTGGTGACGGAGCGCACCGTCGCCGGTGTGCACGACTGCGCCGAAGGCGGGCTTGCGGTCGCGCTGGCCGAGATGGCGATCGCGGGCGGGACCGGGTGCACGGTCACTCCCGAGCCCGGCCTCGAGGCCGCGGCGTGGTGCTTCGCGGAGTCGGCGTCCCGGATCGTCGTGTCGGTGGACGCCCGCCCGCTGCCGGACGTGCTGCGCCGGGCGGCCGAGGCCGGCGTCCCTGCCGTCGACCTCGGCGTCGCCGGCGGCGACCGCTTGGTGGTCGAGGGCACCTTCGACGTCTCGGTCACCGACGCCACCCGCGCCTGGCGCGACGCGATCCCGGCAGCCCTGGGGGCGACGGCGGCGCGCTGACAAGCGTCAGGTGGTGGTTGCCGGCGCCTGCGTCGTCGTGGTCGCGGTGGTCGTCGTCGTCGCCGCGGTCGTGTTCGGTGCCCTGGTCGTGTTCGGGCTGCGTTGCTGCGTCTGCGGCGTCTCTTCCTCAGTCGTGGTCGTCGGCTCCTCGGTGGACGTGGTCGTATCGGTGTTACCCCCGTCGTCCCCCCCTCCGCTGGCCAGGAGCACCCCGCCACCGACGAGGAGCGCGGCCACGAGCACGGCCGCGGCGACGAGCATGCCGACGCGCCGCCTCCTGCCATCGCCGTCGGGCGGGCCGGCACCGGCGTCGTCCTGGAAGAACCGCTCGCCCGACGCTGGTGGCCCGCCCGCGCCGCCCGCACCGGCTGCCGCCGGCACCGGCTGCGTGGGCTCCCCCGCGCCGCCCGCACCGGATCCCGGGATCGGCCCGGTCGGCGGCCCGCCCGGGGCTGCCGCCGCGGCCCCGGCCCCGAGGCCGATTGCTGCTCCGGCGGCGGCTGCTCCCGCGGCGGTCTTGGCCGCGGCGGCGCCGGCCCCGGACTTGTCGGTCTCGCCCCCGGCGGCCAGCGCCGCGCCCAGCGCGATCGAGTGCTTGGGATGGGCGTCGACCGCCACCGGCCGGCCCAGCTCGGCGCCGACCATCTGCGCTACCAGCGGGATGCGCGACGAACCCCCCACGAGGAGGACTGTCTTCACCTGATCGGGTTCGACGTCGGCCGAGCGCAGTGCCCTCCGCAGCGCGGTAATCGTGTCGACGAGCGCGGGGCGGACCATGCCTTCGAACTCGGTCCGGGTGAGGCGCACCTCGGTCTGGAGATCGGGGAGCAGTACCGGGATCGACGCGTCGGTGTCGCTCGATAGCGCTTCCTTGGCGTCGACGCACTCCTGGCGCAGGCGCGCCACCGCCGCCATCGCGGTGAGGTCGTCCTCGTCGAGGTTCTCGAGTGCTCCGCCGAGGCTGCGAGCGACGTGCTGGAACACGGCGGCGTCGAAGTCGATGCCACCGAGCCGCTCGATGCCCTCGGGCTGACCGAGGATCTCGAAACCGGTGGCGGTCTTGCGGAGCACGGCGGCGTCGAACGTCCCGCCGCCGAGGTCGTACACCGCCACCACGTCGCCGGGATCGACCCGCTCGTTGTCGGAGTAGTGGATCGCCGCGGCTTGGGGCTCGGTGAGCGTCTCGACGTTGGAGAGGTCGGCGACGGTGATCGCCTGGTTCAGCAGGTCCTTCTTGAACGGGCCCCAGTTCGCCGGGTGCGTCACCGCGATCCGGTCGGGCGTCCCGCCTTCGCGCGTGGAGACCTCGTCGACCACCGAACGCAGCAGCTTCCCCATGAGCGTCTCGGCCGAATACGGCGAGCCCCCGAGGAAGATCGGGGTCGTGTCACCGACGCGCCGCTTGAACTCGCGCGCCACCCGGTCGGGCTCGGTGACGCCGCGGCGGTTGGCGGCGTCCCCGGTCAGGACCTCCTCGTCCTCGCGCAGCAGCACAACCGACGGGATCGCCGCCGCCCGGTTTCCCAGCGTCGCGATCTCCGCCTTGCCGTCGCGGTACGTCGCCGCGGCGGTGTAAGCGGTGCCGAGGTCGACTCCCAGCGCGTAACCCACAACTTCCTCCGTCTGCTTCGCAGTGCTTGCCTGTCCGCGGGCGACGTTAGCAACGGCTCTCCCGGATGTCGCCGGGGGTCGTCCCCGACATCGTGGCCCCGATAGGCCCCGATAGGGGACATCCCCGATGGCGGGCGACGGGGCTCGGCGTAGCCTGAACCGGTACAGAGACCCCCGATCCCGACCGTGAAGAGCAGGACCAGACGGTGCCCCACTCGATCCTCGATGTCGCGCGGGAGCTGATCGACAGCCCCGAGGCCAAAACTGCCTATGCCGACGATCCCGACGGCTTCATCGCGGTGCGCGGACTCGACGGCCTGTCGAACACCGACCTCCAGGAGGCCGTGGGCTTGGTCGCCGACGCAATGCCGGCGCCGGTGGCCCGTCAGCTGGTGGCCCCGCCCGGGCCCGTGGCCGATTCGCTGCCGCTGGCCCGGGTGGCGGCGGCGACCTCGATGGACGTGGCCGTGATCGAGGCCGAGCCGGGCACGGTCGACGTGACCGCGCTGGTAGATCCGAGCGGCCAGCTCGACCTACCCACCGATGTGGGGTCGGCCGATGCCGCGGTGGTGCCTCCCGACGCCGAACCGCAGACCGAGGAAGTCGCGCTCGAGGATTCGGAGCTGGTCGAGAAGGAGGTTCCTTCCGAGGACGAGACCGACTTCGGGCGCGGCGCCCTCGACGAGACCGAGACGTCGCCCACGGCTACACGGACGGAGGCTGACGAGGCGGACGAATCGGACGACGCCGCCTTCGATCCGGGAGTCGGCGAGGGCAATTTCGCTACGCACGACCCTGCTTTCGACGTCGACGAGGACATCGACGCGCCGGTTGGAGCCGCGACCCCGGTTCCGGGCACGGACGAGGAGCCTCCCGAGGACGATTTCGAGGACGTCATCATCTGATTTCGCGCGTCCGAAGCGGTTTCTCCGACTTCCCCCTAGTATCGCCGGACGCGATCCCCTAGTGTCGCCCCGTAGGTTGGGGCAGATCCCCGATGGAGCGAGGGGCAGCCGCCCGTAGGTTTCGTCGCAACCCTCCGGAGAGTCCGGAGGGATGAGCAAGGAGATCCAGGAAATGGCCGACCAGGCAGTTGCAGAGAAGGTTCAGGAGATGTTCGACAAGCTCCTCGGGAACAAGGCTGAGGCCGAGTCCTTCAGCGACGACCCCGAGGGCTGGGTCGCCGACAACGGCTACGGCGACTTGCCCGCCGATGCGGTGGCCGAGTGCGGTGTTCAGTACGGGAGCGGTGCTACCGCGGTCGCGTCCTCCGGCGGGGGCTACAGCCCCGGCGTGGCGGGTGTGGCTCAGGCCGCAGCTCCTTCGGTGTACAACACGTACATCGAGGACAACGACATCACGACCAACATCGCCAACAACGGCGTCCTGAACATCGGCGACAACAACGTCGGGATCCAGGGCGACGCCAACCAGGTGGTGACGGGCGACGAGAACGTGGTGGCGGGTGCAGGTGGAGTCGCTGCCGGCGACGACATCGAGGACTCGCAGATCCAGACCGGGTCCGGGATCCAGGCCGGCGACGATGTCGACATCGCCGACTCGGCCGTCAGCACGGGGTCGGGGGATGCGAGCAACATCTCCGACATCGACGACTCCGACCTGACCAACGTCAACCAGGGCGACGCCGGTGGCGACATCAACCAGGCCCAGGACAACTCGGTCGATGTCGAAACCGACATCGACGACCACAGCGGCACTGTCCTAAGCCCCGACAACTCGGTGGACCTGGACGTGGACGGTCCCTGAGCAGTTCCAACGAACGCAACAGGGCCCCGGGCCAAGCCCGGGGTCCTGTTCGCGTCCGGGCGCGGAGCGGATACCGTGCTCTTTCCGCTAGATAGCTGAGTGACGATGGTTGCGACAATCGAAGAAGGTCAGAAGCAGGAGCGCTCGCGCGCGGTCGGCGAAGCCCTCGGCGCGATCGTGCAGGCGAAGGCGGCGGTCAAGGCCTACGAGCGCGAGGACCTCACCGGCCGGCTGGAGGCGGCGCGGGAGAAGCTTGAGGACCCCGCCTTCCACGTGCTCGTGGTGGGGGAGTTCAAGCAGGGCAAGAGCTCGCTGATCAACGCGCTGCTCAACGCGCCGGTGTGCCCGGTCGACGACGACATCGCCACCTCCGCCCCCACCGCGGTGAGCTGGTCCGAGCAACCGACGGCGGCCGTCCTGTACCGGGCGGCCGACGAGCCCGCCGACGCCGACGGCGAGCGGCCCGAGCCCGAGCGGGAGAAGATCGACTTCGACCGGGTGCACGAGTACGTCACCGAGGGCGCCAACCCCGAGAACGAGCGCCGGGTCCACTCGGTTGAGGTCGGCATCCCCCGCCAGCTGCTCGCCGACGGTCTGGTGCTCGTCGACACGCCGGGCGTGGGCGGCCTGGGCTCGGCCCACAGCTCGATCACCATCGGCGCACTCCCGATGGCCGACGCGGTGATCTTCGTGTCCGACGCCTCCCAGGAGTTCTCCGGGCCCGAGCTCGACTTCCTCAAGACCGCCCGGTCGATGTGCCCCAACCTGCTGTGCGTCCTGACGAAGACCGACTTCTATCCCGAGTGGCGCAAGATCAAGGAACTCGACGAGGGCCACTTGAAGGACGCGCGGGTGAAGACGGTGATCCTGCCGATCTCGTCGACGCTGCGGGCCCAGGCGGTGGAGGCCGATGATCAGGAGCTCAACGACGAGTCGGGGTTCCCGGCGATGGTCGGCTACCTCCAGCGGGAGGTCATCGCCAACGCCGACGCCCTCACCGTGAAGGCGGCGTGCAACGACATCATCGGCGTCGTCGACCAGCTGGCGGCGCAGTTCACCGCCGAGCTCAAGTCGCTCCAAGACCCCGAGCAGGCGGCCGAGGTGATGCGCCAGCTCGAGTCGGCCAAGGAACAGGCCGACCGGCTTCGGGGCCAGGCGGCCAAGTGGCAGCAGACCCTGGGCGACGGCGTGGCCGACCTCCAGGGTGACGTCGACCACGACCTCCGCACCCGGATCCGCAGGATCATGCAGGAGTCCGACGAGGTCATCGAGGCAACCGACCCCGCCGATACGTGGGAGGAGTTCGAGCCCTGGCTCTACCGCCGGGTCGGGGAGGACATCGCCAACAACTACCAGTACCTCCAGTTGCGGGCCCAGGAGCTCAGCCGACGCGTTGCGGAGCACTTCGCCGCCGACGAGGAGCAGGTGGCACTGGAGTTCACGGTGGGTGACCCCATCCAGCTCGTCGACCAGGTCGGCGTCGAAGCGCAGATCGAGGTCGAGGTGATGGGCGCCGGTCAAAAGCTGTGGACCGGTGTCCGCGGTGGGTACATGGGCGTGATCATGTTCTCGATGCTCGGCGGGATGATCGGGCTCGCCCTGGGTCCCCTGCTGCCGGTGGCGGCCGGCCTGGTGCTCGGGCGCAAGTCGCTGCGGGACGAGAAGGAGCGCCAGCTGGCGATGCGGCGCAACCAGGCGAAGAACGCCATGCGCAAGTACGTCGACGAGGTGCAGTTCCAGTTGGCGAAGGACTCCCGCGACACCCTGCGCCGGGTCAACCGCCAGTTGCGCGACCACTACATGGCCCGGGCCGAGGAGCTCATGCGTTCGGTCACCGAGACGCTCAACGCCGCCCAGCAGAACGCCAAGGGTGACGCGGCCACCCGTCAGAAGCGGCTCAAGGACGTCTCCGCCGAGCTCGATCGGGTCAAGAAGCTGCGCCAGAACGTGCGGAAGGTCGCGACCGAGGCGGCCGCGCCCGCGCCGTGAGCGAGTCGCTGCTCGAACAGACGCGCACGCTGCTGCGGACCGCGATCGATTCCAACGCCGGAACCCCCGAGGCCGCCGGGCTCGAGGCGGTCCTCGACCGCCTCGACGACCCCCTGCGGGTGGCCGTCGCCGGCAAGGTGAAGGCGGGCAAGTCCACACTGCTGAACGCGCTGGTGGGCGAGGAGCTCGCTCCGACCGATGCGGGCGAGTGCACCAAGATCGTCACCTGGTACCGCGACGGCGTCACCTACAAGGTGATGCTCCACCCCAAGGTGGGCGATTCCCGCCAGGTCCAGTTCACCCGGGACGCCGGCGCCATCGACGTCGCCCTCGGTTCGACCCCCGCCGAGGAGGTGGACCGGCTGGAGGTCGACTGGCCCTCGGCGGCGTTGAAGAAGATGACCCTGATCGACACCCCCGGCATCGGGTCGCTCTCCGCCGAGGTCTCCGCCCGCACGACCGCGTTCCTCGCGCCCGACGACGACCGCGTGACCCCGGCCGACGCCGTGCTCTACCTCATGAAGCACCTGCACACGACCGACCTCGACTTCCTCGCCGGCTTCCATGACGAGGAGGTCTCCCAGGCCACCCCGGTGAACGCGATCGCGGTGCTCTCACGTGCCGACGAAGTCGCGGCCGGGCGTCTCGACGCGATGGAGTCGGCCATCAAGATCGCGGCGCGCTACCGCACCGAGCCCAAGGTGCGGAAGCTCGTGCAGACGGTGGTGCCGGTCGCCGGGCTGCTGGCGGTGACGGGCGAGACCCTCCGCGAGGCCGAGTACGCCGCGCTGGCCAAGTTGGCCGCTGCGACCGAGCCGCCGGTCGAGAAGCTGCTGGTCTCGGCCGACCGGTTCGCGAACGCCGACTCGCCCGCGCTCACGACGATGGAGCGCGGGGCGCTGCTGGACCGGCTCGGCCTGTTCGGTGTGCGCCTGGCGGTCGGGTTCATCCGCGACGGGTCGGCCCCGAATGCGGGTGCCCTCGCCGCCGCGCTCGTCACCCGCAGCGGTCTCGACGACCTGCGCCGGGTGCTGCTGTCACAGTTCGCCGACCGCCGCGACCTGCTCAAGGCCCGCTCGGGTCTGCTGGCGGTCGAGGCGGTGGCGCGGGCGCGACCAGGCCCGGGCACGGAGGCGCTCCTGAGCGAGCTCGAGCGCATCACCGCCGGCGCCCACGAGTTCCGGGAGATGCGGCTCCTCAATGCCCTCCGTTCCGGCGCGGTCACGCCCAAGGCCGGCGACCTCGAGGACATGGAGCGGCTGCTGGGCACGTCGGGCCCGGCCCCGGCGACCCGTCTCGGGCTCCCGGCGGAGGCGTCGGAGAACGATGTCCGCGCCGCGGCTCAGGCCGCTTTGGCGAAGTGGCAACGCCGGGCCGAGAGCCCGATGGCGTCGCCGGAGACGAGTGACGCCGCCCGCATCCTCATGCGCACCTGCGAAGGGATCCTGGCCGCGCCGGTCGGCTAACTGCGGGCACGCAAGGCGGACATCAGCTCGGCTCGCGTCGTCGCGCCCAGCTTCTGGCGGATGCGGGCGACGTGATGCTCCACGGTCTTGGGCGAGATGAAGAGCAGCGCCCCGATCTCCTTGTGGGTGAGGCCGTCGAGCACCTGACGGCCGACCTCCTCCTCGCGCTCTGACAACACGCCCGCGCTCGCGGCTCGCTCCCCGGCGTCCTCGCTCGGGAGTGCCCCCTTCAGATCGCGCGCCCGCTCCAGCAAGGTGCGGGTCTGGGTCGGCTCCGTCGCTCGAATCGCGGCCTGGCCCGCGAGCCGCGACGCCTCCCAGGAGAACCCCGCGTCGGCCAGCCCGGCCGCGGCCGTCTCCACCGCGTCGGGCTCCACCGACCCGGCCATCACGTCGGCCCACGCCCGCGCCGCCGGCGCCAAGCCTTTCAGTCGATCGGTGGCGGGCTCGATCGCGCCGACCGCGGCCGCCGCGTCCCCGACTGCGTCGGCGTCGTTGCCGGCGATCGCCGACTCGAGCTGCGCCCAGGCGAGCGGCAGCGCCCACAGCGCGGGCTTCCCGAGGCGATCGACGATGGCGCCGATCGCGGCCAACTGGGCCCGAGCCCGGTCGGCGGCCCCGAGGCGCGCCCCCGCGATCGCCAGCTCGGCGAGGGGTTCGAGCGAGAACAAGCCCGGTTGGGCCCGGAGCAACGCCGGCTCGGCGTCTTCCCACGCCGTTCCGAGCCGGGCGATGTCGCCGGCGCGTCGGGCGAGGGCGGCCTCGACCGCCGACCGCAGCAGCCGCTCGCGCGTCCCGAGGGACTCCGCCTTGGTGGCGTCGAGGACCGCCTCGGCCTGGGCCCACCGGCCGGCGCGCACCGCGACCCAGGCCATCAGCAGTTGGTGGCGCATTGCCAGCGCGGGCCCGCCCACATCACGGGCGAGCGTGTCGGCCAGCATCCGCTCGGCGCGCGAGAAGTCGCCGGCGGCGCAGGCGACGACCGCGGCAAGGGCGTGCGGGCTGTCGGGTAACACCAGGCGAACGGGGCTCGACTCGAGCAGATCGGCCGCCTCGCCCAGCGCGGCCAGGGTCTCTTCGAGCGCACCCCGGCCGGCCGCCACCGCACCGTTGGCGGCGGCGACGACGGCCTCGACCACCAGCGGGGCGGGGCGGTCGATCGCGTCGGAGGCGTTCGTGGCCGACGCGGTCGCCTCGTCGAGTTGCCCCCGGGCGACCAGGCCCGGGACCGCGACCAGCGCGAACAGCTCGTCGGGGAGGTGCGGGTGGCCCTGCACCGACGTCAGGAGCTGGGCCGCCCGGCTCCAGAGGCCGCGGCTGGCCAGCACTCCGCCGAGCACCGCGACCGCGCGAGCGCGATCGGGCTCGTCCGACTCGACCAGGGCGGCGTCGGCAAGCTCCAAGGCGGTGTCGAGGTCGCCGCCGAGCGCGGCCGCCTCCGCCCGCCGCCCGGCGATGTCGACCGCGCCGGCGTCGGCGGCGCGGTCGAGCAGCTCGGTCGCCGTGCCTACGAGGCCCTCGCCCAATGCCGCGTCCGCCGCCGCCACCAGCGTCGCGACCGCGTCATGACCCGCGGCTCCGGCCGCGATCACGTGCTCGGCCGCCCGGGCCGGCGGATCGCCCCGGACGGTCAGGGCCTCGGCGCAGCGGCCATGGAGCCGGCGGCGGTCGGCCTCGGGCGTGATCGCGAGCACCGCGTCCGCGATGACGGGTAGCGGCTCGTCGTGGCCGGGCACGAGCAGGCCGCGGGCCCGCAGGGCTTCGACATGCGCGCCCAGGGCTTCGCCGGGTAGCTCGGCGAGGCCGGCGAGCAGCTCGTCGTCGAGCGCCGAGCCGAGGCTGAGGGTCACCAGCAACCGTCGCTCCGACTCGGGAAGTTGGTCGACCCGGGCGCGCACAAGGTCGACGACCGCGGCCGGGAGCGTCGGGGGCGGTGCTTCGCGAAGACTGCCCCGCGCGAGCAGGCCGTCGTCGCGCCAACCCTGGAGCAGCGTGTCGACGAGCAGGGGCACGCCCTCGGTCCGCACGAGGAGGGCGTCGACGAGCGCGTCGTCGACCGCTGCTTCGAGGAGGAGCGCCGCCCGTTCGGCGATGCCGTCGTTGTCGAGTGGTGCGAGCCGGATGATGGCGGGGGAGAGCGCGGCGTCGAACGCGGCCAGGTTGGCGTCGCCCGCCACGAGCCGGTGGGCGGCGACGAGCCCGAAGCCGTGCTCGACGGCGCGCTCGGCCACGCCCACCAGCACATGCCCCGACGCGGGATCGAGCCAATGGGCGTCATCGATGAGCAGGATGGCGTGGTCGCCGGCCAGCCGGTCGGTGAGCGCGACCCGGGCGGCTTGTTCTCCTTTCGCTCCCTCCTTGGGCCCGTCCAGCAGACCCTCGAGCGTGGCGTACGGCACCTCGTGTTCGAGGTGCCGGGCGGCGATCTCGACGACGGTTCCGCCCCGTTCCCGCAGCGCGTCGGCGACGGCGCGGAGCGCCTCGGTGCGCCCGTATCCGTCGGGCCCGACGACTGCCGCGCGTGGAGCAGTGCCATCCCCGGTGACCTGCTCGACGATGTGACGAACACGCGCGGTCAGCACAGGCGGATGCCTCCTCGACTTGCTCGCTCACTGCGGCCCGGGCCATCCCTCCATCGGGGTGGCCGGGCCGCGACCGCTCGCTCGCTACGGCCGCCGTGATTCCAGCACGTCGAGCAGCTCGTCGGGCACGGCGAGGTCGCCCCGCCCGGTCCCGACCCGCAGGTCGGGCTTGTTGTCGCCGTGGTAGTCGGAGCCGCCGGTCACCGCGAGCCCGTGCCGCCCGGCCAGCTCCCGGTAGGAAGCGCGTTCATCGGGCGAGTAGCGCCCGTACTCGCACTCGAGCCCGTCGATGCCGGTGGTGGCGAGCCCGGCCACGAACTCCTCCAGCGCCTCGTCCTCGAGGTCGAGCGACGACGGGTGCGCCATCACGGTCACGCCCCCCGACGCGTGGGCGAGTTCGATCGACTCCTCAGGGCTCAGGCGCACCCGCTCGAAGTACGCGGGGCGTCCCTTGGCCAGCCAACGATCGAAGGCTTCCTGGATCGACCCGACGCACCCCTTCTCCAGGAGCACCCGGGCGACGTGCGGCCGGCCCACCGAGCCCTCTCCCGCCTGCGCGAGCACCTCGTCGAGGGTCACGTCCATGCCGTTGGCGCGTAGACAGTCGACGATCTGCTGGTTGCGGTCGGCGCGCCCGGCCCGGAGCTCGCCCAGCCGGTCCTGGAGTGGGCCGGGCGTCTCGTCGACGAAGTACACGAGCAGGTGCATCGTCCCCGGCGCCCGGTCGCCGAGCTCGCACGAGATCTCGCAGGCGGGAACGAGGCGCAGCGCGTGCTCGGCTGCGGCCGCGCGCGCCTCGGGCAGGTGGTCGAGCGTGTCGTGGTCGGTGAGCGCCAGGGCGGTGAGACCCGCGGCCGCGCCCAGTGCGACCACCGCGGCGGGCGTGTCGGTCCCGTCCGAGACAGTCGAGTGACTGTGGAGGTCAATCACGAAGTGTTCAGTCGTGTCGGGGCGCGGGGCCGGGGTGCGTGAGGCCGGCGTCCTCGAGGTACGAGAGCACCTGTGCCGCCGACGCGGTCACCTCCCGGTCGTGGGTCACCACCCTGACCTCGGCTGCCAGTGGCTCCTCGTAGGGATCCGACACCCCGGTGAACTCCGGGATCTCGCCGCTGCGGGCCTTGGCGTAGAGACCCTTGACGTCGCGCTCCTCGCATACGTCGATGGGCGTGTCGACGAACACCTCGACGAAGTGGTCGATCTGGCCCCGCACCTCGTCGCGGATGTCGCGGTAGGGCGAGATCGCCGCGGTCACCGCCACGACGCCGTTGCGGGCGAGGACCGCCGCCACCCAGCCGATGCGGCGGATGTTGGTGTCGCGGTCCTCCTTCGAGAACCCGAGGCCCTTGGACAGGTTCTGGCGCACCTCGTCGCCGTCGAGGAGCTCGACCCGGTGACCCCGGCGGCGCAGCTCCTCGACCACGACCTCGGCGATCGTGCTCTTGCCCGCGCCCGACAGCCCGGTGAACCAGATACAGAAGCCCTTGTCGTGGTCAGTCACGAGCCGGGACGGTAGTTGAAGGGCGCCTCGGCGCCCGCATGGGATACTGGGCCAGGAGATGGACCTCCACATCGGCGAGGCCTGCGGCGTCTTCGGCGTCTACGCACCGGGACATCCGGTGGCCAACCTCACCTACCTCGGCCTCTACGCCCTCCAGCACCGGGGCCAGGAGTCGGCCGGCATCGCCGTCAGCGACGGCGAGACCGTCACCGTCGTGAAGGACATGGGGCTCGTGACCCAGGTGTTCGACGAACGCCGCCTCGCGCCCCTCGACGGCCACCTCGCGATCGGGCACGTCCGCTACTCCACCACCGGCACGAGTAACTGGCGCAACGCCCAGCCGGTGTACCGCTCGGTCGGCGACGCCGGCTTCGCCCTCGGGCACAACGGCAACCTCACCAACACCGCCGAGCTCGCCGAGAGCCTCGGGATGCTCCCCGGGATGGCGGCGGCGCAGGACCTCGCCGACTCGACGACCGACTCCGATCTCGTCGGCGAGCTGCTGGCTCGGGCGTACGCGCCCGAAGTCCGGTCGGACGGGCGCGACCTCGAGACCGCGCTCGAGCACGTGCTGCCCGACCTTGCCGGCGCGTTCACGTTCGTGCTCATGGACGACGCCCACCTGATCGGCGTGCGCGACCGGCACGGGTTCCGCCCGCTCGTGCTCGGGCGTATCGAAGGGGGCTGGGTGCTCGCGAGCGAGAGCGCCGCGCTCGACATCGTCGGCGCCCACTTCGTGCGTGACATCGAGCCGGGCGAGATGGTGGTGATCGACGCCGCCGGCGTGCGGGAACGCCGCTACGCCGAGGCCACGCCGAAGCTGTGCCTCTTCGAGTTCGTCTACTTCGCCCGGCCCGACACCAAGCTGTACGGCCAGAGCATCCACGCCGCCCGCCAACGGATGGGCGAGGAGCTCGCCCGCCAGGCCCCGGTCGACGCCGAGATGGTGATGCCGGTCCCCGAGTCGGGGATCCCGGCCGCCCAGGGGTACGCCCGGGCGGCCGGTATTCCCTATGGCGACGGGCTGGTGAAGAACCGCTACGTCGGCCGGACGTTCATCCAGCCCAGCCAGCAGCTCCGGGGCCAGGGCGTGCGGCTCAAGCTCAACCCGCTGCCCGAGAACATCAAGGGCAAGCGCCTCGTCGTGGTGGACGACTCGATCGTCCGCGGCACCACCACCCGCCAGGTCGTGTCGATGCTGCGCGAGGCGGGCGCGGCCGAGGTGCACTTTCGGGTCTCGTCGCCGCCCTACCGCTGGCCCTGCTTCTACGGCATGGACACCGGCCAACGATCGGAGCTCCTCGCCGCCGACATGTCGGTAGGTGAGATCCGCGACTTCCTCGGAGTCGACTCGCTGGCGTACCTCGACCTCGACCGTCTGCTCACCGCCACCGGCGCGTTGCCGGAGTCGTTCTGCACCGCGTGCCTCTCGGGCGAGTACCCGGTCCCGGTGCCCGACATCGACTCGAAGCACGTGCTCGAGGAGGACGGCGCCGAGCCGTCGCCGGTGCCGCGCGCGGCCGAGTCGCCGCACCCGTCGACCTCGTGACGCGGCGTGGCCCCGGCGGCAACCAGGAGCCCCTGACCTACGCCGACGCCGGGGTCGACATCGCCGCCGGCGAGAAGGCGGTCGAGCTGATCAAGACGCACGTGCGCTCGACGTTCCGGGCCGAGGTGATCGGCGGTGTCGGCGGGTTCGGGGGGCTGTTCTCGCTGGCGGGGCTGCGCCACCGCGACCCCGTCCTGGTGGCGTCGACCGACGGGGTCGGCACGAAGTCGGTGGTGGCCCGGTTGGCCGGCCGCTACGAGACGATCGGCATCGACGTCGTCGCGATGTCGGTCGACGACGTCGCCGCGACCGGCGCGGAGCCGTTGTTCTTCCTCGACTACATCTCGGTGGGCAAGCTCGTACCCGAGACCGTGGACGAGATCGTCGCCGGGGTTGCCGTTGGGTGCCGTCACGCCGGCTGCGCGCTCCTCGGCGGCGAGATGTCGGAGCATCCCGACCTGATGGAGCCGGGTGAGTTCGACCTGGTGGGGTTCGCGGTCGGTGTGGCCGAGCGCGACGGCCTGCTTCCCGCGGGCGTGGCCGCCGGCGACCGGCTGGTCGGCGTCGCCAGCCCGGGACTTCGATGCAACGGGTACTCGCTCGCCCGCCGCGCCCTGCTCGACCAGGCCGGCCGCGAGCTCGACGGCCCCGCGTGGGACGGCGCCGACCACAGTCTGGCCGAGGAGCTGCTGCGCCCGAGCGAGATCTACGCGCCCGCCCTCGCCGCGGTCCGGGAGCAGGTCGAGGTCCACGCCTTCGCCCACGTGACCGGGGGCGGCATCCCCGCCAACCTGGCCCGGGTCCTGCCCGATGACTGCGACGCCGTCGTCCGGCGCGGCTCCTGGCCCGGTCCCCGCATCTTCGCCGAGGTCCAGGCGGCCGGCGCGGTGCCCGCCGCCGAGATGGAGTCGGCCTTCAACCTCGGGCTCGGGATGATCGCGGTGGTCGGAGGCGACCCGGATCGGGCTGTGGACGCTCTGAGGTCGGCCGGCCACGACGCGTGGGAAGTGGGCGAGCTCGTCGCCGGCGACGGCCGGGTCACGCTCGCCGGCTGAGTTCCGGTCGACCACCGACTAACTACGCCCACGCTGCTTCAACGGGACTAGTCCTTCCGGGCGCGGGCAATGATTCCAACGGGCTATGGCCCTCAGAGTGCGCGCACCGTACGTTGAACGTCGAAAAGGGACACGAGGGTGCATCGAGCGCACCCGGAGAGAGTAGGTGGAGAAGATGGAGCCCAACCCCGACCAGGACGCACTACTCACACCGTCCGAGGTCGCCGCGATGTTCCGGGTGAACCCGAAGACGGTCACCCGCTGGGCCCGTGCCGGGAAGATCTCGGCGATCCGGACCCTCGGCGGCCACCGCCGGTTCCGAGCGGTCGAGATCAAGAAGTTCCTCGAGCAGGTGGAAGAGGGCGTCGAGACGCCCTGAGGCGCGCGCTGGGGGATCGAGCGCAAGCGTGATGACCCCGGGGCGGCGTCTGACGTCTCGGGGGGTTGCGGGGGGCGGAGCCCCCCGCACGAGTGGCCGGGGCCGGCGTCGATCCGGCGACCCCGCGCTTTTCAGGCGCGTGCTCTGCCAACTGAGCTACCCGGCCGAGCGGTCCGGACGGGACTTGAACCCGCGACCTCCGCCTTGACAGGGCGGCGTGCTGACCAGACTGCACCACCGGACCGTGGTGTGACGCCGAGAGTGTGACACGACCGGCGCCGGGTGCCCCCAGGGGAATTCGAATCCCCGTTACCGCCTTGAAAGGGCGGCGTCCTGGGCCACTAGACGATGGGGGCTCGCCTCCACCGAGGGCATCGCATGGTACCAGCACGGCCTCCCCGTCGACTTCGACGCCGGTAGGCTCCGCGCCGCGTTGAGTGGCAACGCGGCAGTCGCCCGTGACCGGGGATGCAGCCTGGCCGCATCGACTTCAGCGATCCGGAACAGCGGAACGAGGCGTTCGTGCCGAGCGAGAAGGTGGTCAGGGCATTCGAGAAGATCGACAACTCGGCTGGGTGGCGGCGGTCGCGCTGACGGCCGTCGCCCTCGGCTGTGGCGGGAGCAACGGCGGCGACCGCGAAGCGTTCTGCGCGACCGCGACCCAGCTCGGTGACCAGAGTCTGCTGAGCCCGGAGGTGACCCGCGAGCAGCTCGACCGCCTCGGGGTCGTGTACGAGGAGCTGGCGGACACGGCCCCGGGCCCGGTGAGCGACGACGTCGATCGTCTCAACGAGGCGGTGCAGAAGCTCCGGGAGGGCGACATCTCGTTCGTGGCCGACGAAAAGCAGGCCCTGGCGCTCGCCGAGGCGTTCGAATCCGTCTCCGACTACGTGCGTGAGGAATGCCCCTGAGCGTCCCCTCCACTGCGGCCGTACGATCGCGGGCGGGCCGCTAGCTCAGTTGGCAGAGAAACGGACTTATCATCCGCAGGTCCTCGATACCATCCCGAGCCGGCCCACTCAGCCGGCGGCGCGGCGGAGGAGATCCTCGTAGATCCCAGGGTCGTCGTGGTCGACCACGGGGAAGCCCTGCCCCGGGGGCCGCTCCCAGTGCATCTCGAGCCCGGGGTTGTGGGCGTCGGTCCCGTCGGGCAGGAACAGGTGAGGGCTGCCCTTCACGGCGTCGCTCCGGGTGGCCTCGTCGA
>Ga0136613_10000087_pt1 | contig 32827 bp, 27 predicted proteins | sample AntDrymUQ2722106_2_FD_106649 | JGI IMG/M metagenome (GOLD analysis project Ga0136613, IMG submission 106649) | Polar desert sand microbial communities from Dry Valleys, Antarctica - metaG UQ272 (21.06) | ecosystem: Environmental > Terrestrial > Soil > Desert | place: Antarctica: Dry Valley... | reverse complement strand
GTGTCGACCTCGGAGTGCAGGTAGCGCACCCGGATGCCCAGCTCCAGCAGGTAGTCGGTGAGATCCTCGGACATCTTCTTGGTCAGCGTCGTGACGAGCACCCGCTCGTCGCGTTCGGCCCGCACCCGGATCTCGTGCACGAGGTCGTCGATCTGGCCCTTCGTCGGCTTCACCACGACCTCGGGATCGACCAGGCCGGTCGGCCGGATCACCTGCTCGACGAACTCGCCCTTCGCCCGGCCCAGCTCGTAAGGCCCCGGCGTCGCGGACATGTAGATGGTGTCCCCGATCCGGTCGAGAAACTCCTCGAACTTCAGTGGACGATTGTCAACTGCGGACGGCAATCGGAAACCATGCTCGACCAGCGTCCGCTTCCGGCTCATGTCCCCCTCGTACATCCCGCCGATCTGCGGCACCGTGACGTGCGATTCGTCGATGACCAGCAGGAAGTCCTCGGGAAAGTAGTCCAGCAGGCAGGCCCCGGCCGAGCCCGGCGCCCGAGCGTCGATGTGCCGCGAGTAGTTCTCGATCCCGGAGCAGAACCCGACCTGCCGCATCATCTCGATGTCGTACGTCGTACGCATCCGGAGCCGCTGCGCCTCGAGGAGCTTGCCCTGACCCTCGAGTTCGGCCAGCCGCTCGGCGAGCTCGGCTTCGATGGTGCCGATCGCGCGTTCCATCTTCTCCGGACCGGCCACGTAGTGGGTGGCCGGGAAGATGAAGATCTCCTCCACCTCGCGGACGACCTCACCGGTCAGCGGATGCAGGAAGTACAGCCGTTCGACCTCGTCGCCGAACATCTCCAGCCGGAAGGCCAGCTCCTCGTACGCCGGAAAGATCTCGATGGTGTCGCCACGGACTCGGAACGTCCCCCGGGAGAACGACAGGTCGTTGCGGCTGTAGTGGATGTCGACCAGCCGCCGTAGCAGCCGGTCGCGGTCCAGCTCCTGGCCGATCTTCAGCCGGACGCTGCGGTTGAGGTACTCCGCCGGGGTGCCCAGGCCGTAGATGCACGACACGGTGGCGACGACGACGACGTCCCGCCGGGTCAGCAGGCTCATCGTTGCGGAGTGCCGCAGTCGCTCGACCTCGTCGTTGACCGAGGAGTCCTTCTCGATGTAGGTGTCGGTCTGCGGGACGTACGCCTCGGGTTGGTAGTAGTCGTAGTAGGAGACGAAGTACTCCACCGCGTTGTTCGGCAGCAGCTCGCGGAACTCGTTGGCCAACTGGGCGGCGAGGGTCTTGTTCGGCGCGATGATGAGCGTCGGCCGCTGCAGCCGCTCCACCAGCCAGGCGGCCGTCGCCGACTTGCCGGTCCCGGTGGCTCCGAGCAGAACGACGTTCTTGCCCCCCGCCTCGATCCGCTGCTGGAGCTCCTCGATCGCGGTCGGCTGGTCACCGGACGGCGAGAAGTCGCTGACCACCTCGAAGCGGCCGTGGGTGGGGATGAGTTCGGTATCGGTACGCACGCCGTCGACCATAAGACCGCCCACCGACATTTTCTTCCGCGACGGAGACGCGAGGGCGGCTACGGCGACGGCCGGATCAGCAGCGCCGCCCGCAAACTCTGCGCCACGCCGGTCAAGCGATCGTGCAGTGCACCGAGCCAGGCGGGGCCGCGCCCGCCATGGGCGGGACCCTCCAGGGCGAGCATCAGCCGGCCGTACGTCGCCGCGGCGGACAGTCGCTGCAGCGACGAAACTGCACGTTCCTCCCCGAAATCCAGGTCGGCGACCTCACGGTAACCGCGCAGCAGCGCCTGTCCGACCGCGGAATCGGTGGCCGGCCGATCCAGGCAATCAATTGGCTGCGCGTCGCGCACGGCCATCGCGGCGTCGGCCAGCGGCCACGACAACGCCATGTCGTCAAGGTCGAAGAACACCGGCCCTCCTGGTCCCCAGGCGGCGTTGTCCGGCTGTGGATCACCGTGTACGAGCGTCGTGGGAGGCCCCAGCAGAGCCAGGCAACGCTCGCCGGCCAGTCCGACAGCATCGAGCAGCTCGGCATCAGGAGCCACCGAGCCCACCCCGGCGACGACGGCGTCCGGCCACGCGGCGAGTGCCGAAGCATCGACCGATCGACCTGCTTGGTGCACCCGGGCGAGCGACCGGCCCCAGCGCAGCAGATCCGCCTCGCCGAGGTCGGCCAACTCCAGGTAACGCCCCGGAGCGCTGGCGATCAGGCTCGCGTGCATGCGGCCGACGTCGGGAAGCCCCGGCTCGAAGACCTCGACCAGTCGGCCTGACGTGCTGGGCAGCGGCGCCGTCACCGGGGCTCCCGCGGCGGCCAGTGCCGCCGCGACCCGCACGTTGGTTCGCGCTTCGCCGAGGGCGCGGTCACGCACCGGGGTCAGCCGCAGGTAGCCACCCGGCGTGGCGAGGACAAAGGCCGCGCTGGTCCGAACGTATCGGGCAGTCCCTGCGGGAACCGTCCAACGCAGGCCGGCCTCGTCGGCAACCGGGCTGCTGCCGTCGTCGCGCACCGAGGCAGCCAGCGCTGCCAGCCGGGCCAGCTGCATCATCAGATCGATTCTGGCCCGCGGTGCTGCATCGGGCACCCGAAATAGGCGATCGACGGCTCGGCTAGCGTTGGGATGCCCGGCCAGCAGGCTTCGGGAAGCTGGCGAGAGGACGTCGATGCAGGTCTGGCCCGGTACGGCGTACCCCCTCGGTGCGACCTTCGACGGAACCGGCACGAACTTCGCGCTGTTCAGCGAGGTCGCGGAGCGGGTGGAGCTGTGCCTCGTCGACTCCGACGGCAACCAGAGCAGTGTGGACCTGCCCGAGATGGACGGCTTCGTCTGGCACGCCTACCTGCCCGGCATGCACCCCGGCCAGCGTTATGGCTACCGGGTCCACGGCCCGCACAAGCCGGCGGAAGGCCTGCGCTGCAACCCGGCCAAGCTGCTGCTCGATCCCTACGCCAAGGCGATCCAGGGCGCCATCGACTGGGACGAGGCGCTGTTCGACTACCGCTTCGACGACGGCAGCGTCAACGACGACGACTCCGCGCCGCACACGATGCGATCGGTCGTGATCAATCCGTTCTTCGACTGGCACAACGACCGACCCCTGCGTACGCCGTACCACGAGACGGTCATCTACGAAGCACACGTCAAGGGCTTCACCCAACTGCACCCGGACGTTCCTGAGGAGCTGCGCGGAACGTACGGCGCGATCGCCCACCCGGCGGCGATCGGGCACCTCCAGCGGCTCGGGGTGACCGCCATCGAGTTGATGCCCGTACACCAGTTCGTGCAGGACCACGGCTTGCACGAGAAGGGGCTGGCCAACTTCTGGGGCTACAACACGATCGGCTTCTTCGCTCCGCACAACGCCTACAGCGGTTCCGGCCAGCGCGGCGAGCAGGTCGCGGAGTTCAAGGGGATGGTGCGCACCCTGCACGAGGCGGGCATCGAGGTCATCCTCGATGTCGTCTACAACCACACCGCCGAGGGCAACCACCTCGGTCCCACGCTGGGCTTCCGCGGGATCGACAACAGGTCCTACTACCGACTGGTGGACGACGACCCCCGGTACTACATGGACTACACCGGCACCGGGAATTCCCTGAATGTCCGTCATCCACACGCGCTGCAGCTGATCATGGACTCCCTCCGGTACTGGGTCCTGGAGATGCATGTGGACGGGTTCCGCTTCGATCTTGCCTCCGCGTTGGCGCGAGAACTGCACGATGTCGACCGGCTGTCGGCGTTCTTCGACCTGGTCCAGCAGGATCCGGTCGTCAGCCAGGTCAAGTTGATCGCCGAGCCGTGGGACATCGGCGACGGCGGTTACCAGGTCGGCAACTTCCCGCCACTGTGGACCGAGTGGAACGGCAAGTACCGTGACACCGTCCGCGACTTCTGGCGCGGTGAGCCCGGCACCATCGGGGAGTTCAGCGCCCGGCTGACCGGTTCCTCGGACCTCTACGAGCATTCCGGCCGGCGACCGGTCGCGAGCATCAACTTCGTGACCGCGCACGACGGCTTCACGCTGGCCGATCTGGTCAGCTACAACGACAAGCACAACGAAGGCAACGGCGAGGGCAACCGCGACGGCGAGAGCCACAACCGGTCCTGGAACTGCGGCGTCGAGGGGCCGACCGACGATCCTGCGGTCCTGGCGCTGCGAGCACAGCAGCGCCGCAACTTCCTGGCCACCCTGTTCCTGTCACAAGGCGTACCGATGCTCCTGTACGGCGACGAACTCTGCCGAAGCCAGGCAGGCAACAACAACACGTACTGCCAGGACAACGAGCTGACGTGGATCGACTGGTCGGCCAAGGACGACGACCTCGTGGCGTTCACCGCGACGCTGGTCGAGCTGCGGCGTACGCACCCGATCTTCCGGCGTCGGCGGTTCTTCGACGGCAGACCGGTGGGCCGAGGCGAGGGCGAACCGCTGCCGGACCTGGCGTGGCTCACCCCCGGCGGTCACGTGATGACGCAGGAGGACTGGGGATCGGGCTTCGGCAAAGCCGTGACGGTCTTTCTCAACGGCCTCGGCCTTCGCGCGCCCAACACCCGCGGCGACCGGATCACCGACGACTCGTTCCTGCTGTGCTTCAACGGCCACGACGAATCCATCGACGTCACCCTGCCGCCGGCGGAGTACGCCGCCAGCTGGGAGGTGGTCGTGGACACCTCGCTGACCGACCACGACGAGACGACGTACGACGCCGGTGCGAGGCTCGGCCTACCCGGCCGTGCCCTGGTTGCGTTGCGCAGGACCGAGTGACAGGGGTGGTGCCTGTCTCGGCACCGAGGTCGACGTACCGCCTGCAGTTCAGCGCGGCCTTCCGGCTGCAGGAGGCCGCGGAACTCGTGGACTATCTGCGGGACCTGGGGGTCTCACATGCGTACGCATCGCCGCTGATGGCGGCGACGCAGGGATCGACGCACGGCTACGACACGGTGGACTTCTCGCGCGTCGACGAGGAGCGCGGGGGGGCCGAGGGCTTCGCCGCCTTCGATGCGGCGCTGCGCGACCACGGCGTCCGCCTAGTCCTCGACATCGTCCCCAATCACATGGGCGTCGCGGTACCCGACGTGAACCCCTGGTGGTGGGACGTCCTCCGCCACGGCCGGTACGCCGAAAACGCACCGGCACTCGACGTGGACTGGGACTTCGGCGACCAGCGGCTCCGAATCCCGGTACTCTCCGACTCCCCGAACGCGCTCGACGACCTGCAGGTGGAGTTCGGCGAACTGCGCTACGCAGACCACCGCTTCCCGCTGACCGCGGACAGCGACACCGAGGGCGGCACACCCCAAGAGGTGCACGACCGCCAGCACTACGAGCTGATCAGCTGGCGGCGGGCCGACACCGACCTGAACTACCGACGGTTCTTCGCAATCAACGAACTCGCCGCGGTCAGGGTGGAGCGGCCGGAGGTCTTCGAAGCGGTGCACTCGCTCGTGCTGAGCTGGGTCGAGGACGGCGCGGTCGACGGGCTGCGAATAGACCACCCGGACGGTCTGGCCGATCCGGGCGGGTACCTGCACCGGTTGGCCGCTGCCGCACCTGAGGCCTGGCTGGTGGTCGAGAAGATCCTGCAACCCGGAGAGCTGCTGCCCGACTCGTGGCCGGTCGCCGGAACGACCGGCTACGACGCGCTGAACGAGATCGGCGGCGTCTTCATCGACCCGGCCGGCGAGCAGGCGTTGACCGAGCTGGACACGGAGTTGGTCGGAGCGCCGGTCGAATACCCGGCGCTGGTGCGCTCGTGCAAGCGGGCGGTCGCCGACGGCATCCTCAATTCTGAGGTGCGCCGGCTGGCTCGCCTGGTTCCCGACCTGCCCGGCGCGGCGGATGCGCTGTCCGAGCTGCTCGCCTGCTTTCCCGTCTACCGCTCATATCTGCCGGACGGCGCGCACTACCTGCAGCAGGCCGTCGACTACGCAGTTACGACGCGCCCGGACCTGTCCGCGGACCTGGCAACCTTGTACGAGCGGCTACTCGTCGCGGACAGCGAGTTGGCCGTCCGCTTCCAGCAGAGCAGCGGCATGGTCATGGCCAAAGGGGTCGAGGACACCGCGTACTACCGCTGGAGCCGGTTCGTCCCACTCAACGAAGTGGGCGGTGACCCGACCCGGTTCGGGCTGACACCGGAGGAGTTCCACGCGGCCTGTTCACGGCGGCAGGAGCAGCACCCGAACGGCATGACCGCGCTGTCCACGCACGACACCAAGCGCAGCGAGGACGTCCGGGCCAGACTTGCCGTGCTCGCCGAAATCCCGCAGGCATGGGCCAACGTGGTGCGACGCTGGAACGAGCTGGCGCCGCTGTCGGACCGGCCGCTCGCGCACCTGCTGTGGCAGAACATTTTAGGCGCCTGGCCGCTGGACCGGGAGCGGGCGCACGCCTACGCGCGCAAGGCGGCCCGCGAGGCCGGTGTCTCCACTACCTGGGCCGATCCCGACCAGGACTTCGAGCGGCGGATGCACGAGCTGGTCGACACCGCCTACGACCATCCGGAGATGGGCGTGGAGCTGGTCGTGGACCGGATCAAGAACTTCGGCTGGTCCAACTCGTTGGGCATGAAACTGCTGCAGCTGATGATGCCCGGCGTACCGGATGTGTATCAGGGCACCGAGATCTGGGACCACTCGCTCGTGGACCCCGACAACCGGCGCTGGATCGACTTCGACCACCGGCGTGACCTGCTGCGGCGACTGGACGACGGCTGGCAACCGCAGGTGGACGCCACCGGTGCAGCCAAGTTGCTCGTCGTCTCCCGGGCGCTCCGGGTCCGCGCTGCCCGGGCGCTGTCGGAGTACTCGTCGGCCATCGCGCAGGGGCCGGCGGCAGCGCACCTCATCGGCTTCGACCGGGGCGGCGTCATCGCGCTGGCCACCCGGCTGCCGCTGCGCCTCGCTGCTGCTCAGGGCTGGGGGGAGACCGAGGTCGATCTACCGGCTGCCGACTGGTCGGATGCGTTTACCGGGACCCGGTACGCCGGAGGACCCCGGCTGGTCGCCGACCTGTTCGACCACTACCCGGTCGCCCTCCTCGTCGCTGAGTAGTTGAGCGGGCGGGTTCAGCGCTCGGACCTGTCACCGCTCAAGGACGGGGGTCGACCCGTGGTAGTCGCCGGTCGCTGTTAGCCGGCTCAGCCGACGACACGGGTCCGGGTCTGCGCGGTGTTGTTCGCCACGGCCGGGTCGTACCGCGAGGAATCGACCAGCGCGACCGCCGTGAAGCTTCCCGACGCGGCGCGCACCTTGCCTGTCACGGTGTACGTCACCTGGTCACCCGGCTGGATCACCCCCGACCGGAACACCACGCTCGACCCGCCGCCTGACGTCGGCGGTGCGGTCGAGGTGATCCGGAACGCCGAGGCCGGTGTGAAGCGCACCGTCGTCGCAGCCGAGGCTGGCAGCTCACCGTTGTTCATCACCGTCACGGTGTACGTTGCCTGCCCCTGCGCCGGCCGCTGAGCCGGACCGGAAACCGCCACGGACATGTCCGCTTGATCTTGCACCGTCTCGTTGAACGACACCCGCGCCCCGTCAGGGTTCCGGCCACCGCAGCCCGCGTCGAACACCGCATCCAACGCGTCGTCCCCGTTCAGATCACCCAACCGGAGATTCCCGTCCGTACCGGTCACCCGCGGGAAGTCGAACTGCGGCGGCGCGAACCCGCCCGCACCGTCACCCAGGAAGACCGCCCCACCCTGATTCGAGCTTGACGGCGGCGAACAGAACGCGAGGTTTGAGATAAACAGGACGTCGAGATGCCCGTCGCCGTCGATGTCCCCGATCTCCGGCTCGTTGTCGCAGCAGTTGGGCGATGGAACATACCTCGGCGCCGTGAATGTTCCGTTCGCGCGCCCGAGATACACCGCGAAGGACTCTGGGCCGCCGCTGGGGCCCGCCACGATGTCCAGGACACCATTTTCGTCCAGATCCGCCAGGTCCAGGTCGGACGGCCACGGGTTGAAGTCTCCGTCGTCGAATGGCAGGTCGATCCGGGTGAAGGTCTCGTCGCCGTTGCTGGTCAGCACGACGACGATCGGTTCGCCGGGGACGCCGCCGATCAGGTCGTCGACGCCGTCAGCGTTCAGGTCGCCCGCGTCGGACAGCAACGGCACCGCGAGAGATTCGACGCGCGGGAACAGACCGGTCCCGTCGCCGAACGCCACGACCCCGGGTAAACCGCCCAGAGCCACGTCCAGCTGCCCATCGCCGTCGAAATCTCCGGTGTGTGGCAGGTCGTACGTACTCACCCGGTAGGTCGCGACCGTGGTCACCGGCCCAGGCATCAGCTCCCCGGACCCGTCGTTCAGGAAGACCTGAAGCTTTCCCGCGAGGTCGGAGTCGAAGCCGATGTCGTGGAACGCCGTGACGTCGGGACTCCCGTCGCCGTCGACGTCGTCGACGGACAGGTAGCTGACCCGCTGGCTGAACCCCGATGAGTAGAAAATCGCCGGCTCGAAGGCGCCTGCGCCGGTCCCGAAGGCGACCGACAAACCGCCTGACTGGCCCGCGGCGATGTCCAAGGCGCCGTCGCCGTCGAAGTCGGCCAACTCCAGGTCGGCGCCATCGGTACCAGGCACGAAGCTCAGGGCCGAGAACCGGACGTCCAGCACGCCCGCCGAAGCCGACAACGGCTGCCCCACCACCACCGCCGCCACGACCCCGGCCACACCCACGCCACGCCACAACCGACTCATCCTCAACCCCTTGTCATTTTGCCGGGCAGTGAACCACAGGCAGCACGTCCTCGACAGCTCTCGAGCAGGCCGGGGTCCGCAAGCTGATCGGCGTGGTTCGCGCGGTCCCGCGACATTCGCATGGGGTCGACGACCGATGGGTGGGTCCAAGGCCGCCACTCCGGGCCGCAGCGGCGTACGCCGGGGCGAGATCGTCCGGGCTCGGCCAGTCGAGGGACTTGCATAGCGCGGGATCCATCTGCACGGCGTGGGAGATGATCGACACGCCGAGTGCACCGAGCAGCTTCTTGGCCACCGATGCCAGCGTCGTCGCCAATGGCAACGTCGCCCTCACCTGGGCCGGGTCCACGTTCGAGGGGGCGGTCGACGTGCACGACGAGCTCGAATCGTTCCAGTCCGACATCGGGCTCCGCGGATCCGTCACCCTGGAGCTGGCGGCCGAGACCGCGGGTGATCTCGGGGGACCCTGGAGCTGGCCTCCTTGGGCTTCCCCGCGTTCGAGATCGGCACAGCGTTTCCAAGGCCGATGCCGCAACCAGCGTGCGCGCGACCACGACACCGACGTTCCTGCCGGAGGTCGGGCTGCCGGACCAATGCGCTGTCGTTCGATGCCACCGTCGAGGTGGAGCTGACCACGACCTTCCTCGTGTCGATCTCCGGCATCCCGTACGGGGGCCCAGTGCTCGCCGCGTCGTTGGGCATCGAGTTGGACGTCGACCTCCAGGACCAGCCGTGGTGGACCCTCGACGGGCTGGCCGGGTTGAAGTACGGGTGGTCGATGCCCGATCTGCTGGGCGCCCCGAACCGCCGCGGAGGATGCCGACAACTCGTGCCCAACAGCCGCTGGAACATCGCCCAGGCCCAAGAGGACCCCCTGGTGCCGATGTGTCGACCCGCTGGTCGCGGGCGTTCGACATCTCAACCAGGACCACGCCGGCGCAGTCCAACCGGTCGGCGACGAGTTCGTGGTCGTCGAGAACGACTCCAGCCCGTGGATGACAACGCTCGACGCCGCCGGCAACCCGACGTGGCAGCAGACCGACGACCCGGCCTCGGGAAGCCAGGGCAGGCAGGCGTGCGCGCACTGACGACGGCAGCCTGCTGGTGGCCGGCGAGCACGGTAGCGGCGATCTCCGCGCCGGTCGGTTCGCCGCCGATGGGACGCCCGAGTGGTCCAAGGAGATCCATGTGTCCGGCACCAGCGGCATGACCTCCAAGGACGGGTGGATGATCCGGCTGGATCGCTCGGGAATGCCGATGTGGTCGAAGAGCTACGTCGGTGACGGCGAGGACGAGCTGGTCGGGGTGGTGGCCATGGATGAGGGGATGGCAGCCTTCGGTCACACCCAGACGACGAATCCCGTCGGCAACGGGTTCCACGACCTGTGGCTGGTGCGGACGAACGTCGACGGGATGCTCCACTTCGACGCCGGCAGCGGGTTCGACACCGTCAACGGTGCCGTGCAGTGGACCCCCACTTCGGTCCAGGTGCAGCTCGGGCTCGCTCCGAGCGCCGTGTCGCCGACCGTGACGGTAACGGACGAGCCGACCGACGTGGACGCCGCCAGCTCCACGAACCTGTTGCTCACCGACTGAGGCGCCAGGTTCTCCGCCGCGTCCCCATCCGGACTCAACCAAGCCCGGGTGGTGACGGGGTCGGCGATGGACGCTACCGCTCGGTCCTGCCGCCACTGAAGGGCGGGGACAGACCGTGATCGAACCTCCGCCCGGGAACTGGACGGACCCGTTTACCGGGACCGGCGATCAGGCGTCGGCGCTGTTGCTCGACGTCGAAGTCCACCGGCGGATACTCCGGGTCGAGGCCCGTCAGCGTTTCCAGCAGCAGTTGACCGATCGCCCAGTTGCGATACCACTTGCGGTCACTGGGTACGACGTACCACGGCCCTTGTTCGGTGTTGCAGCGTTCCAGCGCCAGCTCGTAAGCGCGTTGATAGTCCGCCCAGCGCCGGCGTTCGTCGACATCCCCAGGGTTGAACTTCCAGTGCTTGGTGGGGTCGTCCAGCCGCGCCAGCAGCCGCTCCTCCTGGCGCTCTGCGGAGATGTGCAGGAAGCACTTCACCAGCGTGATCCCGTCGGCGATCAACCGCTGCTCGAACCGGTTGATCTCGGCGTACCGTCGCTCGATCGTCTCCGGCTCGGCCAGCTCATGAACGCGTGCGATCAGTACGTCCTCGTAGTGCGAGCGATCGAAGACACCGACCATGCCCCGGAGCGGGAGCCCGCGGCGGATCCGCCACAGGAAATGGCGCCCCAACTCCTGCTCGGTCGGCTTCTTGAACGACACGATCTGGCAGCCCTGCGGGTTCAGCATGCCGACCACGTGCTTGATGACGCCGCCCTTGCCCGAGGTGTCCATCCCCTGGAGCACCAACAGGATCCGCCGGCTGTGCTCGGCGTACAGCCGCTCCTGCAGATCGGCCAAAGCCGGCTCCTGCTCGGACCTGACCGCCCGGGTCCGCTTCTTGTCCCCTGGTGCGTGGGGCGTGGAGCTGGAGGCATGCGTGCGGAGATCGACGGGTCCCGGCGGCAGGCGCAGTGCGTCGCTGATGTTGACTGCCATGACCGGGAACTGTGCCACCGAGGAAGGCCACCATGCACTTCGCAGTCTGGGCGCCGCGACCGGATCGGGTCTGGCTCCTTGTCGACGCAGCCACCCATCGGATGGCCCGCGACGACTGTGGCTGGTGGCGTGCCGACGTACCGACTGCTCGTCCGGACTCGAACTACGGCTTTCTGGTGGATGACGACGACACTCCCCTGCCGGACCCGCGGTCACGCCGCCAGCCCGGCGGCGTACACGGGTTGTCCCGGCTGTACGACGACGGCGCGTACGCATGGGGCGACTCCTGCTGGACCGGCCGGGCACTTCCCGGGGTGGTGATCTACGAGCTGCACATCGGGACATTCACGTCGGAGGGCACCTTCGACGCCGCCATCGAACGGCTGGACCACCTGGTCGATCTCGGCGTGTCCGTCGTCGAGCTGCTGCCGGTCAACGCGTTCAACGGCGTGCACAACTGGGGGTACGACGGCGTTCTCTGGTACGCCGTGCACGAGGCGTACGGCGGCCCGGACGGGTACAAGCGGTTCGTCGACGCCTGCCACGGGCACGGGCTGGCGGTCTTCCAGGACGTCGTCTACAACCACCTCGGCCCGTCCGGCAACTACCTGCCGCGCTTCGCCGGCTACCTGTCCGGCATCGGTGCGAACACCTGGGGTTCCTCGATCAACCTGGATGGCCCGGGCTCGGAAGAGGTCCGCCGATACATCGTCGACAACGCGCTGATGTGGCTGCGCGACTACCACGTGGACGGGCTCCGGCTGGATGCCGTGCACGCCCTCGTCGACGGGAGCGCGACGCATCTGCTCGAGCAGCTGGCGATCGAGGTGGCGGCGCTGGAGGCACACGTACGCCGGCCGCTCACGATCATTGCCGAATCCGACCTCAACGACCCGCGGCTGATCAGTCCGCGGGAGGCCGGCGGATACGGGCTCACCGCGCAATGGAGCGACGACTTCCACCACGCGCTGCACAGCCTGCTCACCGGCGAACGGCAGGGCTACTACTACGATTTCGGCGCCGGCATCGGAGTCCTCGCCAAGGTGCTGACCCGCGGCTTCTTCCACGACGGCACCTGGTCAAGCTTCCGGCGGCGGCCGCACGGCCGCCCGGTCGACACCGCCGTCACGCCGGCGTGGCGACTGCTCGGCTACCTGCAGGACCACGACCAGGTCGGCAACCGCGCGGCCGGCGACCGGCTGTCGGCGTCGCTGTCCCCGGGTCTGCTGGCCGTCGGAGCGACGCTCGTACTCACCAGTCCGTTCACGCCGATGCTGTTCATGGGCGAGGAGTGGGGCGCCGGTACGCCGTGGCAGTTCTTCACGAGCCATCCCGAACCGGAGCTGGGGGCGAGGACTGCCGAGGGCCGGAAGGCGGAGTTCGCCGAGCACGGCTGGGACGCCGCCGACGTACCGGATCCGCAGGACCCCGAGACGTTCCGACGCTCGAAGCTGAACTGGGCCGAGCTCGACGTGGAGCCGCATCGCTCGCTGCTGGACGCCTACCGCCGCCTGATCGCGTTGCGCCGCGCGGAGCCGACCCTGACCGACCCGTCGCTGACGCGGGTGGAGGTCTGCTACGACGAGCGGGCGCGCTGGCTCGTCGTGCACCGCGGTGACCTGCGGATTGCCTGCAATCTGGCACCCGGCGAGCAGGAGATCGATCTGGACGGTCCGGTCATGGAGATTCTCTTCGCAACTGGTGCCACACCGTCCATTGTGGACGGTCGAATGTGCATCGCGGGCGAATCCGCCGCCGTCGTCAGGATGGTCTGATGCGCAGACTGCTTCCAAGCCCCGCCGAGAAGGTAGATCTCGAAGCCGAGTACTGCGTCGCTGACGCCGTGCCCTGGCACCTGCGGGTGAGCTTCGTCAGCTCGGCTGACGGGGCGATGACCGTGAACGGGCGGGCCGGCGAGCTGGGCAACGACGGCGATCGGCGAGTGTTCGGGCTGCTGCGGGATCTGTCCGACGTGATCCTGGTCGGGGCGGGGACGGCCCGGATCGAGCGGTACCGGGCGCAGCGGCCCACGGGAGAACGGCTGGACCGCCGGCGCCGCCACGGGCTGCCCGACGCGCCGATCATGGCGCTGGTCAGCAAGCGGCTCGACTTCGATCTCGACGGTGGCCTGTTCGACCCGCGCGCGCCGCGCTCGATCGTGATCACGTCCGATTCCTCGCCGGCGGACCGGAGGTCGGCGCTGGAGCGAGTGGCCGACGTCTTGGTGGTCGGTGGTGAAAGCGTCGATCTCAGCGCCGCCGTGGCCGCGCTCCGAGATCGCGGCTTCCGTCGCGCCCACTGCGAGGGCGGCCCGCACCTGTTCGCAACTGCCTTGAAGGCCGGCATCGTCGACGAGCTGTGCCTGACGCTGTCCCCGATGCTCACCGGCCCCGGCGCCGGCCGGATCGTGGCCGGCCCCGAGCTACCGATCCGCGCCGAGATGTCGCTGCGACACGTGCTCGAGGAGGACGGCTACCTCTTCCTTCGTTATGACCTCCGGCAGGAGCCCGCAGCTTCATGATCGTGAGTCTGAGCTCCGAGGTTTTCCCTGATCTGGCACTCATGATCATGCTGGGGTCGTGGCGGAATGCCGAACGTGTGAGTTCATCGAGCGGCGGGACGCTGGCGGCGCCCCACCGTGGGATCTCATCCTCAGGACCTGACCGACAGCGAGGCCGGCGAGATCGGTCCGCTGATCAAGCAGGTTTCGCAGGCGCTGCGGCAGGTCGTGGGATGCGTCAAGACGTACGTGGCGCAGTTCGCCGAGCATCCGCTGCATCCACACGTCCATGTGCACGTCATCCCGAGAGCCGCCGACCAGGCGGAGGACCAGCGGGGACCGCGAGTGTTCAGCCAGCTCGGCATCCCTGCGGAACTCTGCGTCTCTGACAAGCGCATGAACGACATCGCCGCCGACATGCGGAATCAGTTTATCGCGCCGTCGTCGGCGGCACGATCCGCGAGGACGATGAGCCTGACGACGACTGGGTGACGCTGGAGCTGCCGGGCATACCCGAACTGTGCTTCCAGCGGTCCGATGACCATCGCCGCCCTCGCTGGCCGGACCCCGGTCACCCCCAACAGGCGCACCTTGACTTCGTTGTGCCAGATCTGGCGGCCGCCCATGAGCGGGTGCTGACCCTGGGGCCGTCGTACTGGATGACAACAACGGCGATCCCAGCCGCGGGTTCTGGGTGTACGCCGATCCGGCAGGTTATCCGTTCTGCCTCTGCTGCTGACCACAGCCGGTGCGGTCTGTTTCACTAGCTGCTATGCAGCTGCCCGTCATGCCACCGGTCGCACCGATGCTGGCCAAGGCGACAAAAACCGTGCCGCGGGCGGCCGGGCTGTACTACGAGCCCAAGTGGGACGGCTTCCGTTGCATCGTCTTCCGCGACGGCGACGAGATCGAGCTGGGCAGCCGTAACGAGCGCCCGATGACTCGGTACTTTCCCGAACTCGTGACCGCGCTCGCCGACGCGCTGCCGGAGCGCTGCGTCGTGGACGGCGAGATCGTGGTCCGGCGGGAGGGACGGCTGGAGTTCGAGGTGCTGCAACAGCGCATCCACCCGGCGAAGTCCCGGGTCGACCTGCTCGCGGCACAGACGCCGGCCTCGTTCATCGCCTTTGACCTGCTCGCCGAGGGTGACGAGTCGCTGCTGGACACCCCGTTCCAGCGACGCCGGTCCCGACTGGAGGCGATGTTGGACACCGCTGCCGGCTCGGTCCACCTGACGCCGATCACTACCGATCCGGACCAGGCCGAGCGCTGGTTCCAGCTCTTCGAGGGAGCCGGCCTGGACGGCGTGGTCGCCAAGGCAGGGGACATGCCCTACCGCCCCGACGTACGCCTGATGACCAAGGTCAAGCACGAGCGGACCGCGGACTGCGTCGTGGCCGGCTTTCGCTGGCACAAGAGCGGTCCGGTCGTCGGGTCACTGCTACTCGGCCTGTACGACGGGGAGCACCTCCAGCACATCGGGGTCGCTGCCTCGTTCACGATGGCGCGCCGCGCGGAGCTGCTCGAGGAGCTCGCGCCGTACCGCGACAACGCCCTCGAAGGCCACCCCTGGCAGGAATGGGCCTCACCGCAGACCGACAATCCCGACCGGATGCCCGGAGCGGTGAGCCGCTGGAACGCAGGCAAGGACCTGTCCTGGCAGCCGTTGCGCCCGGAACTCGTCATCGAGGTGCGCTACGACCAACTCGAGGGCAACCGGCTACGGCACACGGCTCACTTCAAGCGGTGGCGGCCCGACCGCACCCCGAGATCCTGCACGTACGACCAGCTCGACGTACCCGTGCGATTCGACGTCGTCGACGTACTCCGCGGCAGTGTCCCGTGACCCGCATCAGGCCGGTGGCGGTCATCGCACTCAGCGCGGCCCTGGCCGTCAGCGGCTGCACCACTCTCGTCGCCGGTACGCCGACCGCCGCCGGCCGCCCGACGACCACGAACAGCCCGCCGCCGACCGAGCCGGACGTGGACAACCTGCCGGACGCGGCGGACCTGGTGCTGGAGGACTGCACCGGGGAAGTCATCGACATCCTGGGACCGAAGGAACGTCAGGTGACCTGGGAGTGCGGCACGCTCGCCGTACCGCTGGACTACGCAGATCCCGACGGGGAGCGGATCGACCTGGCCGTCGTCCGTGCCCGGCTGACCGGCCAGCAGGATCGGGTCGGCGCGCTGCTCATCAACCCGGGCGGGCCTGGCGGGTCCGGCACCGACCTGGTCCTCAACCTGGCGTACATCCTGCCGCCGGACATCATGGAGGGGTTCGACCTGGTCGGTTTCGACCCGCGCGGCGTCAACTTCAGCGACCCCGCGATCGAGTGCGTCTCCGACGAGTACAAGGACGAGCTGTACGGCGCCGAGCCGTACGTCAGGAACGACGCGGAGTTCGCGCTCCAGGCCGAGATCTCCGAGACCATCGCCGACATGTGCCACGACGAGTACGGCGACGAGCTGGGCCTGTTCAACACCCTGAACACCGCCCGCGACATGGATCAGCTGCGCGAGTCCCTCGGCGACGAGCAGCTGTCATACCTCGGCTACTCCTACGGCACGACGCTCGGTTCGACGTACGCCGAGCTGTTTCCCGACAACGTGCGCGCGCTCGTGCTGGACGCGGCGACGAACCCGACGCTGGGCGAGCGGGAGTCGACCGAGGCGCAGGCCCGCGGCTTCGAGAGCGCCTTCGACGCCTTTGCCGCCGACTGCGTCGAGGACGGATCCTGCGCGGCCGGGGACGATCCCAAGCAGACGGTTCTCGACGTGCTGGACGCCGCCCGCCAAGCCCCCCTGCCGACATCCGGGGAGGACGGCCGGACGGTGGCCGTCGGGTTGGTCCTCACCGGAGTCCTCTCCTCGCTGTACGACCAGGACGCATGGCCGATGCTGGCCGAGGCGATCGGCGCGGCCGCCGCCGGTGACGGCACCGAGCTGGCCCAGCTGGCCGACCAGATCACCGGCAGACGTGAGGACGGGAGCTATCCGAACCGGCTCGAGGCCAACCTCAGCGTCAACTGCGCCGACACCGACGACACGTTCAGCGACGAGGAGATCCGCGCGTTCATCGAAGAGCTGCGGGGACGGTATCCGCTGTTCGGCGCCCCGATCGCGAGCAGCCTGCTGAACTGCGCGCGCTGGGAGGCTCCGCGCCACCCGCTGCCCGAGCGGGATGCCGAGGGCGCCGACCCGATCATGGTGATCGGCACGACGAACGATCCCGCCACGCCGTACACCGGGGCACAGGCGATGGCTTCGGAGTTGGACTCAGGTTTCCTGCTCACGTGGGACGGCGAGGGGCACACGGCGTACCCGAAAACACCCTGCGTCAGCGCGGCCGTGGACGCCTATCTGATCGATCTCGTGGTCCCGGCCGACGACAGCTGCCCCGCCGGCTGACCTTGGTCCGCGACCTGCCGCTCCCAACGGTTTCAGCTCAGCGAGACCGCGACGTACTTCGTCGACAGGTACTCCTCGATGCCCTCCGTGCCGCCTTCGCGGCCGAAGCCGGAGGCCTTGACGCCACCGAACGGCGCAGCCGCGTTGGACACCAGGCCGGTGTTCAGCCCGACCATCCCGGTCTGCAGACCCTCGGCCACCCGCAGCGCCCGCCGCAGGTCCTGAGTGAAGACATAGGCCACGAGCCCGAACTCGGTGTTGTTGGCCAGGGCGAGCGCCTCCTCCTCGGAGCCGAACGCGGTGACTGGCGCGACCGGCCCGAACACTTCCTCGGTGAGGATCCGGGCCTCCCTCGGCACGTTGCTCAGGACCGTCGGGGTGAAGAAGTAGCCGTCGCCCTCGACCGCCGACCCGCCGGTCACGACCGTGGCGCCTTTGCCCACCGCGTCGTCGACGAGTTCGCCGACCTTGTCCCGCTGGTCGGCGTCGATCAGCGGCCCGACCTGGGTGCCCTCCTCGGCACCGTGGCCGACCTTCATCGCGCCGAGACGCTCGGCCAGCCTGGCGGTGAACTCCACGGCCACCTCGCCGGCCACGTGGAAGCGGTTCGCCGCCACGCAGGACTCGCCGTTGTTGCGCATCTTGGCGACCACCGCCCCCTCGACGGCGGCGTCGATGTCCGCGTCTCCGAAGACGAGGAACGGCGCGTTGCCGCCGAGTTCCATCGACACCCGCAGCAGGTTCTTCGACGCCTGCTCCATCAGCGACTTACCCACCGGCGTCGACCCGGTGAACGACACCTTGCGCAGGCGCGGATCCGACATCAGCGGGCCGACCGTCTTGGCTGCGGACGAACTCGGTACGACGTTGAGCACCCCGGGTGGCAGGCCCGCCTCGGCCAGCACATCGGTCAACTGCAGCATCGACAGTGGCGTCAGCTGGGCCGGCTTGACGATCATCGTGCAGCCGGCGGCGATGGCCGGTCCGATCTTGCGGGTGCCCATGGCGAGCGGGAAGTTCCACGGCGTGATGAGCAGGCACGGCCCCACCGGCTGCTTCATGGTGAGCAGCCGGGACCCGCCGGCCGGGTTCTGCGCGTAGCGGCCCTCGATCCGGACCGCCTCCTCGCTGAACCAGCGGAAGAACTCAGCGGCGTACGTCACCTCGGTCTTGGACTCGGCCCGGCTCTTGCCCATCTCCAGCGTCATGAGCAGCGCGAGGTCGTCGGCGCGGTCGGTCATCAGCTGCCAGGCCCGGCGCAGTATCTCCGCTCGCTCCCGGGGCGGGGTGGCCGCCCAGTCCGCCTGCGCGTTGATGGCGGCGTCCAGGGCGGATCTGGCGTCGTCGGCCTGGCCGTCGGCCACCTCGCACAACGGCTTGCCGGTGCCGGGATCCTCCACCGCGAAGCTGCCGCCGCCGCTGGCATCGCGCCATTCGCCGGCGACGTAGATCCCCTTGGGGGCGGCCTTGACCACAGCACTCTGATCGCTCATGCGGCCATTCCTACCCGACTCCGCCGAGGCCACTCCAGCAACCAGGGCTGAGGCCGCTGGCACCGGCGGCGATCATGACAATGTGTGGCCCGATTTGCACCGGTTTGATGTGGTTCTGTGCGCCCGAATCGTCATGATCGCCGAGGGATCGGCGCGCGGCTCCGAGGATCCGGACCAAACCGCGACTGTGCCCACCTGGCTCCGACGTACCCTGCTCGTATGCCGACGCCCGCCCTCGAACTCGACGTCGGGGGCCGTGCGGTCCGGGTCACGAATCCGGACAAGATCTACTTCCCCGACCCCGGCTTCACCAAGCGCGACGTCGTCGACTACTACGTTGCGGTCGGCCCGGCGCTGCTCGCCGCACTGTGGGAGCGGCCCACCACCCTCAAGCGGTTCGTGGACGGCGTGCAGGGCGAGGCCTTCTACCAGAAGCGGATGGGCAAGGGTGCGCCCGAGTGGGTGCAGAGCGTGCAGATCTCGTTTCCGAGCGGGCGGACGGCGTACGAACTCTGCCCGACGGACGTGGCGGACCTGGCCTGGGCGGCCAATCTCGGCACGTTCGACTTCCATCCCTGGCCGGTACGCCGGGCCGACGTGGACCATCCTGACGAGCTGCGCCTGGACCTCGATCCGCAACCCGGCACCGACTTCGCCGATGCGGCGACGGTGGCTGCGGAGGTCCGCGCGATCCTCGCCGACCTCGGCTGGACGGGTTACCCGAAGACCTCCGGCGGTCGCGGTGTCCACATCGCCGTCAGGATCGAGCCGCGGTGGACGTTCACCGAGGTCCGCCGAGCCACGATCGCGTTCGCCCGGCTGATCGAGCGCCGCCGCCCCGACCTCGTGACCACGAGCTGGTGGAAGGAGGAGCGTGGGGAACGGGTGTTCGTCGACTTCAACCAGGCCGCTCGCGACCGGACCATCGCCTCGGCGTACTCGGTCCGTGGGACGCCGTGCGCGACGGTCTCCGCTCCGGTCGGCTGGGACGAGCTGGGTGCGGTCGATCCGGACGACTTCACGATCGCGACGATGCCCGGCCGGTACGCCGAACGAGGTGACCTGCTCGCCGGCATCGACGAGACGGCGTACTCACTCGATCCGCTGCTGGAGCAGGCCGACCGGGACCAGCGCGACCACGGCCTCGGGGACATGCCCTATCCACCGGACTACCCGAAGATGCCGGGCGAGCCGATGCGGGTGCAACCCAGCCGCAAACGGCGTGTGACCAGCGAAGATACCTGACGACTCACCCACCCAGGCACTAGCACACCGCTCATTCACCGGACCTGCCCTCACCGGCAAGTCGCCGGACCACGGGAAGGTGTGCACGATGGCCGAGCGGCTGGACGACCTCGCGGCAAGCTGGCGCCGGGACCTGCGAGCCGCCGACAAGGCGCCGCGGACTATCACGATCTACGGCCAGAGCGTGCGGTTCTTCGCCGCCTGGCTGTCCGCGCAGGGCCGGCCCGAGACCACCGAGTCCCTGACGAAGCACGCCGTCTCCTCGTGGCTCGGTGAGCTGTCCGAACGGAACCAGCCGCAGACCGTCCTGACCCGCCACAAGGGGATGCGCCGGTTCACGCGGTGGCTGCTGGCCGAAGGGGAGATCACCGTCGACCCGATGGCGAATCTGGACCAGCCGCGACCCGAACCGAAACCCGTCCCGGTGCTCACCGACGCCGACGTCGCGGCCCTCGTGAAGGTCTGCTCCGGCACCACGTTTCGGGACCGTCGAGACCTCGCCGTGCTGCGGGTGCTGTTCGACACCGGCTGCCGGATCAGCGAGTGCGCCGGGCTGTCCGTCGACGACCTCGACCTCGACCTCGAAGTCGCCCGCGTCCTCGGCAAAGACCGCAAGGTGCGGATCGTGCCGTTCGGCGCCAAGACCTCCCGGGCGCTGGACCGCTACCTGCGGGCACGCCGGGCACACCCGCACGCCGACGACCGGCGACTGTTCCTGTCCCAGCGCGGCCCGATGTCGGCGGACGGCATCGCCTACCGGCTGGAGGTCCGCGCCGCTCAGGCCGGCGTCGAAGGTCTGCACGCGCACCGTTTCCGGCACACCGCCGCCCACGCATGGCTGGCCGGCGGGGGCCAGGAACGAGACCTCATGCGGCTGATGGGCTGGACGTCGGAGGCGATGCTCGACCGGTACGGCTCCAGCGCCGCCGACGAGCGCGCCCGCGCCGCCGCCCGCCGGATGCGCCTGGGAGACCGGCTGTGACCTTGAGCGACGCCGGTACGGCGTGTCGGAGCACACCGCCGCTACCGCCCAATGTGTGCGATGTGCTCAGCTCGGCGGAGGGTCGCCGGGCGGGCCAGGAAGGTTCGCGCGAGAACCGGCTACGGCAGGGGTACAGCCTCCACCCAGGGGCCGTCGACGGACGCTAAACGGACGGGATAGCGCAACCCGTAGGGGCAATCCGCCGCGCACCCAGCGGTAGTGGACCTCACGGAGTCACCGTGCCCGCTGCCCGTACCTCCACCCTGACCACCGCGCAGCGCACCCTGCGTGCCCGCCTTGCCGCGCACACGTCGTGGGCGAACACCGCCGACCCGGCGGCTCGCACCGCCCCCGCCCGTGCAGCGTCCCTGGCCCGGTTCGAGCGCGAGGTAGACCCCGATGGGAACCTGAACCCGGCCGAGCGCGCCCGCCGCGCCGACCACGCCCGCAAGGCGTACGTCACGCGCCTGGCGCTCAAGTCCGCTCAGGCCCGCCGTAATGGGACGTCGGCCGCCTGATGCCCGCCGTGGACCTCGTGACCTGCTCGCCGACGTACTGGCGCGCGTATGCGCGCGGGTACGAGGACGGCTGCGCTCGCGGCTACCAGCTTGCTGTGGCCGCGGTCGAGGCCGCCGACCAGGCGATGTGGGCCGAATGCAGCCGCCAGGTCCGCGCTCGGGCCAACTCGGCGAGTTACGCGCAGTTGTGCGACAGGCGCGGGGAGCCGGAGCGGGCCGAGCGGGCGCGCCAGCACGCGCACCGGTTGGGGCTGGCGTCGTGACCGCCGGCTACGACGTGCCGCATGTGCCGCTGCCGGCCGACTGGAGCACAGGCGGGGACGTTCCCGGAGAGGCACTCGGCGCGGTCACGGTCACGCTGGCCGCCGTCCAGCCCGAGCACGTCCAGTGGCTGTGGCCCGGACGCCTGCCGCTCGGCAAGCTAGTTGTCCTCGACGGAGACCCGGCCGTCGGCAAGTCCACACTTGCCGTCGACCTGGCGGCCCGCGTCACCATCGGAGCACGGTGGCCCGACGGCACCGACTGCCCGGCGGGGGATGTGCTGATCCTCTCCGCCGAGGACGGGTTGGCCGACACGATCCGCCCGCGGCTCGATGCCGCAAGCGGCGACCCGGCCAGGGTGCACGCGCTCACTGACGTGCGCTACCGAGAGGACGACGGGACGGTCCGCACCCGAACACCGACGCTGGCCGACGCCGGAGCCGGTCCGTCAGGGGCGGCCCAGCGGCGTCCCACGGGTCGAGGAGCCCTGTCGTCGAGAACGTCCGGAGGGGCGTGCCCGGTGGCGTCAGCGGAGGAGAGGTTTGGATGGCTCGCAAGCGAGATTTCCCGTGTACGTCGTGTGGTGAGCTGATGTGGTCTACCAGTGCGCCACAGCCTGCTGGCGGCCGCCGGTGCTGGCCGTGCCGCGGAGGAGCGCTGGCCGTGTGCGCGTCGACGGGAGGCGAGTCCTGGTGCCGGTGGCACGGGTCTGTGAGGACTGCACCGCGGGGTTTGTGGGCACGGTGAAGGCGCACTACTGCCGGCCGTGCATTCTCCGGCGGCATGCCCGGCGCAGACCCGTCCACTGTGGACGGTGGCTGCTAACAAACTGCTAACGGACTTGTTAGCACGAGGCCACATCAGGCATGACGGCCGTTCCGTGGACGTCCGCAAACAGGCAGGTCAGAGGCCATATTCGCGGACAGGGCAGGACTGGCCGATACGCTCATGGCGGGTGTTCAAGTCCCCCCTCGGACACCGGCAGTCAGGCACTGAGGTGCGGAAGCGCGCCGTTGCGGCGTTCCTCGCCCATCGTCCCGAACTCCTGCTTGGCGTACTGCAGCAGCGCGTCGGTCTCGCGCGCGTCCGCCTCGCGTGCGGCGGTGCCGAGCGGCTCGCCCACGGCGCCTGCCTCCGTCGGCTGACGCCGTCGAGATGTCCAGACCAGGCTGCCCTCGTAGCGGCAGGTGCGGGCGCGGACCTGCAGGGTGGCTCCGGACGGCAGCCGGAACGCCAGGTCGACCACCCGGCTGCTGGTGTCCAGGGCGTGGACGAGGTCGGGCAACGCGCTGTCCTCGCTGAAGACGTGTGCACAGAGCGGGTCGACTGCCGGCGCCGACCGGACGGTCATCGTGCTCCCGACGCAGCGGATCTCCTCGATCGACCGCCAGCAGTGCCGGACCGGGGAGCCGCCCGACGGGCTCTCCCAGAGGCCGTGCAGCGTGGCCACCAACCGGCAGCCGCCGGTGCAGGACGCCCACCCCAGCGGACGCTCACGGGGGTCGAAGGGCAGGTCCCGATCCAACTCGTCGGGGAATCGGTGGGTCCGGTGCAGCAGTCCGCGCATCGTGCACCTCCTGGGCGAGACCGCGAGCGTGACCCCGCGCATCCCCGCCGGCATCCCCCCTGCGGAGGATCCGGAGGGGGAATGAGAACTGCGGCATGATCGTCAGGACCAGCTGGTCGGCAGCGGACCAGAACGTCCTGACGATCAACGACGAGGGATCGGCGCCGCGATCGAGCACGGTGGACGACGTACGCCGCAGTGCCCGGCGCCATCCCGATCGAACGGCGCTGGTCTTCGCCGGCCGCACCCGGCGTGTGACCTGCTTCTACTTCTACCTGTGGGACGCCGACTTCGGGCCGGCCTTCATCAAGGTGTGCGCCTATTTCCCGTATCCGGCCAAGGTTTGGCTCAACGGGCACGAGTGGGCCAAACGGCAGGCCAGCCAGGCTGGGATCGGGTTCACCGAACTGTCCAACGGGTTCGCCACCTGCGCGGACCCCGAAGGCTTGCAGGCGATCTGTGACCGGCTCGGCCCGGGCACGATCAACGTGTTCTTCCAGCGGTGGATGAGTCTCCTGCCGCTCCCGCTGACCGAGATGGACCGGGACGCCGGCTACTGGTGGGAGTTGTCGATGCGGCAGGTCGAGACCTCCCGCACGGTCGTCTTCGACGCACCCCGACGGGCACGTGGATTCTTCGAAGCCCTGGTGGTCGACAACCTCGATATCGGCCGCCCCGACCACGTCGAGGTGATCTTCGCCGGCCACCCCCGACGCTGGGGTCGACCACCGAAGAGGGAGCCGACCTACAAGACCCGAATCGATACCAGGGACACGATCGGGGTCACCGTCAACGCCGATTACAAGCACTCCCGGATCAAGCAGTACCTGAAGGACGGCCGCGCCTTGCGGATCGAGACTGTCATCAACGACCCCGGCGACCTCGGCTGCAAACGGCGACTTGTCCACCTGGGGGAGCTGCAGTACAAGGCACGTGCCATCAACAACCGCCTGCTCGATACTGAACGTGTCGGGCAGGGTTGTGTCCTTGCGAGCCGAGCCTTTGAGCGGGTCGCACAGTCCACCCTCACCGGGGATGGCAGGAGGTCGCCCGCACTACGGTTCGGAGATCCTCGGGTCATGGCCCTGCTCGGCGCCCTATGTGTTGGTCTGAACGCCCTCGGATTCACCAACCGGAGCCTCCGCGCCCGGGTGAGCCATCTGCTCGGCGTCGCCTACACCGTCAATCAGATGAGCTACGACCTGGCCCGACTTCGGTCAAAGGGCCTGATCCGCCGACGCCCGGGCACCAACACCTACGACCTGACCCCCGAGGGACAACGCGTCGCGATCTTCTACACCAAGGTCCACGACCGGCTGCTGGGTCCCCTGATCGCAGCCCACACGCCGCCGGCCCCTCCCGAACTACAACGAGCCCTGGCCACTATCGACCGCCACGTCGGCGGCTACACAGACCGGGCGCGAATAGGAAAGGCGGCCTGAAAACTCAAGACAAACGCCAGAGTCCTAGCGACCAAGGATCGCTAGCTAGCGCGAGCGGCCGGAATTCCGTTGGCCGGTATTTCGCGCAACAGCCATACCGGATTTGAGAGGGCGACTACGGCGCCGGTCGAGTCGAGCACTTGTGAACGCACAAACGATGATGTGCTGGTGTCCACAGAGAAAGCGACGGTGCCCGTTGTTAGCCCGATGTCTGGATAGGCACTGACCACGCTGGTCTGCGCCGTGGGTTGGTTCGGTCCTGCGTAATCCACGCCGCCCTGGATGATCTGCAGACTGCCGCCTGCTGGAACGTCGGTGGCGGTTACGATGAGTTGCCGCTGTGCCAACGCAGAAACCGACACCGACCCCATCGGGCAGCTTCCGTCGACGAGCAGGTCAAGGGCTCCACGGAAACGCGTGTGGGATCCGAACCACCCACGACCGGACCGCAGCGCCTGCAGCAGGCTCGCCTCGGCGGAGCTGGGCGCCCACACCGAGGTCGTCCAGTCGTTCTTGAGTTTTGCCCAGAGCGTGCCGTGGTGAGCGTCGTTGACTCCGTTGCCCGTCAGGAACAGGGCGTTCCGGGAACAGACATCCCAGAGTCCGATGTGATGGCGCAGGTCCACGCCTCCACGCAGTGGGTAGCCGACCTCAAGGATGTCCGAACCGAGCGCACGATTCAACACCATGCTGGTGGCCGTTTGTCTCAGGCGCTCATCCTGGGTGGGCTGATCGAGCGGGGAGCCGCTGCCTGTGCCATACGGGTGGTTGTAGCTGACCAGGCCGTCGCGGTCATGAATGAAAGGGATCAGAGAACTCTGGAGGAAGTCCTCGTACTGGCCGGTGAAGGTAGAGTAGTCGGGCAGGCTGATCGCACCGCCGAACCAATTCAGGTGTGGAGATTCTTTGGAGACCTCTAAGCCCTGTCGCTGGGTGAGGCTGGGATATTGCTGAGCGTAGGTCGCCTCGAGGTCAGCCTGCACCTGCAGCGGCATCTGACCGCTGGACTGGCGGGAGAAGCGCAGGTAGTCGAAGTAGCCTGTCGCGATTCCACCGGTGCTCACCGCGTTGATATGCAGGTCGACGAGAGACAGGTCACGGACGTCAACGCCGGGAAAGAGTGCAGCGAAGTCCACGGCAGGATTCAGCTCCACAGAGTTCCACTGTCCGGGGATTACCGGAACCGTGACGATCCCGGTCAGCCCATTGGCTACCCGACTCCCCGCGGACCCGGCTCCGCCGAAACGGTAGGACAGCAGGTAACTTCCGGCGCGGCGACCGCCGATTGCTGGGTGATACGAAACCGTGATAAGTACTTCAACATAGGCCTTTGAGCCGATCGACGTCGGCATCACCTCGAGGTACAGCGTCTGGCCGGACAGGGCGCTTCGGTAGTTCCATTGGGCCGGTTGCGAATCGGCGTAGAAGCCGAGGATCGCTTTGCTCGCGCTGGTGCTCTTTGCGCTCACCAGCATGCTGCCCGCCGGCACCGTATCCAACGGCGACGCGGGGCTGTCGACGATGCCCCCCGTCGAGTCAGCGGTCAGGGATCCGCTGGTTTTCCTCCGCCAGATCCACGCCGCACGCCCATCACCGGCCTCACTGTCGAGGCTGGTGAAGTGCACGGTCTCCCTCAGCCCCAACCCATTCATCCGGGTGTCGTGATCGGTCCACCAAATGACGTCGACACCGTTCGCCCGGGCATGCGCGAGCTGGGAGTTCATCGACGCGGATCCCTCGCTGAACGAGGAATGAACGTGCATCGCCATCGAATACGCGCCGTCCATCGACGCCCATGCCGGCGAGACGAAGCCGACTCTGCCGAGGACAGCCGCGCCTGCGACGAGAGATCCTGTCTTCAACAGGTCGCGTCGCGACAGGCGGAAGGGGGAGGCGGTAGCGGGTGGTGAGGTCTCGTCATGGTCGTCACACATGCAGCGCCGTCCTAGCCGCAGGCTCGCTGTGCTGCTGCTCTGGCCAGGGGCTGTGCATTGGCTGGGTCAACATGTCTCCCCGTCGTCGGGGGGGACAGTACGGCGGGCCGGCGGTGATCGCCAGCGGTTGGAGCAGGTAGACGCCCACATGGAGCGAGTCCAGCCGACCAGCCGTGCCGACGAGGCGGTTATACGTGCGTAACGGAACCGTGTTCGAGGTCGAGGCCGACTGTTCAGCCACCGGCACTCCGGGCTCACCATTGAGACGGTCGTCGTCATCGTCAACAACCCCGCAATGGGTCGTCGTCCGCCAGTCAGCCGAGCCGAGCTTGAACGTGTCGGGCTGCTCGGCCGAGCAGCCCGGTCGATCGCGCGTGCAGCCGAGTAGAGCCAAACGGCCCGCGACGATGAGGCATTCATTGACGGAACACCTCCTGTTCATGGCGTGTGTCGCTAGCAACTGGTAGTAACGACCGACCGACTGTCTTTCAAGGAGTTCTGTCTGTGCGAAACCGCATCCGTGCCACCCTGTCCGCCGCCACCGCGGCCGCCATTTCAGTCACCGGCCTGGCGCTGGCAACCCCAGCGCAGGCAGTGTCGCCTGACGTCGTCATCAGCGAGGTGTACGGCGGCGGCGGCAACTCCGGCGCCACCCTGAAGCAGGACTTCATCGAGCTTTACAACCGGGGCGCCACCGGGGTCGACCTCAGCACCTGGTCGGTCCAGTACGCGTCGTCCTCGGGTACTACATGGCAGGTCACTGAGCTGACGGGCGTCATCCCGCCCGGCCGCTCCTACCTCGTCGGCGAGGGCTTCGGGACAGGCGGCACGGTGGACCTGCCGCCCCCGGACGCCACCGGGACGATCGCGATGAGCGGCAGCTCCGGCAAGGTCGCGCTGGTCACCGACGCGATGCCGCTGAGCTGCGGCGCCACTCTCGGCAGCTGCTCAGCGGTGCCATCAGTACGCGACCTGGTCGGTTACGGAACCACCACCAGCGACTCGGAGACCATGCCGACCGGCGTCGCGCTGACGAGCATCACCTCGGCCTCCCGCGACGCGACCGGAACCGACACCGACAACAACGCCAACGACTTCACCGAGGACACGCCGACGCCGGAGAACTGCGGGGAGGACTGCGCGGACGTGCCACCCCCCGGCACCGAGGGTCTGTTCATCCACGACATCCAGGGCGCGACACATACCTCGCCGTTCGACGGGGAGTTCGTGGTCAACGTGCCCGGCATCGTGACCGTGGTGGCGGCCAACCGGTTCTGGATGCAGGACCCGGCGCCGGATGCGGACCCCGCTACCAGCGAGGGCATCCTGGTGTTCACCGGCGCTGCGCCGGCGGTGGCGGTCGGCGACAGCATCGAGGTGGACGGCACCGTGGACGAGTTCGGCTTCGGCGAACTCACGACGACCGAGATCGTCGGTCCGACGGTGACGGCTGCGGACCCTCGCGGATCGATAGCTCCGACGGTGATCGGGCCTGGTGGGCGCGTCCCGCCGACCGTGGTCATCGAGGACGACCAGTTCACCAGCTTCGACCCGCGGACGGACGGGATCGACTTCTACGAGTCGCTGGAGGGCATGCTCGTCCAGGTCAACGACGCGCAGGTGGTCGGACCGACCAGTGGCTTCGGGGAGATCCCCGTCGTGACCAGCGGCGCCGGCATACGAACCCCGCGTGGCGGCATCGTCATCCGGCCCAACGACTTCAACCCCGAGCGGATCATCCTCGACGACGCTCTGATCCCGGCAGGAACGATGCCGCTGGCCGATGTCCGCGACACCCTCCCCGGCGCCACCGTCGGGGTGCAGGACTACAGCTTCGGCAACTTCAAGTTCCTGGTCACGGCCGCGCCCACGGTCGCGGATGGAGGTCTGCAGCGCGAGGTGACGCAGCCTGCGACGGCTGCCCAGCTCGCGATCGGCTCCATGAACCTGGAGAACCTCGCGGCCACCAGTGAGCCGGAGAAGTTCGCCCAGCTCGCCGCCATTGTGGTCGGCAACATGCGCTCCCCTGACGTCATCGCGGTGGAGGAGGTTCAGGACAACGACGGACCCACGAACTCCGCAATTACCGATGCCTCATTGACGTTCGAGACGTTCATCGCCGCGATCGCCGCGGCTGGCGGCCCGACGTACGACTACCGCCAGATCGACCCGGTCGACGACCAGGACGGCGGGCAGCCGGGCGGCAACATCCGGGTCGGCTTCTTGTTCCGCACCGACCGCGGGCTGGCCTTCGTCGACCGTCCGGGCGGAGACGCCACGACAGCGGTCGAGGTCGTCGAGATCAACGGCCGGACCGCACTGAGCATCTCGCCGGGGCGCATCGAGCCGAACGATCCGGCGTGGGAGGACAGCCGCAAACCGCTGGCCGGTGAGTTCACCTACCGGGGTCAGACGGTGTTCATCGTCGCAAACCACTTCAACTCCAAGGGCGGCGACGACCCGCTGTTCGGCGCGACTCAACCACCAGTGCGTTCGTCGGAGAACCAGCGCCACCAGCAGGCCGACCTCGTGCGCTCCTTCGCGGACGACCTGCTGGCCAGCGATCCCCGCGCCCGCGTGGCGGTGACTGGCGACATCAACGATTTCCAGTTCTCCGAAACCATGCGGATCCTGGAATCCACCGGCAGCCTGACGAACCTGACCTCCACCCTGCCGGTGGGCGATCAGTACACCTTCATCTTCGAGGGCAACTCGCAGGCCCTGGACCACATCCTGCTGTCGCCGTCGCTGCTGGAGGGCAGGTTCGGGCGGCCGGGATTCTTCTACGACATCGTCCACGTCAACTCGGAGTTCGCCGACCAGGCCAGCGACCACGACCCGCTGGTGGTCCGGTTGGGGATACAGCGCTGCTTCGGGCGGAACTGCGCCTCGGGCTCCTCGCAACCGGCGTAGGAGTCTCGTTATCCCGGCGGTACGGCGCGGCGGATGATCGCGCCGTACCGTGGGGGCATGCAGCAGATTCCCCCACCGACGATCGCCAAGTCCGAGGACGAATGGCGTCAGCAGCTGTCGCCAGAGGAGTACCACATCCTGCGCGAGGCCGGGACCGAACGTGCCGGCACCGGCGAATACGTCGACACCAAGACCACCGGCGTCTACCGCTGCCGAGCCTGCGGCAGCGAACTGTTCAGGTCCGACGCCAAGTTCGACTCGCACTGCGGCTGGCCGAGCTTCTACCAGCCCACGGATCAGGACAAGGTCATCCTGCGCGAGGACCGCTCCCTCGGAATGGCACGCGTGGAGGCGCTGTGTGCGAACTGCCACTCGCATCTCGGACACCTCTTCGACGACGCCCCGCAGACGCCGACCGGCGACCGCTACTGCATCAACTCGGTAAGCCTCAGCCTGGAACCGGCTGACCAGTAAGTCGGCTGACGGGGACCCGAGGTGGGCGGATTCGCCGGCCAGCGCGGATCGGGTTGGGCGGGGGCGCTGCGCCGCAGCGGACCGGCTTATGGTCGGCCGCATGGCCGACGACATCTTCGAGCACCCGCGGCTGGTCGCGATCTATGACGCGCTCGACCCCGATCGCAGCGACCTCGATGTGTACGCCGCCATCGCCGACGAGCTCGGCGCCGGCCGCGTACTGGACGTGGGCTGCGGGACGGGAACGTTCGCGCTGCTTCTCGCCCACCGCGGCCTTGAGGTGACCGGCGTCGACCCGGCGGGGGGCTCGCTCGGGGTCGCCCGAGCCAAGCCCGGGGCCGAGCGTGTGCACTGGATCCACGGCGACGCGACAACCCTGCCGCCGATGCAGGTCGACCTGGCGACAATGACCGCGAATGTCGCCCAAGCGATAGTCGACCCATCGGATTGGGAGGGGACGCTGCGCGGGGTGTACGACGCGTTGCGGCCCGGCGGGCACCTCGTCTTCGAGACCCGCGACCCGGCATATCGCGCGTGGCAGGAGTGGAACCGCGCAGCGTCGTACGGCGTCACCGAGATCCAGGGGGTCGGCGCGGTCAAGAGCTGGGTCGACGTGACCGACGTCAGCGGGCCGTTGGTGAGCTTCCGCGGGACGTGCGTGTTCGCTTCCGACGGGGAGGTGTTGACGTCGGACTCGACGCTGCGCTTCCGCGGGCGTGACGAGGTCGAGGCGGCGCTGGTCACGCACGGTTATGCCGTGGACGAAGTCCGCGGCGCACCCGACCGGCCCGGCCAAGAGTTCGTGTTCTTCGCGCGGCGCTCGGATTGAGGGCGGGAGCGCCCCGGTCGAGCATCCCGGTTTTGGCATTCCGAATCCAACGCTGCCCAGCCTGTCGGATTCGGGGATTGCTGATCGTCGTACCAGTCGTAGCGTCTACCTGAAGGAGAGACACGATGAAGTACATGATGTTCGTCGCCACCGACACCACCCCCGACACCTCGTCCGAGCCGCCCGCCGACATCGAGACCTGGTTCGCTGACGTCGAGGGCCGCGGCAAGTGGGTCACCGGTGACCGGCTGCGTCCGGTCGAGGACGCGACCACGGTCCGGGTGCGTTCCGGCGAGACGTTGGTCACCGACGGGCCGTTCACGGAGTCCAAGGATTGGATCATCGGCTTCGACGTGCTCGAGTGCGAGGACCTGGACGAGGCGATCGAGATCGCGTCGAAGCACCCGATGGCCCGCTCCGGCCGGCTCGAGCTGCGGCCGTTCTGGCCGATGGACGAGGGCTGACCAATCGGCGGCACCGACGGCGTTGCGCGGCCGCTCGCCGCGGCGGTCGCCGGCGAGCGGCTGCGGATCGTCGCGGGCCTGATCAGGGTGACCGGGGACTGGGATCTGGCCGAGGACTGCGTCCAGGACGCCGTCGAGCGCGCGTTGGCCCACTGGCCGCGCGACGGCGTCCCGGACAACCCGGCCGCCTGGCTCACCACGACCGCCCACCGGCGGGCCCTCGACGTGCTGCGCCGTCGCCGGACCGAGGCGGGCAAGCTGCGAGAGCTGACGGCCTTGGCCACGTTCGACGAGCGGTCCGCCGGCACTGGGCCTGACCCCGACCCGCACGGCGAGGTCTACCGCGACGATCGGCTGCGGCTGCTGTTCACCTGCTGTCACCCGGCGCTACCGCTGGCGGGCCAGGTGGCGCTCACCCTGAAGACGGTCGCCGGCCTGTCGACCCGAGAGATTGCCCGCGCCTTTTTGGTCAGCGAGGCGACCATGGGACAGCGGCTGTTGCGGACGCGGACCAAGATCGCGAACACGGGCATCACGTTCCGGGTACCCGAGCCGCACCGGCTCGCCGAGCGGACCGCCGGTGTGCTGGCCGTCGTCTACCTCGTCTTCAACGAGGGGTACGCAGTCACCGAGGGCGAAGGCACCCGCGATGACCTCGCCGCAGAGGCCGTGCGGCTCGCCGGGCTGGTGGCCCAGCTGCTGCCCGAGGACGACGAGGTGCAGGGGCTCCGAGCGCTGTTGCTCCTCCAGCACGCCCGTCGGGCGGCCCGAACTGACGCGGCCGGCGAGCTGGTGCCGATGGAGGAGCAGGACCGGAGCCGCTGGGACCACCGGCTGGTGGCTGCCGGGCTGGCGAGCCTGGCGACCGCCCGCGCGACGAGGCGCCCGCCGGGGTCCTACCGGCTGCAGGCCGAGATAGCCGCACAGCACGCCACTGCTCCCGAGGCTGCCGAGACCGACTGGGCTCGGGTGGTGGCCGCCTACCACGCGCTGCTGGAGATACAGCCGTCACCGGTGGTGGCGCTCAACCGGGCGGTGGCGCTCGGGTTCCGCGACGGGCCGGAAGCCGGGCTGGACGCGCTGGCAGAGGTCGAGGGCGCCGGCCGGCTGGCGGGCTACCACCTGCTGCCCGCGGTCCGGGCGGACCTGCTCCGCCGCGCCGGACGCAACGAGGAAGCGGCCGCCGCCTACCGCGAGGCGCTCGACCTGGTGCGGACAGCTGCCGAACGCCGCTTCCTGGAGCGCCGGGTGCGGGAGATCGTTGCCAGGTCTTGACCCGCCGCCCGGCCACCGGCCAGCGGCCTGCTCCGTCGTACACAGCCTCAGTGCGCTTGGCGATCCCGGTCCTCAGAGAAGCCGAGACCATGTCATGGAACTCACGGGGGGAGCGGCTGTGTGAGTCCCGTCCCGGAGAGCCGTCCACCACCGGGCACCGTCCTGTGACCTGGCGGGCGACATCCACGGACGGATCTCGCCTGCCGTTAGACCGCCCGGAAAATATGCCTGAGGGCGGGGGCAACTTCCCTAGGCCTAGGCG
>Ga0136613_10000085_pt1 | contig 33094 bp, 40 predicted proteins | sample AntDrymUQ2722106_2_FD_106649 | JGI IMG/M metagenome (GOLD analysis project Ga0136613, IMG submission 106649) | Polar desert sand microbial communities from Dry Valleys, Antarctica - metaG UQ272 (21.06) | ecosystem: Environmental > Terrestrial > Soil > Desert | place: Antarctica: Dry Valley... | reverse complement strand
GTTCGGGGTTCGCGGCAGCACGTAGAGCCCGGAGCCCTCGCCGAGGCGAAGCGCGGAGGCGAGCGCGACCGCGCGGCGCCCGCCGTCGTGGTCGTCGCCCGACCAGACCAGGGCCACCCTGCTCGCGCTCCGAAGCCGCTCGGCCGACTCGCCGAAGGCCTCGGGCGTCTCGCCGCGCGCGAGCGCCTCCGCGAGCGCCGGCGCCGAGCCGGGGGCGACCGGGACCGTCCCGGTCGGGTTCACGGTCAGGATCTCGGCGCCGTTTCGCCGCGCCGCGCGCAGCCAGAGGTCGACGAGCGGCGCGCGCTCGACGACGGGATCGTCACCGAGCACGAGGCAGACCTCGGCGTCCCGGATCGCGACGAGCGGGGCGCGGAACGCCTCGACCGACGGGTCGAGATCGTCCGGGATGATCGCCTCCGCGCCGCCGAGCGACTGGGCGAGCCGGGCGATCGCTTCTGCCTGCTCGACGGTCTCGCCGCCCGAGTAGGCGACGACGATCGAGCCCTCGGCCTGGCGAAGCCCCTCGGCCGCTGCCTCGACCGCGCGCTCGAGGTCGACGGGGTCGAAGCCGCGCCGCCGGACGCGCTCGAGCGGCGCGGTGATCCGGTCGTCCGCACGCAGGTGCTCGAAGGTGAAGCGGCCCTTGTCGCAGAGCCAGCCGTCGTCGATCTCGGGATGGTTTCGCGAGAGGACGCGCACCACCTTCCCCTCGCGCGTCTGGGCCCAGGTGTTGCACCCGACCGGGCAGAGGCCGCAGACGGTCGGCACGTTGTCGACCTCCCAGGGCCTGGCCTTGAAGCGGTAGGTCGCGGGGAGGAGGGCGCCAACCGGGCAGAGCTCTGTCACGTTCCCCGAGAAGTGCGCGCGGTAGGGCTCGTTCTCGAACGTCGCGATCATCGAATGGGCGCCGCGGTTCAGCGCGACGAGCTGCATGTCCTCGGAGAGCGACTCCGAGTAGCGCGTGCAGCGGTAGCAGAGGATGCAGCGCTCGCGGTCGAGCGAGATGACCGGCGAGATCGGGATCGGCTTGTCGAACGTCCGCTTGGGGAAGTGCATGCGCGTGTTCGAGGGGCCCCAGCGGAAGGTCAGATCCTGGAGCGGGCACTCGCCGCCCTTGTCGCAGTCGGGGCAGTCGAGCGGGTGGTTCAGGAGGATGAACTCGAGGACGGCCTTCTGGCCCTCGGCCGCCTTCTCGCTCGACTGGGCCGTGTGGAGGGCGAGGCCGTCCTGCGCGGTCAGCGTGCAGGCGGCCTGGAGCTTCGGCATCCCCTCGACCTCGCAGAGGCACATGCGGCAGGCGCCGACGGGCGGCCCGAGGCGGGGCTCGTAACAGAAGACCGGGATCTCGATCCCGGCCGCGAGCGCCGTCTCGACCATCCCGGTTCCTTGGGGCACCTGGATCTCGCGCCCGTCGACAGTGACGGTGACGAGCTCAGGCGAGCTCATGGACGGGCACCTCGATCTGGGCTCGCTGGTGGGCGTGGTGCTGGTCGACCGGGGCGAGGACGCCCGCGAGCGAGGACTCGCCGCCGAACGGGCAGCCGCCCTCGTCGATGTGGCGCTGGTACTCCTCGCGGAACTTGGCCACGTAGCTCGCGATCGGCATCGCGGCCGCGTCGCCGAGCGGGCAGAGGCAGTTGCCGAGGATCCGGTCGCAGACGTTCAGGAGGAGGTCGAGCTCGCCCTGCTCGGCCGTCCCCTCCTCGAGCTTCTTCAGGATCTGCACCATCCAGCGCGTGCCCTCGCGGCAGGGCGTGCACTTCCCGCAGGATTCGTGCAGGTAGAACTGCGCGACACGCAGGCCGAGCTGCACCATGCAGGCACGGTCGTCGATCACGATCACGGCGCCCGAGCCGAGCATCGTCCCGGCCTCCGCCATCGCGTCGAAGTCGAGCCGTGTGTCCACCTCCTCCGCGGTCAGGACGGGCACGGACGAGCCGCCGGGGATGACCGCCTTGAGCTGCCGGCCGCCCGGGATCCCGCCGCCGATGTCGTAGATGAGCTCGCGCAGCGGCGTGCCGAGCTCGAGCTCGTAGTTCCCGCCGTTCGCGACGTTGCCCGAGAGGGAGAAGACGCGCGTGCCGGCCGAGTTCTCGACGCCGAGCTTCGCGTACTCCGCGCCGCCCATGCGGATCACGAACGGGTAGGTCGCGAGCGTCTCGACGTTGTTGATCAGCGTCGGCGCCCCGTAGACGCCCGAGATCGCCGGGAACGGGGGCTTCGAGCGCGGCTGGCCGCGGTTGCCCTCGAGCGACTCGAGGAGCGCCGTCTCCTCGCCGCAGATGTAGGCGCCCGCGCCGCGGTGGAGGACGATCGTGCAGCCCCAGCCCGAGCCGAGGATGTCGTCGCCCACCAGGCCCTCGGCGCGAGCCTCCTCGAGCGCGGCCTTCATCACCTCGAACTCCTTCAGGTACTCGCCGCGCAGGTAGATGAAGACCTGGCCTGCGTCGATGCCGTAGGCGGCCATGAGCGAGCCCTCGATCACGGCGTGCGGGATCCGGAGCATGATCTCGCGGTCCTTGAAGGTGCCGGGCTCGGACTCGTCGGCGTTCACCGTCAGGTAGGCGGGTGCGTGCCGCCGGCCCGGCTTCGGGATGAACCCCGCCTTGCGCCCGGCCGGGAAGCCGGCGCCGCCGCGGCCCTTCAAGCCGGAATTGAGGACGTCCTCGATCACGGCGTCGCGCTCCATCCCGAAGGCAGTGCGAAGGCTCTCGTAGCCACCGACGGCCCGGTACTCCCCGATCTGCGTCAGATCGCGGTCGCCGTGCTCGAAGAGGAGCTCCCTAAGTGCCATCGGCTGTCCCCCCGCGCAGCTCGCCGACGATCCCAGGCACGTCTGCGGCGCTGACCCGCTCGCGGTAGCGCCAGTTCACCGCGACCACGGTGCCCCAGCCGCAGCCGCCCAGGCACTCGAAGGTCGAGAGCGAGAACTCGCCGTCCTCGGACGTCTCGCCGGCGGAGATGCCGAGCTCCCCCTCGAAGGCCTCGACGACGTCCTGCGCTCCCACAAGCGCGCACGAGATGTTCGTGCAGACGGCGATCTCGTGCCGCCCGACCGGCTCGAGGTGGTACATGTCGTAGAAGCTCGCGATCGACTGGACGTAGGCGGGCGTCAGGTCGAGCGCGTCGGCAACCTCGCGGATCGCCTCGGGCGGCAGCCAGCCGTGGCGCTCCTGCGCCAGGTGGAGCGCCGGCATCACGGCCGAGCGCCTCACGGGGTACTGCTCGGCGATCGCTTGAACGGCTTCGAACAACGGGACGAGGCCGGCTTCGGCGCTCACCTGTCCACCTCCCCCATGACGGGGTCGAGCGAGGCGAGGATCGCGATCATGTCCGCGATCAGCGTGTCGCGAACGAACATCGCCGTTCCTTGCAAGGCGACGAAGGACGGGGCCCGGAAGTGCACGCGCCAGGGACGCGGCCCGCCGTCCGAGACGACGTAACAGCCCATCTCGCCGCGCGGGGACTCGATCGGCACGTAGACCTCGCCCTCGGGCACGCGGTAGCCCTCCGTGACGATCTTGAAGTGGTGGATCAGGCTCTCCATCGAGGTGTGGAGCTCGTGCCGGGGCGGGAGCACGACCTTCCGGTCGTCCGAGATCCAGGGCCCGTCGGGCATCCCGTCGAGGCACTGCTGGATGATCCGCACCGACTCGCGCATCTCGAGCAGGCGCACCTTGAAGCGGTCGTAGGTGTCGCCCGTCGGGCGCGTCGGGACGTCGAAGTCGAGCTGGTCGTAGGCGAGGTAGGGCTGGCGCTTGCGGAGGTCCCAGTCGACGCCCGAGGCGCGGAGGATCGGGCCTGACTGGCCCATCGCGATCGCGTCGGCGGCCGAGAGGTGCCCGATGCCCTGCGTCCGCTCGAGGAAGATCTTCTGGCCGTCGAGCATTGCCTCGTACTCGTCGATCCGCGCCGGCATCGCGTCGGCGAAGCTCTGGCACTCGGCGTAGAAGCCGACAGGCACGTCCTCGGCGAGGCCGCCCGTCTGGAAGTACCGCGTGTGCATGCGGAACCCGGCGACCAGCTCGAAGAGATCGAGGATCGACTCCCGCTCGCGAAAGCAGTACCAAAACATCGAGATCGCGCCCATCTCGAGCGAGCCCGTCCCGAGCCAGACGAGGTGGGAGTGGAGCCGGTTCAGCTCGCAGAGGAGCGTCCGCATCCAGACAGCCTTCGGCGGCGTCTCGAGCTCGAGCAGCTTCTCGATCGCGAGCACGAAGACGAGCTCGTTGTGCTGGAAGGCGAGGTAGTCGATCCGCGGCGCGTACGTGATCGCCTTCCACCACGTCTTCGCCTCCATGTTCTTCTCGAAGCCCGTGTGGAGGTAGCCGATCATCGGCTTGATCCCGACGACGCGCTCGCCGTTCAGCTCGACGACGAGGCGGAGGACGCCGTGGGTCGAGGGATGGTTCGGCCCGAAGTTGATCTCGAGGATGTCGCCCGACTCGCGAAGCTCCTCGTCGACCTGGAGCACCGTCGGGATCGGCGACGGGATCTTCGTCCCCTCGTACGGGCGCGCGCCCGTTGCGAGAACCCCGGCCGGCTTGGCGACCACCGCCACGTCAGTCCTCGTCCGAGAAGCGCACGGGCTCCCCTCCGAGCGGGTAGTCCTTGCGGAGCGGGTGCCCCTCCCAGTCCTCGTCCATGATGATCCGGACGAGGTTCGGGTGGCCCTCGATCGTGATCCCCATCATGTCCCAGGCCTCGCGCTCGAACCAGTCGGCGGCAGGCCAGACCGAGACCACGCTCGGGACGGGCTCGCCCTCGTCCGCCCAGACCTTGAGGCGCAGGCGCCGCGGCGGCTGCTCGAGCGCGAGCAGGTGGTAGGAGACTGAGAAGCGCTTCGGCTTCGGCTCGGGCATCCGCGGGAGCCCCTGGGAGCCGGGGAAGGGCGTGTTGATGTCGCGTTGCGCCGGCTCCCACCCTCGCGTCGAGCTCGGCGGCGGCGAGCCCCAGTAGCCCGCGACCCCCCGGCTTCCCCAGCCGAGGTAGTCGGTGGGGGTCATGTCGACGAAGAAGTTGAAGCCGAGCTCGTCCCGCGCGTGCTCGGCCGCCTCGACGAGGCGCTCGCGGTCGACCACGACCGTGGTCTCGCCGAACGACTCCTTCTGCTCGACGAAACCCGGGACGGACGCGAACGGACTCAACCCTGGCCCGTCTTCCGGATCTCGTAGGCCGGCGGAACGCCTGCCTTGATCTTCTCCTGGAGGCGCACGATCCCCTCAAGCACGGCCTCGGGCCGCGGCGGACAGCCGGGGATGTAGATGTCGACCGGGACGACCTTGTCGACGCTCTGCAAAACGGCGTAGTTGTTGAACATCCCGCCCGAGCTCGCGCAGGCGCCCATCGCGATCACCCACTTCGGCTCGAGCATCTGGTCGTAGATCTGGCGGAACGGGGCGGCCATCTTGTGCGAGAGGCGCCCCGAGACGATCAGCAAGTCGGCCTGGCGCGGCGAGTTCCGGAAGACCTCGGCGCCGAAGCGGGCTACGTCGTAGCGCGAGGAGACGATCGACATCATCTCGATCGCGCAGCACGCGAGGCCGAAGGTGTCCGGCCAGATCGAGCTCCCCTGCGCCCAGGCGACGGCCTTCTCGACCGTCGAGAGCATGAGCCGGTTCTCGAGGTCGCCGAGCTCGGTCTCGAACTTGGCGGGCTCGTCCTGCTTCGGCCCGGCCTCCCGCATGAGCAAACGCTCGGAATTGAGGCCGTACTCGAAGAGGCGGCCCGGTCGCTTCACCGCCACTCGAGCGCCCCCTTCCTCCAGATGTAGACGTAGGCGACGGCAAGGATCGCGATGAAGAACCCGAACTCGGCGAGCGCGAAGGTGCCGATCTCGTCCAGGACGAGGGCGATCGGGAAGAGGAAGACGATCTCGATGTCGAAGACGATGAAGAGCATCGCCGTCAGGTAGAAGCTGACCGTGAAGCGCTGCTGCTTGGGCGGGCCCGTCGAGACGCCCGACTCGAACGGCATCCGCCTCGCCCGCGTGGCCCGTCCCCGGGACGCGAAGAGAAACGAGAATGCGATCATCGACGCCGGGATCGCGAACGCGATGAAGGCGTAGGCGAGGAACGGGAACCAGTCGGCGAGCGAGGCTGTCGGCACGCGGATCCGGCGCCATACTACTCCGTCACAAGCTCGCAACGCGCCACGAGCGAATCCGGGCGATTTGCGGGGATTTTATCTGCGGCAACAGGCGTTACAAGCCGACAGCTTGGGGCGTGCGGGGCCGTTGGTAGAATCTGGGACAGGATGATCACCGTCACGCAGAGCGCAGCCGACAAGATCCGCGAGCTCATGGCCGAGGAGCCGGAGGGTGACGTGAGCGTTCTCCGCGTCGCCATCCAGGGCGGCGGCTGCTCAGGCTTCCAGTACGCGCTCGGCTTCGACCGCGGCCCGCAGGACGGCGACAACGAGGTCGAGATGAACGGTGTGACCGTGGTCGTCGACCCGTTCAGCGCGCCCTATCTCACCGGCTCGGAGATCGACTATGTCGACGCGCTCATGGGCGCCGGCTTCGCCATCAACAACCCGAACGTCCAGGCGGCGTGCGGGTGCGGCTCCTCCTTCCAGGCGAAGGAAGGGGTTGAGGGCGAGATGGCAGAAGCGCACGCCTCGGGCGGCGCCTGCGGCTCCGGCTGCAGCCATTAGGTCCGGGCCGGAGCTATCCGGCCCCTACCCCGGGATCTAGAACGCCCGTGGGTACGATCGACACGCGGTGAGCGACGCCGTCTACGACATCACGATCATCGGGGCCGGCCCGGTCGGGCTCGCTGCGGCGTACTACGCCGGCCACCGCGAGGCATCCGTCTGCATCCTCGAGAGCCTCGAGCAGCTCGGAGGCCAGGTCGCGGCCGTCTATCCCGAGAAGCACGTCTTCGATGTCGCCGGCTTCCCCAAGATCCAGGCCCAGAACCTGGTTGACCTCTGCGCCGAGCAGGGGCTCCAGTTCGGCGCCGAGGTCGTGCTCGGTGAGGAGGTGGAGAGCCTGGAGCGTCTGGGCACGAACGGCGACGAGGTGCTCTCGCTCACGACGCGAGAAGGCCGGCGGATTCAGACGCGCGTGATCATCATCACGGCGGGCCACGGGGCCTTCGAGCCCCGCAAGCTCGGCCTCGAGGGGATCGATGCCTGGGAGGGCCAGGGCCTCCACTACTTCGTCCGCCAGAAGGACGCATTCCGCGGCAAGAGCTGCGTGATCGTCGGCGGCGGCGACTCGGCGCTCGATTGGACGCTCGGCCTGCAGGACACGGCCCGCCTCCCGATCACGCTCATCCATCGCCGCGACCGCTTCCGCGCGCTCGAGTCATCGGTCAGCGCGGCCCGGAAGCTCGAGGAGGAGGGCAAGGTGCGGATCGTCGCCCCCGCCGAGGTGCGCGAGATGCGCGGGAACGGCTCCCTCGAGACGGTGCTCGTCGAGAACACCCAGACGTGCGAGACGCAGGAGATCCGCTGCGATGCGCTGATCACGCTCCTCGGGTTCCACTCGCACCTGGGCTCGATCGCCGACTGGGGGCTCGAGCTCCACGGCCGCCGCCAGATCCTGGTCGAGCCGAAGACGATGGAGACCTCGATTCCCGGTGTCTACGCGGCCGGCGACGTGGCCGGCTACGAGGGGAAGATCACGCTGATCACGGTCGGCTTCGGCGAGGCGGCGATCGCCGCCAACAACGCCATCGCCCGTATTCGCGGCGAAAAGGCACAGCCGAAGTACTCGACGGACTAGGAACCTGAAGCGCCGGATCACTCGCCCGAGGGACGCGCGCCCGCGACCGATCCGCCGAAGCATGGGGGGTGGAGAAGGTTCGGGTCGAATGCCTTGGTTGCGGGGAAGCGCGAGCGGTTCCCTCCGTTCGTCATCTGCGCCTGAGCCCGGGCGAGTGCCCGCGCTGCGGCTACCTGGGCTGGGCTCCGTCGGCCACGCTGAACGAGCCGACGCGCCGCCGGATCCGCGAGCGCCCGGTCGACCGCCGCGCCACGCTCTACGCTCTCTAAACTGCTCAGTAGACTCGGTCTCGTGAGCGAGACCGCGCCCGGCGAGCTTTTTGGGGTGGAGACCCGCAAGGCGATCGCGAACTTTCCCGTCTCGGGTGAGCCGGTTCCCGAGTCGGTTATCCGCTGGCTCGGGCGCCTGAAGGCTGCCGCGGCGCGCGTGAACGCCGACCTCGGTCTGCTCGAGCCCGAAATCGCCGAGCGGATCGCGGCCGCGGGCGACCGCGTCGCCGCCGGCGAGTTCGACGACCAGTTCCCGATCGACGTCTTCCAGACGGGCTCGGGCACGTCGTCGAACATGAACGCGAACGAGGTGATCGCAGCCCTCGCGGGCGAGGGCGTTCATCCGAACGACCACGTGAACCTCGGTCAGTCCTCGAACGACGTCTTCCCCTCGGCTGTCCACCTGGCCGCGCTCGGGGAGCTCGTGAGCGATCTCCTGCCGGCGCTCGGCCGTCTCGCGGAGAGTCTCGAGGCGAAGGCTGAGGAGTTCGCCGACGTGGTCAAGTCGGGGCGAACGCACCTGATGGACGCCGTGCCGGTCATGCTCGGCCAGGAGTTCGGGGGCTACGCGGCCCAGGCCCGCCAGGGCATCGATCGCGTCGAGGCCACGCTCGGCCGTGTCGGCCAGATCCCGCTCGGCGGGACGGCGGTCGGCACCGGCCTGAACACGCATGCCGACTTCGCGGCGCGCGTGCGGGATCGACTGACCGAGGAGACGGGACTCACGATCTCCGCCCCCGCGGACCCCTTCGAGTCCCAGGCCGCCCGTGACGCGCTCGTCGAGGCTTCGGGAGCGCTCAAGACCGTCGCCGTCTCGCTGACGAAGATCGCAAACGACCTGCGCTTGATGGGCTCGGGCCCCCGCGCGGGCCTCGCTGAGATTCGCCTGCCGGAGCTGCAGAAGGGAAGCTCGATCATGCCGGGCAAGGTGAATCCGGTCATCCCCGAGGTTGTGACGCAGGTATCCGCCCAGGTGATCGGGAACGACGCCGCGATCACGGTCGGAGGCATGCAGGGCCACTTCGAGCTGAACGTCTTCGTCCCGCTCATCGCCCGAAACCTGCTCGACTCGATCCGCCTGCTCGCGAGCGCCTCCCGCCTCCTGGCCGAGCGCTGCGTCGACGGGATCGAGGCGAACCGGGAGCAATGCGAGCGCTACGCGGAGCTGACGCTCTCGGCGGCCACGGCGCTCAATCCGTTCATCGGCTACGACCTCGCGACCGAGATAGTGCAGGAGTCCGCGCGTTCGGGACGTTCGCTTCGCGACGTCGCGCGGGAGAAGGGCGTCGAGGACGCCGTGCTCGACGAGGCGCTCGATTTCCGTGCAATGGCGCGCCCTCACGACCCGTAAGGGGCGAGTAGCCAATTGTCAAGATAACGTAAGAATCGACCAAGTTCTGGCCAGCTAGCCGGAGTCCGTGTAACCCTGCCGCGCGAAAAGACCGACAGGGAAGGAGGGTGATGACTGCCCCCCGCAAAGCACTCCTGACCCTCGGCATCCTCGGAGTCCTAGCTGCCGCTCCCGCGGCCGAGGGGTCGATCAAGATCGCCGGAAACGTGACTGCCGCCACCCTGCGTGTGAATGCGCACGGGGTCGCGACGGTGGACTACCTGAAGAACGGACGCTGGCTCTCCGCCGTCGTGCGGGGTCGCCGCGTCACCTACGGCCGCGGCGCCCTCGGGCTGGACGTCACCGTCCCGACCGTCGCCGTTGCCATCCCGATGGCCGTCGCCCTCCGCGTCGGGCCGAACGGGCGCTTCTGGGCGCTCCAGGCCTGGCAGCGGATCAGGGGCGGACAGGTCGAGCTGCGCCTCTCACGCTGGCGAGGCGCCCCGACGAAGCTCGAGCTCTGGACGCACTGCTGCAAGTGGCGAAGCGAGATCGTTCGCGGCCGCGCGACCTTCCACGGCCGCCCGATCTACGGCTTCCACTCGACGCCGGCCGGAGTTCCGCTCGACGGCCTCGGTCGGAACGTCTACATCGACTCCTGGCGGAACGGCCGCTGGCAGCGCTTGATGGGAATCCTCACGCACCGTCCCACGGGCCGTTTCGGGCTCTGGATCAGGCGTCACTGGCGCGGGACTCAGTACCAGGCCCGGATGGTCGGCCCGAATTGGGGCCCGATGCTGGGCCCGGACGCGTTCGCGTGCTGCCCGCAGACGCGGCTTCGCTAGCCGAGTAGCGCGTCGAGCGCGGCGTCCACGTCGCGCTCGGTGTTGTAGACGTGGAACGAGGCGCGCAGGCTCCCTGCGCGGACGGCGGCCAGGATGCCGGCGTCTGCCAGGCGGGCCTGCGCGTCTTCGACGTTCGTCGTGACGATCGCGGACTCGCCTGGCTCAAGACCAAGGCCCGACCGGAAGCGGTTCGCGAGACCCACGTCGTGCTCGTAGATCGCCTCGACGCCGATCTCGGCGACGAGCTCGAGCGTCGGCGCCGCGCCGACCCACGAGAACCAGGCAGGCGAGAGGTCGAGTCGCCGCGTCTCCTCCGCGAGCCGCAGCGGCAGGCCGTAGTAGGTGTCGAGCGGATCCTCCCCCGCGTACCAGTTCGCCGCTAGGGGGCGAATCGCGTCCAGCCGCTCGGGCCGCACCGTCAGGTAGGCCGTCCCGCGCGGGGACATGAGCCACTTGTACCCGGCGCAGGCGACGAAGTCCGCGCGAGAGGCGTCGACCGGCAGCCAGCCGCACGCCTGGGTCGCATCGAGGACGAGCCACGCGCCGGCCGCCTCGGCAGCCGCGGCGACCTTGTCGAGCTGAAGGATCTCGCCGGTCGCCGACTGGACGATGCTGGCCGCGACGACGTCGGTTCCTGCATCGACTGCGTCGGCAAGCCGTGCCAGCGGGACGGTGTCCACCTGCACCCCGCGGTCGGCGTGGGCCAGGAAGGGGAAGGTCAGCGAGGTGAACTCGCCCTCGGGCGTGAGGACCCGGGCGCCGTCCGGCACCGCGGCCGCGACGAGCGAGACGAGCTGCGAGACCGTCGCTCCGACCGCGATCTCCTCCGGCGGGACGCCGACGAGCTTCGCGAACGCCGCGCGCGCGCGGTCCGTGCTCTCGTTCCAGGGCTCCCAGCTCGCTCGGCCGTGGCGCCAGGTCTCGAGCGCCGCCTGGAGCTCCTCCCAGGCCGGGCGCGGCGGCAGGCCGTAGCTCGCGGTGTTCAGGTAGGGCGCGACCGGCTCCCAGAGCCGCTGCGCCTCGCGCAGGTCGAGCGCCGTCCTAGAGAGCGACTGCCCCACGGCCCGTCTCGGCCGCGTGCCGCTGCTCGTCGGCCCGGTAGGAGGAGCGCACGAGCGGGCCCGAGAAGACCGAGCCGAAGCCGAGCGCCTCGCCCTGCTCGCGGAACCAGCGGAACTCGTCCGGGTGCACCCAGCGGTCGATCGTCGCGTGCTTGGCCGACGGCTGCAGGTACTGGCCGATCGTGACGACGTCGACGCCCGCCGCGCGCAGGTCGCGCATGGTCTCGACGACCTCCTCGTTCGCCTCGCCCAGGCCGACGATGATCCCGGACTTCGTCAGCACGGGGTAGTCGGCGAGCTCCTTCGCCCGTTCGAGGAGCCGGAGCGCCCCGTCGTAGGAGGCCTTCGCCCCGCGCATCTTCCGGTGCAGGCGCCGCACGGTCTCGATGTTGTGGTTGAAGACCTCGGGCCGCTCGGCCAGCACCGTCCGAAGAGCGACCTCCTCGACTCCGAGGAAGTCGGGGGTCAGCACCTCCACCGATGCCTCGGGGAGCTTTCGCTTGAGCGCGCGGATCGTCGCGGCGTAGTGGCCGGCGCCCCGGTCGGGGACGTCGTCGCGATCGACGGAGGTGACCACGACGTGCTTCAGGCCCATTTGCGCCGCGGCGTGCGCGAGCCGGAGCGGCTCGAGCGGGTCAGGCGGTTCCGACGGCCGTCCCGAGTGGACGTAGCAGTACCTGCAGGCCCTGGTGCAGGTGTCGCCGAGGATCTGGAACGTCGCCGTCCCGCGGCCCCAGCACTCGGAGATGTTCGGGCAGCGAGCCTCCTCGCAGATCGTGTGCAGCCCCTGTCCGTGGATCAGCTTCCGGACGTCGAAGTAGCGGGAATCGGCGCGCGGCGCGCGAACCTTCATCCATTCCGGCCTGCGGGGCCTCTCGGCGACGGGCAGCGACGACTGCACGGTTTCAGTCTAGTTTTCAGCCGCCGGGGTGCGCACGAGGCCGGCGTGCCTGTCGGGCGAGCCCTTCGTCCGCGTTCGCCTAGTGGCTCTTGAACGGGTCGAGGTAGACGTCGTCGATCTGGAACGACGCGCCCATGCTCGACTTGAAGCGGAAGGCGACCGCGCGGGTCGTGCCGGCGAGGCCGCCCACGTTCGAGACGAGCGCGCTCACCTTCGGCGAGGGATCCCAGGTGCCGTCCGCGCGGACGTTGCCGCCGTCGAGGACGCTGAGGACGCCAATCAGGCTCGGGACGATGATGTCGACCTCGAGGGACGAGAGCCTCGTCCCCGCGTTCTTCGTGAAGAAGCGCATGTGCCAGTCGCCGAAGGCGAAGCAGACGAGCGGCGAGGTGGCCGATCCGCCGGCGGGGATCCGGAGCGAGCGGCTGTCGTCGGCTCCCTCGACGCGGAAGGGCTCGTTGCCCGCGACGATCTCCGCGCCGCCCGAGAGGGCCCAGCGAGGAGTACCGGTCTCGAACGATCCGCCCGGCACGAGGATGTAGTACGCGTTGTCGCCCCAAGGCTGGAACGGCTGTTCCGCCTCGTCGCAATAGGAGGCCGACCCGGTGGTCAGGAGGCCGGCGCTGCCCGTCGCAGGCAGTGCAAGCAAGAGCGTGGTGATTCCCAGTGCGCAGACGACGAGCTTCCGCATTTTCCGTTCCTCTCCCTCGTAGACCGCAGAACTCCCGCACTCAGTGTGCTCGGCGGCGCCGTTTCGGCCATCACCCTCTCGGGGGGTCTCTCATGATCCCTCGAACGAGGGAGCGAAGGCCCTCGCGCGTCAAGAGGAGCCCCGAGCGCGCCGATGCTTTCGGCGATGTCGCAAGCGGCCACGGCACAACGGCGCCCCGACGTGCGCCTCGACGTCGAGGTGCAGCGCTCGATCGAGGAGATGCGGGCGCGGCGGCTCAATGAGCTCGCGGTCAGCGAGCGGGCCTCGCTCCTCGTCTCGAACGTGGCCTTCCTCGCGGCTGCGACCGCGCTCCTGCTCTTTCTCCCGTCGGGAAGATCGCCGTCGATCCTCGCGGTCGTGCTCCTGGTCTGCGCCTACGCGCTCGCCTTCAGGCTCGACTTCGAGATCAGCACCGGCTCGGCCGTCCCGACGCAGCTCGTGCTCGTCCCGATGTTCTTCGTCTTCCCGGCCGGAGCCGTCCCATTGGCGGTCGCGGCCGCGATCGCGCTTGCGAGCCTGGTGGACGTCGCCCGGCGCGAGCTCCACGCCGAGCGGATCTTCCTCCGGATCGGCAACGCCTGGCATGCGATCGGGCCTGCGCTCGTGCTTGGGCTCGCCGCCGAGGGTCAGCCCGACCTCGCCCGCTGGCCGCTCTACCTCCTCGCGCTCGGGGCCCAGTTTGCATTCGATCTCGTCGTGCCGACGCTCCGTGAGTGGATGGTGCTCCGCATCCCGCCGAAGCTCCACCTGCGCCAGATGGGCTGGGTGTGTCTGATCGACGCGGGCCTCGCGCCGGTCGGGCTCGCGGTCGCGTTCGCCGCCACGGATTCCCCCGCGGGCATCATCCTCGCGCTCCCTCTGATCGGCCTGCTCGGGGTCTTCACGCAGGAGCGGCGGGTCCGGATCGACAGCGAGCTCGAGCTGCGCGACGCCTACCGCGGCACCGCCTTTCTCCTCGGGGACGTGGTCGAGGCAGACGACGAGTACACGGGCGCGCACAGCCGCGACGTGGTCGACCTGACGATGGCCGTCGGCCAGAAGCTCGGGCTCTCACCCGGGGAGATGCGGGACGCCGAGTTCGCTGCGCTCCTCCACGACGTCGGCAAGGTGCGGATGCCGAACGAGATCATCAACAAGCCTGGAAAGCTGACGACGGAGGAGCGCGCCGTGATCGAGACCCACACGGTCGAGGGCGAGCGCATGCTCCACCGGGTTGGCGGCCTGCTCGGTCAGATCGGGCGGATCGTCCGCTCCTGCCACGAGCGCTACGACGGAACGGGTTACCCCGACGGGATCGCGGGTGAGGCGATCCCGCTCGCGGCGCGGATCGTGGCCGCGTGCGACGCCTTCAACGCGATGACCACCGATCGGCCCTACCGCGCGGCGCTCCCGCTCGAGACCGCGATCGAGGAGCTCGAGCGTGGCCGTGGCACGCAGTTCGACCCGGCCGTCGTCGACGTCCTCATCGAGATCGCCCGCCGGCAGTAGCCAGGGAACGCGGTCCGTGCGTCGAATAGGCGCACATGGCCGGCCGGAGCCTTACTTGGCTCGCCCTGGCGGTGATCGCCTTCGTGTTCCTCTTCACGGGCGGCTCGGCCGTGCTCGCAAAGGTCGGCGGCCTCCCGCAGAAGGTCGAGGGCGCCGTCGCCTCCGATGAAGCCGCAGGGCAGAGCGCCTCCCAGATCTCGAGCGACGAGTTCGCCGAGGCCGGGGTCGGCACGAGCACCGCGGCGCTTCGCTCCCTGGTCGGAAAGCCCGAGGCGAAGGACGAGCACGAGGTCGAGGGCCTGCGGCTCGAGTGCTGGTACTACGGCGCAGGCTCGAAGACGGGCGCGTACCAGTTCTGCTTCCAGAACGGTCGGCTGCGCTCGAAGTTCGCCTACCCCTGAGCCGCCACACGCCGCCGCCGGCTCTGGGCGCCGCTGAACAGCGCTGAACAGGGTCTGTCCCTCGGGTACGGCCCGAAAAGCCACGGCCGGTGTCACGGAAGTGTGTCGGAAGCGTGCCGACTTGCGCCCACCGCCCGCCGTTCGCGGCTCACGGCGGGAGGATGCGGCGCAGGGCCGCCCTCGATCGGTTCGCATCGCGTGGTTCGGCGGCTTGCCGGCTAGTTCGAAGCGGCGAGCCGCTCGTGGACCGGTTGCGCCCAGAGGCCGGGCCCGTCCTCGGCTGGTAGCTCCTCGAGCGTGAGGCCGAAGACCTCCTCGAGAGCGCGAGCGGCGCCGGGCCTGACGCCATCGACGCCGAGCGGCCTTCCCAGTTCTCGCGCCATTGTGGTGAAGGCAGCGTCCTCCAGCCCGCAGGCCGTGATCCAGTCGGTGAACGGGGCGGGGTCGAGGTCGACGTTCAGCGCGTACCCGTGCGTCGTCACCCAACGCGAGATGTGCACACCGATCGAACAGATCTTGCGCGGAGGAGCCTCGAGCCACACGCCCGTCAGGCCCTCGATCCTGGTCGCCGAAAGGTCGAAGGAGCCGAGCGTCCGGATCACGGCCTCCTCGAGGTCGCGGCAGTAGCGCCTGACATCCCGCCCATGGCGGTTCAGGTCGAAGATCGGGTAGCAAACGAGCTGGCCGGGGCCGTGAAAGGTCGACTTGCCGCCTCGGTCGGTCTCGACCACCTCGACGTCGGCCCCGTCGGGAACGTGGAGCTCCCCCTCGTCCGTACGCCGTCCCAGCGTGACGACGGGCGGATGCTCGAGGAGGACGACGGTGTCGGGGATCGCACCCTGCTGCACGGCGGCGGCGAGCGAGCGCTGGAGCTCCCAGGCCTCGAGGTAGGGCGTGGCGCCGAGGTTCAGCAGGTAGCCGGGCTGGGCCACGCGGAAAGCGTAGCGCCGGCCCGTTTGACCGCCGTGAGGTCGGGTAGGCCCTCGTCCGTGCTCGACCGCGACGTGGCCTCTGGGATTCACCGCGTCGAGGACGCCTTCACGAACTGGTATCTCGTCGAAGATGGCCGGAGCCTCACCGTGGTCGACACGGGCCACCCTCGCTCGTGGCACTCGCTCGGGCTCGCGCTCGCCGAGCTCGGCCGCTCCAAGTCGGACATCGAGGCCGTCCTCCTCACCCACGGCTACTTCGACCACGTCGGGTTCGCCGAGCGCGCCCGAAACGACCTGCGCGTGCCGGTCTGGGTGCACGAGCGCGAGGTGCCGCTCGTGCGTCGCCCCTGGCGTTTCGACCACGAGCGGACTCTCCTCTCGTACCTCGTTCGCCACGGTCGCTTCGACCTCGTCTTCGCGACGATGGGCCTCTACGGCGCGATCTGGGTGAAGGGCCTCCGTGGTGCGAGCACCTACGACGGGGAGACCGAGCTCGACGTCCCCGGCCGCCCCCGCATCGTCTTCACCCCGGGGCACACGCACGGGCACTCTTCGTTCCACTTCCCGGACAGGGGAGCCGTGATCGCAGGCGACGCGCTGGTGACGCACGACCCCTTCACCGGGGAGGCCGGCCCGAGAATCGTCGCGGGCGCGGCGACGGCCGACAGCGGCCAGGCCCTTGCCTCGCTCGACGCCCTCGAGGCGACCGGCGCCGAGACCGTCCTCACCGGGCACGGGAAGCCGTGGACGCACGGCGTCGCCGCCGCGGCCGCGCACGCGCGCGCGGCCGGGTCGAGCTAGGCCGACTGCGGGGACAGCTCGACGCGCTCGATCACGACGTCCTCGCGCGGCTTGTCGCGCGCGTCGCACTCGACTGCGGAGATCGCGTCGACGACGTCCATGCCGCCGGTCACGCGGCCGAAGACCGTGTGCTTGCCGTTCAGCCACGGCGCCGACTCGGTGGTGACGATGAAGAATTGGCTGCCGTTCGTGTTCGGCCCCGCATTCGCCATCGCGAGCGCACCGCGCTCGACGCCGTGCTCGTTCTGCTCGTCGTCGAACTGGTAGCCGGGGCCGCCCGTCCCGGTCCCGGTCGGGTCGCCGCCCTGGATCATGAAGTCGGGGATGACGCGGTGGAAGATGACGCCGTCGTAGAAGCCGTCCCGCGCGAGCTTCGTGAAGTTCTCGACGGTCTTCGGAGCGTCCGCGTCGTAGAGCTCGACCTCGATCGCGCCGTGATTCGTGTGCAGGGTGGCCGGCGTCGCCACTACGCGCTCTCCTCCCAGCTCTCGAGCCGCTCTCGAAGGTCACGCAGGAAGCGCCCCGCGAGCGCCCCGTCCACGAGCCGATGGTCGTACGTGAGCGTCAGGTTCATGATCGGACGGATCGCGATCACGTCCTGGCCGAGCTCGTCCTGCACGACCCACGGGCGCTTGACCACGGCGTAGGTGCCGAGGATCGCGGCCTGCGGCTGGCTGATCACGGGCGTCCCGTGGAACGTCCCGTAGCCACCCGGGTTGGTGATCGTGAACGTGCCGCCGACGACGTCGTCCGGGAGGAGCTGCTTCTCGCGCGCCCGCTTGGCCACGTCTGCGATCGCCTTTACCATCCCCAGGAGGTTGAGCGTCTCGGCGTCTCGGACGACCGGGACGATCAGGCCCTTCCCGTCGGCGAGCTCGACCGCGAAGCCGAGGTTCACCGAGGCGCGCGTGACGATCTGGTCGCCGCGCAGCTCGCCGTTCACCCACGGGTAGTCCTTGAGCGTCGCGGCCGCGGCAATGGCGACGAAGGCCAGGTAGGTCGGGTTGACGCCGTAGGAGGCCTTGTACTCCTGCTTGAGCTGCTCGCGGATCCCCACGATCTTCGACATGTCGACCTCGATCGCCGAGGTGACATGGGCGGAGGTGTCGATTGAGCGGCGCATGTGCTCGGCGATGCCCCGCCGCATGGCGCTCATCGGCTCGAAGGACTCGCCCTCGGCCGGCTCGGCCGCCGCCGCTGGTGCTGGCGCCGCCGCGGGCTGGGCGGGCGTCGCGGGAGCGGGCTGGGCGGGTGCCGCGGGCTGAGCCGGAGCCGCCTGCGCGCCGCCCGACTCGATGAACTGGAGGATGTCCTTCTTCGTCACCCGGCCGCCGCGGCCGGTGCCGCTCACCTGGGACACGTCGACGCCGTGCTCGGACGCGATCCGCCCGACGACCGGGGAGACGAATGCCTTGCCGTTGTCCTGCCCGTCGGCACTCGGAGCGGGGGCCGGAGCCGGCTCGGCCTTCGGTGCGGGCTCGGCGGGAGCGGCCGCGGGCTCGACGTCCTCGACCGTCTCCGCCGTCGGCGTGCCGGCGTCGGAGCTCGACACGGCCTCGGACTCGGCAGCGCCGGCCTGCGTGGCGGGCTCGGGCACGTCCGGAGTGGGGGCGTCCGCGCCCTCGGGCGCGATCGTCGCGAGCTTCGTCCCCACGGCCACCGTCTCGCCTTCCTGCGCGAGCAGCTCCTGAACGACGCCGGTCGCCGGGCTCGGCACCTCGGTGTCCACCTTGTCGGTCGAGATCTCGAGGAGCGGCTCGTCGGCCGAGATCGCCTCGCCGGCCTGCTTGAGCCACTTCGTGATCGTCCCTTCGGACACGGAGACGCCCATCTGGGGCATCACCACGTCGACAAGAGTCCCGGTCGCCACGAGGCCTAGTACGCGGCCAGGTCCTTCAGGCCTGCCACGACGTCCTCGACCTGCGGGATGAACGCCTTCTCGAGCGGCGGGGAGAAGGGCACGGGCGCGTCGGGTGCCGTGACCCGCTTGACGGGCGCGTCGAGCGACTCGAACGCCTCCTCGGTGATCGTCGCCACGATCTCGGCGCCGAAGCCGCCGGTGCGGGTGTCCTCGTGGAGGACGAGCAGCTTCGAGGTCTTCTCGACCGACTTCAGGACGGCTTGCTTGTCCCACGGCATGACGGTGCGAAGGTCGAGGATTTCGACGGAGATCCCGTCGGCCTCGAGCTGCGTCGCCGCCTCGTCGGCGGTGTAGACCATTGCGCCCCAGGTGACGAGCGTGATGTCGTTGCCCTCGCGATGCATGCGGGCCTCGCCGAGCGGGATCGTGTAGCGCTCCTCCGGCACCTCGTCCTTGATGCGCCGATACAGGTGCTTGTGCTCCATGTAGAGGACGGGGTTCGGATCCTCGATCGAGCTGATCAGGAGCCCCTTGGCGTCGGCCGGGGTGGCAGGGCAGACGACCTTGAGCCCTGGAATGTGCGCGAAGGACGACTCGGGGTTCTGCGAGTGGAAGGGCCCGCCCGAGAAGCCGCCGCCCGAGGGGCAGCGAACGACGATCGGAACCGGCGTCCCGGCGCGATAGCGCTGCTTGGCCGCGACGGTGACGAGGTGATCCCACGCGCACGAGACGAAGTCGGCGAACTGCATCTCCGCGACGGGTCGCATGCCCATGATCGCGGCGCCCGTGCAGCTGCCGACGATGGCGGTCTCGGCGAGGGGCGCGTCGATCACGCGCCAGGGGCCGAACTCGTCCTGAAAGCCCTGGGTGACCTTGAAGGCGCCGCCGTAGACGCCGACATCCTCGCCGATCACGTAGACGCGCTTGTCGCGGCGCATCTCGACCCGGAGCCCGTCCGAGATCGCCTGCAGGTAGGTCATGACCGCCATCAGCGCGCCACTCTCACTTGTGGTGAGGTGTGTCGAGGTCTTCCGGGGTCGCGTAGACGCCCTCGGCGACCGTGGAGGGGTCGGGCATCGGGCTCTCGTCGGCCCGCTTGATCGCGTCGTTCATGATCTTCTTGATCTCGAGCGCGATCTCGTCCTCTTCCTCGTCCGTCAGGTCGGCGTTGTCCTTGAGCCAGCTGCGGAACCGCTCGATCGGGTCGCGCTTGGCCCATTCCTCGAACATCTCCTTAGGGACGTAGAAGGCGTCGTCGTGCACCGCGTGCCCCTCCATGCGGAGGGTCAGGCACTCGATCAGCGTGGGGCCGCCGCCCTCGCGCGCCTTCTCGATCGCGCGCCGAGCCTCCCGGTAGACGGCGAGGACGTCGGTGCCGTCGACGACCACGCCCTCGAAGCCGTAGGCCGGTGCTCGGTCGGCGACCGTCTCGGAGGCGTACTCGAGATGTGTCGGCGTCGAGTAGGCCCACTGGTTGTTGTCGCAGACGAAGACCATCGGGAGCCGGCGCGTCCCGGCCAGGGTCATGGCCTCGTGGCAGTCGCCCCGGGCCGAGGCGCCCTCACCGAACCACCCCACCGCGACCCGCTTCTCCTCCCGGATCCGGAAGGCGAGCGCACAGCCGACCGCGACCGGGAGCATGGCCGGGAGGTGGCTGACCATCGCGATCAGGCCGAGGCGGTCGTCGGCCATGTGCACGTTGCCGTCACGGCCCTTGGTCGGCCCGTCGGCGCGGCCCATGTACTGGGCGAAGATCCGCCACGGCTCGACGCCGCGCGTGATGTGCACGCCCATGTCGCGATGGAGCGGCGTGCCGACGTCGTTTGGCCCCATCGCTGTCGCGACGCCGACCGCGCCGGCCTCGTTCCCGCGGCCCGTGTAGAAGCTTCCTGGGATCTTGCCCTGGCGATAGAGGATGTGCCCGCGCTCCTCGACGCCGCGCGTCAGGAGCATGTTGCGGTAGACGGCGAGGAGATCCTCGCGGTCGAGGCCCGCCTCGCGGACCTCTTTGAGAGAGCCGACCGGCTCTGCCTCCCGCGCAATCGCCATGCGGCGCGCACTCTACCCACAAGACACTCGAAACCCGCCCGCGAATCGCGTTTAGCCACACCGAGGGCGGGAGGCCTTAGGTGGGGTCCAGGGCGTCATCTGACGCCCGGCAAAAAGGGGGAAGTCACATGCGAATCAAGCTTCTGTTCGCGCTCGTGGCCGTGCTTGCGGTCGGGGCTTTCAGCTCGGTCGCCTCGGCGGCGACGCGCGCGAACGTCATCGTCGTTTTCAAGGACTCGGTCACGAGCCCGCAGACAGTCGCAGGCCAGCACGTGAACCGGCTTGGCGTCGACATCAAGTTCGTCTACCGGCACGCCTTGAAGGGCTACGCGGCCTCGGTCCCTTCCGCCTCGGTGGCAGTGCTTCGCGCGGACACGCGCTCGAACACGGCGAACAACCACCTGCTCTTCACGAACTTCTAGGGAAGCGCGTGCGGGGCCGGCCCTCAGGGTCCCGGCCCCGCAAACAGCCGAACGAAGTGACAGAGGGCTAGCTAGCCCTCTGTGACTTCGTAGATCTCGTCCGCGACCAAGCCGTGCGCCTCACGGTGAACCGTGTGGGCCGCCTCTTTGTCCGGTGCCTCGACGAGGCAGAAGATCTTCCCGGCCTGCTCGTCTACCCAGTAGCTCTTGTAGTTGACGCCGTGCTTCGCCTGCTCCTGTAGATCCTTCATGTGCGCGTCGGCGACGTCTCCCGCAGCGACGCCTCCCTCGAGGGTGTGGACATCCATGAAAAGTGGCAACTGGCACCTCCTGACGTTGGGCGGCGCGATCCTACGCCCGGCATCAACCGAGTGCCAATGACGCGCTAGGCTCGAGCGCAGTGGGCAAGGCATCGGACTGGCTCCGCGAGGAGCGGCGCAAGACGCTCGGCGACTGGGCCGCGTTCTGCGCGGACTGCGGTCACATCCAGCGCTACTTCGAAGGGGACGAGGAAGAGCTCGGGTCTGCGTGCCCTCAGTGCGCGGGTGAGCTGAGACATTGCTGCCCGTCGTGCGGCTCCAAGTTCAAGTCAGCCTTTGTCGTCGAGTGCGAAGCGTGTGGGGTCTTGGTGCGGCCCGCAGAACAGTTCGGGACGTCGATCCGCAAGCAGCAGTAACCGAAGCTGCCTCTGCAGACGCGTCGCCGCGCGCCCGACCTGCGCGGGCGCGGTTCACCGCGGTCGGTGACTACCCTCCGAGAAGGCGCTTCTCGAGCACGTGCGGGGTCATGATCTCCGAGAAGTGGATGACCGTGACCGTGTCGGTCGGGCTCACCTCGCGGTTGTAGAGCTGGCTCAGGAAGGTGAGCATCTCCTCGGGCCGGCGGATCTCAGGGTTGTCGTGCTCGATCTCGCGAGGTGAGAGCTCCTCGAGCGACTTGACCTCGACCTTGTCGATGACCGCCTCGAAGATCTTCTCCCGCGGGCCGAAGCGCATTCCCACGAGCACCTGGACGACCATGCCCTTCTTGTACTTTCCCGCCTTGTCGCCGAGGCGGATCGTCGCCGTCTTGCGCCTGGTGCGCAGCTGGTCGCCGACGACGGGGGAGTAGAAGTTGAGTGCGTACATGGAGGACGGGTCGCTCATGGGCGACGGCTGATCATAGTTCGCGGGCCTCCGTGGATTTCAGCGCGAGGGCGGCCATGTCCTTCTCGCCGCGATAGGACAGGAGCCGGGGCGCGTCCTCGAGCGGGAGCCACCGGGCCTCGTCGACCTCGAAGGCGAGCTCGGCCGGGATGTCGCCCAGCCGGCCGCCGAGGTACCGCATGAGGAAGAACGAGACGATCTTGAAGACCCGCTCGCCCTTCCAGGTGTAGACGTAGCGGACATCGCCGAGCTTGCCGTCGAGCCTGGCCCGTACACCGGTCTCCTCGGCGACCTCGCGCACGGCCGTCGCTCCCGGCTCTTCCCCTTCGCCCACCAGCCCTTTCGGCAGGGCCCAGACGCCCGTCTTCCCGCCGGGACGGATCGCCGCGACGAACCAGCGGCCACGCATGCGCCGGAGCACAACTCCGCCCGCCGAGAACTCGCGTCTCACGCAGGCGATGGTAGGAGGGTTCGGCGGAATGCCGCTCGGCTCAGACTGCATTTCGTCGAACCCGCATAGGTAGCGTCGAGCCGGTGCGCCGCTTGCTCTTCCTCGTCTCCGCGATCGTGCTCGTGGACACCATGCTCTTCGCGGCCCTGACGCCGCTTCTGCCCGAGTACACCGACGACTTTGGCCTCTCGAAGACGCAGGCGGGCGTCCTCGTGGCGCTCTACGCAGTGGGCGTCCTGGCCTTTGCGTTCCCGGCGGGGATCATCTCGGCGCGCGTGGGCTCGAAGAGCGCGGCGCTCGCGGGGCTCCTCGTCGTCGGCGTGGCGAGTGTGGGGTTCGCCTTCGCCGGCGACCTTTGGTCGCTCTCACTCGCGCGCTTCGGCCAGGGGGTCGGCAGCGCGCTCTCCTGGGCTGGCGGGCTCTCCTGGCTCATCTCGGCTTCCCCCAAGGAGCGGCGGGGAGAGCTTCTGGGAACGGCCCTCGGCGCGGCGATCTTCGGAGCCCTGCTCGGGCCGGTTCTCGGCGGAGCTGCCTCCGTGGTCGGCACGCGCACTGCCTTCTGCGCCGTCGGCCTGGCTGCCGGCCTCGTCGCCCTCGGCGGAAGCCGCGTGCCGGGCACGCCCACCGAGCGGGTCTCGGGCGCGGCTCTCCGACGCGCCTTCTCCAGCCGGATGTTCCTCGCCGGCGTGTGGCTCATGCTGCTTCCCGCGCTCCTCTTCGGGATCCTCAACGTCCTCGCGTCGCTCGACCTCGACCGCCTCGGCTGGGGCGCGGTGGCGATCGGCGCCGTCTTCTTCACCTGCGCGGGGCTCGAGGCAGTCATCAACCCCTTCGTCGGCCGGCTCGCCGACCGGCGCGGGCCGCTCGTGCCCCCTCGCCTTGCGCTCCCCGCCGCGGCCGGTTTCTCGCTTGCGCTCGCTTGGGCGAACGAGCCGCGCCTGATCGCGGTCCTGGTCGTCCTCGCCGCGATCGCCTACGGCACCCTCTTCGCACCGGCGTTCCTCCTCCTGGCGGAGGGAGCCGATCGGGTCGGGCTCTCTCAGGGGCTCGCGTTCGGGATCATGAACGGCGGCTGGGCGACGGGCGCGTTCATCGGCCCCGCCGTCGGAGGGGGGTTGGCCGAGGGCTTCGGCGACCCCGTCGCCTACGGCCTCGGAGCACTTGTCTGCGCGGTGACGTTCGCGGCCGTGCTCGCCCACTCACGGGCTGGCATTCTCACACCGAGAGTGCCAGAAGAGAACTTGAACGAGGCCTCTCCCATTCGCTAGAGTTCCCCTCGGCACTCGGGCCTTCTGAGTGCCAATCCACCTGTAGAAGCATGGCCAAAGGAGGTTGCATGGACCTGAAGCCGCTCGGAGATCGCCTGATCGTCGAAGTCCTCGAAGACGAGGACGTCACGGACAGCGGGATCGTCCTTCCGGACACCGCGAGGGAGAAGCCGCAGCGCGGCCGCGTCCTCGCCGTGGGCCCCGGTTCTCGGAACGAGGACGGGGAGTTCGTCGCGATGGACCTGGACGAGGGCGACGAGATCATCTTTTCGAAGTACGGCGGCACCGAGATCAAGCTCGGCGTCGACGAGTACCTGATCCTGCGCGAGACGGACGTGCTCGCGAAGGTCGTCACCCGTACGAAGACAGGCTCGAAGAAGAAGAAGGAGATGGCCGGCGCGTCCGCATAGCGCCGCCCGAGAACCTAAAACGGAGGTGAGTGAATGGCTCACAAAGAGCTGAAGTTCAGCGAGGAGGCACGCCGCTCGCTCGAGCGCGGAGTGAACACCCTGGCCGACGCGGTCAAGGTCACTCTGGGGCCGAAGGGCCGCTACGTCGTCCTCGACAAGAAGTTCGGCGCGCCCACGATCACGAACGACGGGGTGACCATCGCCCGTGAGATCGAGGTCGAGGACGTGTTCGAGAATCAGGGCGCCCAGCTTGTCCGCGAGGTCGCGACGGCGACGAACGACGTCGCAGGCGACGGGACGACCACGGCGACCGTTCTCGCCCAGGCCATCGTCCGCGAGGGCCTGAAGAACGTCGCCGCCGGCGCGAACCCGATGTCGCTCAAGCGCGGCATCGAGCGGGCAGTCGACCAGGTCGTCGAAGACCTGAAGTCTCAGTCGACCGAGATCTCGGGCAAGGAGGACATCGCCCGGGTCGCCACCATCTCGTCGCGCGAGCGCGAGATCGGCGACGTGATCGCGGATGCGATCGAGAAGGTCGGCAAGGACGGCGTCGTGAACGTCGAGGAGGGCCAGACCTTCGGCCTCGAGCTCGAGTTCACCGAGGGCATGCAGTTCGACAAGGGCTACCTCTCGCCGTACATGATCACGGACTCCGAGCGCATGGAAGCCGTGCTCGACGAGCCGTACGTCCTGATCGCCAACCAGAAGATCGGCGCGGTCAAGGACCTCCTTCCCGTGCTCGAGCAGGTCATCCAGGCCGGCAGGCCGCTGCTCGTCGTCTCGGAGGACGTCGAGGGCGAGTCGCTCGCGACGATCGTCGTGAACAAGCTCCGCGGCACCTTCACCGCCGTCGCCGTCAAGGCGCCGGGCTTCGGTGACCGCCGCAAGCGCATGCTCGAGGACATCGCGATCCTCACGGGCGGCGAGGTCATCACCGAGGAGATGGGCCTCAAGCTCGAGAACACGAAGCTGAGCCAGCTCGGGCGGGCCCGCCGAATCGTGATCGACAAGGACTCGACCACGATCATCGACGGTGCCGGCGAGTCGGACGCGATCAAGGGCCGGATCAAGCAGCTGAAGCAGGAGATCGAGAACACCGACTCCGACTTCGACCGCGAGAAGCTCCAGGAGCGCCTCGCGAAGCTGTCCGGCGGTGTCGCCGTCGTCAAGGTCGGCGCGGCCACCGAGACCGAGATGAAGGAGAAGAAGCACCGCGTCGAGGACGCCCTGCAGGCCACTCGCGCGGCGCTCGAGGAGGGCATCGTGCCCGGCGGCGGCGTCGCACTGATGAACGCTGTCGGCGCCATCAAGCTCGATGATTCGCTCGAGGCCGATGAGCGAACCGGTGCTCAGATCATCGTGCGCGCGCTCGAGGAGCCAGTCCGCCAGTTGGCGGAGAACGCTGGTCTCGAGGGCTCGGTTGTCGTCAACGCTGTCCGCTCCGGCAAGAAGGGCTTCGGCCTGAACGTCGACAGCGGCGACCAGGAGGATCTGGTCAAGGCGGGCATCATCGACCCGACCATGGTCACGCGCTCGGCGCTGCAGAACGCCGCGTCGATCGCGAAGAACATCCTCACGACTGAGGCGATCGTCGCCGAGGCGCCCGAGAAGGCCGGTGCCGGGGCAGGCATGCCCGGCGGCATGGGCGACATGGGCGGAATGATGTAAGCAACATGGGGAAACCGGGTTTCCCCCATGGACCCCCTCCTTAAAAAGAGAGGGTTAGCTCTTGAGAAAGGGCCGGCATAGCCGGCCCTTTCTCGCTTAATCAGGTAGGAGCTACTTAGTTGCCAAAGCACTTGTCGCCGAACAGGGCGGCCTTGAGGGGATTCAGGGCCGTCTCGAGGGCGAGGTGCTGGGCGTTCGTGGCCGAGTAGTCCGCCAGGCCGTTCACGGTTGCCGTGACGAAGGGGGTGACTCCGGGACCGCCGGCCGTGAGGCGGTACTGCTGCCCGTTCGCGGGCGGGCGCCGCGGGCCGCGCGGGTAGCCCGCATAGCGGTCGCGAGGCACGAACATGTAACAGAAGCGTCCGTTCGGGCTCTGGGCCAGGAACGAGTTCTCCCGCTTCCAACCCTGCCCGAGGCGTGAGTTCAAGCTGTCCAGGTAGATCAGGCGGCCGTACCCGTCGAGCGGGGCGCCTGCGCTGGTCGAGCTGAAGCCGTGCACCGGCTGGCCCTGATAGGTGAGCTTGCCGAAGACCTCGTGCCACTTGATGCTCATGACCCAGTCCGCATAGACCTCGAGCTTCGCGGTCTCGCCACGCCAGTGGGAGATGTGGAGCTCCCGCGCGCGCTGATGCCGCGCCCAGGGGGAGAGGCCGAGGTTCGGAAGCAGGCGCCGGAACTGCTGGAGCGCCCAGTAGCTGCCGTCGGGCGCCTTGCACGCGGCCACGAGCCACGGGAGGGCGGGACCGTCGTAGGGGCGGCACCGGTTCTTGATCGCTCGCCAGAGCGGCCTTCCCAGCTTCATGTAGCCGCCGGAGTAGTCGACTTTGAACTTGACCTGGGGGGTGTTGCGGCTCGGATGGCGCGCGTTCATCGCGCCCCAGACGACCGGATGCATCCGGCGACCGGCGCGGTTGAAGTAGACGACGGCGCGGCCGGAGCCGTCGATCTTGAGGACGACGTTCGACGCGTTGTCGGTGAGCTTTTCGCTGGCGAGCGCGGCTTCAGGCGCGACCACGAGCGCGCCAAGTGCGCACAGGGCTGCGAAAGAGCCTCGGAGTCCGCGCGAACGGATGGGCAAGCGTAGACGGGGCATGTGCTCCGTATCGGCCGGCCGCAGGCAACCTTTGACCTCATTTCGGGGGACTTCGAGCGCGGGAGCCTACACTGGAGAAATGAGCTTGCAAGCAGCGATTGCAACACGTCCGCGGGCGTTCGTCGCGGTCGTTGGGACGCAGGCCGAGGACTACCTCCAGCGGATGGTCTCGAACGACGTCGAGGCGCTCGGCGTCGGGGAGTCGTGCGAGGCGCTCCTCCTGACCCCGAAGGCTCGGGTGATCGCGCCGGTCCGGGTCCTCCGGCGGGGAGCCGAGGACTTTCTCCTCCTCACCGAGCCCGAGCTCGGAGAGATCGTTCGCGAGCACCTGCTCCGCTTCCGGTTCGCGGCGCGCGCGGAGATCGCGACCGAGGAGCACTCCTCCCACCTCGTCTTCTCGGATCCGGGAAACGGCGGGATCCCGAACTCCGACTATCCCGTCCCCGCTTGGGAGGTGCTCGACCGCGAGCCGCCGAGCGGGGCGGAGCACGTGGCGGAGGGGGAGCTGGAGCGCTTGCGCATCGAAGCGCGCACGCCGCGCTTCGGCCGCGAGATCGACGATCGCGTGCTTCCGGCCGAGGCGGGCCTCGTCGAGCGCGCGGTCAGCCTGACCAAGGGGTGCTACCCCGGTCAGGAGCCGATCGCGCGCCTGCATTACCGGGGCCACGCGAACCGGTCGCTCCGACTCCTGCAGGTCGATTCGGAGGAGCCGCCGGACTTCGATGCGGAGATCGTCCTCGAGGGGAAGACGGTCGGCCGCGTGACCAGCGCCGTCCGCTCGAACGGGGGCGTCGTCGCGCTTGGCTACGTGCGGGTCGAGGTGCCCGAGGACGCCGATCTCGGCGTCGGGAACGCCTCCGCCCGCTCGCTACACTAGGTCGCCCCGCGCCCGTAGCTCAGGGGATAGAGCGCTGCCCTGCGGAGGCAGAGGTCGCATGTTCGAATCATGCCGGGCGCATGCCCGCCGCGAGTCCGCCCACCGCTGCGCGGTGGGCATGACGACTCGCGTCGGGGTCCCACCATGGAACCTCAGCGAGCCGGTACGGGCCAAGCCCGCGCCGGCGGCGTCAAGGGAGCTCTACGAGTACCGCGTCGCCGTCGAGCTGCGCTGCGTACGTCCTGGCTGGTTCCTCGCCGAAGAGGCACGCGCCTGTCTCGAGGTCGAACTCCCACAGGTGGTAGATGCAACGGAGCGTTCCTCCGCGGAGGTCTCCGTCGATCAGTGGGTTGCCTTCGTGCGGGCAGGCGTTCTCGAATGCATGCACGCGGTCGCCTGCCCGGAAGAGCGCGATCTCGCGACCTTCGACCGTGACGAGTGCGCGGTCGGACGATCCGAAGACCTCCAGCGGGACACGGTGGCCCAAGCGGCCTAGATTACGGCGGTGCCGCTCCTCCTCCGCGAAGCCGACGTCGAGGGGCTGCTTTCGCCGGCGGACGCGGTCGAGGCCGTCGAGGGCTGCTTCGAGCGCCTGGCGCGCGGAGTCGTCGAGAACCGCCCGCGCTTTCGCGTCGGGCTCGAGGACGGTCTCTTCCATGTGATGGCCGCGGTCGATCGCGAGCTCGGCGTGGCCGGGCTCAAGTCCTACGTCGCCGTGGGCGGCGAGGCACGCTTCGTGGTCGTCCTCTTCTCGACCGAGAGCGCCGAGCTCCTGGCCTACGTCGAGGCGGACCGGCTGGGGCAGCGGCGGACGGGCGCTGCGACGGCGGTCGCTGCCCGTCGGCTCGCGAGGCCAGACGCCCGGAGCCTTGGGGTGATCGGTTGCGGTTGGCAGGCCGAGAGCCAGGTCGAGTGCCTTCGCGCCGCCCTGCCCGGCCTGGAGGAGACGGTCGTCTATTGCCGCGACGAGGGACGCCGCGAGGACTTCGCGCGCCGCTTCGACGCCGAGGCGGCCGAGTGGTACAGCGAGGCGGCTGCGCAGGACGTGGTCGTGACGGTGACGAGCTCCCGCGATCCGGTGCTTCGCGGCGAGTGGCTCCAGCCGGGCGCGCTCGTCTGTGCCGTCGGCGCCAACCGGCTGCGGGCACGGGAGCTCGACAACGCCGTCCTCGAGCGCGCCGCGTTCGTCTGCTGCGATTCGCGCGACCAGGCGCGCGTCGAGGCGGGCGACCTGGTCGAGCCGGTGGAGCGCGGCGTCCTCGACTGGCTCGAGGTGCACGAACTCGCCGACGTGGTCTCGGGCGAGCTGCAGGGCCGGCAGCGCGAAGAGGACATCGTCCTCTTCAAGAGCCTCGGGATCGCAGCAGAGGATCTCGCCGTCGCGAAGCTCGTCGTCGACCGCGCGAACGAGCGAGGCCTCGGAACGCCGCTGTAGGGGCCACCCGAGCCCTTCTCTCAGCGCCGCGGGACACACTCTCGGCACGAATCGCGCACCACAGGCGCGCTTTTCGGGAATAGGCTGTCGCGTGAGCAGGGGGAGGGTCGGGACCCTCTAGGAGGGGCTGGTGAAACCACTAGCGAAACTCCTGACGATTGGAGGAACGGCCTCCTACGGCTGCGGTAAGGGGCCGTTCCTCATAGGTGGCGGGCCGGTTCGAAGCGGCTGCGGCCGACCACTCCACCCTCACTCCCGCCACCCGCGCGCAGAGTCGCACACGGGCGCGCGCGTGTACACCGCCCGTTGGTCTTGGTTTCGCCTAGGCCGCGAGCGGAACGGCCCGCGCTCGGGCGAGAGCCGAGGCGAGGCGGGCGAGCATCACGAGGTCGGCGTGGAGCGCGACCCGCTCAAGCCCACGAACGCGCAGGGGTGCGAGTCCGAACTCGTGCTTGAGTCGGCCGAACTCTCTTTCTACGGCGGCTCGGCCTCGGTAGAGGTCGCGCCAACGCTTCGACTCGCGCGGCACGAGCGGGTGGAGGCGGTCAGCCTTCACCCAGCGCGAGGCAGGGGAGCACTCGCCCGTAGGACAGCGCCACTTCGTCGCCTTGCGCTTCGGATCGGCTCCCCAAAACTTCCATGTGCCGTGTTCGCACTCAGGCGGCCGATGCTCACCGCGCTTGACCGCAGGTGTCTGCTTGAGAGGGATGATCGGCAAGATGCCGTGGCGCTCGCAGGCGTCATACACCGGGCCATTGTCATAGCCCTTATCGAGTGCGGCCGTTTCGGGCTGGACGCGCTCGCACACCTGAGCAAGCAGGTCCTCAGCAAAAGCTGCTTCCTGCCGCCGGGCCGTCTCAACGCGCCATGCGATGGGAAGTCCGGTGCCCGTGCAGACGGCGGCGGAAATCTTGAAGCCGTAGAACCCGCCGCCGCTCAGACGGCTCGGCTACGCCTTCCGCAACACTTTCCGTCGTGCTGACGCTTGCGACCCTAACGGACGACACGGTCACCGAATGGATCATGACGTTCGTGTTCGTCACCACGATGCCCGTCGGCGGAGTCACCGCCTACGTGATCTACCGTCGGAGGAAAGGACGCCTCCGGCAAGAGCTAGAAGAGAGCCGGAGATTCAGCGCGAGCGCGGAGCCGTGGGGTAAGAACCCGCCCCGCGTGGGGTAGCCGATAAGAAGAGCAACATGGGAGGACGCATGAACACACGCCTACCGAGTTTCGCTAGAGGCTCCTAGTCGGACGCGCGCGCGAGGCCCTAGGCGATCTCGTCGGCGAGCAGGTCGAGCAGAAGTCCGTTCCGCCACGTCCCGTCGGCAACCCGCTCGTACTGCCGCAGGATGCCGACGCGCTTGAAGCCGACGCGCTCGTAACAGCGAATCGCTGCCTCGTTCGCTGCTGCCGGGTCGATCGTCACGCGGTGGTGACCGCGGTCGCGGATGAGGTGGCGGACGAGCGTGCGCACGGTGTCCGTTCCGAGCCCTCGGCCTTGCCACGCGGCGCCGAGAAAGAGATCGATTCCCGCGTGGCGGTAGTCCGGCTCAGCTTCCTCCCAGATCTCGGCGAGGCCGACCACCTCGCCTTCGTGCTCGACGGCGAACGCGGCGAGGACGCCCTCCTCGCCTGCGACCTTCTCGCGCAGGGTGTCGACCGTGAGGTCGGGCCACCAGCGGGCGACGCTCTGCTCCTGCCCCAACTCCGCGAGCCGCGGAACATCCGCCGTGGTCAGCGGGCGAAGGGTGACGCGCTCGCCGGTGAGGCGCTCAGGAACCGCGGACGCGCTCACGCGCCATCGCCGCGGTGTTCTCGCCGATCGCGCGGATCACCTCGGGGCGCTCGAGCAACCGAATCCGCTGCTCCTCGGAAGCGCGATTCTTGAGGTACGGGTCCTCGAGGATCTCGTCGACCGAGCGGCCCTGCTTGTGCTCGCGGATGACGTATGCGGCGAGGGACTCGTCCTTGGACATCCCGCCACGGCCCTGCTCGGACTGAGCGTCGTCGCCCTTGCCGAGAATGCGTCCCAGGAAGCCCACGCCGCGATTGTATCCTTCTCTCCGTGCCGCAGGATTCCGGGGCGATGCGCTTCGCCGAACGGGTCTTGCACGGCGTGGGGGAAGACGGGACGCGCGACGAGATCGTCGTCTGGATCGAGCGGAGAGCAGGCGCCGTTTGGGCGGTCGGCCGCGCGATCAACCCTTCGCAGCGGAACACGAAGGCGCCGCGACCCGATGACTACGTGTTCGACGGCTACGAGCTCGGCGACGCGCTCGAGGTTGCGAACAATGCGCTCACCGACGACCTCCTCATCTCCACGCGGGACGGAGTCAGCGAGGACGTCGAGCAGTTCACCGAGGAGGAGCTTCTGAAGCCGCTCGAGCGCTGGTTCTTCGGCCACAAGCCCTAGAGGGCCGCCAATCCCCTAGCTAGCTGTTAGGCGTCCCGCCAGTTCAGCTCGGCATCGGGGATCGGGTCGCCGTGCGGGTCGTGGGTCGGAAAGCCGAGCACCTTGTCGATCCGCGCTTCGAGCTCCTCGGAGAGGACGTGCTCGAGCCGGTCGGCCTCCGCATGGACGGCGTCGATCGGCAGGCCGAGCGTCTCCGCCAGGTACTGCTCGAGCAGCCGGTGGTGGCGGATCACCTCCAGGGCGATCCGGCGCCCCGCGTCGGTGAGCTCGACACCCTTGTAGGGCGCATGCTCGACCAGTTCGAGCGCCGCGAGCTTCTTCACCATCGAGGTCGCCGACGGCGCCGCGACCCCGAGCCGGCCCGCGATCGCCGACGTGGTAGCGCGCTCCCCGGCCGACGCGAGCTTGTAGATCTCCTTCAGGTAGTCCTGGATCGCTTCGCTGATCTGCTGTTTCGGCACGCCGTCGGCATGGTAGTCCGGCCGGTTGTGCCCACTGCCGCATTCAGGAACGCCGTTCGCTACCCTGGCCCGCTTGCTGATCCGTCTAGGTCACAGCCCAGACCCGGACGACGCGTTCATGTTCTGGGGGCTCGCGGAGGGTCATGTCGATCCGCGGGGCTTCGAGTTCGAGCATGTCCTCCGGGATATTCAGACGCTCAACGAGTGGGCTCTTGGTGGGCGCCTCGAGATCTCCGCGATCTCGCTTCACGCCTACACGCTCGTGCAGGAGCGCTACGTGATCCTTCCGCACGGCGCGAGCATGGGGTCCGGCTACGGCCCGATCGTCGTCGCGCGCGAGCCGATCACCCGAGATCGGCTGGGAGAGATCGAGATCGCCGTGCCAGGCAAGATGACGACGGCCTTTCTCGCCCTCCAGCTCTACCTGGACGGCCCCTACCGCTATCGCGAGGTCCCGTTCGACGAGATCCTCGATGAGGTCAAGTCCGGCCGCGCGGAGGCGGGGCTCCTGATCCACGAGGGTCAGCTGACCTATGCGAGCCACGGCCTTGAACGGGTCGTCGATCTGGGGGAGTGGTGGATGCTCGAAACCGGGCTCCCGCTCCCGCTCGGGATCAATGTGGCTCGGCGGGATCTCGGCAATGCGGTGCTGCATGAGCTCTCCGAGGTGCTGGCCGAGTCGATCGACGCTGGCCTTGGCTCGAGGCCGCAGGCGATCAAGTACGCGATGAAGTTCGGCAGAGGGCTCGACCCCGCGCTGACCGACCGCTTCGTCGGGATGTACGTGAACCGGCTGACCCAGGACTACGGAGACGAGGGCCGCGAGGCCGTCCGTGAGCTCCTCTCACGTGCGCACGAGGCCGGGGCGATCGAGCATCCTGTCACGGCCGAGTTCGTAACCTAGTCGCCGCCGCAAGTCGTCATGACGACTTGCGGCGGAGGATGATCTCGCCTTCAGCCGCTGTGAGTCGCGCCCGCGCAGGTCGGGCGCGACGGCGAAATACACTTTGCTTATGCCTGACGCGGTCATCCTCTCGGCTGTTCGGACGCCCGTCGGACGCTACGG
>Ga0136613_10000084_pt1 | contig 33179 bp, 27 predicted proteins | sample AntDrymUQ2722106_2_FD_106649 | JGI IMG/M metagenome (GOLD analysis project Ga0136613, IMG submission 106649) | Polar desert sand microbial communities from Dry Valleys, Antarctica - metaG UQ272 (21.06) | ecosystem: Environmental > Terrestrial > Soil > Desert | place: Antarctica: Dry Valley... | reverse complement strand
GCGCTCGATCTCGGTGGCGAGGCGCTCGTCGGCGGCGCGGCGCTCGGCGCGCGCGTCCGACTCGGCGATCCCGGGCGACGCGCTCACCAGCACGAGTCGTTCCACGAGGTCGGGCCGGTCGAGCGCGAGCCGCAGGCACAGGCGACCGCCCATCGAGTAGCCGACGTAGGTGGCGGGGCCACCGGCCGCGCCGATCGCTGCCGCCGTGGCGACGAAGTCGAGCCCGATGGGCACTTCGAGCGCGACCGCGTCGACCTTGGGATCAAGGGCGGCGACGACACGCGCCCACGACCCGGCTCCCTGGGTGAACCCGGGCACGAGCACCACCCGAGCCCGCGCCGGCTCCATGGTTCCCTCCCTCGGCGCCGCCCCTTCGGGGTCGCTCGTCCGCACTCTCTCATCCTCCCGTCACCGGGGGTTCGGAGGTGAGTCGGGCGCCCGCACCGGCTCGGGACGCCACCACCGGGTTCCTCCGGGCGCTGGTCGACGAGTGGGCCCGGGCCGGCGTACGTGACGCCTGCCTGGCCCCGGGCTCACGCTCGGGGCCGCTCGCGCTGGCGTTGGCGGGAGACGACCGTCTGCGGGTGCACGTGCACCTCGACGAGCGCAGCGCGGCCTTCTTCGCCCTCGGCCTCGCCAAAGCGGACCGGCGGCCGGTGATCGTGCTCTCGACGTCGGGGACCGCGCCCGCGCATTTTCATCCCGCCGTCCTCGAAGCCCACCACGGCCGGGTGCCGCTCGTGGTGTGCAGCGCCGACCGACCGCCCGAGCTGCGCGACACCGGTGCCGGCCAGACCATCGACCAGGTCGGTCTGTACGGCGGTGCGGTCCGGTGGGCGTGCGACGTCGAAGCGCCCGCCGACCGTCCCGGTGCCGGCGCGACGTGGCGGGCGATCGCGGCGCGAGCGGCGGCCGCGGCCACGGGTCCTCCGCCCGGTCCGGTGCACCTGAACCTCGCGTTCCGGGAGCCGCTCGTCGCCACGGGTGCGCCGCCCGTCGCCGCGCCCGGGCGGGCCGACGGCCGTCCGTGGGTCGCGGTCACGGCGAGCGCCGCGCCCGCCGATGACGCGACCGTCGACCGTCTCGCCGCGCTCGTCGCGAGGAGCCGGCGCGGGATGCTGGTAGCGGGGTGGGGCGCGTCGGTGTCGGAGGAGACGGCAGCCCGGTTCGCCGGAGCATGCGGCTGGCCCGTCCTCGCCGATCCCATCTCCGGCCTGCGGGTGGGAGGTCACGCGGTGTCCACCTACGAAGCCTTGCTGCGGGTCCCGGGCTTCGCCGACGCGCACCGGCCCGACCTGGTGCTGCGGGTGGGCGCACCTCCGACGAGCAAGCTGCTCGGCGGGTGGCTCGACTCGGCGGTGCCCCAGATCGTGGTCGACCCCGACCGGGCGTGGCTCGACCCGGCCCGCGCCGCGGCCGAGATCGTGCTCGCCGACGCCGAGCCGCTCCTCGTCGCCCTCGCCGACCGGCTCCCGGGCCCGGCGCCTCCCGACGGCGCATGGCTCGCCGGGTGGCAGGCTGCGGAAGCGGCGGCACGCGCCGCGCTCGACGCCGCGCTCGACGGCGACCCGCAGTCGGAGTGCCGGGTGGCGCGCGATCTCGTCGCCGGCCTCCCCGACGGGGCCACGCTGCTGGTGGCGAGCAGCATGCCGGTACGCGACGTCGAGTCGTTCGCCGCGCCGCGCGCCGGGCTGCGCTTTCTCGCCAACCGGGGCGTGAACGGGATCGACGGGCTCGTGTCCACCGTGCTCGGCGCGGCTGCGTCACCGGGCGCCGGGCCGGTCGTGGGTCTGCTCGGCGATCTCGCGTTCCTCCACGATGTCGGCGGGCTGGCGAGCCCGGCGGCGCGCGCCGTCGACGCCACCTTCGTGGTGATCGACAACGACGGAGGTGGCATCTTCTCGTTCCTGCCGCAAGCGCAGCTCCTCGACCCGGACGGCGCCCACTTCGAGGCGCTGTTCGGGACGCCTCACGGTCTCGACCTGGCGACGATGGCCGCGGCCTACGGCGCCCACGCCGTGCGCGCCGACGACGCCACCGTCTTGCAGTCCGTGGCGGCGGCGATCGCCGCCGGCGGCGTGCAGATGGTCCTCGTCAGGAGCGACCGCCCCGCCCACGTGTCGCGCCACGAGGCGGCGTGGCAGGCCGTCGCCCGATCGGTGGCACCGCTCAACCCGACATGAGCAGGTCCAGGGTGGGTTCGAGCTTGGCGTCGACCTCGTCCCATTCGGCGTCGGGGTCGGAGCCGGCGACGATCCCCGCGCCGGCGATCACGCGCGCCCGGCGCCCGTGGAGCTCGGCGCCGCGCAGCGCGACGGCCCACTCACCGTCGCCGTGGACGTCGACCCAGCCCACCGGCCCGGCGTAGCACCCTCGGTCGAAATCCTCGATCGCGGCGATCGCGGCGAGCGCGGCGGCGCGAGGCGTGCCGCCGACGGCCGGGGTGGGGTGCAGGGAGACCGCCAGGTCGAGGGCGCTCGGCGCACCGGCGGCGAAATGGGCCGTGACCGTCGACTCCAGGTGCACCATCGTGGGGAGCGTCGCCAAGTCGGGTCCTTCGCGGGCCTCGACGGTGCCACCCTCCGCCGCGAGGACCTGGGCCACCGCCGCGACGGTGATCCGGTGCTCACGGCTGTCCTTGTCGGAGGCGAGCAGCTCGGCACCGGGATCGTCGCCCGCCCGTGCGGGGTCGCGGCGGATGGTGCCCGCCAGCGGCTGGCTCACGGCCACGCGCCCCGTGCGGCGCACGAGCAGTTCGGGCGATGCTCCCACCACGGCACCCCCGGGGCGCGTGCAGTCGGCGTAGAGGTAACGCCCCCCGGTCTCGCGCAGGCGGGCGAGCACGGAGCGCTGCTCGAAGGCGTGCGCGGCGTCGACGGTGATCTCACGCGCCAGCACCACCTTCTCGAGGTCGCCCTCCGAGATCGCGCGGAGCACGCGCGTCACCGCGGCGGTCCAGGCGGCGCGGTCGACGCCGGGCGAGGGAGCGCGGTGCTCGATCCCCGTGCTCGCGGTTCGAACGGCACCGTCACGCGCCTCGGGTCCGATCTCGGTGACCCACGCGGTGCCGTCGGTGGCGACGCCGGTGACGCGTGCGGGCACGACGAGCGTGGCGGCTGCGAGGTGGCGGAAGGGGAGCGCACCCACCGCGATGGGGCCGGTGCCGGGGCGTCGCACCGTGTCATCGGTCGCGATGGCGCCGAGCACACCGGCAACGGCGGCGGGTGCCACCCGGTCGGCGATCCCGGCGGTGACGAACCCGGCACCGTCGTGCACCCACGCGACGCCGTCGGCGCCGAGGGCGGCGAGCAGGTCGACGGGCGCCTCGATGGGGCGGGTGCGGGCGACGAGCCCAGTGGCGAGTGCAGTCTCGGCGGAGGTCACGGGCCCGCCTCGCGCGTGCCGGTAAGGAGCCGCACCACCCCACCGGTCAGCGGCCGGGACGCCACCCCGCGGAAACCCGCGGTGTCGAGGGTCGCCACGAGCTCGCCGGGCGGTGGGAGGTACGCGGCGGAGCGCGGCAGGTAGCGGTAGGCGTCGGCGTCGCTGCCCAGTCGGCTCGCGATCCACGGCGCGACGGCCCCGAGCCACACGTCGCGCCCGCGTCGCATGACCACCCATGACGGGTCGGCGGTCTCGAGCACCGCCACCCGTCCGCCCGGACGCACCACCCGTGCGCATTCGGTGAAGAAGCGCGACCCGTCGACGAAGTTGCGCAAACCGAACCCGCAGGTCAGCCCGTCGACGGATCGGTCGGCGATCGGCAGCGCGAGCGCGTCGCCCCGCAGCAGCGGGACCGAGGTGTTGGCGGCGTGGAGCATGCCGGCCGACAGGTCGATGCCGACGGTGGGATAGCCCGCGCCTCCCAGGGCGAGTGCCAGGTCGCCGGTGCCGCACGCCACGTCGAGGACGCGCGAGCCGCGGGGGAGGGCGAGCGCAGCGACGGTGTGGCGCCGCCAGCGCTGGTCGAGACCGAAGGAGATGATGCGGTTGAGCCGGTCGTAGCGCGCCGCGATGCGGTCGAACATCTCCTCGACCGTGCGGCGCTTCTCGGTGCCTTCCGGCAGGGGGGCCGCGCGGGTCGGGCGAGCCCGCGAACGCACCGGCGCGCGGTTCGTCACGGCGCGATCCGGTCTCTCGGCCCGACCCGATCGACGCGCGGGTCGACCCACAAGTCGGACTGGGCCTCGGCGGCCGCGAGCTCGGGCCCCTCGCCCACCGCCTCCAGGTGCGCTTGGGCAGTCTCGAGCAGGACGCGCCGGAAGTGGTGCGCGACCAGGGCGGTGACCGCGGGCAACAGCGCGCGGAACGCCTCGACCTGGCGCGTCGCCCGCTCCTCGACGGGGAGGCCGGCGGCGCGCAACGGGGCCCGCACGTGGTCGTCGAACATCGCCACCGCGGCCTCGGCGGTGGACCGGGCCGCGGCGTCGTGGTCGCGCGCGAGCGTGATCAGCTCGGGGATCGGCAGCCCTGCGCCCACCAGCTCCAACGCGCAGTCGACGATGCGCACGTCGTCGGAACCGAACCGGGGTTGGCCGTCGTCGTCGCGCCGGGTCACGAGCAGGCCCTCGCGGACGAGGGCGTCGATCAAGGAGGCCGGGATGGCACAGCGCGCCGCCAGCTCCCCGACGGTCAGCGCGGCGTGGTCGGGGTCGCCGCCCTCGCTCTCGGCCACCGCCGCGGCGAGGGGCACGTCCGACGGGTCGAGCTCGCCGTCGAGCAGTCGGCGGATGACGGCCAGGCTGAGTCCCTGGGCCTGGCGTCGCTTGATCTCGGCGAGGCGGTCGCGGTGCCCGTGCCCGTACCACGCGATCCGGCCCTCCCTCCGGGGCGGGGGGAGCAGGCGCCGCTTCTGGTAGAAGCGGATGGTGTCGACCGAGAGCCCGGCGGCGCGGGCCAGCTCCTCCACCCGCACCTCGCGGCGCTGGCTCTCGTCGCTTGACGGCACGCGCCCCATTCTAGGAGCAGTCACTCCCGGAGTTGGAGCGGAGGACTGGGGCGCAGCCGCTCAGCCCAGGCTCCGGCGGGCGTGGCGCAAGTGACCCGATGCCCAGCCAGCGACCGGGGGCGGCGCAGGTACCCTGCGCCGCACCAAGCGACCGAGGAGGGCAGGCGTACATGCGGATGACGGCGCTGTTCCTGCGGACGCTGCGCGACGACCCCGCCGACGCCGAGGCCGAGAGCCACCGCCTGCTCGTGCGGAGCGGCTGCATCCGGCGGGTCGCCAGCGGGGTCTACTCGTGGCTCCCCCTCGGTCACCGGGTGCTGCGCCGGGTGGAGCAGATCGTGCGCGAGGAGATGGACCGCGCCGGCGCCCAGGAGCTGCTCCTGCCGATCGTGCAGCCGCTCGAGCTGTGGGAGCGCACCGGTCGCGACGCCGCGTACGGCCCGCTCATGTTCCGCCTCCAGGACCGCAAGGAGGCGCGCTTCTGCCTGTCGCCCACGGCGGAGGAGGTCGTCACCACGCTCGTGGCCGGGGAGTACACGTCGTACCGAGACCTGCCGGTGAACCTGTACCAGATCAACTGGAAGTACCGCGACGAGCTGCGGCCCCGTTTCGGCCTCCTGCGCGCCCGGGAGTTCCTCATGAAGGACGCCTACTCCTTCGATGTCGACGAAGCCGGGCTCGAACGGTCCTACCGCCAGATGTACGACGCCTACTGCCGGGTCTTCGAGCGCTGCGCGCTCACCTTCCGGGCGGTCGAGGGCGAGGCCGGTGAGATCGGCGGCGACGTGAACCACGAGTTCATGGCGGTCGCCGCTGTCGGCGAGGACGACTTCGTGTGGTGCCGGACGTGCGACTACGCGGCCAACACCGAGGTGGCGCGGCGCCAGGCCCCGCCCGCGAGCGACCAACCGGTCGACGCACCTCCGATGGAAGTCGTCCAGACGCCGGGCCTGCCGGGGATCGCCGGCGTGGCCGAGCACCTCGGGGTCGCCCCCGCCGACATGCTCAAGTGCATCGCCTTCGAGACGTCCGACGGTCGGCTCGGTCTCGCGCTGGTACCGGGCGACCGTGAGGTCAACCCGTTCGCGCTCGCGGCCGCGGTGGCGCCCGGGCCGGCCCGTCTCCTCGACGACGACGAGTTCGCGGCGCGTCCCCGCCTGCCCAAGGGCTACATCGGCCCGCACTACGCGGGGGAGCCTGGCGTGCTGGTGGTCGCCGACCCGCTCGTCGGCGCCGCCCACGACTGGGTGACGGGCGCGAACCAGGTCGATCACCACGCACGTCACGCCGTCCTCGGGCGCGACTTCACCGTCGATGTGTGGGCCGACCTCGTCGCAGTGCGCACCGGTGACCCGTGCCCGCGCTGCGGATCCGAGCTGTCGGTCGACCGCGGCATCGAGGTCGGTCAGGTGTTCCAGCTCGGTACGAAGTACGCCGACGCGCTCGGTGCTCACTTCACCGACGAGGTCGGCGACGCACACTCGATGATCATGGGCTGTTACGGCATCGGCATCTCCCGGATCGTCGCCGCGGTGGTGGAGGAGCACCACGACGACCACGGTCTGGTGTGGCCGGCCGTGCTGGCGCCGTACCCGGTCCACCTCGTGGCGCTGGCTGGGCGGGGCGGGAGCGCCGGCGACGTGACCGCGGCCGCCGATCGCCTCTACCACGACCTTGTCGCGGCCGGCGTCGACGTGCTCTACGACGACCGAGAGGCCAGCCCCGGAGTGAAGTTCGCCGACGCCGACCTGCTCGGCATGCCGCTGCGGCTGACCCTCGGCGCCAAGGGGCTCGGCCGGGGGGTCATCGAGCTGCGGACCCGCGCGAGCGGTGACGACACCGAGGTGGCGCGGAGCGACGCCGTCGACGCGGTGCGCGCTCGGCTCCACTCGGGCGGACCCGCCTAACCTGGTCGCCGTGCGCCAAGTGCTCGTGCTCAACGGTCATTGGATGGCGTGGAACACGCTACTCGCGCTCGTGCCGCTCCTCGTGTCGTTCGCCGTGTTCCGCTCGCGTGCCGTGCGGCCGTGGCGCTCGCCGTGGTGGTGGGTGGGCGTGGCCGCCTTCGTCGCGCTCCTTCCGAACGCGCCCTACGTGCTCACCGATGTCGTCCATCTCCAGCCCCAACTGGCGTGGGCTCCGTCCGACGGTCACCGCCTGTTGCTCGCCGGCGAGTACGGCGCCTTCATCGCGGTCGGCCTCGGGGCCTATGCCCTCAGCCTGTGGAACCTTCAGGCGTTCCTCCGCCGGCGGGGAGTCGGTCTCCCCGGCGTGGTCGCGGCGATGGGGATCTTGCATGCGCTCTCGACGCTCGGCGTGTACCTCGGGCGCGTGCACCGCTGGAACAGCTGGGACTTGATCCGCACGCCGGGCGCCATCCTCGATGACATCGGGCAGGGCCTCGGCCAGGAGCACACCGTGGCGCGCTTGGTCGCCGTGTTCCTCATGCTCGCGGTGGGCGCGACGGCGTTCGTCTCGGCGATCCAGGCGGGATCGACGGCCGTGCGCGCCCGCATGCACCGCGGGTGACGCTGCCCGTCACCCCCCCGGTGGCGCCGATGCTGGCGAAGCTGGCGCGCCAGCTCCCGACCGGAGACGGCCTCCTCTACGAGCCCAAGTGGGACGGCTTCCGCGCCATCGTGTTCCGCGACGGCGGCGATATCGAGATCGCAAGCCGCAACGAGCGCCCGCTGACCCGTTACTTCCCGGAGCTGCTCGACCCGTTGCGCGCCGCGCTGCCCGAGCGGTGTGTCGTCGACGGCGAGGTGGTGATCGCCACCGAGCGCGGTCTCGACTTCGACCTGCTGTCGCTGCGCATCCACCCGGCGGCGAGCCGCGTCGCCACGCTCGCCGCCGAGACACCTGCGAGCTTCGTCGCCTTCGACCTGCTGGCCGACGGCGACGACGACCTGCGGGCGCAGCCGCTGTCGGAGCGGCGGGCGCGCCTCGACGCGCGGTTGGGGAACACGACGAGCGACGACCGGGTCCACGTCAGTCCGGTGACGACCGACCCGGAGGTGGCGGCGAGCTGGTTCGAGCGCTTCGAGGGCGCGGGCCTCGACGGCGTCGTCGCCAAGCGCCTCGACGAGCCCTACCGGGAGGGCAAGCGGGTGATGCAGAAGGTGAAGCACCAGCGCACGGCCGACTGCGTGGTCGCGGGATCGAGGACGCACAAAGACGGCCGGGGCCTCGGTTCGTTGCTGCTCGGGCTGTACGACGACGCCGGGACGTTGCATCACGTGGGGGTGGCGAGCAGCTTCGCGGCCCCGTTGCGGGCCCAACTCGCCGACGACCTGGGCCCGTTCCGCGACGATGCGCTGGTCGACCATCCGTGGCGCGAGTGGGCCGACGAGGCAGCCCACACCTCGGGCCGGATGCCGGGCGCGCCCAGCCGGTGGAACGCGAGCAAGGACCTCGGCTGGGAGCCGGTGCGCATCGAGCGCGTCGCCGAGGTGGCGTACGAACATCTCCAGGGCGACCGGTTCCGCCACACCGCCCGGTTCGTGCGCTGGCGCCCCGATCGCGACCCGGCGTCGTGCACGTACGAGCAGCTCGACACCCCCGTCCCCGCCGAGCTGCGCGACCTGTTCGGCGTCTGACCCGCCGGTCGGCCCTCGCGGACACCGTCGCGGCCGATCCGGTATACTTCCGAGGCTCGTACGTGCGAGACGGCCGGCACCGCCGGCCCCAGTCCCGGGTGTGACCTGAGACGTGGGCTTCGTGCCCACGTTTTTTCTTGCCCGGGCCAGTCGCGGGCGTTCGGGCGCCAGGAGCCAGCCCGGCCCGCCAGGGCCGCGCGCAGGATGAGGGAGGGCGCAGTGGGGCGAGCGGAGGAGATCAGCGACGCGGTCGCGCCCGCGCTCGGCGCGCTCGGCCTCGAGCTCGTCGGCGTCGAGCTGCGCGGCCAGGGCAAGGGGCAGGTGCTGCGCCTCGTCATCGACCGCGACGGCGGGATCGACCTCGACGCCATCGCCGCGGCCAGCCAGGCCGTCTCTCCGGTGCTCGACCAGGGACCGGCGCCGTCGGGGCCCTACGCCCTCGAGGTGAGCAGCCCCGGCCTCGAGCGGCCGCTGCGCACCCCCGCGCACTTCCTCCGGGCGCTCGGCGCCACCGTGACCGTGAAGACCCGCGACGACGAGGGCGCGGCGCGCCGGGTGCGGGGCGTGCTCGCCAGCGCCGACGACGACGGCATCACCGTCGACCCAGCCGACGGTAGCTCGGTCCACCTTCGTTACGACGAGGTGCGCCAGGCCCGCACCGTGTTCGAGTGGGACACCGCCAGCAAGGGCGGGCGGGGCACCAAGCAGACCGCAGCCGCGACGACCTCGGAGACCCGATGAACTCGGAGATGATGGAGGCGCTCGCCAACATCGAGCGCGAGAAGGGGATCTCGGTCGAGATCATGCTCGAGGCGCTGGCCAACGCGCTCGTCACCGCGTACAAGCGGACGCCGGGCTCGGCCGAGGAGGCCCTCGTCGAGATCGATGTCGAGACGGGAGAGATCCACGTGGTCGCCCAGGAGCTCGACGAGGATGGCAACGTCACCCGGGAGTGGGACGACACGCCCAAGGACTTCGGTCGGATCGCCGCCCAGACCGCCAAGCAGGTCATCTTCCAGCGGATCCGTGACGCCGAGCGGGAGATGAAGTACGAGGAGTACGCCGGGCGAGAGGGCGACATCGTCACCGGGATCATCCAGCAGACCGATGCCCGCTACACGCTGCTTGACCTGGGCCGGGTGGAGGCGTTGCTGCCGCAGGCCGAGCAGGTCCAGTACGAGCGCTACGACCATGGCAGCCGGCTCAAGGCGTACATCGTGGAGGTGCGCCGCACCGCCAAGGGCCCCCAGATCGTGGTGTCGCGCACGCACCCGGGTCTCGTGAAGCGGCTCTTCGAGCTGGAGGTCCCCGAGATCGTCGACGGCGTCGTCGACATCAAGGCCATCGCCCGGGAGCCGGGGCACCGCACCAAGATCGCGGTGGCGTCCAACGACGCCCACGTCGACCCCGTCGGCGCGTGCGTCGGAGCTCGCGGTTCACGGGTGCGAATGGTCGTCAACGAGCTGCGAGGCGAGAAGGTCGACATCGTGCCCTTCAACGAGGAGCCGACCGAGTTCGTGCTCCGGGCTCTGGCTCCGGCCCGGGTGCGGGAGGTGCGCCTCGACCCCGATCGGGGGACGGCCGACGTGATCGTCCCCGATTTCCAGCTCTCACTGGCGATCGGTAAGGAGGGTCAGAACGCCCGGCTCGGGGCCCGCTTGACCGGCTGGCACATCGACATCAAGAGCGAGACCGAGATGCGCGAGGAGGAGGCGGGCGGCGGCGTCGATTACGCCGAGGGCGAGTGGGTAGAGAGCCCGTCGGGTGAGCTGGTGTGGCAGCCCGCGGGCGGCGGCGAGGCCATCTCGGCGGCCGAGGCCGGGTACGCCACCTCCGGCGCGGCGCCGGCCGGGGCGCCCCCGGCGCCGCCCCAGGAGACCCCCGACGCCGCGGGCGAAGGCGATGCCAGCGGCTCGAGCGGTGCGCCCGAGGGCCAGGCAGCCGAGGGCCAGGCAGCCGAGGGCCAGGCAGCCGAGGAGCAGGCAGGCGGCTCAGGCGCGGCCGACGGAGCACCCGGCGAAGTGCCAGCAGGCGACGCGCCAGCAGGCGACGCATCCGAACCAGAAGGAGGGGGAGACAGCGGCACCGACGGCGACGGAGCAGCCGAGGGCACGGACCAGTCGACCTCCGCGTGACGGGACCGGGGGGCGACGGGCCGGCACGTACCTGCATCGCCTGCCGGACGACCCGCCCCGCTCGTGAGCTGACGCGGATCGGGCTCGACCCGGCGGGCGGGTTGCGGGTGGGCCCGGGACCGGGTCGCGGCGCATGGCTCTGCCCGGACCCGGACTGCTTCACCCGGGGGGTGAAGCGCGAGCCGCTGCGTCGGTCGCTGCGCCGGCCGGTCACGAGGGAAGAGGTGGACGCGCTGCGCGCGACAATGGCGCAGGCGCTCGGGCGGCGACTCGTCCGGCTGGGTGGTGCAACAGCCGGGAGGGAGCGAGTGAACTGACGGCCTCGGGCCGTCACGCGAGGAGCACGGCAACGAGGGATCGGGCCAACAGGAGTCGAGTCAGCGAGCAGTATGGCAACCAAGAAGATCAGGGTCTACGAGCTCGCTCGGGAGCTGGGCGTCGAGAACGCCGTGGTGATCGAGCTGTCCGACGAGCTCAAGATCGGCGTGAAGAGCCACTCGTCGAGCATCGACGATCCGTCCGCGGATCGCGTCCGACGCCTCGCCGACGCCAAGGGACTACGCCGCGAACCGGAACCTCAGCCCGAGCCCGCGCCCGAACCCGCGCCCGCCCCTGCGCCCGAGGCCGCGCCGGTCCCGCCACCCGAGCCGCTTGCCGAAGTGAAGGAATTGCCGGTCGCCGTGCCCGAGACGCCGGTGGTGCCCCACCGCGTCGTGCGTTCCACCGGCGGGATCCCGGAGCCGCCGCCGCTGCCGCCGCACCGGGCGCCCCGTCCGGCTGCGCCGCCCGAGCGCCCGGTGGCTCCCGTCGAGCGCCCCGCCGCCGCGGCGGCGCCCACCGCACCGACCCCGTCAGCACCGCCCGCGCCCGCGCCGTCCGCCGCGCCCTCCGGCGCGCCCGCGCCCGCCCCGACCCCCGGGGCGCCCGCGGACGAGCCGCGTCTGATTCCCCCGCCGCCGGGTCAGCGCATCCCACCCCCGCCGGGCCAGCGCGCCCCCGGCCTCGGTCGGCGGTCCACGCCCCCGCCCTCCCGCCCCGACGGCGGCGCTCCCGGAGGACCGGGGCGGTCCGCGCCCGGCGCCGGAGCCGGTCGTTTCCCGCCCGGCGGCGGGCGCGGTGGCCCCCCCGGGCGCGGCCCCGGTCGCGGCGGTCCCGGAGGAGGTCCAGGAGGCGGTCCGGGCGGCGGTCCCGGTGGCCGCGGCCGCCCGCCGGGCCAGCGCCGACGCAAGAAGCGTCGTCGTCGCGCTGACTTCGAGGACATGGGCCCTCAGGCAACCCCGGAGCTCACCCCGAAGGACGCACCCGTCCCCGAGGGCGAGATCGTCGTGCCGCGGGGCATCACGCTCCAGGATCTCGCACCCAAGCTCAACCGCACCACCGCCGACCTCGTCCGCATGCTCTTCGACGCGGGCGAGATGGTCGCCGGCACCCAGAGCCTCGCCGACGAGATGATCGAGCTCATCGCCGACGATCTCGGCGCCGAGGTGCTGCTCGTCGAGCCGGGTCAGGAAGCCGAGCTCGAGCTCCAAGCGCTGCTCGGCGACGACGACGACGAGGACGACGAGGCGCTGCTGGAACCCCGCGCCCCGATCGTCACGGTCATGGGCCACGTCGACCACGGCAAGACCACCCTGCTCGACCGTATCCGTGAGGCCAACGTCGTCGCCGGCGAGGCCGGCGGGATCACCCAGCACATCGGTGCCTACCAGGTCGAGCGCGACGGCCGGCCGATCACGTTCATCGACACCCCGGGCCACGAGGCGTTCACCGCCATGCGGGCGCGCGGCGCCGAGGCGACCGATATCGCCGTCCTCGTGGTGGCCGCCGACGACGGCGTGATGCCCCAGACGGTGGAAGCGATCAGCCACGCCCGGGCTGCCGAGGTGCCCATCGTCGTGGCCGTCACCAAGGTCGACCGCGACGACGCCGACCCGACCCGGGTGCGCCAGCAGCTCTCCGAACAGGAGCTCGTGCCCGAGGAGTGGGGCGGCGACATCATTGTCAACGACGTCGCCGCGCCGTCGGGCCAGGGAGTCAGCGAGCTGCTCGACTCGATCCTGCTCACCGCCGACGTCAGCGTCGCCGACGACCTGCGCGCCAATCCCAAGGCACCGGCGCGCGCCTTCGTGCTCGAGTCGAACCTCGACCCGGGCCGGGGCCCCGTGGTCACCGCGCTCGTCGAGCGGGGGACGCTGCGGATCGGCGACCCGGTCGTCGCCGGGGGTGGTTGGGGTCGGGTCCGGGCGATGTTCGACGAGCACGGCGAGGTGGTCGCGGAAGCCGGACCGTCGATGCCGGTACAGATCCTCGGCCTCGACAACGTGCCTTTGGCCGGCGACGAGCTGCGCGCCGCGCCCGACGACAAGACGGCCCGTACGGTGGCCGAGGCTCGCGGGCGACGGCGGCGGACGGCGGCGCTCGCATCCCAGCCCATGTCGCTCGGCGGCGGCACCCGCCTCGAAGACGTGTTCGCGATGGTGCAGCGGGGCGAGATCGCCAGCCTGAACCTGGTGCTCAAGGCCGACGTGCAGGGCTCGCTCGAAGCGGTCACGGAGGCGTTACGCAAGGTCGACAAGGAGCACGACGAGGTGCGTCTGTCGTTCGTGCACCGAGGTGTCGGCGGGATCACCGAGTCCGACGTGAACTTGGCGGCGATCTCCAACGCCACGGTGATCGGCTTCAACGTGCGGCCCGACCGCAAGACTCGCGAGGCCGCCCACGCCGAGAACGTCGAGATCCGCCTCTACGAGGTGATCTACCAGGCGCTCGAAGACGTGAACCAGGCCCTCGTCGGGATGCTCGCGCCCGTGCTGGAGGAGGTCGTCACCGGCGAGGCCGAGGTGCGCGAGGTGTTCAGCGTGCCGCGGGTCGGGAAGGTGGCGGGGTGCTACGTGCGGGAGGGCACGATCACGCGGGGTTCGAAGGTGCGGTTCCTGCGCGACGGCACGGTGATCTGGAACGGTCAGATCGCGTCGCTGCGGCGCTTCAAGGACGATGTGCGCGAGGTCCAGTCGGGGTTCGAGTGCGGCATCGGCCTCGAGAACTACCAGAACCTCGAGCAGGGCGACGTCATCGAGACCTACGAGGTGCGCGAGGTCGCCCGCACCGCCTGACTACTTCCCGCTTTGGCGTCACCTGAGCATGCATACGATGCTCATTTGACGCCAAAAATGCCGGGCCGGCCCTTCCGGGCCGCGCCGCGCCGCGCCGCGCTCCTCAGGGCCCGCAGACGGCAGCGGGTGGAAGCGGCGCGTCCTCGGGTGGCGGGGAGTCCTCGGGGCGCGAGGTGCCGGCGCTGCGGTCTTCGTCGGTGAGGGCGCCGAAGAGGGCGGGCGCGTAGAGCGACCCGCCGTCGAACGTCTGGGTGACGCCCGACGGGTCCTCCACGGCTGGATCTCGTGGCAGGCCGAGGGGACCGGCAGGGCCGCCGAGCTCGACGTAGCGGAGCCAGATCTGTCCCGCGACCCACACCCAGCGGCGTTCGTCGTCGCGGTAGATGAACCCGCCCGGCCCGGCTTCGCCGCCTCGGAGCTGGATCAACTTCCCGCCGTCGCAGCGCTCCTGATCGGTCACCGGGTACCCGGCCTCGGGGGCGGTGTTGCCCGGGCCGAGCAGCAGCTCGTAGGCGATCCACGCGTCGCCGTCGATGATCACCACGTGGTCGGGGGTGAGCGCCATGATCGCCCCCTCCCGCCCTCGCCGCCCTGAAGGTCTTGGATGTACCCAGTGCCCAGATGTGGATCTCGTTGACCGCGCACCCCAGGGCGGCATTGCCACCGCCGGTCGCGAAAGCACGACGGAAGACGTCCCGGTACTGGGGTGATCCCTTCCCGACGCGGACGCAGGTGATGCCGTCGGCGTCGATCTCGTCGGAGGCGGTGCTGGCCACGGGCGGCACCCGGGTGGTCGTACCGGGCTCGGCGCCCCTGAACCACAGCACCGCCATGGTCGTGAGGGCGGCGAGCCCGACCACCCCCAGTGCGACGCCCACCGGGCGGAGGAGACTGCGCGATTCCCGGGCTGGAGGGCGCGCCTCATCGCCGCGCGGGCCGGAGGTTCCGGATCGGCCACCACCGTCGTCGCGGTCAGGGAAGCGCCCCCGGGCGCGACCGGAGGGATGGACGGCACGCGCCGCCGCTCGAGCTGCCGGCGGCGCTGCTCGCGCCAGAGGGCGAGGAGCGGCTCGGGATCGATCTCGAGGGCCGCGGCGAAGGCGCGGACGTACTCCTCGCCGGGCAGCGTGCCGCCCTCGTAGGCGCTGACGCGCTGGTGGCTCACGCCGAAGTGGTGCTCGGCGATCGCTTTGGCGAGCACGCGCGTCGACCAGCCCCGCTCGTGGCGGGCCGCCACGAGCGCCGCCGCAAGCTCGTAGGCGCCGTTCCCCTCGTCGGCCATCGCGCGCACCCCCTGTGGTGGACCTGCCGTCGTCTGGCAGAATGATCGCCGAAGTCAGGCCGCCTGTCACCGGGGTCGGTGCGAGTTGTGCTTGGATTCCATCACGCGCGTTCGGTTCCTTGAGCACGCGGTGAGCGGAGGCGGTGCAGATGGCCGGATCGCTTCACAGGCCCGCGGTGCGGTGGCCCGCCAGCGGTTCCTCGACGCCGGGATGGCCGTGTTCGATCGGTTGCCCTCGCCGAGCTGCTGAGCGAGATCGGTCCCCGGCGAGTGGTCGCGGAGCTCGGCGACGTGACGACGGGCGCCTTCTACCACCACTTCCCGAGCCGCGAGGCGTACCTCGATGCGCTCGCCGAGCACGCGCTCGGTCCACCGATGGACCTGATCCCGCCCGAGACCGTGAGGCTCCTCGCCAGCAGGCGCTGGACTGGACAGCGGCATCACCGGTTGGCTCGACCAGGTGTGCCGTCAATCGTTCCGCCAGGAAGCCACGGTCGGGCTCCTCCCCCTGCGGTTCCAGCTCTGCGCGGTGGCGGTCGAAGACCCGCAGGCCCGCGCCAGTCTGCGCGGCTGTTACGACCGGTTCACGGTCCAGTACCGGGCGGCCTACGAGCGGGTGCTCGAAACGTGGGGTCGCGAGTGGCGACCACCGTTCACGTCGGTTGCGGCCGCGGCGGTCTTCACCGCATTGAGCGAGGGTTTGCAGATCCGCCGGCGCGCCGACCCCGAGCTCGCCGACGGGACCTTGTTCGCGAACGCGGTTCCGTTCACCGAGCGACGCCTATATGTACGTGTTCGTGTCGTACGGAACGGCCGGAGCTGCACCCGCGTGTTCCGATGGAGTCGGGGTTTCGGCATAGGCGGCGCGCTGCTCACGAGCCTCGGCATGTTCAGCGCGTGCTTGCCGCCGCCGCCTCCGCCCACCTGTTGATAGGAACGACGCCGCGATCATCGAGACGACGCCGCTCGACCGTCGAGTGCGCGGCGCAACATGGCGAGCGAGAGAGGACGGTCTGGTCGGTGCGGCGAGTTGTGTCTAGAGCCCCACCTCCTGTCATGACGGGATTGCGGCGGCTCCGAGAACCTCGGCCATGGCGGCGAGCACGTCGATCTGGCCGGTGAGGGCGCCGCCGACGAAGCCGCCGTCGACGTTGAAGTTGTGGCCGTTCACGAACGAGGCGGCGTCGCTGTTGAGGAAGATCAGCGGGTAGGCCTGCTCCTCGGGGCGTGACCGGCGGTGGATCGGCCACGTGAACACGTCGATCAGCTCCTTGCTCGCAGCCTGCTCGAACTCCGGCATCATCGGCGTCTCGGTCGGCCCGGGGCTCACGCAGTTGAGGCGAATGCCGCGCTCGATGAGCTGGCTGGCGCGCGACATCGTCCAGACGATCAGCGTCTCCTTCGACCACGCGTAGCCGTCGTCGACGAGGCCGGGGTGCTCCTCGCACCACGCGACGGCGTCGTCGAATGCAGGTGTGTTTACGAACTCGAGGAGCTGCGGGATCCGCTGCAGGAACCCGCACCCGGCGGTCGACGAGATGGTGACGATCGCCGACCCCCGTCGCATGAGCGGCACCACCTGCTCGGTGAGATGACGGGTACCGATGAAGTTGACCTTCATCACGTCGAGCGGCGGGAACGTTTGGGCCAACCCCGCGCAGTTGAACAGGGCGTCGACGGGCCCGCCGATGTCGGCGACGACCTCCTCGATCGCCGTCGGGTCGCGCAGGTCGCACGTCCGGAACGACGCCAGATCGACCGGCGACTCCTTCACGTCGAGCCCGTGGACCTCGCCGCCCAACCGGACCAGCTCCCGGGCCGTCGCCTCGCCCATGCCCGAGAAGCACCCGGCGATCACGACCCGCTTGCCCTCGTACGACCACACCGACATGAAGACCTCCTTGGCGGATGGCCGAGCGTAACCAACACCGGCCCCGATCATCGGCCGACAGTGCTGCCGGGTGAGCGCCGGAACGCGCCACGCGGCCGGTAGCGTTCGGCGCCGTGAAGGTCGTTCCCGAGGCCGACAGGCCTGTCACCCAATCGCCCGGCGTGCCCGCGCCGTCACCCGCAGCCGCCGGGACCGGCCTCGGCCGGTTCGCGGTTCCCGGACTGGTCGCCACCCTCGCCGCCGGGCTCGTGCTGCGCTTCTTCACGACGTCGGACCTGTGGCTCGACGAGGCCCTCACCGTCAACATCGCCGAGCTGCCCCTCGACCAGCTCCACGAAGCCCTGCGCCAGGACGGAGCGCCGCCGCTCTACTACGTCCTCCTCCACGGCTGGATCAACCTGTTCGGCTCCGGCGACCTGGCGGCCCGCTCCCTGTCGGGGATCGCGTCGATCGCCACCCTGCCACTCATCTGGTTCGCGGGCCGACGCCTCGGCGGGCGCACGGTGGGGTGGTCGGCTGTCGCGCTCCTGGCGTCGTCGCCGTTCGCCGTCCGCTACGCCACCGAAGCCCGCATGTACGCCCTCCAGATGCTGCTCGTCGTCGGCGGCTACCTCGCGCTCGTGCGTGCCTTCGAGTCGCCGCGACTTCCTCGGCTCGCGTTGGTCGCCGCCATCACCGGCGCGCTCCTCTACCTCCAGTACTGGTCGCTGTACCTCGTGGCGGTCGTGGGCGCGGTCCTCGTGTTCCGGTCGTGGCGGTCGTCCACGCTGCTCCAACGCCAGGCGAGCCGCTCGGTGCTGGTCGCGGTGGTTGCCGGCTGCATCACGTTCCTGCCCTGGGTACCGACGTTCCTGTACCAGTCGGTCCACACCGGCACCCCGTGGGGTGGGCGGGTCTTCCCGTCGTCGGCGTTCATCATGGCGCTCGTCGACTTCGCGGGCGGCGCGTACTCCGACGGCTACACGTTGCTGCTCCCGCTGCTGCTCCTCGCGGTACTCGGCGTGTTCGGGCGGGCCACCGGCGCCGGTCGGATCGAGCTCGACCTGCGCACGCGACCCCGCGCCCGCTGGGAGGCGTTCGTGTTCCTGGCGGCGCTCCTCCTCGGGATGGCCGCCGCCTACGTCGGGGGGACGACGTTCCAGGGGCGCTACGCCGCCTTCGTCTTCCCGCTGTTCGTGCTGCTCGCGGCGTGCGGGGTGGCGGTGTTCGCCGATCGACGGGTGCGGGCCGCGGTGCTCGTCGTCATCGTCGGACTCGGCCTGGTGGGGAGCGCGCGGACAGCCCTGCGCAACCGGACGCAGGCCGAGGAGGTGGCCGACGTGATCACCGCCGAAGCACGTCCCGGCGACGTGGTCGGCTACTGCCCCGACCAGGTGGCACCCGATGCCAGCCGGCTGATCGGCGACGAGCCCGGCCTCGAGCACCTCACCTACCCGAGGGCCGAGGGACCCGAGCTCATCGACTGGGTCGACTACCAGGAGCGCGTCGACGCCGCCGATCCGGCTGCCTTCGCTGCGCTGCTCCTCGAGCGCGCCGACCCCGACGGGACCGTGTGGCTGGTCAGCTCGCCCGGCTACCGCAACTTCGACAACGGCCAGTGCGAGGCCATCGTGGCCGCCCTGGGTGCGGAGCGTCCTGGAGCGGTCCGTTCCCGGCCCGAAAGCATCTTCTTCGAGTCGATGGGGCTCAGCGAGTACCCACCGCCGTAGCCTTCTCACAGCGGCCGACGGTCGCCTCCCGTAGGGATCCGGTGTCGGTCAGCGTCTCGATCCCGGCGAGGAACTGCGGGTCGGTCCACGACCAGATGCGCGAGGGCTCCTCGTCGACGGTGGCCTCGTCCTCCCAACGGTCGTTCCAGCACAGCGTGGCCTTTGACAGCGCGCCTTGGCTGCTCATCGCGACGCCCACGACCAGCGCGGTCACACACGTTGCCGCCGCGACCCGTGTCGACGCGGCACGGGGGCGCGTCCGCCATGCCGCCGCCAGCCGGTCGACGGCCGGCACCGCCAGCAGCGTGAGGAACACGAGCATGTCGCTCCAGTAGCGCGCTCCGTAGGAGAACCCGCCCCACCAGCCCGACCGGAGCCCCGAGATGACGAGCAGGTGCGCCACGACGCACGCTGCCAGCACGCGGTCGAGCGGGCGCAGGGTTCGGGGGGTCAGGACCAGCCCGAAGACGGCGAGGACCACGAGCGGCGTGTGCACCAACAGGCCCCGCGCCGGACTCACCAGGTTGGCTGCCAGCGCCTCGAGGTAGTCGGCGTGCAGCGCGAACGACGCCTGCCCGGTCGACTGGGGGAGCTTGCCCCGGTGGTACGGCGGGAGGAGCGTCCCGAACGCGACCGCGTTGACGACGAACCACGGGAGGACGACGGCGGCCGCGCCGCCGAGCAGCGCGCCGAGACGGGTGCGTCGCTGCCAGACGATCCATCCGGTGAGCGCGACGAAGGCGAGCGCGCTCGTCGGCCGGACGGTGTAGGCGTACGCCAGTGCCGCACCCATCACGACGGCTCGTCGGTTCGATCGGGTCGCGTCGGGTTCGAGCGCCAAGCGCTGCGCCATCAGCGTCGCGATCGCCAGCGCGAGCAGCACCGGCGCGTGCTGCCACAGAGCCCGGCTCGTCGTCGACCACGCGCCCGTGCCGAAGGCGAAGACGAGCGCGATCGCGATCGCGAGGAAGCGTCGGCGGCGCACATCGCCACTCAGGCGCTCGAACGCCAGCATGCCCACGAGCATCACGACCAGGGCGGTGAGCGCCGAGGCGGTGGCGAGCTGGAGGCCGCCCATGGCGTCGTCCTCGATGAGCTCGGTGGTCCCCGGCCCGATCGACAGGGCGTGGGCGGCGTCGACCGCGACGATCGCCGGCAGGTGGGGCAGTGAACCCGTCCACGGGTAGATGCTCACCGGAGCGCCGTCGTCGTCGGTGGTGATGCCGTAGTGGTCGGCCACGAGAGGCGCGTCGAGGTCGCCGAGGTCGAAGTCGCCGTCAGTGAGCAGGCTTTGCGCAGTCGGCACGGTGAGGTACGAGTCGGTGTTCTGCACCACGGGGCTGGCGCCGTACACGACGAGCGCGACGACGAGCAGCAGGAGGCGCGAGCCGGCGGGCAGGCGCAGAGCGTGGGTCGAGGCGCGGTCATGGCCGCCGTGGTCCGAGCGCGCCGGTGGGGCGGAGACGGCCGGGCGCGTCGACCCGGCGGCGCCCGCCGACCGGTCAGGCACGTCGGTCAGGTCGGGCACGGATGTCTTGGATAGCACCTCGCACGGGTCGTCGGGGGGCGGAGCCCGGTCCCGAAACCGCCCGGCGCAACCCGTAGGATGGCGGGTTCGTGAGCGCGAACCCTTCCCCCTCCAGTCCTGCACCCGACGTCGAAGCGCGTCTCGATGAGCGTCCCGATGTCGTGATCATCGGCGCGGGGCCAGCGGGGCTCACCGCTGCGTACATGCTCACGAAGCGGGGCGTCGCGTCGACCGTCGTCGAATCCGACACGGTGGTCGGGGGCATCAGCCGCACCGCCGAGCGCGACGGCTGGCGCTTCGATATCGGCGGGCACCGCTTCTTCACCAAGGTCAAGCCGGTCGAGGATCTCTGGTTCGAGATCCTCGGGCCCGACGATTTCCTGCGCCGGCCTCGCATGAGCCGCCTCATCTACAACGGCAAGTTCTTCGACTACCCCCTCGTGCCGCTGAAGGCGCTGCGCACCCTCGGGCTCGTGGAGGCGTTCCGCTGCGGGCTGTCCTACATCTGGGTTCGCATCAAGCGCCCGAAGGACCGCTCCACCTTCGAGGGTTTCACTGCGTCCCGCTTCGGTTGGCGTCTGTACCGCACGTTCTTCAAGACCTACACCGAGAAGGTGTGGGGCGTGCCCGCCACCGAGATCCAGGCCGACTGGGGAGCGCAGCGGGTGAAGGAGCTGTCGCTCTTCCGGGCGGTGTTCGAGTCGCTCAAGCCCAAGGCGCTGCGGCGCCGGCAGGGCAAGTCGAAGCAGGTGACGAGCCTCATCGAGGAGTTCAACTATCCCAAGTACGGGCCCGGGATGATGTGGGAGCGTGCCACCGAGCTGGTGACGGAGCGGGGCACCATGGTCGTGTTCGACTCGGCCGTCACCGCGGTGCACCACGACGGCGGGCGCGCCGTCGCCGTCACGACGATGACCGACGGCGCACCGACCCGCTACCACGCCACGCACGTCATCTCGTCGATGCCGATCGGAGCGCTGGTGCTCAGCATGGACCCGCCGGCGCCACCCGACGTGCAGGCGGCGGCGCGCGGCCTCGCCTACCGCGACTTCATGACCGTCGCCCTGGTGGTTCCCGAGGCGGCTGGCTTCCCCGACAACTGGATCTACGTGCACGACCCCGACGTGGAGGTGGGACGCATCCAGAACTTCGGTTCGTGGTCGCCGTACCTCGTGAAGGACGGGCGCACCTGCCTCGGGCTCGAGTTCTTCGTGAACGAGGGCGACGAGATGTGGACCAAGGACGACTTCGACCTCATCGAGCAGGGCAAGCGCGAGCTCGCCGCGCTGAGCCTGGTCGACCCGGCGCAGGTCGAGACGGGTTATGTCGTGCGGATGCCCAAGGCGTACCCGATGTACGACGGCACCTACAAGGCCAACGTCGACGTGATCCGGCGCTGGCTCGACGCCAACACGCCCAACGTGTTCCCCGTCGGGCGCAACGGGATGCACAAGTACAACAACCAGGATCACTCGATGTACACGGCGATGCTGTCGGTCGAGAACATCTTCGGCGCCCACCACGATGTCTGGACCGTCAACGTCGAAGCCGAGTACCACGAGGAATCCGAGGACGCCGGCGTCTCGTAGCCGACGCGACTCGTCCCGCGAGCCGTGCCTCAGGGTGTCCCGGCCGCCGAGGCGCGCCGACCAGAGAGGCGCTTGGCGCGATCCCGTACTCCCCACCAGGTGACCAGCCCGAGCTCCTCGAGGGCGATGCGCCACGTCATCTTGGAGAAGCCCCGCACCCGGTCGGTGAACGTGATCGGCCGCTCGACGATGCGCCCGCCCCAGCGCCACACCCGGTAGGCCAGCTCGAGCTGGATGCCGTAGCCGGTGGCGCGGGTCGTCGAGTAGTCGATGGCCTTGAGCACGTCGGCCCGGTACGCCCGGTACCCCGACGTGGCGTCACGCACCGGCGTGCCCAGGACGAAGTTGGCGTACCAGTTGCCCCACCGTGACAGGAAGCGCCGCAGCCAGGGCCAGTGCGGGATCGCACCGCCGGGCACGTAGCGTGACCCGATGACGAGGTCGACGCCCCGGTCGATCTCGCCGAGGAAGTCGGGGAGCGCCGCCGGGTCGTGCGACAGGTCGGCGTCCATCTGCACGAGCACGTCGTAGCCCCGCTCGATCCCGACGGTGAACCCGGCGCGATAGGCGCTGCCGAGCCCGGACTTGGCCGGGCGGCGCAGCACCTCGACGTTCCCGAGCCGGGCCGCCTCGGCGGCCGCGAGATCGGCGGTGCCGTCGTCGCTGTTGTCGTCGACCACGAGGATGTCGGCGTGGGGCACCGCGGCGCGCGTGCGGGCGAGGTGCTCGCCGATGTTCTGGGCCTCCAAATAGGTAGGTATCACGATGAGCACCCGAGTCATGAGGCAGGGAGGCTAACGCGCACCGTTCGGCGCAGCGGCCGACGCGCCCCGCGCCCGGCCTACTCGGTCTTGGTGATCGACTGGAGCGCGTCGGCGAGGCCGGGGGCGCCGGGGCCCGCGCCGCCCTGTTGGGCGGCCATGAGCTTCGCCATGTCGCCCTGGACGCGCACCTTGCCCGTCATGAAGGCCTGCATCCCGGCCTGCGGGTCGCCCGACAGGAAGATCTGCCGGGCGGTGCCGTAGTCGGTGGTGAGGGTCACGTCGGCGTCCCCCCGGTGGCCCCGCCCCCAGTCGCCCTTGCCGTCGGCCGCACCCATGTGCATCTCGACGTCGGAGTCGAACGGCGTCCCGGTGATCACGAGGTTGATGCGCACGTTGGCGTGCGGCGGCGCGGTGGTGTCGTGTTCGGCGATCATCGCTTGGGCGGCGCTGAACCACTCGTCAGAGAGGAAGTCGTGCTGGGTCAAGGGGGGAGTCCTCCTGATGTCGGGGGCGCGGCGCCGCCGGCTGGGATCGGGCCCCCTCGGTCTAGTCTTGGGCGTGTGCCGGCCGCCACCCGCGACGACCGAATCGCGTCGCACGAGCGCAACCCGAAGTGGAAGAACCGGCCGCTTCGCATCGAGATGTCGGAGTGCATCAACTGCGACGCCTGCCTCCGGCACTGCCCCGACCAGTTCGGCGCCATCTTCAATCACTCCATCGACGTGATCATCGTCCCCGAGCTGTGCAGCGGCTGCGACAAGTGCCTGCCCGCCTGTCCCGTCGACTGCATCTACCCCGACCCCGACTGGAAGCCGGCCCCCGCCGACTGGTGGGACCACCCCGGCAGCCGCAACGACCCGTACCACTGATCCCGTGATCCCGCTGGCCCGTCACCCGGCGGGCCCGGCGCCCGGGGACCCCGGAGGAACCCATGACCGAGACCCCCATCGTCGACACCACCAGCGGCAAGATCCAGGGCCGTGGGGAGGGCCCGGTCCATGTGTTCCGCGGCGTCCCCTACGCCCGTCCCCCGGTCGGAGCGCTGCGCTTCCGGGCCCCCGAGCCGGTGCGGCCGGCGGCCGACGTGCTCGACGCCGGCGAGTACGGGCCGATCGCCCCGCAGATGGTGACACCCATCGACGAGCAGATGTACGGCGGGATCGTCCCGCCCCAGAGCGAGGACTGCCTCAGCCTCAACGTGTGGACACCCGGCCTCGACGGCGAGCGCCGGCCGGTGTTCGTGTGGGTGCACGGCGGCGCGTTCATCACCGGGGCCAGCCGGGTGCCGTGGTACGACGGCACGCGGTTCGCCGAGCGCAGCGACGCGGTGCTCGTGTCGATGAACTACCGCCTCGGCGCCCTCGGCTTCCTCGACCTCTCGGTTCTCGGCGACGAGTACGCGGGCTCGGGCTGCGCCGGGCTGCTCGACCAGGTCTCGGCACTGGAGTGGGTGCGCGACAACATCGAGTCCTTCGGCGGCGACTCTGGCAACGTCACCGTGTTCGGCGAGTCGGCGGGCGGGATCAGCGTCGTGGGGCTGCTCGCGATGCCGTCGGCACGCGGGCTGTTCCACCGGGCGATCGCCCAGAGCGCGGTGCCGGGCGCGTTCTCCACCCCCGATCGGGGCGCCGAGGTGCTCGACCTCGTCCTTGCGGACGTCGGTCTCGACCGTGAGCGCACCCGTCAGTTGGTCGACGCCCCCCTCGAGCAGCTCGTCGCCGCCCAAGGCGACATCTTCGCGGGCGACGCATTCCTCGAGGGGATGCGCTTCCAGCCGGTGACCGGGATCGCGGCGTTGCCGGAGGCACCGCTCGACGCGGCCCGGGCGGGGACGTTGGCACCCGTGCCGCTCATCACGGGCACCAACCGCGACGAGCTCACCCTCTTCACGTTCATGTTCCCGTCGCTCAACCAGCTCACTCGCGATCAGCTCGTCGAACAGATCGAGCGGGCGGTCGGGTCGGGGGAGCAGGCCGCGACGCTCTTCCACGCCTACGCCGCCGCCCGGCCGGAGCTCAGCCCCAGCCAGCTCGGCATGGTCGTGCTCAGCGACGGCATGTTCCGGGTGCCGACCCTGCGCCTCGCCGAACGGCACCACGCCGCCGGCAACCCGACCTGGTGCTACCGCTTCGACTACGAGAGCCCCGCCTTCGGCGGCGCGATGGGTGCAGCCCACTCGTTCGAGATCCCGTTCGTGTTCGACAACATCGACGACCCCGGCGCCGCGTTCATGCTCGGGAGCGGCGAACCCCAGCGGCGCCTCGCCGCCGCGATGCACGGCGCGTGGATCGCGTTCGCCCGTGACGGATCCCCCCAGCACCCCGACCTCCCCGAGTGGCCTCGCTTCGACGACGACCGGCGCGCCACGATGCGCTTCGACCTCGCGTCGGAGGTGGTCGACGACCTCGACGGCACCGACCGGGCCCGCTGGGACGGCGCCTTCTGAGCGCGTCCTCGAGCCCCGAGGTGCCGGCTGACGCCGGCAGTCGCATCACCCGCGCCGACGTCGACCACGTGGCCAGCCTGGCGCGCCTCGCCCTCACCGACGACGAGGCCGACGCCCTCACGCACGACCTGGGCGTGATCCTCGAGCACGCCGCGAGGGTCGAGGCGCTCGACACCGACGGCGTCCCGCCGACCGCTCACCCCCTGCCGCTGCGCAACGTGCTGCGCGCCGACGAGGTCCGTCCGGGGGTCGACCGCGACGAGGTGCTCGCGCAGGCGCCGGCCACCGAGGACGGGCGCTTCCGCGTCCCGCCCGTGCTCGGCGAGACGTCGTGATCCCCGGGCCCGTCGACGGGGACGCGGACGCGGACGCGGTCGCGCTCGCGGCCGCGGTCCGGTCAGGTGATCGCTCGGCCCGCGCCGTCGTCGACCAGCACCTGGCGCGCATCGACGAGCGCGACGAGGAGCTCCACGCCTTCCTCCTCGTCATGGCCGACGAGGCGCGGGCCGCAGCCGACGCGGTCGACGCCACCGTGGCCGCGGGGCGTGACCCGGGTCCGCTCGCGGGGGTCCCGGTGGCGTTGAAGGACGTGCTGTGCACCCGGGGTGTGCCCACGACCTGCGGGTCGCGGATCCTCGAGGGGTGGCGGCCGCCGTACACCGCGACCGTCGTGGCGCGCGTGCTCGCAGCCGGCGGCATCCCGATCGGCAAGACCAACATGGACGAGTTCGCGATGGGCAGCTCCACCGAGAACTCGTCGTACGGCCCGACCCGCAACCCGCACGACCCCACGCGCGTGCCCGGCGGGTCGAGCGGCGGATCGGCCGCGGCGGTCGGCGGCGGTCTGGCACCCCTCGCGCTGGGGTCCGACACGGGCGGGTCGGTGCGCCAACCCGCGGCGCTGTGTGGCGTGGTGGGGGTGAAGCCGACCTACGGGTTGGTGTCGCGCTACGGACTGGTGGCGTTCGCGTCGTCGCTCGACCAGGTTGGTCCGTTCGCCACGACGGTCGCCGACGCCGCGGTCCTGCTCGAGGTGATCGCCGGCCACGACCCGTGCGACTCCACCTCGGTCCCCGAGCCGGGGCCGCGCCTGCTCGAGGGGCTCGACGACGGCGTCGACGGTCTGCGCATCGGCATCGTCACCGAGCTGACCGACGTCGAAGGCGTCGAGCCGGAGGTGGTGGCAGCGGTGGAGCAGGCCGGCCACGCGCTGGAGAAGGCGGGCGCGACGGTCGAGCGGGTCTCGGTGCCGAGCGCGGCGTACGGGATCTCCGCCTACTACCTGATCGCGCCGGCGGAGGCGTCGTCGAACCTCGCCCGTTACGACGGCGTGCGCTACGGCCTGCGGGTCGACGCCGGCGACACCGCCACCATGAACGCCCGGACGCGCGACACTGGGTTCGGCCCCGAGGTGAAGCGCCGGATCATGCTCGGCACGTACGCCCTGTCGGCCGGCTACTACGACGCCTACTACGGCCAGGCGCAGCGCGTCCGCACGCTCGTGATCCGCGACTTCGCCCGCGTCTACGAACGTTGCGACGCGCTGATCTCGCCCACGTCGCCGTCGACCGCCTTCGAGTTGGGTGCCCGCACCGCCGACCCGCTCGCCATGTACCTGTCCGACGTGTGCACGGTCCCGTCGAGCCTGGCCGGGCACCCCGCGATGAGCGTGCCGTTCGGGGCGGGGGCGCACGGGCTGCCGGTGGGGCTGCAGGTGCTCGCGCCGGCGCGAGGTGAGGCCGTCATGTTCCGGGTCGCCCAGGTGGTGGAGGAGGCTGCCTGACGTGGCGCGCACCGAGGTGGTGACCGCCACGGCCTGGGAGCCCGTCATCGGGCTCGAGACGCACGTCGAGCTGGCGACGGCGACGAAGCTGTTCTGCGGGTGCGCCAACCAGTTCGGCGCCGAGCCCAACACCAACGTGTGCCCGGTGTGCCTCGGCCTCCCCGGCTCGCTTCCCGTGCTCAACGCCCGGGTCGTGGAATTCGCGCTGCGGATCGGGGCGGCGCTGCGCTGCCGGGTGCCCGAGCAGTCGATCTTTGCGAGGAAGAACTACTTCTATCCCGACATGCCGAAGGACTACCAGATCTCCCAGTACGAGGAACCGGTGTGCATCGACGGGACGCTCGACGTCGACGGTCGCGCCGTCGGGATCGAGCGCGCCCACATCGAGGAGGACACCGGCAAGACGGTGCACGTCGGCGGGGGCGGACGCATCCACGAGGCCGGCTACTCGCTCGTCGACTACAACCGCGCCGGCGTCCCCCTGATGGAGATCGTAAGCCGTCCCGACCTCCGGTCGGCGGAGGAGGCGCGCGCGTACGTGACCGAGCTGCGAGCGCTGCTCGAAGCGATCGGCGTCTCCGACGTGAAGATGGAGGAGGGGTCGCTGCGCATCGACGCCAACGTGTCGCTGCGCCCGGCTGGCGACGCGGCCTTCGGCACAAGGGTTGAGGTCAAGAACATGAACTCGCTGCGCTCGCTCGGCCGGGCGCTCGAGTTCGAGATCGAGCGCCAGGCGGGGCTGCTCGACGCCGGGGAGCGGATCGTGCAGGAGACGCGCCACTGGGACGAGGGCGCGGGCGTGACCCACGGGCTGCGCTCGAAGGAGGAGGCGTTCGACTACCGGTACTTCCCCGAGCCCGACCTGGTGCCGCTCGCGCCCGATGCTGAGATGCGGGCGGAGGCGGCGGCGGCGCTCCCAGAGCTGCCGGCCGACCGGCGCGCCCGGTTGTCGGCTGACTGGGGGATCGACGAGGACATGGCGCGGATCCTGGTGGGGACGCCCGGTCTCGCCGAGTACGCCGAGGCCGCGGTGGCTGCCGGGGCCGCCCCGGTGGCGGTGGCGCGCTGGTGTACCGGTGAGGTGCTGGCGTACCTGCACGAGGTGCGCGTCGCGCCCGGCGAGCTGGCGCTGTTGCCCGACGGGCTGGCCGAGCTGGTCGCCCTGGTCGACGACGGCACGCTTTCCCGGAAGCTGGCCAAGGACGTGCTCGACGAGTGCCTGCGCACCGGCGAGCACCCGAGCGCGGTGGTCAAGGCGCGCGGCCTCGCCCAGGTGAGCGACGAAGGTGAGCTGGCGGCCGTGCTCGACGCGATCGTCGCCGACCACGCCGATGTCGTCGCCGCCTACCGCGCCGGCGACGACAAGGTGAAGAAGAAGAAGCGCGGCTTCCTCATGGGCGCAGCCATGAAGGCCACCCGCGGCCAGGCCAACCCCGCCCTCCTCAACCGCCTCCTCGACCAACGTCTCGGGTAGGCCTCTGTTTTTGGCGTCGCCGAGGGGCACATCTCACCCCTGGGCGACGCCAAAACAGGGGGAGCTGCCTCCCTCGTTGCCCGTCAGTCCATGGGGACGGTGCGGACGAGCTTGCCGTCGACGCGGGCGAAGATCTCGTCGAGGCTCGCGCCGGTGATGGTGAGGCCGTGGTTGCGCTGGCCGACGACCGCCCGCCCCGGATCGGGCGCGCGACGCACCAGGTCGGCCACGGCGCCGGCGAGCTCCACAGTGCCGCACGGGTAGTTGATCTGGGTCGACTCCACCCCGTCCATCCACGTGTGCGCGTGCAGGATCGCCCCCACCTCGGGGTGCTCCCGGTAGATCATCCAGTGCTCGATGGCGTCCACCGACACCCGGTTGGGCGTCACGTCGGGCGGGACGCTGAGCACCATGCACCCGCGCGCCTCGTCAAAGCCACGTACGAGGAGGATGTGGCGTCCGACGTCGTGCAGCGCGCCCTTGTCGACGCCACTCGCGCTCATCCAGAACTCGGGGCCGTACGCCGACTCGGCGGGCGGCTGGCGGCGGGCGCTCACGTTCCCGTAGCTCAGCCCGCCGATCCCGTACAGCAGCTTCACATGGCGCAGGTCGCGCTCGGAGAGGATGTCCTCGATGGGGAACGCCGACGGGAGCAGGTCGAGAGCGTCGAGGTGCTCGCCGGCCCGTCGGATCTGGCCGGTCTGCTCGTCGCCGTCCCACAGCTCACGCGGCAGGTCGGTGTGCCATTCGTTGGCGATCACCAGGCGTGACGCCGCGAGCGGCTCCAGTCGCGCGAACACCTGCTCGTAGAACGCCGCGTCGGTGCCCGGGTCGCCGGCGACACCGGGGTGCTCGACCGCGTAGGTCCCCTGCTCGAGCGTGACGAACTGGGCGACGGGCCCGCCGGCGCGCGCGCTGACGATCAGGCACAGGTTGGCGAGCCCGCGCACGAGCAGCGGGTACCCCGCGGCGAGGAGGTCACCCGGCGGGTCGGGAAGCGAGACGAGGGCGACGACAAAGGTGGGTGCCGACCTGCGCCGGTACGCCCGAGGTCGCTCGGGATCGAGGTGGTGGAACACCACCTGCACGTCGGGCCCCGGCGCACCGCGGTCCGTGTAGCCGTGGGCGGCGAGGACGTGCCCGAGACCGGCGACGAACCGGCGCATCGGCTCGTCGGGGGCGGACGCGCTCCAGGCGAACGTCCGAGCCTCGACGCTGCTGTCGCCCAGCCCGACGCTCGCCGGGATGTCCACGTCAGTCACGTCGCTACCGGCCACGGGTTGGGCAGACACCCGTCGAGCCCCTTGGTCTGCTGCATCATCACTGGGGCGACCGCGCCCGCCCCGGGGCATGCGGTGTGCTGGTGCCCGAGGGCGTGGCCGATCTCGTGGTTCACGACGTACTGGCGGTACCCGTCGAGCCCGGCGGTCCAGAAGTCAGGCGGAGCGAGCCACCGGCTCAGGTTCACGACGGACCGACCGCCCTGGAAGCACGAGAAGATCCCGTTGGTCTGGAGCGGCACGCACAGCGCGTCGGTCGTGGCGGCGGTGGCGAGGACGACGGTAAACGAGCCGCCCTGCTCGACCCGCTGGAGCGCCAACCCGCCGCCGCCAGTCCAGCTCCGCGGGTCGCCGAGCACGGCGTCGACCGTCGCCGCGAACTGCGCCGGATCGACACCTGTCTCCACCTCGACCTGCACCGAGTAGGTGCGCAGCGGCCCGTTCCCGACGACGGGGCCCTGACCAGGCGCGCCGACGAGCTGGCCCGAACCGCTCGTCGGCACCGGGGCGGGCGCGGCAGTCGTCGGGGGAGGTGGCGCCACGGACACCGGGGTCGCAGGAGCGGCACTGGTAGGAGCGCTGCGCTCGGCGCTGGCGTCCGACGAGGAGCTCGCCCACGGCGCGCCGTCCCATTCGAGCGCGAACCAGCCGGCGACGAGCACGCTGATCGTCACCAGCACCCCTACGCGCGCTGCCGCCCGTCCTGTCGCCCGCCGCCCCACGGGCCAACCCTAGGTGCTCAACGAGGCGTGCCCTCCAGCGCGGTGATCCCGGGCACTGGCGCCTACGGCGCCAGGCCGCTCGGGCCCCGGACCATTCCCCACGCCGACCGGAGGTCGGCGCGGGGACCCCGGTTATGGGCGGCGCAGGATACCTGCACCGCTGATCCTCGCCTTCAACCACGCGGTCGTCCCCCGTGTTCCTCGGTACGCTGCGGGACCATGACGCCCGACGCCTCCTCCAGCCCCCCCACTCGCCGCAGCGCCGAGGTCACCGAAGGCATGGCACGCGCTCCGGCCCGCGCCATGCTGCGGGCCGTCGGGATGACCGACGCCGACTGGGACAAGCCTCAGGTCGGGGTGGCGTCGAGCTGGAACGAGGTCACGCCGTGCAACCTGCCGCTCGACCGGCTGGCCAAGCGGGCCAAGGAGGGGGTGCGCGCCGCCGGCGGCTTCCCGCTCGAGTTCATGACCATCGCGGTGTCCGACGGCATCTCCATGGGCCACGAAGGGATGCGCGGCTCGCTCGTCAGCCGCGAGATCATCGCCGACTCGATCGAGTGCATGGTGCACGCCGAGCGGTTCGACGCGCTGGTCACACTCGCGGGCTGCGACAAGAGCCTGCCTGGGATGCTCATGGCGGCGGCGCGCCTCAACGTCCCGTCGGTGTTCCTCTACGGGGGTTCGATCCTCCCCGGCCGCTACCGCGGCGAGGCGCTCGACGTCGTGAGCGTGTTCGAGGCGGTGGGAGCGTGCGCTGCCGGCGCGCTCACCGAGAACGAGCTCGGTGAGATCGAGCGCCGAGCCTGCCCGACCGAGGGGTCGTGCGCGGGGATGTTCACCGCCAACACGATGGCGGCGGTGAGCGAGGCGCTCGGGATGGCGCTGCCGGGCAGCGCGTCGCCGCCCGCAGTCGACCGCCGCCGCGACGACTTCGCGTTCGCGTCGGGGAAGGCGGTGGTGGCGCTCATCGCGGCCGGGGTCCGGCCTCGCCAGATCCTCACCAAGGAGGCGTTCGAGAACGCCATTGCGGTCACCATGGCGCTCGGCGGGTCGACCAACGCCGTCCTCCACCTCCTCGCGATCGCGCACGAAGCCGAGGTCGAGCTCAGCCTCGACGACTTCAACCAGATCGGCGCGCGCGTGCCCCACATCGCCGACACCAAGCCCCACGGCAAGTACCACATGGTCGACATCGACCGGGTGGGCGGGGTGCCCGTTGTCATGCAGGAGCTGCTGGCGGCGGGCCTGCTGCACGGCGACTGCCTCACCGTCACCGGTCGGACAATGGCCGAGAACCTCGCCGCTGGTCCTGCCCTGCCTGCGCCCGACGGCGATGTGATCCACCCGCTCTCGGCGCCGATCCACGCCCAGGGCGGCATCGCGGTGCTCACGGGCTCGCTGGCACCCAAGGGCAGCGTGGTCAAGGTCGCGGGTATCGACAGCCTGCGCTTCGAGGGCACGGCCCGGGTCTTCGACGGCGAGGACGCGGCGATGGCCGAGATCCTCGCCGGGGGCATCCGGCCCGGCGACGTGGTCGTGATCCGCTACGAGGGGCCCAAGGGCGGGCCCGGGATGCGCGAGATGCTCGCGGTGACCGGCGCGATGAAGGGTGCGGGACGGGGGGGAGACGCCGCGCTGGTGACCGACGGGCGGTTCTCCGGAGGCACACACGGCTTCTGCGTGGGGCACGTCGCGCCCGAAGCGGTCGACGGCGGGCCGATCGCGTTCGTGGCCGACGGCGACCGCATCGTGATCGATGCCGAGGCCTACACGGTCGACCTCCTCGTCGACGACGCCGAGGTGGCCCGGCGCCGCGACGACTGGAAGCTGCCCGAGCCCCGCTACACGCGGGGGTTCCTCGCCAAGTACGCCCGCCTCGCCCAAGGGGCGGAGCTGGGCGCGATCACCAACATCTGACCCGGCTTGCCCGAGCTCATCGAGGTCGAGGCGGCACGCGCGCTCGTCGAGTCACGCGCCCTCGGGCGCACCATCGAGTCGGTGTTCGCCCCCGACGCTTGGTACCTCAAGCGGGGGTTGACCGCGGCCGCGCTCGACGTTGCGCTGCCGGGCCGCTCGCTCGTGGCGGCGCGCCGCCGGGGGAAGCTGATGCTCGTCGACACGAGCGGCGCCGGGCCGGTGCTGGGCCTGCACCTGGGGATGAGCGGGCGCGTGCTGGTGGGCGACGAGGCCGCCGGCGACCCGCTGGTGTACGCGAGCAACCGCAGCGTTCCGGCCTGGCGCCGCTTCGGTCTCGCGTTCACCGACGGCGGGTCGCTGTTCCTGCGCGACCCGCGACGCCTGGGCGCGGTCGAGCTCGATCCCGACGAGGCGCGACTCGGTCCCGACGCGACCGAGATCACCCAGCGCCAGCTCGCCACGATCCTCGCGAGCGCAGCGCCGGTGAAGGCCGTGCTCATGAACCAAGCGCGCGTCGCCGGGCTCGGCAACCTGCTCGTCGACGAGACGCTGTGGCGCGCCGGGGTCGATCCGGCGCGCCGGGCGCAGACGCTCGACACCGACGCCCGCCGGCGCGTGCACCGGGCGATCCGGTCCACGTTGCGCTCGGCGACGCGTCGGGGCGGCTCCCACACCGGCGACCTGCCCCGAGAGTTGGACGCGCCCTGCCCCCGCGACGGCGCGCCCCTTCTGCGCCGCACCGTCGGCGGCCGCACCACCTACTCGTGCCCGAAGCACCAGGTGTGAGCCGCCCCTTCCCGAGCGCGTTCTCCCTGTTTTGGCGTCGCTGAGGTCCAATTATTGTCCCTGTGCGACGCCAGAACGGGAACGGCCCCGAGCCACGTGCGTCCTCAAGCTTGCGCGGCGCGGTGTCGATGATGCAGGATGGAGCCCTCATGCACCGACACGCGAGCTCTCACCGCAGCACTGTCCTCGTAGTCACCTAGCGCCGGGCGCCTC